>OFGR01000680.1_pt1 | contig 32356 bp, 30 predicted proteins | sample 1521811 | NCBI WGS metagenome assembly OFGR01 (sample SAMEA3504098, study PRJEB24116) | mouse gut metagenome | biome: mouse gut; feature: mouse-associated habitat; material: faeces | place: Denmark | collected 2011
AATATGAAACAAGACTGGGCAGTTTATCAAGCCTTGTACATCATGACCTTGTCCTAAAGGAGTTACCATCAAACAGTGTGGATTTTTGCTTTGCAGACCCACCTTATAATGTTAATAAAAAATATGACAACTGTAATGATGATATAAATACCATCGAATATCTCCGATGGTGTGATAAATGGCTTATGGAATTAGCTCGCATCATTAAACCGGGGAAGACTGTCGCTATCCTAAATATACCACAATGGGCTGTCAAGCATTTTCAATGCTTAAACAATTTGTTAGAATTCCAAGATTGGATTATTTGGGAAAGTTTAAGTGTTCCTGTAAGAATGATTATGCCTGCTCACTACTCTGTTATATGTTTTACTAAAGGAAAAGCTAATGATTTACCTTTTTACGACTTAAAACATTCTACTTTAGAGGTTAACAGTATTAATACGTATAAAGAGTTTTATTGCATAAGAAATTCATGTATAAAGAAACGGGCAAAAGAAAATATAGTTGATAAAGCACCAGTTACAAATTTATGGTGGGATATTCATCGGCTAAAACATAATAGCCAAAGAGTAGATCATCCGACTCAACTTCCCCCAATGTTCATGGAAAGATTAATTTCCATTTTCACAAATGAAGGTGATTTGGTTCTGGATCCATTTAATGGTTCAGGAACTACTTCTTTATGTGCAGAAATGTTAGGACGTAAATATTTCGGCATTGAATTGTCATCAAAATACTATGATATAGCAATTAAAAGACATGCCGACCTACAAGCTGGTATCGATCCCTTCGGGAAACATGCAGAAACTCCAAAAGCGAAAAACAGTTTAGTCAAACGATTAAAAAAGCAAAAATATGAAGTGGATAAAAAAACTCTCCAATTAGAAGTTAAACGCATATCACAATTGGTAAACAGAACACCTACAAGAGATGATGTAATAACTTATAGTAACTATCCTATAAAATATTATGATGATTATTTTATTAATTGGGGAGAAGTTACTGCTGCGGTGCGAACTACAGGTATGCAAAATGTGGAAAACAAAAAAGATTATGATTTTATTATTAATAAAAAACGTAATACAGAAACAGGGAGTAAATAGTGATTCACGCCCTGTTTCTGTATAAAATATATACAAATGCTTAATGAATGTCCACATGGTTTGAGATGCAGAATATTTTTCGTAATTTCGCATAGGGAAATAAATCGTTTTAAGCCAAATATCATACTTAATTAACTTAACCATTTTTACAGGCATATCATTAACATGAAAACTATTAAACAGATGACTAAAAAGTGTGGAGAAATCGCGGCTTGCGGACTACTTGCCACAGCCGCACTGACTCCAAAGGATGCTAATGCCAAGAATTTCCAGCAGGATGATATTTATTTGTCTTTTCCGCAATACAACGGTTCAGATCTGGAACTGTATGTAGACAATAATGGTACGCATTTTAAACTTTGGTCTCCGATGGCGGAGGAAGCAAGAGTACTGCTTTATGACACAGACAGAAATACACCATCCACAGACACATTGAAAATGAGTCATGATGCACATTCCGGAATATGGAATTCGTCTGTGGATAAAAAACTGTACGGAAAGTATTACACCTTTCAGATCCGTCACAACGGACAATGGCTCGACGAAACTCCCGGCATATGGGCCAAGGCTGTTGGTACAAACGGCAAGAGGGCAGCAATCATAAACCTATCATCTACAAATCCTGTCGGATGGGAGCAGGATCATGGTCCGGAGATAAAAGCAATCAATGATGCAGTCATTTATGAAATGCATCACCGCGACTTTTCTGTACATCCGACATCTGGAATTGTAAACAAGGGTAAATTCCTGGCTCTTACAGAAAGTTCAACTCAGAGTCCTGAGGGACGCGCCACAGGCATTGACCACCTCAAAGAACTTGGAGTCACACACGTACACATTCTGCCGTCATATGACTTCAATAGCGTAGACGAATCAAATTTGACAGCCAATAAATATAATTGGGGCTATGATCCACAGAATTACAATGTACCCGAAGGATCTTATTCCACCAATCCGGCAGACCCTGCTACGCGCATAAAGGAGATGAAAGAAATGATAAAATCGCTTCACGATGCCGGGATTGGAGTGATTATGGATGTGGTATATAATCATACTGCTGAAAACGACACCTCCAATTTCTCACTCACTGCACCCGGATATTATTATCGGCATCGTCCTGACGGCAGTTACAGCGATGCGTCCGGTTGCGGCAACGAGACGGCCTCAGAAAGAGCGATGGTGAGCGATTTTATTGTCAATTCTGTAAAGTATTGGGCCAAAGAGTATCACATAGATGGTTTCCGCTTCGACCTCATGGCTATACACGACATTGAAACCATGAACCGCGTAGCCCGTGAGCTCAAAACTATCAATCCTGACATCATAATATATGGAGAAGGCTGGACAGCAGGCGATTCACCACTTCCCGCTGAGCGCAGGGCATTGAAAGATAATGTCGCAGAAATGGACGGCATAGCAGTGTTTTCAGATGACATAAGAGATGCTGTAAAAGGGCATTACAGTGATGCCTCCGACCGCGGATTCGCTACGGGTAAACCTGGTAATGAGGAGACTGTAAAGATCGGTATTGTTGCAGCCACTGCTCACCCGCAAGTCAACTACAACAAAGGCAACAATTCAAAAAAGCCATATGCCAAAAGTCCGACAGAAGTCATAAACTACGTTTCTTGCCATGACGATCTTACATTGACAGACAAACTTGCGGCATCAATGCCAGGATCAACCGAACAAGACCGGCAACGTGCAGCCAGACTTGCACAGACGATTGTATTCACCTCTCAAGGCACTCCGTTCATTTTTGCAGGAGAAGAGATATTCAGAGACAAAAAGGGTGTTCATAATTCTTATTGCTCACCGGATTCGATCAATGCAATTGATTGGAGTCTGAAAGATAAGAATGCTGACCAATTCGAATTCTACAAGGAACTTATCGCACTCCGCAAAGCGCATCCTGCATTCAGAATGACTACAGCTGAGGATATCGCACACCACATACGATTTGATGATGTAAAGGAAGAAAACGTTGTATCATACTCAATTATTGACTATGCCAATGGCGATACCTGGAAAGAGATAAAGCTCATATTCAACGGCAATACCAAACCGATCTCGATAAGTATTCCATCCGGGCAGTGGAAAGTGATCGCCCGCAACGGAGATATAAAAGCCGAAGGAATGGGTGAGATAAAAGGGGGTGAGATATCTGTAGAACCCACCTCTGCATTAATTTTAGCAAAAGAATGAACAGCGAAAACAAGACAGAACAACAACAATATATAGAACTACGCGGTGCTCGCGTAAATAATCTAAAAAATATTAGTATTGACTTGCCAAGAGGCAAGTTCATAGTAATAACCGGCGTTTCCGGTTCCGGTAAGTCATCACTGGCCTTCGACACATTGTTTGCCGAAGGCCAAAGGCGTTATGTGGAGAGTCTTTCTACATACGCAAGACAGTTCCTTGGAAAAATGGCCAAACCGGAATGCAACAGCTTAAAAGGGCTACCTCCGGCAATAGCTATCGAACAGAAAGTAAATACCCGCAATCCAAGAAGTACGGTAGGAACTGCAACTGAGATCTATGACTACATGAGGCTTATGTTCGCAAGAGCCGGACATACATATTCACCTGTAAGCGGCGCTGAAGTCAGACATCAGACAGCAGAGGATGTGGTGAATGAAATATTAAAATATCCAGAAGGGACAAGAATCGCTATATCATCACCTATAATCCCCCAAAAAGACCGGACTCCATCAATGCAGCTCAATGTAATGCTGAAAGCCGGATATTCAAGGCTGATGAAAGGCGATGAATTCGTAGATATAGCAGAACTCATCGAATTAACTCCGGATCTGAAATCCCTGGATGAATATTCACTACTGATCGACAGGCTTTCTGTAAGCAAGGATCACGACGAAGTAAGCCGTATGACAGATTCAGCAGAGACGGCTTTTTTCGAAGGACACGGGTCTGCCATACTTACTGTATGGGTAAATGATGGTAACTCAGATTATCCAACAGTACAACAGTCAACATTCTCGAACCGCTTCGAATCAGACGGAATCTGTTTTGAAGAACCAGATCCGCAAATGTTCAATTTCAACAATCCCTATGGCGCTTGTCCTGTATGCGAAGGTTTCGGAAAGACCTTGGGGATTGACCCAATGAAGGTAGTACCCAATCAAGCTCTTTCCATATACGACGATGCTGTAGTGTGCTGGCGTGGAGAGAAGATGGGAGAGTGGAAACGACTGTGCATACACCATGCCACCGATGCTGGATTCCCTATACATAGGCCGTACAATAAGCTTACAGATAAAGAGCTCGATTTCTTATGGCATGGCAACTCGGATGGCTCATTTCCCGGAATAGATGGATTCTTCAGAATGGTCGATGAAAACCAGTATAAAATACAGTACCGGGTAATGAAGGCACGCTATCGCGGCAAAACAATCTGCCCCGAATGCCACGGACACAGATTACGAAAAGAAGCTGAATACGTAAGGATTGCCGGTAAAAGCATAACAGACCTGACAAATATGCCCGTATCAGTCTTACAAGGATGGTTTAAGTCTCTGCCTGAGCATATTAGTGCCTCAGATGCAAAAATATCAGAACGGCTTATTGCTGAAATCACCACCCGCCTTGATTTTCTCTGCGACGTGGGATTAGGTTATCTGACTTTAAATCGCCCGGCTGCAACACTCTCAGGAGGCGAAAGTCAGCGTATCAACCTCGCGACATCTCTTGGCAGCGCTTTGGTAGGTTCTCTGTATATACTTGACGAACCGAGCATTGGGCTGCATAGCCGCGACACAGAGCGCCTTATAGGAGTATTGAGACAACTTCAACAGAAAGGCAATACTGTTGTCGTGGTTGAGCATGATGGCGACATAATGCGTGCATCTGACTTCATTGTGGATATTGGACCTGATGCCGGACGCCTCGGTGGGGAAGTTATTCTGGCTGATTATACAGACAGACTGCTCTCGAATAAGGTTAAGGTCACAGATAGCCATACACTTAAATTCCTTAATGGACAGATGTCCATTCCTCATTCAAGACAACGCAAGTGGAGCAACTATATAGAAATACAAGGCGCATGCGAGCATAATCTGAAAAACGTGACAGTTCGTTTTCCCCTTGGAGTGCTTACTGTTGTGACCGGCGTAAGTGGCTCGGGAAAGTCTACTCTTGTGCGAGACATATTATACAGATCTCTATCTCGTAAGCTTAATCAAGACTCAACAGCTGATACCCCTGGCGCACATATCGCACTTGCAGGCGACACACATCTGCTCTCATCCGTGGAAATGGTAGACCAAAATCCGATAGGTCGATCAACACGATCCAATCCCGCCACATATCTCAAGGCATATGATGAGATAAGACAATTGTATTCCATCCAACCACTCGCCCGGCAAATGGGCTTCACTCCGGCTTATTTTTCATTTAATACTGAAGGTGGTCGCTGCGAACAATGCAAAGGCGAGGGTGTAATTCAAGTGGAGATGCAATTTATGGCGGATATCACTGTGCCATGCGAGAGCTGCCACGGACACAGATTTAAGCGCGACGTACTGGATGTCCTCTACAACGGCAAGAATATTTATGATATTCTTGAGATGACCGTAGACGAGGCTATCAATTTCTTTTCATCTGATGCCGGCGCGGACAATTCTGTCCGCTCTATATTGGACAAGATTGTAGCCCGTCTTCGACCTCTTGCTGAGGTTGGGCTGGGATACATAAAACTCGGCCAATCTTCCGCCACACTATCCGGGGGAGAAAACCAACGTGTAAAACTTGCAAGTTTTATAGCCGGTGAGCGCAGGAAGCCCACAATGTTTATCTTTGACGAACCTACCACCGGACTTCATTTCCATGATATAGATACGCTTATGCGATCGTTGCAAAGATTGGTTGACGATGGTCATACTGTCGTTATAATTGAACACAATACAGATGTTATAGCAGCGGCCGATCACATTATTGATCTCGGTCCAGAAGGTGGCGATGAGGGTGGCAACATAATAGTGGAGGGAACTCCTCAGCATGTTGCGGAATGCAAGAAGTCGTATACCGGACAATATCTTAAAAAGTCTGCCACATTAAAATAGCGGACACTGAACGCTATAAAAAACGCCCGGAATGAATAAGTCATCCGGGCGTTTTTACACTCTAAAGTTATTATTATCGCAATCTGTCGTAGCTTGTGAGCAGTTTATGATCGCGACGCATTCTATAATAGGCAAGCAATGCAAAAATCGCCGTTCCTACCAAAAGTAGGTCAGAAACCAATAGTTCAACAGAACCACCACCATTCATGCCTCCGTAGAGAATGAATCCGCCTGTCACCATTGATGCCGCAACCAATACTATCACAACAAGGGTCATTAGCATCTGACGGCGTATGTTGCGGTACATGAAGATACTCAGCACAAGAAGTGCAGCAATCAATACATTCACAGTCAGAAAAACAGGTGCATCAGCTACACGGAATCCTTTTACCGATTCACCTACATGTATTTCTGCCACTGTAGAAAAGCAGAATATACCCATCATTATGGCTGCAATAAGCAGAAAGACGGTCTGCCAACGTTGTATTACCATATTTTGTAGAATTAAGTTGTTTGATTTTATTCCTGCAAAGGTAATCAAAAATCATAAATTCACACAGTTTTTGTATCCGAACCATAGGTCTCTCGGATACACCATACAGAAAGTGCACCTGCAAGCAGCAGGATTCCTGCCACAAGAAGCATCCACACAGTCTGGGTAACACCACTTTCGGCAACAGGGAAGAACGATAGGATAAATCCGCCGCATAAAGCTGCGACAATCTGAGGTATCGTAATGGTGCAGTTAAACAGCCCAAGGTAAGTCCCGATATGACCACCGGAGAGAGCATTCGTAAGAATAGTGAATGGCATAGCCAACATGGCAGCCCATGCTATTCCCACAAGGCCATACGATATGAATAAAAGAGCGGGAGAAGTTATAAACCATATGGAAATGAAACCTAATCCTCCTATAGCGAGGCTTAAAGAATAGGCAAGTCGGCGCGAGCGGAAACGTGGAAGCACCAAAGCCCATAAGACTGCTATTAATCCCTGTACTGCCAGAAGAAGGCCATTCCAGTCTCCGGCATTCTGATACTCCTCCGACTCCGCATTAAGCACAGTTGCAGTCTCTATCTCAAGTGATGTCTTATCGGTTAGGGTAGGGAGTACGGTAGTCTGCTCAAGCTCATACTTGCCGGTACTATGGTCTATGGCCGCAATATGTGCCAAAGTTAATGTCTCTCCCGGTTGTATCAGCGAAAACGCGGAAACGATTTTAGCTGTATTGCCAACAACCACCGGTACACCATCAATTGATACAGTCGTGCCGGAATTGGCAAACTGACTGTCAGGACGAACTCCGGACACCCCTCCGACGTACTTTAGATTTCCATCGGAAATTATTGTATCGTTGCCAACAACAACAGTCCGAGGAGATGAAAAGCTGCCGTCAACTGTAATACCTGCAACCGTCATCTTTCCATCCATTATTATCGGACGGTCGCCCAGGAACAGATATTTGTCAGAATAGCTCTTGCCATTTATTTTAACGCCTGTCGCTTTCTCGACCACAGGAGCATCAAATGCATGCCCGGCTATTGCATCTGTTGAATATGTCCACATATAAAGGAATGCAGCCCAGCAGAAAAACTGAGTAACACCTACGGTCCAGAACACTTTTGGTGCATGAATAAGGAGAGAGAACATTCCACCTTGAACCTTATTCTTTTCTGCATCAGATGATATGCCGTTGTATTCTGCATATTTTTCCGGTGGCCACTCGCGCACTTTCATCAGGGTATATACCACAAATATAAGCAAAATAGCTGCGCCCAGATAGAAAGACCATGTCACTGTAGGCGGAACTTCTCCTTGCGGTGCTGTCTTGCTCAAGAAAAGAGCAAGTACAAACGGCGCTACATAACCGACTACTGATCCGGCATTACACAGGAAACTCTGAATAGAATAAGCCAAACCTTTTTGCCGCTCGTTCACCATATCTCCTACAAGCATCTTGAACGGTTGCATCGCCATATTGATACTTGTATCCAAAAACATCAGCATTACAAGTCCGAAAATGATTGCTTGGGATATTCCAAGACCAAGACTACCTGAGTTTGGAAGGAAACACATGACTATTATACCAACTATAGCGCCTATGATAAGGTAGGGTAGGCGACGACCGATTCTCGTCCAGGTGCGGTCCGAAGCAGCTCCTATAATCGGCTGAATAATTAAGCCCATAAGAGGAGGCAGAATCCAAAAATAGCTCAAATCATGTGGGTCTGCACCGATTGTCGAAAAAATACGGCTTACCTGTGCACTTTGCAGCGCATAGGCAATCTGCACACCGAAAAATCCGAAACTCAGATTCCATAATTTCCAGAATCCCAAATCAGGTTTTGTTTTCATGTGTATGTCTTTTGTTTTCGCATTTCCCAAGGCAATATAAAACCATAGCACACATGAGATCAGATGCTTATGAAAAGCACAAGGACCCATAACTTCAGGCCCGTTAAGATTGTGTCAGTATATATGCCTTGAGGCTTGGTTAAAATGGTAAGTATGATGCTTGCAAATTTACAAAAGTTTTCGATAGTTATTCACGGTATGCATAAAATTAAATAGTTTTTAACTTATATGATTTTTCGCATAATTCACAGGAATAAAAAAGGTGTCAACAGACTGCTCCGCAACACCATTTACTACAAATAAGATAATTAATCTGAATTAGTATTCTTTCCAGCGATCGATCAATTTACATAGCAAAAAATAAACAAAGTATATTATTGCAAACTTATATAACAAAGCAAGCATAAAGCCCATAAACGAAACTGTTGAAGCATAAAAAATAGAATCCATAATCAATATCTTATTACATACGTCAATCAACACAAAGCATAGACCAACAGCAAAATGGCAACTTAGAAAATGCATAGCAATTGTTGTATAACGCCGATTATGTTAAATAACATATAGAGGCAAAGTAAATCCAAGTTTTGAACTGTGCTCTACTCCCTCACATGCTTAAATTCTCCTACACATAAGAAAAACTGTACATGAGAATAAATGATCAGTTTATGTCGTATTATAAGTTCAAAGCGCTCATAAGGCACACAAGTATGAAGTATGTTCTCAATCTCGTATTTACAGACCTGTTGCGTGATGACGTGCGGGATTATACACTATTATCGTAATTTCCCGTTTCACTATTTTTAGGAAATTTGAGGGCAAAAACTCAGCAAAAATGGATAAAAGAATACGGATATTTGTTAAATTTGCAACGCCAAGTTGTGTGTAGTCTAAATTTTAGATCAACACAAAAGACACAGAATATATTTAACCATTTAATATCATAAATTTATTATGGAAATTTCCCACATTGAACACATTGGCATAGCAGTGCCATCTCTTGACGAAGCCATTCCCTTCTACGAAAACATACTCGGAATGAAATGTTTTGCTATCGAAGAAGTTGCAGATCAGAAAGTACGCACAGCTTTCTTCAAGGTAGGACAAACGAAGATTGAACTTCTTGAAGGCACTGCACCAGAAAGTGCAATTTCTAAATTCATCGCTAACAACGGTGGACGCGGTGGTATTCAGCATGTTGCATTTGCTGTTGAAGATGGCGTTGCCAATGCATTAGCTGAAGTGGAAGAAAAAGGATGCCGCCTTATCGACAAAGCTCCGAGAAAAGGTGCAGAAGGCCTGAATATCGCATTCCTGCATCCCAAATCGACCGTAGGCACTCTCATTGAGCTATGCGAAGACCCTAACAAATAATATAGAAAAACCAACATTTAACGCAATAATGAGTAATCAACTTGAAAAAGTGCAGGAACTTATAGCCCTGCGCAACGAAGCTCGTATCGGCGGTGGCGAAAAAGCTATCCAGAAACAGCATGAACGTGGCAAGTATACTGCCAGAGAAAGAATTGCACAGCTTCTCGACGAAGGTTCGTTTGAAGAACTTGATATGTTTGTACGCCATCGTTGCCACAACTTCGGACAGGAAAAGAAAAGTTTCCTTGGCGACGGTGTGGTGACTGGATATGGAACAATCGACGGTCGTCTTGTTTATGTATTTGCACAAGACTTCACCGTATTCGGAGGATCCCTTTCGGAGACAATGGCCCTGAAAATCTGCAAAGTCATGGATATGGCTATGAAGATGGGCGCGCCTGTGATCGGCCTCAACGACTCAGGTGGTGCTCGTATCCAGGAAGGTATCAACGCCCTTGCCGGATATGCTGAAATCTTCCAGCGCAACATTCTGGCGTCAGGTGTAATCCCCCAGATTTCCGCTATCCTCGGCCCATGCGCCGGTGGTGCGGTTTACTCACCCGCACTTACCGACTTCACTATAATGGCAAAGGGCATCTCATATATGTTCCTCACAGGTCCGAAAGTTGTAAAGACTGTTACCGGCGAAGACGTATCTCAGGATGCACTTGGTGGCGCTGAAGTTCACTCATCAAAGAGCGGTGTATGTCATTTCGCTGCTGAAGATGGAGAAGATGCACTGCGTATTATCCGCAAACTGTTCAGCTTCATACCTCAGAACAACCTCGAAGAACCCCCGTTGGTTGAATGTACTGACCCGATCGACCGTCTCGAGGATTCTCTTAATGAGATAATCCCTGACTCCCCCACCCGTCCATATGATATGTATGAGGTGATCGGTGCTATTATTGATAATGGTGAATTCCTTGAAGTACTCCGCGATTACGCTAAGAATATAATCATCGGATTCGCAAGATTCAACGGTCAGACCGTAGGTATTGTCGCCAACCAGCCAAAGTATCTTGCAGGTGTGCTTGACAGCAATGCCTCAAGAAAAGCGGCGCGTTTCGTACGCTTCTGCGATGCATTCAACATTCCATTGGTAACATTGGTCGATGTTCCAGGCTTCCTGCCCGGCACAGGACAAGAGTATAACGGTGTGATCCTGCACGGCGCAAAACTTCTTTACGCATATGGTGAAGCTACTGTACCTAAAGTGACAGTAACATTACGTAAGAGCTATGGTGCCAGCCATATTGTGATGAGTTGCAAACAGCTTCGTGGCGACATGAACTATGCATGGCCTACTGCTGAGATCGCAGTAATGGGTGCTTCCGGTGCTGTCGAAGTCCTTTATGCAAAAGAGGCTAAGGCTTCCGACGATCCCAAGAAAGTACTCAAAGAGAAAGAAGACGAGTACAACAAACTGTTCAGCAATCCATACAATGCAGCACGTTACGGTTACATTGACGATGTGATTGAGCCACGCAACACACGTTTCCGTGTAATCCGCGCACTGCAACAGCTTGCGACCAAAAAGGTTACAAACCCCGCTAAGAAGCACGGCAACATTCCTCTTTAATTCACCGACTATACGTATTCAGAGGTTTTTAGCCTCTGAATACGGTATTAAAGGAATGTCCAATCTCAGCAAATTTTTCAAAGCATGAAAAAAAGAATATTCAGCCTTATTGTCGTTGCCGCAGCATGCTCGGCCTCTCTATTCGCACAGAGCCGTACAAGCTTGAGGATCAACGAAGTGATGGTAGACAACCAGACAAATGTTGTCGATGAATATGGAGAGCGTCCGGCTTGGATCGAGCTATTCAACTCATCTTTTGCCCCGCTTGAAATTTCAAGTGTCTACATAACCAACGACAAAAGCAATCCAAAGAAATACCCTATCCCATTAGGTGACGCAAAAACCAAAATGGGGAAACGCCAGCACCTTGTGTTTTTCGCGGACTCCAAACCTACCAGGGGTACTTTCCATACAAGTTTCGGATTGACTCCCGGACAGGATAACTGGATCGGTATCTATGATGCAGATGGCATCACTCTTATTGATGAAGTTGTAATTCCTGCCTCTCTCCCTGCCGACGCTTCATATGCCCGCACTAAGGACGGAGGCGACGAATGGCAGGTTCGTGACGGATCTCAGGAATCTCTGTATATCACTCCTGCAGGTGCAAACCAGATTATCGACGAGAACGACAGAGTGAAAGTGTTCAAGGAAAGAGACGCATCCGGCGCTGCACTTACCGTAATGGCCATGTGTATAGTATTTTCCGCACTTCTTATGCTCTGTATATGCTTCTATATAATCGGCAGAATCAACAAGACTTTCGCTCAGAAACGCAAAGTAGAGGCACACGGAGCAGTAGCACGCGAAATTCCTAAGAAAGAGCGTCCTGAAGCTGACTCCGGCGAAGTTATCGCTGCAATTGCAATGGCTCTCAACGAGCATCTTGACGCACACGACAGAGAGAACACAATTCTTACAATCAATAAGGTGCGTCGCGCATACTCTCCTTGGAGCTCTAAAATATACAGTCTTCGCGAGAATCCTCAGCGCAAATAAGAATGGTTCTTGCACAACAATTTCATTTTTACAGTAACATATAGATTTTTCATACAATGAAAGAATATAAATATACCATCAACGGCTCAGTATATACAGTGTCCGTAGGCGATATTGACAATAATGTCGCTCAGGTAGAAGTCAACGGCACTCCTTATAAAGTGCAACTCAACCGCGAGACAGCACCTGTCACTGTAGTAAAGAGTCCGCGTCCTGAGGCAGCTCCACGTACAGCTACAGGAGAAAAAGTCGTAGCTAAGCCAGCAGCTACAACTGGAGCAGGAACTGCAGTGAAAGCCCCCCTGCCTGGTGTGATACTTTCTATCAACTGCAAGGTTGGAGATACAGTTTCTGCCAATGACACAGTAGTGGTACTCGAAGCCATGAAGATGGAAAATGCGATAAAGGCCGGCCGCGATGGCAAGATCTCATCAATATCTGTCTCAAACGGCCAGAGCGTTCTTGAAGGCGAAGCCCTGCTCACAATCGAATAATTTGCCGGACCACAATTATCAATAGTCAAAACTCTGAATCTGATAAAATATGTTTGGCGAATTTTTTGCATCAAACCTACAGCGTTTCTGGGAGCTGACCGGCTTCTATAACGCTACCTGGGAGCATCTTGTAATGCTCTGCGTAGGTCTTTTCTTCATATGGCTTGCCATTAAGAAAGACTTCGAGCCCATGCTCTTGGTTCCTATCGGCTTCGGTATGCTGATTGGAAATATTCCTTTCAATCTGAATGCCGGATTGGAAATAGGTATCTATGAGCAGGGATCTGTTCTGAATATCCTATACAATGGCGTAAGTGCCGGATGGTATCCCCCGCTGATCTTCCTGGGTATAGGTGCAATGACTGATTTTACTGCACTCATTGCGAATCCAAAACTCATGCTTATCGGCGCTGCTGCGCAGTTTGGTATCTTCGGAGCATATATGGTAGCTATGGCTCTCGGATTTGCTCCCGACCAAGCAGGAGCCATCGCCATTATCGGTGGTGCTGACGGTCCTACTGCCATCTTCCTTTCATCTAAACTTGCTCCTAACCTGATGGGGGCAATTGCAGTATCGGCTTATTCATACATGGCACTTGTGCCTGTTATTCAGCCGCCGATCATGCGCCTGCTCACCACTCACAACGAGCGCCGAATAAAGATGAAGCCGGCCCGTGCGGTGACACAGCGTGAGAAGATCCTGTTCCCGATAATCGGCCTGCTGCTCACTTGCTTCGTAGTACCCTCCGGTCTTCCCCTGCTTGGTATGCTGTTCTTCGGCAACCTGCTGCGTGAATGCGGCAAGACAAAACGTCTGGCAAACACAGCATCAAATGCACTTACCGACATTGTCACAATCCTTCTCGGAATGACCGTCGGTGCGTCAACTCAGGCATCCTCATTCCTGACCGCACAGACAATTTTCATCTTCCTGCTTGGTTTCATGGCCTTCATAATTGCTTCGGCATCCGGTGTATGCTTCGTGAAACTGTTTAACCTTTTCCTCCCAAAGAGCAAGAAGATAAATCCTCTGATCGGCAATGCAGGAGTCTCCGCAGTTCCGATGTCAGCCCGTATATCCAACAACCTCGGTCTGGAATACGATCCATCCAACTACCTGCTGATGCACGCTATGGGCCCGAATGTTGCGGGTGTTATAGGTAGTGCTGTAGCCGCAGGTGTACTGCTTGGATTCCTTGCTTGACAATAAAGCTTCAAGAACTCCGGCTGTAAAGCCAATGGAAATACAATCCGGACTTTACTGCCGGAGTTCTTTTAAATTCAATTAATCAGGCTGCCACATCATTATCAGCCATAAATAATATTATTCCAGCCTATAGCAAATTTTTACTTTTCAAACGAACTATACACAATCCGTTGTTGTTCTACATATAAGAGAATATGAGCCGGAATACTTATCCGAATATTTCTCGAAGCAATTATAGTAATTAATACCCTATCCTGAATATTAATCATGATAACCGGACAAGTAATAGACACCCTATATAAGAAATATAAGAAGCGTCCTGCATCACCCGACGATTTAGATATTTCTATTATATTCGATGGGGATCTGGCTGACATACATAATCTGACTGTATCACCTGACGATAAACTCATTATTGGCTCTGTAGATCCGGCATCACCGTTTCACGCCATCCCAATGAGCCATATACATGCATTTGTGGTATTTGAAAAATGGATAGCTATAGTATTGCATTCCTCCATCATATTCCTAAACCGCAAAGAGCCAAAGGTAAGCTTGAATATAAAGCCCATGAAAAGATCCTTCATGGGTATTCTAAGAGATAAATTCAACAGCTAAAATGTCAACCTCCAACGCACCGGTAATATTACGTGTATATGACAATGCCCCTGAAGCGTATATTGCATTAGGTGCACTGCGTTCAGCAGGCGTACATTGTCAACTCGAGAATCAGATCATTTCTTCTGTTCTTGCCATACCAATTTCTGACATCTGCAGCATAAAGCTTCTTGTCAATCCAGAGGATATTGATGAAGCAAACGCAATATTAGATGGTGCTACAGCAACCGATTAACCTATGATCTTCTATTTCTCAGGAGCAGGAAACAGTCGGAATGTGTCCGAGAAAGTCGCGGCTGCATTAGGGGAAAATGCCATTGCTATTGACGATATTTCTGAGAAAGAATTTTATAATTACAAATTTCTGGATGGCGAAAGGCTTGGGATTGTCTGTGCCGTACATTTTTTTAAACTACCGGCAATAGTAGAGCGTTTTCTAAACCGGTTGACACTCACCGGAAAACCCTCGTTTGTATTTACTATCGTAACATTCGGAACACTAAGCGGTGGCGCATCGCATCGACTAAGAGAAATACTCTTGAAAAAAGGAATACACGTCGATGCACAACATTCGGTTCGGATGGTTGACACATGGACACCGATGTTTGACCTCTCAGACAGAGTAAAAACCCATCAACGCACTTTAACCGCACAGGACAAGATCTCCGACATTGCTTTATCGCTGACAGACGGACAGCACGGTAATTTCGACAGATCAAAATTACCACGTTGGATCTCAGATATATATTACTCCGGTTATGATAATAAGCGAGATACCTCACACTTCAGACTGATCTCTGACCGATGTACCGGATGTGGCCGATGCTCAAGACATTGCCCTGAACGTGCCATATCCATAATCAACGGTAAAGCCACTTGGATTAAGCCTAAATGTACAATATGCCTAAGATGTCTGCATAATTGCCCATCTTTTGCAATACAGTACGGAACTAAAACGATTAAACACGGTCAATTCGTCAATGCCTTATAAATTAAACAGGCGGTAGAAGATTATGATAGTACTTTCTACCGCCTGTTTTTCTATCACGTCAGGTATGCGTCACTCCATATCCTGATCATCATTGAAATCGAATTCAAAGTCCCAACCGTCGTCACTGCCGAAATAAGCTTCCTCGGTGAATTTAGACAATTCGCGTCCCTCTCGCTTAGTAGGTCTACCGAGACCTTTTCTGCGATCCACAAAGCCGCTTATCTTGACTACTTCAAGCAAATCCAATTGTGACTTAGGAGTTATATTTTCCATATAATCCGGAACAAGCTTTGCTCCAAGTCTGTTCTGGGTGAGAGCTTTGACCCTGAACGTATACGTAACCGGAGGTTTTCTGACATTGATTTCATCTCCAACCTTTATCATACGCGACGGCTTTGCTATAACCCCTGAAGGATTAAGTGTCACCCGCCCCCGCTTGCAAGCCTCTGATGATATGGTACGTGTTTTAAATATACGCACAGCCCATAGCCATTTATCTATTCTGACTTCACTCTGCGACATAATTTCTACTTGTTGTTGAACATATTCATCGCGCGATTGATTCCTGCCAAGCAAAAAGTCTTTATGGCTTCTACAGCGACGTCTATACGCTCCGGCATAGCTTCAACCTGCTCAGGAGTGAAATGTCCCAATACATAGTCGATCTGGCAACCTCTCGGGAAGTCGTTGCCTATACCGAAACGCAGCCTTGGATATGCGGTTGTCTTCAACATTTCCGCTATATTTTTCAGGCCGTTGTGACCTGCATCGCTACCTCCAAGTCTAAGTCGGATAGAACCAAACGGGAGTGCAAGATCATCGACTACAACAAGTATATGATCCAATTCTATACCCTCCCGCTCTTTCCAATATCTTACAGCATTGCCTGAAAGATTCATATATGTCGACGGCTTCAGCAATGTAAGCATCTTGTTTTTTAACCGCATGTGAGCCACATCACCGTAACGCTCAGTGCTAAATACAGTATTGGATGCCTTAGCTAAGGCATCCAATACATTAAATCCTATGTTGTGTCGGGTATCGCGGTATTCATCACCGATATTACCCAGTCCAACTATAAGGTACTTCATTGGCAAAAGCTATTAAGCATTTGCTGCAGCAGCGGCAGCACCACGTGCAGCACGTGTCAGAGCTACAGCGCAGACAACAGCATTCTTTGCATTTACAAGCTCAAGACCCTCGAAGTGGAGGTCACGGATCTGCATGGTCTTACCAAGACCGAGGTGATCGACATTGATCACAAGGCGCTCGGGAATTTCATTGTAGAGAGCTTTCACCTTGAGCTTCTTCATGTTCAGGTTCAGCTTACCACCAGCCTTAACACCTTCTGCGTGACCTTCAAGCTTAACAGGCACTTCCATTACCACGGGCTTATCAGGATGCACTTCAAGAAGATCGATGTGCAGAATTGTATCCTTCACGGGATGGAATTGGATATCCTTAATCACAGCCATCTTTGTTGTGCCATTATAAGACAGTTCGATAGCGTAGATTTCAGGAGTGTAGATGAGCTTGCGCACTGCATCCTGAGTAAGAATGAGATCTGTTGTTATCAAGCCTTTACCGTCACCGATCTCGACAAGCTTTTCTCCTGGCTGGAGAGTTCCTGCAAAAGGAAGTTCAACGAGTTTACCTCCATTGAGTACTGCGGGGATTTTAGCTTCGCTGCGAAGCGCTTTTGTTGCCTTCTTGCCTAAATCTGTACGAGGCTCGGCTGTCAGTTGGAATGTCTTCATTTCTGATTTTTTGTTGTGTTACTAAAAATTAAAGATATTGCTCATTAATTTCCCATCACACGGGATGCTAAAAAGCGACTGCAAATTTAGCTGTTTTAATTAACATACACAAGTTATGCATCACAAAAACAGCAAAATCCGGTTTTATTTCATTTCTGAGATATAGCTACGCAAAGAATCGGCCAAAGCCTCGGCCTGCTCCATTGTGTGCGCCTCTGCGTAAATACGGATTATAGGTTCTGTATTTGACTTGCGCAGGTGAACCCAGGCGTCAGGAAAATCAATCTTCACGCCATCGATGTCTGTGATTTCACCACGGCCTGTATATTCTTCTTTAATCCTGGCAAGAACACCATCTACATCTATTTCAGGAGTAAGCGTTACCTTTGTCTTAGCGATAGCATACGCTGGGTATCCAGCCTTAAGTTCAGTCACTTTCTTGCCGCTGCGTGCCATAAGGCTCAGGAACAGAGCAACACCGACCAAAGCATCGCGTCCGTAATGCAATTCTGGATAGATAACACCTCCATTGCCTTCACCTCCGATTACGGCTCCAGTCTCTTTCATCTTAGTGGTGACATTAACCTCACCTACTGCAGCAGCAGAATATGAGCAACCATGAGCCTGCGTTACATCGCGCAATGCTCTTGATGAACTCAGATTGCTGACTGTAGATCCAGGAGTGTGAGAAAGCACATAATCCGCTATAGCTACGAGAGTATATTCCTCCACAAACATTTCACCTCCGTTCATCACAATCGCCAGGCGATCCACATCCGGATCAACTACAAAACCGACATCCGCTCCGGATGTCTTCATCAGATCCGAGATCTGAGTAAGGTTTTCCGGAATTGGTTCCGGTGTATGGGCAAATTTTCCAGTAGCTTCACAGTTAAGTTCTATGATATTATTGACACCCAATGCTTTCAGCAGACGAGGTATCACGATACCACCAACTGAATTCACTGCATCTACTGCAACTGTAAAATTAGCCTTGCGTATTGCTTCCACATCTACCAATGGAAGTGCCAGCACTGATTCAATATGCTTTGCATCGTAGGTGTTATTCACAAATTCATGACCAAGATCTTCGACATTGGCAAAATCGAAATCTTCCGCCTCCGCAATTGCAAGCACTCTCTTACCCATAGCATCATCAAAAAACTCTCCGGATTCATTCAGCAGTTTTAATGCATTCCACTGTCCGGGGTTATGACTCGCGGTGAGAATTATACCTCCGCATGCCTTTTCCATAGTAACAGCAACTTCTGTCGTAGGAGTTGACGCTAATCCGATATTTACAACATCGAAACCCATAGCGCAGAGAGTTGATACAACAAGCCCTTCTACCATAGGTCCTGAGACTCTTGCGTCACAACCTACAACGATAGTCCGGTTATCCCTGGTTGTAGTCTCCTTTATTACTTTAGCGTATGCTGCCGTGAATTTCACAACGTCAACCGGGCTAAGGCCTTCTCCCGTACGGCCTCCGATTGTTCCTCTAATGCCAGAAATTGATTTTATAAGCGACATATTGGTATGTGTGTTAACTATTTATTAAATAGGACTTTTATAATATCTTATATTATACATGAACGGTATGACATTAGCCACTTCGTTGGTCATGCCATATTGCGACTTTACCACAATGTTTACCTCACAATTCACAGGCAGATAATAGAGAGGCATCTGTATGCCTGAACCCCACTGCGAGGAACTTTGCAACTCAAAATTTTCAAACCTGAAGAAGTAGTTTCCCACCGACGGATCTGACGCATTACCATCGCCTTCAGGCAATGTCCCGTCAAAATAATAATGGAGGTTATAGCGCGTGGTACGGAAATAAATTTGTTCATTTGGCTGTACTTTATTCGCTTCACTTTTTGTACCAGCATCAAGCACCTGCATATAGAAGTTGCCGTCTGCATCCAAGCGGTAGAAAGGTGCATCTTCACCTACTTCGAATACCGTATCCGCCGGTATTTCATTCTCGACCCTGTGATCCGCAAGAAAACGGTTTATAGAATGAGCTTCATCCGTCAGAAGCTCAGCATAGCTTTTGCCATCGTCGCATGACATCATGGAAGCCGCAATACCCAGTCCCAATGTCAGCATTGACAAAAAGCGTGAATAAGATTTCATATTTTATAATTGCCTTAAATTATTATTCCTTTGTAATAAGAGAAAGATTCTCAGGCATGAGCGATTTAAAAAGCTCCGCACATTTGTGCATATCGCCATCATGGAATTCTCCTCCAGCTGCATTCAGATGACCACCACCACCAAAATGTTCCTTACATAGTTTGTTTACCGGGAAATCCCCGACACTACGCATAGATACCTTTACATAATCTTCCTCATCGCGGAGGTAACAACTGTACACTACTCCGGGAATACTGAGCGGTACATTGACCAACCCTTCCGTATCTCCCTTTTTATATCCGAATCTGTTTGCCTCATCTCTGGTTATACAGATCAAGGCAGCATGATACTCAGGGAAAACCTCAAGTTTTTCGAGCAATGCATAACTATTGAGCCTGATTGAGTTCTCAGACCTGACATTCATAGCCTGACGATAGATCTGATCCTTATCTATTCCTCGTTCAAGAAGATCAGAAATTGCAAGATAAAGATCCGGATCATTTGAATTATAGCTGAAATTACCCGTATCTGTCATCATCCCTGTATATATGCACTCCGCTGCATCCTTTGTTATATATTCATCAAGCCCCATTGCGCAAATGACCTTATATAAAAGAGCGCAGGTCGATGAAATCTCAGGGTGTGATATTTGTACATCAAAACCTTCTGTCGCCGGATGCAAGTGATGGTCAATCATAATTTTCCGGGCAGGCGAGGCTTCTATATACGGTGCAAGTCTATCGACCCGCTTCAGTTCATTGTAATCCAGACAAAATATCAGGTCTGCCCTGTTGACATGGCTTCGCACTAATGTCTCGTATCTGGAAAGTGGCATCACGTCATTATATCCTGGCAGGAACGACAGGGACTGAGGCGGACAATCAGGCGTTATGACCCTGCATTCAATACCCAAGCAAGAAAGTACATGCTTCAGGCCCAATGACGACCCCAAAGCATCTCCATCCGGCGAGAGATGACAAGTTATGACCACATTCCTTGACTTGGAAATAAGCTCTTTCAGCTTTTCTATTTGCGGTATATCTTTATCTGTAATGCTCATTGTTAGCTAATTTCACACAAAAATAAGCAAAATTTGCGACTGCTACAATTATTTATTACATTTGCCACATACATTAACAAATCAGCGCCTGTGAAGAAAGATTTTTTCAGAATGTCCAAACGCGAACGAATGTCTGTATTTGCGTGCATCGCAATTCTGATCGGAACTATAATATTTTCTATATGCAAGCATTCATATGACAGCCCCAGACAAACATATCTTCCGATTCAAACTCAGGGCGCAATTCTTTCCGACAGCGTTGTTTCAACAATAAAATCCGATCCTCGCAAAGACTCCTCACGAATACACAATAAAACAAAACGAAGAAAGTCGACATACGTTTCACCAGGCTCACGCGACTTTCACAATGAACGTTTTAACTGAAATCACGTGCTTTGATGAATCGCCTCAGATGCCGGTATAATGCACCCACCGGCAATCCCATCACATTATAGAAACTGCCCTTGATTTCCTTGATTCCTATGGCTCCGATATATTCCTGGATTCCATATGCTCCAGCTTTGTCATACGGTCTGTAGCGCAAGACATATTCTTCAATTTCAAAATCCTCGAGGTTCTCAAATGTGACCTCAGTCGATTCAGAGAAAGTATATGAATCGTTTATATCTGATATGGTGACACCCGTCACAACCGTGTGGGTGCGACCGGATAGCATACCGAGCATCAGGCATGCGTCAGCATGATCTTTAGGCTTACCAAGTATATGCCCATCCACAATGACTACCGTATCCGCAGTAATCAAAATATCACGTTCGTCAAGTATAGACAAATATGGCCCTGCCTTCAATCTCGACAAGTATGACGGAACATCATCAGCAGCAAGATCTGCCGGATAACATTCTTCAATATCTACTGATTCCGGAACTGAATATTCCGGCAATATCATTCCCAACAATTCCCTACGCCTTGGCGAATTGCTTGCGAGCAGAATACGCTTGTCCGTAAGGACTGGCGGCATTACTTTATTATCAGAACAATCAAACATATCCTCAGTCTTACCAACCGAATGCCTCCGAATGGGACATCCAATGCCCTCCGGCCTTTAGTATCTGTTCAAGTAAATCCCTGGCAACACCATATCCACCATTCACAGGAGAGATGTAACCTGCTATATCTTTTATATCAACCGCTGCATCCGCCGGAGCAACAGCAAGACCTACATGACGCATAGCTTCATAATCCGGAATATCATCACCGACATAAGCAACCTGATCGGCAGCAAGACCATGATCACTCATCCATGCTTCAAGCAGTGGCAATTTCATCGATGCTTTAAGATACACATCCTTGATACCAAGCGCATTGTATCGCTTAACTATTGCAGATGTGTCTGCCCCGGTTATTATGGCAATGTCATAACCTTTTTTTACCGCAAGCTGCAACGCATAGCCATCCTTTATGTTAACCATACGGATCGGCATCCCATCATCTCCGAGACTAATCGTAGATGGAGACAGCACTCCATCCACATCAAACACTATGCCTCGTATTTTGTTAAGATCATAATTTATCTTGCTCATAAATCCGCTATATCAGACCGAAATGACGCATTATACCATTTGAAAGGGATCGATAAAGTTCAGTATCTTCTTTGTCATGCAACATTCCGGTATGTTTGTCTATTATCTTTCTGTCTCCCCTGCGGGCAGGCCCGGTCTGTGATTTTTCCGCGCCCTGTTCAAGTGCTTTCTCAAGCGTCTCTTGCAGCAATGGAGAAAAGTCATTCAGAGTACAACCGCATTCGTTCAGAATACGTTCGCTCTTAATCCACATATAGTTTGCAAAATTACATGCAAAAACCGCAGCTATATGCAATCTGGAGCGTAGGTTTCCGTCAATCACTTTTACTTTATCGCTAAGCATATTTGCCACTTTGTTTATCAAGGCTAATGCATCGGCATCCGATGAGTATGTGAAAACCGTGATCTGACTCCAGTCCACATTTTTCTGCTTAGAGAAAGTCTGAAGCGGATACAAGACACCACAGCGATTACCATTAACCCCCAGTGCATCATCCGGAGCGCTTCCCGAGGTGTGTACGGTTATGCCCCTTTCAAGCCTCGGCAGTTTATTGCCAATTTCAGGAATTACATCATCTTTTACTGCGACAATGTATATGTCCGCATTGGTATATAATCCCGATAAATCATCCACACACTCAGGCTTACAACAAGTCAGCAATGATGCCAGCGTCTTGGCATTACTGTATGCCCTACTGTATATCTGTTTTATATCAGCCTGCCCATCAAGATGCAAGGCTATATGTGTAGCGACGTTGCCAGAGCCGATTATAACGACCTCCGGTTTTAATTCAGCTTTGCTATTCAGCATCGACATTTCTCCATGCACCTACATGAACCTTTTCCCACAAAAGTTTCGCTGTATCGACAGGCTTACGCGTCTCGTCTGGATGACCGAATGTCATGACACACAACACCGGATATACGTCCGGTATACCCAGCAACTCCTGTATGATTTCTTCAGACGGAGTTCCATCAGCAGCATATCTGTCACGCACCTGTATCCAACAAGACCCAAGTCCGAGATCTGTAGCCTGAAGTTGCATATAAGCTGCAGCGATAGAGGCGTCCTCTATCCAGGGATCACTTTTAGATGGGTCAGCGCATACAACAACTGCAAAAGCGGCTTTCTTTATCGGATGTGCGCCCGCAGGCTTGCATTCACTTATTTGTTCAAGCACAGATTTATCCTCCACAACGATAAACTGCCAGCATCGGCTGCTTTTAGATGTTGGTGCAAGCAATGCGGCTTCAAGTATAAGACAGACCGAATCTGCGTCTACCGGCTCATCGGTATATTTACGGATGCTGTGACGCTTAACCAATAAATCGTGTAAATTTTCCATGATTATTATTATCATTCAGCGGATACACAGTGCCCGCCGGTTTATTTCACAAGATATACCCAGGAATCAGGATACTTGGTAGAAAAAGCTTCAGATGCAGCATACATGTAAGCCTCAGACGCTGTCTTGAACGTAGCAGCATATACTCTGTATCTGTCATCTGCCTCAAGTATGGATAGCGACGAATCGCCACGATCCTTAATAAATTCCTCAGCCTTATGCTTATTAGGCAGCGAAGCTACAACCACTCTATATGGATGTCCTGCCTGTATTTCAATATTTCTGCGATAACTGTTTCTCAATGCTGTATCCGCCATATCCATTCCAAATCCATCAGGCAACCGCTCCAGCAAAACCGCACCGGTTGTAAATCCCGAATGTATTTTAGATCCGACAGATTCCTCTGCGGAAGTCAACCCCATTGAGGCAAGAGTTACATCTTTCACCGAAACAGGCGTAAGCAGACAAAGGCCTAATGCGACCAACACAGCCAAAGATGCTGCCACTTTTAGCACGGCCCGCAATGGATTGTATGAAGCGACCAACGTTTCTTCACGCTCATCTTGCGATGACTGCACTCCTGAAACTGGAGACACATCAACAGGTGCAAGCGCCATGAATTCTGTATTCAACCCGGTTTTCTCGTTTGGAATATATACATATCCGCCATCATCGGCCGATCGCTTTTCCAACATGCCGAGACTACCGACCGAGACCTCGCCATCATAGGACAATTGCCGGATCAAGGTAGCAACGCCTGCTTTTACTACCGATAACGCGTCTTCGTAATGCATACGTTCACGCCGCGCAACAGAACTTGCCAACAATCCATCATTATGCGTGAGTTCTCCATTGAACGCGATTGTACGCACTGGAGGCAATATACGCATGCCATCATCGCTAATACGGGCACTCTCATACTGGGCAATAAATGCGCCAAGGCCCGGAATCACCACACAATCATGATTCCGAGTCAGATATTCGATATGCCGTATCACTGTATTCACATGTGCAAAGATACGGTTTTATTCTGAAATATTATTGAATTTCTGCAATAATCTTATATGGTAAACTGCCGGAATATGTTGTGTAGCAAAATCACGGTAAAGCGTCACCAGCTTGAATACAAATCCATTAATTACCCAAAAGAGCATTGACTTTATTGGGATCTGCTCCATATTGTATTGACCTTTTAGCATCCTCACGTGCATCGTTAAATAAATACCTGTCGCGATTCAGCCATGCACGGTAATAATAAAGTTCAGCATCTTCCGGATACAGGTCGAGACCCTTTGCCAAAGTCTCAGATGCATCAGACAGATTTCCTAACGCAAGGTAACATCCAGCTAATGAGGAATAATATTCTGGAGAAGGATCATCTTCTATCAGTTTTTTATAATAAGGTATTGCTTCACGGTCATTGCGAAGCAAGGAGTGATAGTTAGCCATAGCCACCTGAGTCTCATAAAGGCTTGGATAGTATTTTTGCAGAAAGTTGAAATCGCGCGATGCCGTGGATGCATCACCACCATAGAGAGCCATCATTCCGTGATAATAACGTGCGGAATGATTCATGGAATCCAACTCTATAACTTTTCCGAAGTCATTATATGCATCCATATCTCGCGAAAGTTTCAGGTACAATCTTCCTCTATTCTCCAGAACTGTAACCATAGAAGGAGCCATTTCATGCGCGCGGTTAAAACTTGCCAAGGCAAGAGAATCCTCCCCCAACATATTATACACCATGCCAAGATTAGAAAGCAATAATACGTTAGTGGGCGCACCGGGACGCACGCTCATAGCCTCTATAAGACGTTTTGCTGCATCCTCATAGTTTTCCGATTTGATAGCATCGTCGGCTTGTCCCATAAGCAGGAAGTATACATCTTCTTCATCTTCTGGAACAACATGGTGCTCGGTCTGACCCTTCATCAATACAGGGATCAGACCGAACACCATTATAATTATAGTGAGCTTACGAAAATACATCAGTTGAATTTATCTGGATCAAATGGAGGAGGGGTTACACCAGTTGCGCCATCGTTGGCATTTTTGTCGTCCTGATGCCCTTTTTTATCGCTTTCTTCTTCAGATACCTCCTCCGGTTCGACATCTTCTATATCTTCGGATCTCAGGCTTGACTCCGCTTTAGCGCCTTTGCTTACCTGAGCAGAAAGAATCTCATCCGTGCGCGATACCCACTGCCTCTTGCCGAAAATACGTTCCACATCTTCCGTAAAGATGACTTCTCTTGTAATCAGCACATTGGCAAGATCACCATGACCTTTTGCATGCTCCATCAAGATATCCTTGGCCCGCTGATATTGTTCTGCAATAATACGCGAGACTTCCTCATCAATGATTTTCGCACGTTCATTACTATATGGCTTGGAGAAACCATAATCCTGACCAGTGGAGTCATAATAGCTGAGATTTGGCAGCTTATCGCTCATACCATAATATACCACCATCGCATAAGCCTGTTTAGTCACCCTCTCAAGATCGTTTGCCGCACCGGTTGATATCCGGCCCAGGAATAATTCTTCAGCAGCACGACCGCCAAGAGTAGAACATATCTCATCAAGTATAGCTTGAGATGGTGTGATCTGGCGTTCTTCCGGCAGATACCATGCAGCTCCGAGTGCCTTACCACGCGGGACGATTGTCACCTTTATAAGAGGATTAGCATAGCGGAGAAACCAAGAAACAGTGGCATGTCCTGCTTCATGTATTGCAATCGCGCGCTTTTCCTCATCCGTAGTAATTTTATTACGCTTCTCCAGACCACCTATTATACGATCTACTGCTGCAATAAAATCATCCTTTCCTACCGATTTCTTATTATGACGCGCTGCTATCAGGGCTGCCTCATTGCAGACATTAGCAATTTCAGCACCAGAGAATCCAGGAGTCTGACGTGCCAACAGCTCAACATCAAGATCTGGATCAGTCTTGATCTTGCGCAGATGCACATTAAATATCGCAACCCTATCATTCAAATCGGGAAGCTCAACATATATCTGCCGGTCAAAACGTCCGGCACGAAGCAGAGCCTTATCCAAAATATCCGCACGGTTAGTAGCAGCAAGAATTATCACACCGCTATTAGAACCGAAACCATCCATTTCTGTAAGCAACTGGTTCAACGTATTCTCACGTTCATCGTTCGCGCCCATATTCGGATTTCGTCCACGTGCACGACCGACTGCATCAATCTCGTCGATGAATATAATACATGGTGATTTTTCTTTTGCCTGACGGAAAAGGTCTCTAACTCGACTCGCACCTACTCCAACAAACATCTCCACAAAGTCGGAACCGGAGATGGAGAAGAAGGGCACGCCCGCCTCACCAGCCACAGCCCGGGCAAGGAGTGTCTTGCCGGTTCCGGGAGGGCCGACGAGGAGCACACCCTTGGGGATGCGGCCCCCGAGACGGGTAAATTTCCGGGGATTGGAAAGGAAATCCACGACTTCGGAAAGTTCTTCCTTGGCTTCGTCCACACCCGCCACGTCGTCGAACGTGACCTTGCCCTGCTCCTGATTCAGCATCCGCGCGCGCGAGCGGCCAAAGGACATGGCCCTCCCCGCTCCACCCTGCATCTGGCGCATGAAGAAAATCCACACGCCGATGAGCAGCAGCATGGGGAACCATGACACGAGCAGCGTCATGTACCACGGGGATTCCTCAGCGGGCTCGGCCCGGACTTCGACCTTCTCCGCGATGAGCTTGTCCACCAGCGAAGGATCGTTCGGGGCGTAAATCTTGAACGATTTGCCGTCGGACGTTTTCCCTGTAATGGTATTCCCCTGAATAAGCACATCCGACACATCCCCGCTGGCGGCCTGACGCAAGAATTCACTGTACGTCATGCTGGGCTGGGCGGAGTGCTGCGGCTGGCTGAACAGGTTGAATACAATGACCATAGCCAGGGAGATAATCCCCCACAGCATAAGATTCCGCGTAAACTGATTCAAAAGTACCTCCGTATGGCCCGGCAGAGCCCTGCCGAACCGTCGGACACAGTGTAAGTTCTCTTCCAACGTTTGACAACGCCAGCCAAGGCGATCCGGGCTGCCCCGGGACGCTCCGGCTTCTGACGTCAATGGATTTCTATCAGAAAACCATATGCGATATCAAGGAATTATATCGACTCATCGACACGCGCAGCCTGTTGGAAAAACTATGCTTCCACAAAATCAGACGGGGTGGCCGAAAAAACTCAGCGCTCCAATGCGGGGCCGCCTTCGAGCCGGGCGCGGTAGAGAGAGTGTGTGTGGTGGTGGGAGGGAATGAGCGGACGCGGGGCTTCGCATGGAAAAGGGACAAGTCCGGGCCATCCCGTCTGAAAGATGGACAGCGAAAAGCCCCTCGCCTTCGCCCCACCCTCCGCTTTTCTCCAAAAGCCGGAAGCCTTCCGCCGCCCTCGCCGACAAAAAGCCCCCGCGCCATAGGAACATGGCAGGGGGGCTCCGCATCCTGAAAAAGGCAGGCTAGAAAAGTTTCTTATAGAGATCGCTCACGATTTCCATGCTCATCACGCGGGGATTGGTCGCGGCGCAGGTGTCCTTCTGGGCGTGGGCCACCATTTCGGGAATGTCGCGGGGATCGATGGCCTTGACGTAGCGGGCGGCCAGTTCCCTGACGGTCGTGGGGATGCCCACGTCGCGGCTGAGGGTCTTGATGGCGGAAATGGCCAGTTCAGCGGCGGCCCGCTCGGAAAGCCCGTCCGTGCACTCGCCCATCATTTTGGCGATGGCCACGAAGCGGTCGAGGCGGGAAATGAGATTGAACTCCTCCACATGCGGTAGAAGGATGGCATTGCACTCGCCGTGCGGCAGGCTGTAGAAGCCGCCGAGCTGATGGGCCATGGCGTGCACGTAGCCGAGTCCGGCGTTGTTGAAGGCCATGCCCGCCATGTACTGGGCGTAGGCCATGCCCTCGCGGGCCTCCATGTCCTTGCCGTTGGCCACGGCCTTGCGCAAATACTTGGAAACGAGGCGAATGGCCTGTTCCGCGCAGGCGTCGGTCATGGGCGTAGTGTTGGTGGACACGTACGCTTCGATAGCGTGCGTCAGCGCGTCCATGCCTGTGGCGGCGGTCAGCGCCGGAGGCATCCCCACCATGAGCAGGGGGTCGTTGACGGCCACGTTGGGCGTCAGGAACCAGTCCACGATGGACATCTTCACATGGCGTTCCTTGTCGGTGATCACGCAAAAGCGCGTCACTTCCGAGGCCGTGCCCGCCGTGGTATTGATGGCGATGTAATGGGGCAGCATGTGGTTGACCTTGTCCACGCCCTCGTATTGGTAAATCGCCCCGCCGTTGGAAAGCAAAATGCCAATGCCCTTGCAGCAGTCGTGTGACGAGCCGCCGCCGATGGAAATGAGCCCGTCGCAGCCTTCGGCCTTATACTGGGCCACGCCCTCGGTGACGTTCTCGTCGGTGGGGTTGGGCACGGTCCTGTCGTACACGCTGTAGGGGATGTTGTCGCCTTCCAGAATGTCCGTGATGGTTTTCAGGATGCCCGTCTGCACAATGCCCTTGTCCGTGACGATAAGGGGCTTGGTGATGTGATAGGTGCGGACGTAATGGGGAATGCCCTGACACGCCCCCACGCCGATAAGGGAAATGCCGGGAACGAAAAAGCTGTGCATCTTTCCGGGAACAGACATGCTCAATCCTTTCAAAGGCAGTAAGTGAAAAATCCCATGCGGGCGACCGGGCGGCGAACGCCGCGGGCGGAAACGGCTCCCGCAGAGAATTTGAGTGTTCAACCAAACGTCCCCACACACCTAACGCAAAAGGCGGCGGTTGGCTAGATGGAAAATGCCCTTTTTTTCACGACAGGGGAAAGAATAATAATGAAGCGAGGTCAGGAGGAAAAGCTCCACAGCCAGCGAACCACGGCCAAAAGGAGCAGCGAGAGTGCGGCGTTGACCAGATAGAGGCGGCGCAACGCAAGAGTTTTGACGATTTCCATCGTCACGGCGCTGAACGCGGCCACCGTAAAAAGCAGCGTAAACGGCGCGTCCGAACCAAAAAGCGCGTCCCAGCCTTCCGCGTGGAAGCGGTCGGAAAAAAGCCCGTAGAGCACGGCCACCGGAACGAAGGCAAAGGGCAGCAGCCGCCACGGTCGGGGAACAAGCCTGATTTCCCAGCGTCTTTTCAACTTCCCTCCCCCGGCGGGCGGGAGCCCGGCCCAGAGCCTGCCTCTCCGCCTTTTTCCATTGGCCGCAGGCGGCCACGCCCGGAAGCCTTCCCTTTGGAGCGGTTGAGGTCCGCCAAAGCGCCCTTCAAGGGCTGAGTCCGCACGCCAAGGACGCCCCGGGATAAGCCTGTCGGGAATAGAGCCACGCCGCGCTGAGCCCATACGCTCAAGGGAGGCCCCATTGTTCCGGGAGGCAAGGCGGCCTATCCCATAAAGCGTAACGGTCGCAGTGATGCATACTCGGCCAAACCAGCGGCGGGGAAGCCTTCATCTCTTGGCCGTTTGGGGGCACAGCCTAAAAAAAACGCCCCGCTGCGAACAACGGGGCGCTGACTCTTAAGCCAAACTAGTAGCGCGGAGGACGCGGGGCACGGGGCTTGGCTTCGTTGACGCGCAGGGTGCGGCCACCGAAATTAGCGTTGTCCAGAGCTTCAATAGCGGCGGAAGCACCGGGCTCTTCCATTTCCACAAAACCGAAGCCACGGGCGCGGCCGGTTTCACGATCGCTCACGAGTTTCACAGAAACGACCGGGCCGTAATCGGCAAAAAGGCTCTGAACCTGTTCTTCGGTAGCGGACCAGGGAAGGTTGCCGACATAGATAGACTTAGCCATGAAATAAAACCTCATCAAAAAAGACACCGTATTCCCGCGCTTGGCCATCTCCAAAACACCTCGGACATGACGCGGTTCCTCATGGGTGAACCATGCCCGAGGCGAGTGTGGAAGTCAATGCCCTGCGCCGCTTTTATCCTTCTTCTCATCCATATTTCTATCCTCGGCCTTCTTTTGGCTGTGAAAACACAAACGTTTGAGGCATTCGCATGTGAACTTTTTTTGAAAAGAAGCAGGAAAAAGGGACGAAAAAAAAGCGTGTTTGGAAAAAAGATGGCACTTTGCGAAGAGAAAAGCAGTTCCTTTTTGAGATGGTTTCCAAAAAGATAATGGTCTAGGCTCCACAAAGCTTATCTTGGTTTGAACATTCAATCAGCAAAGCTCCGCCAAGCCCCTATCCTTCCGGCCCTGTCCCAACGCCGCCCGTCTCTCCGTACGAAGTGCGGGGGCAGGACGGCCAACGCGCCACGGCGTCCCCCCAAGAGGCGCCCTCTCCCGTTCCTTCAAGCAAGAAGAAAGGGCGGCAGACGCCGCCCTGAGGCTCCCTTATGTAAGGGAAAAAAACTATGATCCGAGAAAAACGTTTTTCACGGAACCATCTTTGCTGCACGCTTTCCGATGGAAGATCATCCCGCCAGAGCCGGGGAAGGCAGAGCCGCGACGATGAGCCCCTTGGCATCCGCACGCAGGGGCTGCGCCGCGACGAGGCTGTGCCCGGACCCCTGAAGCGGGCTGTCGAGGCGGCAAGGGACATAGCATTCGTCAACTCCGTGCTGGCCGGGGGCGTCCGTACTTTCGTTACAATCAAGCGCCAGCAGCAGGGGGCCGCACGTCAGTGAAGCCTCCCAGAAGGCCGCGCGCTTGGCCTCCACCACGGCCCGGACGCGGGCGGCCCGCTCCTGCCGCTCGGCCTTGGCGATCTGGCCGGGAAGTCCGGCGGCCACCGTCCCGGGACGGGAGGAATAGGGAAAGACATGTGCGTAGGTCAGCGGCAGCGCCCGCACCACGTCGAGCGTCTCCCGCACGTGCTCCTCGCTCTCGCCCGGAAAGCCCATCAGGATGTCCGCGCCAAGCCCGAAACGCGGCCAGAGCTTCGCGGTCCGCCCCACGGCCTCCAGCAGGGCCTCGGGGGTATAGTGCCCCCGTCGCATGGCCCTCAGCACCGCCGCGCTGCCGCTTTGCAAGGAAAGGTGCAGGTGGGGGCAGACCATGCGCGACGCCGCGAGGACGGCCACGCCACGCTCCGAAAGCTGCGCCGGTTCCACCGAACTGATGCGGAAACGGGCCGGATCGGGACGCGCGCCCGCGCCCCATTCGGGAGCCAGCTCACGATCGAGATAGGCCAGCAGGTCCCAAAAGTCCGCGCAGCCTTCCTCGCGCATGGCGTATTGGCGCAGGTTGATGCCGGAAATCATGATCTCGCGGTAGCCGGCCTCAAGCAGACGGCGCGCTTCGAGGAGGCAATCCTGTGGAGCGCGGCTGCGCGCCGGGCCGCGCGTCAAAGGAACGATGCAGTAGGCGCAGCCGTGCGAGCAGCCGTCCTGTACCTTGAGCACGGGGCGGGCGCGGCGGAAGGCGGCGATACGGAAAGGAGGATAGGAGCGATCCCGGGTCAGGGCGCGCGCCCGGGCCTCCTCCGGGGTGGCGGGAAAGGGCGTCTCCGGCGGCAGTTCCGAGGCGCAAAGAGCCAGAGGCGGCGCGGCGAGAAGGCGGGACTTGGCGTCCTGCCCGAAAACCGCCGCCACGCCGGGAAGCGCCCGCAGTTCCTCGCGCGCGACCTCGGCGGCGCAGCCCGTGACGATGATCGGTACGCCCGGCGCGTCGCGCTGCAAACGGCGTACGGCCTGACGCGCGTCGCTGACGGCGTTGGCGGTCACGG
>OFGR01000681.1_pt1 | contig 32343 bp, 30 predicted proteins | sample 1521811 | NCBI WGS metagenome assembly OFGR01 (sample SAMEA3504098, study PRJEB24116) | mouse gut metagenome | biome: mouse gut; feature: mouse-associated habitat; material: faeces | place: Denmark | collected 2011
TCCAGGTCCCTCATGAGTGAGGGATTCAGGGAGTTGAAGCGGACCCGTCCGCTTTGTTCTTCTAACAGGAAAGACCTTGTCATACTAAAGTGTGAAAGTGTCTTCCTGTAGAATAAAAAATAATGCAAAGGGGTGAAAATATTGGCTTATTCCGGAATTGGCGGGCAGGCTGTCATGGAAGGCGTTATGATGAAAAACAAGGACCATTATGCTGTGGCAGTCCGTAAGCCGGATCATGAGATTATTGTAGAAAAAAGAGAGTATACAGGAATATGCAAAAACAATGTGATTCGGAATCTGGTTTTTATAAGAGGAATTATAAATTTTCTGGAATCCATGATACTTGGCATGTCCTGTCTTACGTTTTCAGCTTCTTTTTTTGAGGAGGAAGCAGAAGAAACGGGAACAGAAGAAAAGGAAAAGAACAGTAAAAAAGAACGGTTGGAAATGGGAATGACCATTGGCCTGTCCATTGTGCTTGCGCTGGCAATTTTCATGGTGCTTCCCTTTTATCTTTCTTTACTGTTTCAGAAATTTATTTCTTCGGAAACAGTGGTGATTCTGATAGAAGGCGCCATGCGTCTTATTATCTTTCTGGCATACATTCTGCTGATTTCCAGAATGGAAGATATAAAACGTGTTTTTATGTATCACGGTGCAGAACATAAATGTATTAACTGTATTGAACACGGGCTGGAACTGACTGTGGAAAATGTCAGAAAAAGTTCCAGGGAACATAAGCGCTGCGGAACCAGTTTTCTGTTTTTTGTTGTGCTTATTACAATTATTGCCACAATGTTTATCCGGGTGGATTCCAGAGTGCTCCGCCTTGTGTTAAGGCTGGCCATAGTGCCTCTGATTGCGGGGATTTCCTATGAAATTATCCGGCTGGCAGGAAGAAGTGAAAATGTCCTGATTAATATTCTGAGCAAGCCGGGGCTGTGGATGCAGAAGCTGACCACGAAAGAACCGGATGAAGAAATGATTGAAGTGGGGATTGCCTCTGTGGAGGCGGTATTTGACTGGAAAGAATACCTGGAATCCATAAAAGGGGAAGGGCCATGATACTGAGAGAAGCATTGCGTTATGGCAGAGAACTGCTGAAAAAGGCAGGAGTTTCAGACTATAAGCCGGATGCCTGGTATCTGATGGAATATGTCTGTAAAATGAATAAAAGCGAGTATTATCTCCGTGCTCCGGAGGAAATGCAGGGTGAAGCCTTTCAGGAATATGAGTTTTTGCTGAAAAAGAGGGCAGAGCATGTACCTTTGCAGTATATTACCGGAGTACAGGAATTTATGGGGCTGGAATTTAAAGTAAATTCCCATGTGCTGATACCGCGGCAGGATACGGAAACTCTGGTGGAAGAGGCGCTGAAAATTCTGGAGTCCGGTATGGAAGTGCTGGATTTATGTACCGGTTCCGGGTGCATTATCATAAGTCTTCTGAAACATGGGGGAAAAGAAATCAGAGGAACAGCCAGTGATATTTCCAAACAGGCCCTTCTGGTTGCAAAGGAAAATGCCAGAAATCATCAGGCAGAGGTGGAACTGGTGCGCAGCGACCTGTTTCAGAATATTACCGGGACCTTTGATATGATTATTTCCAATCCTCCTTATATTCCTACAGGAGTAATTTCGGAGCTGATGCCGGAAGTCCGGGATTTTGAGCCTTTGGAGGCGCTGGACGGTGAAGAAGACGGTCTTGCCTTTTATCGGAAAATTGTGTGCAGAGGAAGAGAGTTTTTAAAATCCAATGGATATCTGTATTTTGAAGTGGGGTATGACCAGGGAGCACGGGTAGCCGTTCTGATGGAAAAACACGGATTTCGAAATGTAAAGGTAATTCAGGACCTTGCAGGCAATGACCGGGTGGTCTGCGGTAATCTGCCGGGAGTAAAATAGAAAGGAAGAGAAAAATGTTTGATAAATTAGAGGATATTCTTCTGCGGTTTGAAGAGATTATGAATCAGTTAAGTGAGCCGGATGTGGCGAATGATACCGGCCGTTTTCGCAAACTGATGAAGGAACAGAGTGACCTGACGCCCATAGTGGAAACTTATAAAGAGTACAAACAGGCGAAGCAGAATGCAGAGGATTCTCTTGCCATGTTAGAGGATGAAAGCGACGAGGAACTGCGGGAACTGGCCAGAGAAGAATTAAACGATTCCAAAAAGAAAATAGAAGAACTGGAAAAGAAACTGAAAATCCTGCTGCTGCCCAAAGACCCTAACGATGACAAAAACGTGATTGTGGAAATCCGTGCGGGAGCAGGAGGAGATGAAGCAGCATTGTTTGCGGCAGAAATTTACCGTATGTATGTCCATTACGCAGAAGGAAGACGCTGGAAAGTGGAAACAGTGGAATGTGAGGAAATCGGCATCGGCGGTATGAAGAATGTGACCTTTATGATTACCGGGCAGGGAGCTTATTCTGTGATGAAATATGAATCTGGTGTACACCGGGTACAGAGGGTGCCGGAAACGGAATCGGGCGGACGGATTCATACCTCTACCATAACCGTTGCGGTTATGCCGGAAGCAGAAGAAGTGGACGTGGTTATTGATGAAAAGGATATCCGGATTGACGTTATGCGTGCGTCGGGAAATGGCGGGCAGTGTGTCAATACTACAGATTCTGCAGTGCGCCTGACCCATTATCCCACGGGAATCGTGATATACAGCCAGACAGAAAAATCTCAGCTCCAGAATAAAGACAAGGCGTTTGCCTTGCTTCGTGCAAAACTTTACGATTTGGAATGCCAGAAACAGCATGACGCAGAAGCAGAAGCCAGAAGGAGCCAGATTGGTACCGGAGACCGTTCTGAGAAAATCAGAACTTACAACTTCCCGCAGGGACGAGTGACAGATCACCGGATAAATCTGACATTGTACAAGCTGGATAAAGTAATGAACGGGGATATACAGGAGATTCTGGACGCCTGTATGGCAGCCGACCAGGCGGCGAAGCTGAGCAGCTTTGAGGATAAGGCCTGAAAACCTTAATTTTGCCGGGTTTCCGGGGATATCGTGCTATAACGGGAATTGAATAAGTATGGGAAAAAGACGGTCATGGACAGGTTCCTGGACTGTCTTTTTTGTTGCCGGGGGATTGGGCGGTGTGGTATACTTTTGATAATATAAAAAAAAGTGCTTAAACTTGTGCACATTCTTGAGAAAAGAAAACTTTATGGGAAATGGCGGGCGATAAAGTGTTGGTTGCATAATAAGAAATTTGAACGTAAAATATAGAAAAATTCAGGGAGGTTTTTGTATGTCTGAAAGATTAACATGGGAAGAGATTCAGGAAAGATACCCGGACCAGTGGGTGGGATTAGAAGAGGTAGAATATGAACCAGATAATGATGCAACGATAAAGACGGCAATTGTGAAATATACGGATAAGTCGAAAAATGAGCTGACACGAATACAGATTCAGACAAATGGGGAAGTTTTGGGGAGATACACAACACCAGATCATGTTTTTCAGCTGGGAGTAGTGGGGTATTTCGGATGAGACAATTTACATTGAATATGAATATAAAATACCAAAGACCAATTGTTGAACTGAAGACATGGCATAATTTTGAGGCATTGCTGGATACGGGTGCATTTTTTCCTGTTTGGACAGCTGATGAAACGATACTTGAAATGCTGGGCGGGACATTTTTGAGGAAAGATATTACTTTTGGTGGTTTTGGGGGAAGGACGAAAGGAAATTTATATAAGCTGCAAAGTATGGTGCTCGGTGACTTGATTTTTCCCAATATACATATTGTCGCCTGTAAAGATTTGCGAGATGTTCCTTTTCAGTTAATTTTAAGCGCGACAATGTTCCAAAATCTGATTTACGAAATTGATGATAAAAATCATAGATTCAATGTTACAATACCAGATGATGAAAGTAATATAAGGAATCTCAGAATCGAGGATTCAAATGGCAGATTACATATTCTGTGCCATTCTGCCTGAAAATAGACTGGCATACAGGAACGCAGCAGGAAAATTGGAATTTTGACGGGTTTGAGTGGGATGTTTTTCAATTTTAACAAAAAGTGCAAGGTTATTTTTTGCCGGGGGATTGGATGGTGTGGTATACTTATGCTATATAGTCAGAAGAAATTTTCCTGTTGGGAAAGGTTAAAAAGTCAGGAGATACTGATATGAAAAGAAGAAAATACAGAATGAAAAAAGCGGCTGCGTTGGTTTTTGCAGGAATTATGGGGCTTTCACCCCTTATGGTATATGGACAGGAAGCCGATGCAGCAGACACACAGATAATGGACAGCAGATAAAAGCGGCTGAAGCCGGCCAGATGCCGGATGTCAGCCAGGACAATGCAGAGCGTGAAGAAGAGCATACGCCGGTGTCGGAGGCCAGCCAGAATAACGCAGAGCAGGTGGAAGAACTGCCGCAGCCATCAGAATCCGGCATGGAAACACTGTCTGAAATTATAAAACCGGAACAGGAATGGGACAGAGGGCGGCAGGCAGATAACACCCGGCATGGTACCTATCTGGCAGCCCCTGACGAACTGGCCGTGGTAAATTTTAAATCTGTTCTGGGAAAGAAATCCCAGAATCTGGGACAGATGAAAAAATACATCAAAAAGGCCAGCCAGATGGGCGTAAAGTTCCTGGTATTCCCGGAACTGTGTCTGACCGGGTATGTGAGTTCAGACGATCCCAAAAGCCAGGAATATAAAATGATATTAAAACAGGCGGAAACGACAGGGGGCAAGACAGCCAAAGCGGTGTCTTCTCTGGCTGTTTCCAACCAGATGTGGATTGTGTACGGCGCGCCGAAAAAATAAACGGGGATAAAAAACATGCATATAACTCTGCTTTTCTGTGTGACCCTCAGGGGAACGTACACACCTGTCGGAAGACAAAATTATAAATGAAATTGAGGGAGGAGAAGATAAGGGTGACTCAGGCAGAATTAAGAAGACCATATAAAATCAGTGACTTAATAGAAATGGCGGCAAAAGATTACTGGGCAGTAAATAAAGATGGTATGGAATCCGGCCATCAATGCCCGGATACAGGTATATATGATCTTTATATCTATACAGAGAATTTTCAGGAGTTGTTTTTGAAGATCTGATCTGTTATCTGGAGGAGCCGCCGGAGGTTACAGAGGAAGATGAAGAAATTAAATTATTACAGAGAGCATGATGCATTTTTGGAATTTTAATTTTGGGGGTATGTTTGCCGGAATCCCATACTGCATGATTCCATTGCAGCAGACTGTTAAAAACACGAAGAAATATCTGAAATGAAAGCATCCCGGAAAAGACCCATTTGTGGAGGAATGAAATATGCCATTTACAGAAATATGTATTTATCAGGTTAAACCGCAAAAGACAGGGGAATTTGAAGCACTGATGATGGAAGCGAAAAGTTTTCTGGAGGAACAGGAGGGACTTCTTATGCTCCGGCTTGTCAAAAGAGGGTATCGCACAGATATGGAACAGATTAGGGAAGGACTTCCGCCTCTTAAACTCACCCGTATTGTAAAAAGTGTTAAATACATGCTTTACTGGGAATTTGAGACGAAAGAAAATTATGGAGCAGCCCAGAAAAACCTTTACGGAAGCTATTGGAAGTCCATGGAAAAGTGTTTGACAGTTCCCCATGATAAATATTTGGGAGAAGTAATTTTTTGATGGAATCATTTCGGTTCGGAATGGAAAGTTTTTATATAATTCCGGCCAAAAAGTATTCCTGCCAGCAGTAAGGATACGCCAGGGCCGGAATAGAATACGGCAATGAAACGTTCCGGGGCAAGTCCGGATACCCGAAGATAAATTCCGCCGGACATCATAACTGCCATAATGATAAATGCCTTTAAATCAAAAAAGTTCCAGAAATATCGGTATACTTCCTTTCTGAACAATGTTCATTTTAGCAGAGGAAGTTTATTTTGTCAAGGAATACAGAAAGCTCTTATCACACTTGTGCAAATCGTATTATATCGCTCACTTTGTTCTGTTCAGGGAGGGAAGAATATGCAGATTACAATCATACATGGTCAGAGCCATAAAGGCTCCACTTACCATGTGGCCAGACTGCTGGCCGGAAAACTGGGAGGAAAGGTTACGGAATTTTTCCTGCCAGAGGATTTTTCATCTTTTTGTGTGGGCTGTACCGGCTGTTTTGAAAAATCGGAAACCCTGTGTCCTCATTACGAAATGTTAAGGCCCATAACAGAAGCACTGGACCAGGCAGATGTGATCATTCTGGCAAGTCCCGTTTACGTTTATCATGCCACGGGAGCCATGAAAAATCTGCTGGATCATTACGGGTATCGCTGGATGGTACACCGTCCGGAGGAAAAAATGTTCCGCAAGCAGGCAGTCTGTATTTCCACAGCGGCAGGTGCCGGCATGAGAAGTACCAATAAGGACATGGCTGACAGTATGTTTTTCTGGGGAGTTGCCAGGACCTGGCGGTATGGCGTGGCGGTGATGGAGACGTCCTGGAAAAAGGTCAGACCAGGAATTAAACGGCGCATTGACATAAAAACCACCAGGCTGGCGAGGAAAATCAGAAAGAATTACGGGCATGTGAAACCTTCCATAAAAACCAGAATCTTTTTCAATATTATGCGTCTGGCTCAGAAAAAGGGTTTTAACGGGGCGGATGCAGAATACTGGAAAGCGAAGGGATGGACGGGAAGAAAAAGGCCCTGGAGGAAGGATATGTGAATTTTTCAGTATTTGACAGGTGAATGGTCAGTGTGATAAAGTAAATTATCATGCAGGAAAATGAAGCAAATAAAAGCATCAGGGAGTGAGATAGTTGCATAAAATTCAGATAAAGTATCTGGGACCTGTGAAAGAACTGGAACTGGAAGTAAAAGATTTTAACTTGCTTATTGGGGAACAGGCAACAGGGAAAAGTACCGTGGCAAAGGCAGTATATTTTTTCAGGATTATAAAAACTACGCTGGCAGATTATCTTTGCCAGCTGTATGATACATCCCTTTACAATGGAAAAGATGCCAGCGGCGGATTTCATAAGGTTTTAAAAAGAGAACTGAAGTCAGTTCTGATTTCACTGTTTGGGTATAGCTGGGATTTGGATAAACGTCTGTATTTAAAGTATAAATATACAGATGTTATCTGGATTGAGGTAAAATTGAAAAAAGGAGATAAAAAATTTTTTAATGTTATTTATTCTCCCAAACTGAATTATGAGATAGAGAAATTAGAGAAAGAGGCGCTGGAGTTGTATCAGCAGAAGCAGGATACTACCATTATCAGCCTTGCCTATGCCAGTAAGGAACGATTGCGGAATTACGATAATTTCAGATACAGTGTGAATCAGATATTTGATGATCATAAAGAAACCTATTATATACCGGCAGGGCGCAGTATGATTGCATTGCTGGTCAATAACCGTTCCCTGATTGAAAATGAAAATCTGGATTTAATAACCAGACAGTTCATGCAGATAATCGATAATATTCATGGAGCATTTTCAGATGGAATTCGAAATGTTCATAAGCGCTATCCGGATGGACAGCGAAAATTTGATGTTGAAAAAACATCAGAAATGATAATTTCTGATTTAAAAGGAGATTATCAGTATTCGGAAGGAAAAGAATATATTGTTGTACAGGGCGGTGAATCTCCGGACGAAAGGATACCCATCAATTTTGCATCGTCCGGGCAGCAGGAAGTGTTATGGTTGTTGAATCAACTGTACATTCTGATGTTAAAAAAAGAAGAAGCATTTGTAATTATTGAAGAACCTGAGGCTCATTTATATCCGTCTCTGCAGAATAAACTGATGGAATTTATTGCTTATTTTGCAAATATCAACCACAGTTCTGTTTTGATTACGACGCACAGCCCCTATATTCTGACTTCGGTGAATACACTTTACTGTGCGGGAAAGACTATTCAGGAATTTCCTGGTCTGTCAAAGAAAGTATACGAGATAACGGGAAACAGATGTGAGATTTTTCCGGAAAAAGTTACGGCTTTTAAGATAAACAGAGTTTCAGAAGTTCAGAATCTGATAAATGAGGAATTTGAAGAAATAAACACGGAAATGATTGATGAAATTTCAGATAGTGTAAATGAAAAATATACAGAATTGTTTTATCTTGTATCGGAAGCAGACAGGGGGAGAGAAGGCACGGATGGGAAAAAAGAAGGAGATGAAGAGGAGCAGTGAGAAGATTTCCTGTACACTGCCGTTTGGAACATATAATGGAGAATTTACGCTTCTTAAAAAAGGAGAGAAAAGAAATATCAGAGATATGAAATCCTGTAAAAATGCTTTCATACCGATTAAGGTTAATGATGAAAGCGTATATGTTGCAGAACCGGACGGAAAACTGATTCCCAATATGGTAAATCAGCAGAAATGCGATTTTCTGATATACTGCCAGAATCAGCCGCAGACCTGTTTTATTGAACTCAAGGGAGAAAATATTTCAGCAAAAAAAGAATATAATCCCTATGACCAGATTATTGATACCATAAAATTTTTGAAGAACGAAAAAAGATTGAACAATCTGGTCAGCGGTGATGTGGAAAAACATGCATTTATCGTTTCTCCGGGGAGACAGAAAATTCCAAGGGGAGTAGAGACGGGTGAAAGGCAGCTCTGGAAAAATCTTGTACAGCCACAAAAGAAATCCAGGACGACCTGGGATTTGGTCCATTATGTGAAAGTGACAAAATCGGGAAGATACAGCAATAAGAAACAGATTATCTGTTCGCCTGAATCACCGATACAGATTCCATTTAACAATCAGGAAGGCAAATAAAAATCTGTTTCAGATTTTACAGCGAAAACTCCGGCTGCTGAAAACACAAAAATGTTTCAGCTGCCGGAGCTTTTTCAAATCCTTCTTTGTCAGTAACTATGCAACAGAATGTATTCTCCCGTTTGCATGAGTCGTTTTATGCACTTTACAGTATTTTTTGCAGCTCTTGAGATTCTTATGAATCGTTTTGTGATAAGAGCAGTAGTGGCTGCAGCTTTTGAGGTTCTTATGAACCGATTTGTGGTAAGAACAGTAATGGTTGCAGCTCTTGAGGTTCTTATGAACCGTTTTGTGATAAGAACAGTAATGGTTGCAGCTCTTGAGGTTATTGTGAACCGTTTTGTGATAAGAGCAGTAGTGATTACAGTTCTTAAGGTTGCTGTGGATTTCGTGATGGTAGGAGCAGTAATTCTGGCAGCTTTCCTGACTGTTATGATTCGTATGATGGTAAGGGCAGTTGAAGCCGGAATTCGTTCCTCCGCCATTGTAGTTGTGATGTCCTCCGCCATGATGTCCGTGGGCCATTACAGGCATGGAAAAACTGCCCGTGAATATTACAGCAGCCATTACAGCGGCCAGGGCTTTTTTGCAGTTCTTAAAAAAATTCATTTCCAATTCCTCCCAATATTATAATCTTTTACTTATAATACGACGCGGCGGCCGAAATCCTTGCAAAATTTTCACAAAATGAAAATAATTATTTTCCCAGATAGTAATGTCCATATGCATCAGCAGCCTTGATTGCTGCACATACGGTTTCCGGAGTAACTTCAAAAGGCATGTTATGTAAGGTGTCAGTTTCGGCACACGCAGCGGCAGCTACTGCCATAATTTTTTCGTCCGTTATTTCTTCCACACCTAATTCCTTCAGGGTAACAGGGAGTCCCAGATCAATACACCAGGTAATGATGTCTTCCAGTTCATCTGCAGGAATATTTTCCAGTACAAGCTGAGTGATGGTTCCAAACGCTACTTTTTCACCGTGATACATGTGATGGCATTCTTCCAGCACAGTCAGTCCGTTGTGAATGGCATGTGCCCCTGCCAGACCGCCGCTTTCAAAACCGATACCGCTTAAGAGAGTGTTTGCTTCGATGACTTTTTCCACTGCGGGAGTACATGCGCCTGCCTCCAGGGCCAGTCTGGCCTTAATGCCTTCTTCCATCAGTGTGTTGAAACACAGTTCAGCCAGAGACATTGCGGCAGAGGTTGCAAGACCTCCGGCACAGGTGGCTGCTCCGCTGTTTTTGCAGGCTCTTGCCTCAAAATAAGTAGCCAGTGCGTCTCCCATACCGGACACAGTCAGACGAACCGGAGATTTTGTGACAATTTCTGTATCCATCAGAACCAGATTTGGATTGGCCGGAAGGAACAGGTATTCTTCAAACACTCCTTCGTCCGTATAAATAACAGACAGTGCGCTGCAGGGAGCGTCAGTGGAGGCGATGGTAGGGCAGATCAGAACCGGAAGTGATTTATGGTAAGCCACAGCCTTGGCAGTATCCAGAATCTTGCCGCCGCCGATACCGATAATCATATCGCACTGATTGTCCTCCGCAACTTTAATTAATCGATTGATTTCTGTTTTGCTGCATTCCCCGTTAAAATAGTCGAAGACAGTGCTGATTTCCTTTCCCGCAAAGCTGCCTTCCACAATATCCCCAATTCTTTTAAAGCCTGATGCTGTAATCAGAATCAGCGCTTTTTTGCCGTATTTTTCAGCGTATTCCCCCAGTTTTTTCATTTCCCCTGCGCCCTGTACATATTTGTTCGGGCTGATTAAAATGTTTGCCATGTAAAAGTACCTCCTTTGGTTGAGTCTGCTTTGTTATTTGCTGCATGTACTTATTGTATGCTCTGTTCAGAGGCCTGTCAACGGAGAAAGGGAAAAAGGTTGCAAAAAAAATTTACATGAAGTATGATATGGAAGTATAACTGGAAAAAAATGGAAAAAAATTGGGAAAATACAGAGGATAAAACGGATGATGATTCGGGAATACCAGAAAGAAAATGTGTACGAAGCATTGCAGCAGAGATTTCATTTTCTGTTTCAGGAATTTGACAATATTTATGTTTCCTTCAGTGGAGGAAAAGACAGCGGTGTGCTTTTGAATCTGTTTTTGGATTTCAAACGCCAGCATTATCCGGCCCGGACTGTGGGGCTGTTTCATCAGGATTTTGAAGCGCAGTATACGGTGACTACGGAATATGTGGAGCGGACCTTTCAGCAGCTTGAGGATGAGCTGGAGCCTTACTGGATCTGCCTTCCCATGGCGACCCGTACGGCGCTCAGCAGCTATGAAATGTACTGGTATCCATGGGATGATACCAAAGAGGAACTCTGGGTGCGGCCCATGCCCCGTCATTCTTATGTGGTAAATATGGAGCATCCTTTTAACCATTATCGTTACCGGATGCCCCAGGAAAATCTGGCGAAGCAGTTCGGAAGGTTTTACAAAGAACAGCATGGGAAGAAAAAAACCGTCTGTCTTCTGGGTATACGGGCAGAAGAATCTCTGCAGCGGTACAGTGGTTTTATGAACCGGAAATACGGATACAAAGGAGAGTGCTGGATATCCAAACAGTTTAAGGATGTCTGGTGTGCATCCCCTCTTTACGACTGGACCAACAATGATGTGTGGGCTGCCAATTCCAGATTTGGATATGATTATAACAGGCTGTATGATTTATATTATATGGCCGGATTAAAGCCCAGCCAGATGCGGGTGGCGTCTCCCTTTAATGATTATGCCAGAGACAGTCTGAATCTGTACCGGGTGATTGACCCGGAAATCTGGACCAGACTGGTGGGCCGGGTACGGGGCGCCAATTTCAGCGCGGTTTATGCCAGAACCAAAGCCATGGGCTATCGGAATATCACTCTTCCGGAAGGACATACCTGGGAATCCTATACAAAGTTTCTGCTGGATACCCTTCCGGTGAGAATCCGCAATAATTATGTAAAAAAATTCCGTACCTCCATGCGGTTCTGGCATGAGACCGGCGGCGGACTGTCAGAAGAAACCATTCAGGAACTGACAGACCACGGCTATCAGATCCGCAGGAACGGGATTTCCAATTATACGGTGAACAAAAGTTCCAGAATTGTGTTTACCGGAAAGATACCGGATGATACAGATGACATTAAAACCACCAAAGATATTCCGAGCTGGAAACGCATGTGCTACTGTATCCTGAGAAATGACCATATCTGCAGATTTATGGGATTCGGACTGACCAGCAGGGAAAAAGAACAGATTGAAGCCATACGGAAAAAATATGGTGAATTTGCAGATAAATAAGTGAAATGGAAGACACGGAGGATTTTCAGAATGAACAGTACATACAAAAGTCCGGCGTATAAAGTAATACCGGTGCCCATAGAAAAAATCATACCCAATTCCTATAACCCGAATGCGGTTGCTCCGCCGGAAATGCGGCTTCTTTACGACAGCATCAAAGAGGACGGTTATACCATGCCAATCGTATGTTACTATTCCAAAAAGGATGATGTCTATGTGATTGTGGATGGATTTCACCGTTACCGGATTATGAAGGAACATAAAGATATTTATGAGCGGGAAAATGGTATGCTTCCTGTAACGGTCATTGACAAGTCCATCTCCAACCGGATGGCCAGCACCATAAGGCATAACCGGGCCAGGGGCAGCCATGATGTGGATCTGATGAGCAATATTATCAGAGAACTCCATGAAATCGGCCGGTCTGACGACTGGATTGCAAAGCATATGGGAATGAGCAAAGATGAAATTCTGCGTCTGAAACAGATTACCGGACTGGCAGCTCTGTTTCGCGATGTGAATTTCGGACAGGCCTGGAAGCCGGTGGAACGGGGAGATGGGGATGTTGATTCTTTTTCATAATATGTCATAAATGCGGGAAAATAATTGACAGAAAATGGGGCGGATGTTAAAGTAGTATTGTACAATATGCACGAAGGAAAGAAAGGAGAAGGTGTATGAAGTGTTTCAAAGAACATATGAAATTATGTATGCTGACACTGATGTGTATCCTGTTTCTGGGCGTGGGAATCCGGGCGGAAGCTGCGCCGGAAAAGGTTACCGGATTCCGTCAGGAAGATGGGAATGATACCATTGCGGTGGTGCAGTGGGATTACATTTCGGAAGAATATGAGTACAGGCTGGAGTGGTGCGACCGGCAGGATTTTGTGGGTGCTTCGTCCATACAGTGTGGGAACAGCGCCTGTATGATTACAGATCTTACGCCTGGCAGCACTTATTATGTAAGGGTGTTTGCGGTTGATAAAGACGGAAAGGAAGGGGAACCATCTCCGGTTATTGAAGTGGTAACAGCACCCGAAGCCATGGAAGGAATCTGGCAGACAGGGGCATCAGAAAAGGAAATTTCATTTTCCTGGGAGAATATTGCCGGTGCTACCGGATATAGAATTATATATCAGAAAGTGGATGGACAGGGGAAAAAGCAGGACGAAGAAAAGTATGCTTTTGCTAAAGCGAATGAGAATTCCTTAAGTCTTTCCAATGCAGCGGGGAGTTACGAAATTGCAGTGTATCCTATCAGAGAATGCAGTACCGGTTATGTGGCGTGGGGAGAGTCAGAGACGGTCACCATGTCTGTACTTCCCGGAAAAGTGACGTCAGTTAAGACGGAAACGAAAGTGATTTACAGTGCTTCCGGCAAAACATTCTGGGGTTTTTCCATGAATCTGAGCGATGGGGCTGAAGGGTGTGAATACGAACTTTTCGGAAGCAACGGGAAACGGGTTCTGAAGAAAAGCGTGGCTGCGAGAGATTTACAGTCAGTGTATGATAAAAATGGCAAAGCCACCTCGAAAAAAGAAGTGCTGATATCTGCCGGTAAAATAAAAAAAGGCCAGTTTATGAAGGTCCGGATACGAGGTTATATCGAAATTGATGGTAAGAAGAAAGCCGGTAAATGGTCAGATTACTGTTATTTTGCCGAAGGGCCTCAGGAGGTGAAGTCAGAGGCAGGCAACCGGCAAAGAAAACTGAGCTGGTCTCCAGTGAAAGGTGCGAACAGCTACACGATTTATACTGCGAAAAGTCCAAACTCAAAATGGAAGAAAATGGGAACCACGTCAAAGACCAGGTATACGGTGAAATATGCTTCCGCTGCTTCAAAAGGAAAGGTTTACTGCAAAGTAGTGGCAAATAAAAAGGTTGAGGGAAAAACATTTACAGGTATGCCGGACGGTTATATCAGCTGGTCCTGGTGATTTGAGAAACAGTATGCATGATAATTTCGTTGAAAACGTAATATAAAAACAGGCTGATTTTTGCCGCCGGGTAAGAGTTAAGTGCCAGACTTTCTGTCGTCAGGCCAGAGAAGACAGAAAGTTCTGGCGCTTTTTCTCTTATCTGATTCGTTTTCCGGTTAAAATATAAGAGTGTTCCTGACAGTTTTTTCAAAAAATACGGATGGAAAAGGAGGAGAACAATGAGACATGCAGGATGCCTGAAGGAATTTATAAGATATGCTGTTCTGAATATGCTGGGAATGACAGCCCTGTCATGTTATATCCTGGCAGATACTTTTTTTGTGGCAGGAGGGCTGGGAGCAGATGGGCTGACGGCCCTGAATCTGGCAATTCCCATTTACAGTTTTATCCATGGCAGCGGTCTGATGCTTGGCATGGGAGGGGCCACCAGATACTCCATTCTGAAAAGCCAGGGGAAAACAAAAGAAGGAGATCTTGTTTTCACCCGGACAATGTTTATGGGAGTGATTCTGGCAGTGATGTTCCAGGGGGCAGGACTTTTTGGTGCACAGGAAATTGCCGGGCTCATGGGAGCAGAAGGGGTAATCCATGAAATGTGCGGAATGTATCTGAAAGTTCTGATGCTGTTTACGCCGGCATTTCTGATAAATGAAATTCTTATCTGCTTTGTGCGCAACGACGGGGCGCCTCAGCTGTCCATGGCGGCCATGGTGGGAGGAAGTTTTTCCAATATTATAATGGACTATATTCTGATTTTTCCGCTGGACATGGGAATGTTCGGTGCGGTTCTTGCAACCGGAACGTCTCCTCTGATAAGTATGCTTCTGCTGTCCCGCCATTTTATACGGAAAAAACATGGATTTCATTTCCGAAAGGGAAAAATGTCTGTGTTCGAGAGCAGATTCATTCTGGCCGGAGGGATACCATCTCTGGTGGCAGAGCTGTCTTCCGGGATTGTAATGATTATTTTTAATATGATTATTCTTGAACTGCAGGGAAACACCGGTGTGGCTGCCTACGGGGTAATTGCTAATCTGGCGCTGGTGGTGATTGCCTTATATACAGGAATTGCCCAGGGGATTCAGCCTTTGCTGAGCAGATACTATGGAACAGGGAAAAAAGAAGAAGTACAGGTTATATTCCGATATGGGGTGATTATGGTGGCTGTTCTGTCGGTTCTGATTTACGGACTGGTGTTTGTACAGGCAGACAGCATTGTGGCGGCTTTTAACGGAGAAGGGAATGAAAAACTGCAGGAGATTGCAGTCCGGGGAATGAAATACTATTTTACCGGCGGGGTGTTTGCAGGAATAAATATTGTGCTGTCCATGTATTTCACTTCCAGGGACTGTGCGGGCCCGGCAGGCATGATTTCCCTTCTCCGGGGATTTTTTGTGATTATTCCGCTGGCCTTTCTGCTGTCTGCACTGTGGCAGATGACGGGCCTGTGGCTTACCTTTCCCATTACGGAACTGCTGGTGGCAGTTCTGGGAACAGGATGGTATCTGAAAGAAAAAAGACTGCTTTCAGAGAGATATGAAACCTAATCCATCAGTTTTTCCAGATCCTGATAAAAAGAAGGATAGGAAACGGTTACACAGGCTTCATCGTCAAAGGTGGTGGCTCCCTCCGCATTCAGGGCTGCTATGGCAAAAGACATGGCAATCCGGTGGTCGCCGTAGGTTTTAATCCGGGCGCCCTGGAGGGGGCTGCCTCCGCGGATAATCATTCCGTCCTCTGTGGGGGTGATATCAGCGCCCATGGCTTTCAGATTCTCCGTTACAGTGGCAATCCGGTCAGATTCCTTTACTTTTAATTCCCTGGCATCCCGAATTACAGTGGTACCTTTTGCAAATGCTGCCATAACTGCAATAATGGGAAGCTCGTCGATTAAGGTGGGAATGATACTTCCCTCTATTGTGGTACCGTGAAGGCTGCTGGAGGTAACCAGAATATCAGCCACAGGCTCTCCGGAAACGGTGCGCTCATTTAAGAGGCTCAGTTTTCCTCCCATGGCATGGACTGCCTTAAGCATGCCGCTTCTGGTGGGGTTTATCCCCACATTCTGAATCAGAATTTCAGCATGGGGGCAGATAAGCCCAAGGGCGATAAAATAGGCGGCGGAGGAGATGTCTCCTGGTACATGAATCGCCTGTCCCTCCAGTTTTGGCTCCGGCCAGATAGCAGCGGTGGTATCTGTGGAGAGGATATCAGCGCCGAAGCCGGCCAGCATCAGTTCCGTATGGTTTCTGGACAGTACAGGTTCCGTTACTCTGGTAATTCCGTCTCCGTAAAGACCGGCCAGAAGGACGGCGGATTTCACCTGGGCAGAGGATACCGGTGACTGGTAGTGGATATGCTTCAGACTGCCGCCCTGGATGGTGAAAGGTGCACAGCCGGAACTGGTTTTTGTCCGGTAATCAGGAAAGGAACCGGCGTCCCAGCACTGAAACCGGGCCCCCATTTCTGTGAGAGGGATAAAAATACGTTTCATGGGGCGTTTGCGGATGGAAACGTCTCCGTTTAAGGTACTCTGGAAAGACTGGCCTGCCAGAATACCGGAAATCAACCGCAGGGTGGTGCCGCTGTTGCCCACATCCAGAATCTGCTTTGGAGGGGTCAGACCATGGAGCCCTCTGCCATGTACCAGAACTCTGGAACCATCATTTTCAATGGAAATGCCAAGCTGGCGGAAACAGGAAATGGTGGAAAGACAGTCTGCACCCTGCAGAAAACCTGTTATTTCCGTCAGGCCGCCGGATATGGCGCCGAACATAATTCCTCTGTGGGAAATGGACTTATCGCCGGGAACAGAAAGTTCCCCATGAAAAGAATGTTTTTTTGTGAATTCCATATCAATCACCTCTCATGTACTGTGTAATGGTATTTTCGTAATAAAACAAGAGCCTGCTGCAGAGCTTTTTCTTCATAAAATTCTATGTGAAGCACACCCTCCTGAAATTCCCGGTTGTGGATAATTCCGATATTTTTGATGCTGATCTGGTTAGTGGCCAGAATAGTGGCCAGGGCTGCAATTCCCCCGGCTTCGTCCACCATGTCGCAGTAGATTTCGTAAATCTGGGGAAGGGGGCCGGAGCCTGTGAGGGGAAGGGAATCCCGGTAGTCTTTGGCGGACTGGAAGAAGTCAAACAGGCTGTCTTCCTGTGAGGAAGCAATTTCAGTCCGTACCTGTTCCAGAGAAGCCAGAAAGGCGTCCAGGAGATTTAAAATCTGTTCCCGGTTGGTCAGGCAGATCTGCTGCCACATAATGGGGGAAGAGGAAGCGATTCTGGTGATATCCTTAAAACCTCCGGCGGCTACACGCTTCATGATTTCCTCTCTGTTGTCCAGATCTTTGATAAGATTTACCAGGCTGGAAGCCAGTATATGGGGCAGATGGCTGACAGCAGCGGTGATAAAATCGTGTTCCCGGTAATCCAGCAGAATGGGAATGGCTCCCAGAGACTGGATAAACTGCTGAAATTCTTCTGCCAGTTCCGGGTCTGCTTCCGGAGAAGGGGTCAGAATGTAGTAAACATTTTCCAGAAGATATGGGGTTGCGTTTTTGTATCCGCTTTTTTCCGAACCGGCCATGGGATGTCCGCCGATAAAAAAAGGAGAGAGAGACGTACCGGCAATTTTCTGATGAATGGAGGATTTAACACTTCCCACGTCTGTGATTATACAGTTTTTTCCCGCAAAAGAAGATAATCTGCAGAGAAAATCTGCATTTTTCTGCACCGGGGCACAGAGAAAGATATAGCGGCAGTCTGCAAAATCTTCCGTCAGAGTTTCGCAGGCAGCGGTAATTACCTGTTCTTCCAGGGCAAGAGCCAGAGACTGCTGTTCTACATCATATGCAATTAAGGTGATATCCGGGTGAATCCGGTGGATGGTTTTGGCGATGGAACCGCCGATCAGACCGAGACCGACAAAACCGATTTTTTCAGGTTTCATATGTAACTGTTCCTTTCTTTATCTGTATACAGCAGTTTATGACAAGACTGCGAAATTCTTTTTTTATTGCAGGGCCTGCTTTTTGAAGGGAGGGACCGGGACAGATATGAAAAAATACCTCAGAGGGACCGGGCTCAGGGGTCAGGTCCGGCCGGGCAGGATTCTTTCCTGCCTATTATCATAGTAGAAAGAGTCGAAAAAGTCAATACTTTGGCGCGTCGAAGCACAAAAGTGCCTGATTGCAGGGGATTTGTAAAAAATGAATAAAAAGGGTTGTAAAATCACAAAAATTTTAGTAGAATATATACATCACAAAATATACTTGTATTGGAGGAATTCATATGAACGTTTATACAACTGACAAGATAAGGAACGTGGTCCTTCTGGGACATGGTGGCAGCGGGAAGACGACTCTGGTGGAAGCGATGGCTTATCTGTCCGGTCTGACAAAGCGTATGGGGAAGATCAGCGACGGGAATACCATCAGCGATTATGATAAAGAGGAAACCAGACGTCTTTTTTCTGTTAATACCTCTGTGGTTCCGATTCCCTGGGAAGATACCAAGATTAATATACTGGATACACCTGGTTATTTTGGATTTGTGGGAGAAGTGGAAGAGGCAGTGAGTGTGGCTGACGCTGCGGTTATTGTGGTATCCGGTAAGAATGGAATTGAAGTGGGAACACAGAAATCATGGGATATCTGTGAGAAATACAAGATTCCGAGAATGGTATTTGTAACAGAAATGGATGATGACAATGCAAGTTTCCGCCAGGTAGTGGCAGATTTACAGGAAATGTATGGAAAGCGGATTGCGCCGTTCCATCTTCCCATTCGTGAAAATGAGAAATTTGTGGGTTACGTCAATGTAGTGGCTCAGACCGGAAACCGCTGGGATGACAAGGGTAAGGTTGTGGAAACAGAAATTCCGGATTATTCTCAGGCCAATCTGGATATCTGCCGGGAAGCGCTGATGGAAGCTGTGGCAGAGACCAGTGAAGAATTTATGGACCGCTATTTTGCAGGTGAGGAATTTTCTGAATTTGAAATCCGTTCCGCTCTGCGTACCAATGTGGCAGACGGAAGCATCGTTCCTGTTTCCATGGGTTCCAGTACGCTGGTACAGGGTGTATATACACTGCTGGATGACATTCTCAAATATCTTCCAAGTCCGGAAAAACGCCCCTGCAAAGGTGTGAATATGAAGACGAACGAAGTGTTTGATGGAGATTATGATATTGCGAAACCAAAGAGCGCATATATTTTCAAAACCATTGCAGACCCGTTTATCGGAAAATATTCGCTGGTTAAAGTGAATTCCGGCGTTCTGAAAACAGATGATGTGCTGTTTAATTCTGAAAAGAATATGGATGACAAGATCGGCAAAATCTATGTAATGCGGGGAAATAAACCGGAGGAAGTAAAAGAGCTTCATGCAGGAGATATCGGAGCGCTGGCAAAACTGAACAAGGTTGTTACCAGAGATACACTGTCTACCAAGGCAGTGCCGGTGGTATATGGAAAAACTCAGATTTCCACTCCTTATACATATATGCGTTATAAAGCAAAGAACAAGGGAGATGAAGATAAGGTTTCCCAGGCATTGCAAAAACTGATGCAGGAAGATCTGACACTGCGGACGGAAAATGACAGCGCCAATGGACAGACACTGATTTACGGTATCGGCGACCAGCATCTGGAAGTGGTAGTCAGCAAGCTGGCAGAGCGCTATAAGGTGGAAATTGAACTGAGCAGGCCGAAGATTGCCTTCCGGGAGACCATCCGCAAAAAATCAGATGTGGAATACAAGTATAAGAAACAGTCCGGCGGACACGGACAGTATGGACATGTTAAGATGACCTTTGAGCCCAGCGGAGACCTGGAAACCGCTTATACCTTTGAACAGCAGGTGGTGGGCGGAGCTGTGCCCAAGAACTATTTCCCGGCAGTGGAAAAGGGACTGCAGGAATCGGTACTGAAAGGGCCCATGGCAGCTTATCCCGTAGTAGGAGTGAAAGCGGTGCTTTACGATGGCTCCTACCATCCGGTGGATTCATCTGAAATGGCATTTAAGATGGCAACGATTCAGGCATTTAAGAAGGGCATGATGGAGGCTTCTCCGGTTCTTTTAGAGCCCATTGCCAGCATGAAAGTGGTGGTTCCGGACAAATATACCGGAGACGTTATGGGAGATCTGAACAAACGTCGGGGACGTGTACTGGGCATGAATCCTGCAGAGACAGGCAAAACGGAAATTGCTGCAGACGTACCGTACATGGAGATTTACGGATATATGACAGACCTTCGTTCCATGACCGGAGGAAGCGGCCTGTTTTCCTATGAATTTGCCCGTTATGAGCAGGCTCCTTCCGATATTCAGGAAAAAGAAGTTGCCGCAAGGGCAAGCAAGCTGGAAAACGGTGAAGATTAAGATGGCAGTCCGGTAACGTTGTTTTGGTTTCAGGAAAAGAAGGTGGGACCGTATGAAAAAGATAAAAGCACATACGGACAGGAAAAAAGGAAATTTAAGTATCAATGAGTTAAAGCGGTTGTACCATGAGACGATTAAGGGAAAAATTACCATTTCTGTACTGGCGCTGGTAATTATTTCCCTGACGGTTCTGGGAATTGTCACCAGTGTGCTGAATAATCACAGTACCAATTCCACGCTGGAGCGGAATATGAAGGCCACAGCGAGAGTGGCGTCAGAGCGGGTGGAATGGGAAATGACGTCCTACCGGAATCTGGCAGCGGATCTGGGTCTTATGACGCGGCTTTCCAGAGAAGATGTTCCTCTGGAAGAAAAGCAGGAAATCATTGACGAACGTGTGAAGGCCAATGAGCTGACCAGAGGAAATATCCTGGACAGGAATGGAATCAGTATCTTTTCCGGAGAAGATTTCAGTGACAGAAATTATTTTCAGAAAGCCATGACAGGGGAGTCCTGTGTTTCAGAGCCTGTGGTAAGCAAGGTGACGGGGAAAATAAGCATCATCATTGCCGCACCCATGTGGAAAGACGGGATTATGGGCACAGAAGTAACAGGGGTCGTATATCTTGTTCCGGATGAAAACTTTCTGAATGATATTATGGTAGCTACAAATGTGAGCAAAAACGGTTCCGCTTATATGGTGGACAGCCAGGGAACCGTGATTGCCCATAAAGATATAAAGCTGGTGGAACAGAAGGACAATACCATCGAATCAGCGAAAACGGATTCGAAGCTGAAAGCGCTGGCAAAGCTGGAAGAAAAGATGACAGCGGGGAAAACGGGATTTGGGACCTACCGGTACGGGGGCGTAAAAAAGATTATGGCATATGCGCCGGTGGAAAACAGCAACGGATGGAGTATTGCCATTACAGCTCCCCTTTCTGATTTCAATGTTGAAACCATTGTGGGAATTATCCTGACCATTGGAATCGTTGTGGTATCCATTGCCATTGCGGTGGTCATGGTCAGGAAGCTGGCGGACAATATCGGAACGCCCATCAGGCAGTGTGCGGAACGTCTGGAAGCTCTGGCCGGAGGGGACCTGCATTCAGAAATTCCCCGGATTGACTCAGAGGATGAAACCCTTATGCTGGCAGATGCCACCGGAACCATTGTGGAAGGTATGGGCAAAATCATCGGAGATATCAAATATCTTCTGGGAGAAATGTCAGAGAATAATTTTAATGTTCTTTCTCAGGCAAGGGAATATTATGTGGGAGATTTTGAAGAAATTCTGCTGGCAGTGCGCAGAATCAACCATTCCCTGTCGGATGCCCTGGGGCATATCCGGGAATCGGCAGAACAGGTAGGCCTTGGTTCCTCCCAGCTTGCGGAGAGCGGTCAGTCCCTTGCAGAAGGTGCCACGGATCAGGCGGCTTCTGTGGAAGAACTTCTTGCTACGGTAAATGATGTAACTGAGCAGGTAGACCGAAATACGAAGAACGCTGTTTCCACCAGCCGGAAAGCAGATGATATTGGAAGACAGGCCCGTACCAGCAGTGCGCGCATCGCAGAGATGACAGGGGCCATGAAGAAAATTAACGACGCCTCCATGGAAATTTCCAATATTATTCAGACCATAGAGGAAATTGCAGACCAGACCAACCTGCTTTCTCTGAACGCTTCCATTGAAGCTGCGAGAGCGGGAGAAGTGGGAAGGGGATTTGCAGTAGTTGCCGGTGAAATCGGTCATCTTGCAAACCAGAGCTCGGAAGCTGTGGTAAACACCAGACAGCTGATAGAAGCCGCTCTGAGCGAAGTAAGAAGCGGTAACCGGATTGCTGATGATATGGCTCAGGCATTGCAGAGTGTAATTGACGGAATGTCAGAGATTGTCAGTGCAGTGGAGGAAGTGGCAGAGAATTCCAATGAGCAGAATGGCTCCATGCAGCAGATAAACATGGCCATTGAGCAGATTTCGCAGGTGGTCCAGTCCAATTCTGCCGCAGCAGAAGAAAGTTCTGCAACCAGTCAGGAATTATCAGCACAGGCCATAGAGCTGAATGATATGATTGACCAGTTCCGTCTGGCAGATATGTAAAAAGAATCCTGCTTTGCAGGATTCTTTTTATCCCGTTTTTATACGGAATGGATGGTGCCGCAGGCAATTTTTGTGCCGGAATGGCCGGCAGGCTGGGTAGAAAAATCGTCCGGGCTGCTGTGGATAATAACGGTTTTGCCGATAATATCCGGGACTCTGAAGCGGTCAGTGTAATACATCATCCAGGCGGAACCATTGTTTCCGAACAGGGGCGGAAGATCTCCCTCATGGGCCGGGTGCGGACAGAGGGCGGGATTGTAATGGGCTCCTGCATTGGCGTAAGGATCACTGCTGTCTCCGGTACAGGAGTGGCCTTCGTGAATATGGAAGCCAAAAATATCAGAGCCGCAGGGCACTGTGCTCACAGGGAGACCGTAAATTTCCGCGTTTACCAGGACTCCGGCGCCGATGGGATAAAACCGGACCATGCCGTTGATTTCCCCGGTTCCGGGATTTCCCATAAGCTCCGCATAGGCGGCAGGCATCTGTGAGAGGGCTGTTTCAAGGTAAAGTCTGCCGGGGTTTTCGTAGGAATTATCTGTATGATGATCTGTCATTAAAATTCTCCTGAAAATGGTTTTTATTGTAATGTTATGATTATAATATGATGGAAAGAAAGGAAAAGTGATTTTCCGGTTTTCTTTCGGAAGAATGCAGAGAAGGACTTTGTTAATTTTTCACTGACCATCTGTTGTGATGAAAAATTCACAGAATGGAGGAGATTATGAACGAAAAAGTATATGTTTTCCAGGCAAAAATCAGAAAAGTACCGGATATCAATGGAGCTTATATTGAGTTTCCCTATGATGTGCGGGAGGAATTTGGAAAAGGAAGGGTGAAAGTTCACGCGGAATTTGACGGTTACCCCTATGATGGGAGCCTGGTGCGAATGAAGACGCCGGGCCATATCATCGGCATTCGCAAAGATATCCGGGAGGCCATTGGAAAACAGCCGGGAGATGTGATAGAAGTCAGGATAAAAGAACGGGAGTGAGGAAACCGGCAAACCGCAGGGTTCAGTCCACACTGGGGGGGTGAACTGCCATGCAAAATGAAGCATTCGGATTTATAAATTCTTGACAAATAGCGGTGGTGTGATAAAATTCTATAGTAAATGACAAATATTTAGTGACAGCGCTGAATTCAGGAGGATATAAAATGGCAGTACCATATAATCACAGAGCTTTGGAAGAAAAATGGCAGAAGATTTGGGATGAGGAAAGAGCCTTTGCGGCTACGGAAGATTATTCCAGACCGAAATATTACGCACTGGTAGAATTTCCTTATCCGTCAGGGCAGGGCCTTCATGTGGGACATCCCCGGCCTTACACAGCCCTTGACATTGTGGCGAGAAAGCGCAGAATGCAGGGGTATAACGTGCTTTATCCCATGGGCTGGGATGCATTTGGGCTTCCCACGGAAAATTATGCGATTAAGAATAAGATCCATCCCAGGGTGGTTACGGAGAACAATGTGGAACGATTTAAAAGCCAGCTTCATGCTCTGGGATACTCTTTTGACTGGGAGCGGGAAGTAAATACCACAGATCCGGAATATTATCACTGGACCCAGTGGATTTTCCTGAAGTTATTTCAGGAAGGACTTGCCTACAAAACGGAAATGCCCATTAACTGGTGTACCTCCTGTAAGGTGGGGCTTGCCAATGAGGAAGTGGTGAACGGTGTCTGCGAGCGATGCGGCGCTCCGGTGGTTCGTAAAGTGAAGAGCCAGTGGATGCTGAAAATCACCGAGTATGCGGAAAAGCTGCTGGAAGGCCTGAAGGATGTGGACTATATTGAGCGTGTAAAAGTGTCTCAGCGGAACTGGATTGGAAAGAGCCAGGGGGCGGAAGTGGATTTCCGGATTGCAGGAAAGGAAGATAAACTTACCGTATATACCACAAGACCGGATACTCTGTTTGGCGCCACCTATATGGTAGTATCTCCGGAACATCCCATTCTGGAAAAATATAAAGATGAAATTAAAAACCGGGATGAAATTGCCGCATATCAGGAACAGGCTGCCAGAAAATCAGACTTTGAGCGTTCCGAGCTGGCAAAAGAGAAAACCGGAGTGGAAATTGACGGTCTGAGGGCCATTGATCCGGTAAATGATACGGAGATCCCAATATGGGTGTCAGATTATGTGCTGATGAGTTACGGTACAGGTGCCATCATGGCAGTTCCGGCTCATGATACCCGTGACTGGGAATTTGCAAAGAAGTTCGGCCTTCCCATTATTGAAGTGGTGGCAGGCGGCGAGGACGTACAGAAAGAAGCCTACACGGACGTTGCCACAGGGAAGCTGGTGAATTCCGGATTTCTGGACGGACTGGAAGTGGCAGAAGCCAAAAAGAAAATAATTGAATTTCTGGAAGAAAAAAAGATAGGAAAAGGCAAGACGAATTTCAAGCTGAGAGACTGGGTATTTTCCCGTCAGCGTTACTGGGGAGAGCCGATTCCCATTGTAAACTGCGAAAAATGCGGTTATGTGGCGCTGCCGGAAAGTGAACTTCCTCTGCAGCTGCCGGAAGTGGACAGCTATATGCCTACCGATACCGGAGAATCCCCCCTGGCTGCCATAACAGACTGGGTGAATACCACATGCCCCTGCTGCGGCGGCCCGGCAAAAAGAGAGACGGACACCATGCCTCAGTGGGCAGGCTCTTCCTGGTATTTCCTGCGTTATACAGACCCGAAGAATACAGAAGCTCTGGCCAGTGAGGAGGCTCTGAAATACTGGCTTCCGGTGGACTGGTACAATGGTGGAATGGAGCATACCACCCTTCACCTTCTGTATTCCAGATTCTGGCATAAATTCCTCTATGACCAGGGGATTGTGCCCACATCAGAGCCTTATAAGAAGCGTACTTCCCATGGCATGATTCTGGGAGAAAACGGGGAAAAAATGTCCAAATCCCGCGGGAATGTGGTAAACCCCGACGATATTGTCATGGAATACGGCGCAGATACTCTGCGTACTTATGAAATGTTTATCGGGGCCTTTGATCTGAGTGCTTCCTGGTCAGAAAATGGTGTAAAAGGCTGCCGCAGATTTCTGGAGCGTGTCTGGAAGCTGCAGGAGATTCTGGTGGAAGGAGAAGGATACCGCTCTGAGTTTGAGACCAGAATGCATCAGCTCATTAAGAAAGTAAGTTCAGATTATGAGAATCTCAAATATAATACAGCCATTGCAGCCATGATGTCCATTTTAAATGATTTTTCAAAAGCAGGCAGCATCAGCCGGGGTGAATTCCGGACATTCCTGATTCTTCTGAATCCGGTGGCGCCTCATATTACAGAGGAAATCTGGGAAACCTGCGGATACGAAGGAAAGGTGTACCAGTGTACCTGGCCGGAATATGATGAAGCCAAAACGGTGGAAAACACGGCAGAACTGGCGGTTCAGATTAATGGAAGAACCAGAGCAACTGTAACCCTTCCGGTAGATGTGGACAAAGATACAGCCATTGCAGCCGGAAAAGAGGCAGTGAAAGAGAAACTGACGGGAACTGTGGTAAAAGAAATTTATGTACCCGGCCGGATTATCAATATTGTTATGAAATAAGGGAAAATAAAAGTAATGCCCCGCAGTATGGCGGAAACTTCTGTTTCGGTCATACTGCGGGGTATGTATTTTGTTTCAGCGAGAGAAATTTATTTCCGCATATTTTTCATCATCTGCATCAGCAATTCCACTTTTTTCTGCTCCTGAGGAGGCATCCCCTGCTTTAATACTTCGATAATCAGGTCACGTTCGGCAGAGGAGAAGTTCATGCCCTGATTTTTCACACTTTCCGAGGCATTTTTCAGAGATTCTGCCATATCCTGAGGATTGGAAGCGCTGGAAGTATTGTTTCTGGCAAGCTCCAGAAGAAACTGCAGCTTGTCAGGAGAAATATTTTTCTGGAGTTCCGGGTTGTTTAATAAATCCTGTGGGTTCATATCGTTCCTTTCTGTGTGAGATTCAGGTGGCGGAAAACAGAGTTCCATAGGTGGAAAACATCTGGACAAAGCCTATAATATTGTCTATTACTTCTTTTTCCCTGTCTGTGCAGTATTCCCGTATGGCGGAGAGCATCTGTACCGGGTCTTCCCGTTCTTCTTCCGAACACATTTTCAAATCATTTCCGGGGTTCTGGAACAGTGCCATGGTGCGCTGCAATTCCATAAATTTCACCAGCATTGCCATATTTTTCTGCCGGGAATTATCCAGGTAGGGAATGGCGGCTTTTATCATTTCAAGGTGCCTATCCTGAATCAGTGTATCAATTGCTTCCATTGTGTTCACCTTTTTTATTTTAATTTATGAGAGACGGAGGCAGGATATGACAGTTTTGCACTTTCCGGCAGTTCAGAAGAAAAAGAGGAGCCCCCTGAACATTAGCAGTTCAGGGGAAAAAGAGGAACCCCCTTGAACATTAGCAGTTCAGGGGAAAAAAGAGGAACCCCCTTGAACATTAGCAGTTCAAGGGGTATATAATATTTAAGAATGATTTATATCAGGAGATGAAAATTATGGGAAGATTAGTGATAGATGGCAACAGCATATATGAAATAGACGAGGAATGTGTCAGGAGAAAGGAAAATCAGGAAAAAAAGCGGGAAAGCAGGAGAGGAAAAAGGCCGGAAGTTCCCTGGCTGAGAAGAGACAGAAAATAAAAGCATATGGACATTGTATTTTCAGGGTGATAAAATAGTAAATGGTAAATATTGTATAAACCTCAGCAGAGGATTTTGATGGAACAGATAAAGGTTGTGTGAGATGTGGAGAAGAAACGTAAAATTATTTGTCTGGTGACAATTATTGCGGCACTCCTTATGGTGACTGCAGTGACAGTTTTCTTTGTGAAGGAGCTGAACCGGAATATTTCAGATAATGTGATCAGCTCAGTCAGTGAGATGGCGGAACATGACAGGGCTACCATTCAGAACCATATCGAGGTCTGCTGGAAAGATTTATATGAGATGGAAGAGCGTCTCAGACATTATGACTGTAAGACTATCGGAGAAATCGAGGAATATCTGAATCTGGAATGCGCTACAAGCGGATTTACACGGATTTGTCTGGTGGGAGAGGATGGCACAGTCTACACAGACAAATACCTGACCGACAGTATGGAAGATGAAACAGGAGCTCTGGATTTTCGGCCTTATTTTGCAGATGGAGAGAAAGAAGTGTTTGCCCGGCTGGATGACGATACGGAAACGGGATGGCTGAACAGAGAGAGTATTTTTTACGGCATCAGGCTGAAAGATTTCAGTGTGGGCGGAACTGAAATGTCTGCACTGGCGGGAGTCAGCGATATTTCTTCCATCAAACACCATATGGTGATTGACAGTTTTATTAAAAACGGGAAAAGCCGCGGCCACAGCGCTCTGATTGACCGGAACGGCAATTATATCGTAGATATCAATAAGGAGATTTACAGGAATAAAAGAAACAATCTGTATGAGCATCTGACACAGGCTCAGTACTCGGAGTTTACGAATGAAGAAGTTGCACAGAAGCTGGCGGATAAAGAAACCTTTGGTTTTTACCATTCTCACAAAGAGGAGGAAAACAGGGAGCTCTTTTACTTTATGCCCTTTGAAAATGAAATGGGCCTGTACTTTATCATGTCGGTAAACGAGGAAGTTTTTCTGGAACAGAGCAGGACATTTACGACTCTGAGTATGGCCATGCTGGCATTCAGTATGCTGACTGTAATCGGTATGCTGCTGATTGTCATGGTACATCAGATTAAAACCATAGCTGCCAGAGAAAAGGCCCGGTCCCAGAAAGAATTTCTTTCTAATATGAGCCACGAAATCCGCACACCCTTAAACGGCCTGATTGGGATGAACCATCTGTTGATGGTTCATATTGACGAGGAGGAACGGAAACCACAGATAAAGGAATGGCTTAAGAAATCCAACAGTACAGCCGGTTATCTGCTGTCTCTGGTCAACGATATTCTGGATATGTCCAAAATTCAGGCAGGGAAAATGGACATTCTCAGCGAGCCGTTTCTGGTGGAAACCATGATTGATGAAATTGCTGACATGCAGGCGGACAACATAAAGAGCCGGGGTGTGGAATTTACAGTGGAAAAGAATATTACGGTACCCTGCGTGGAAGGGGATGTGACCCGTGTGAAGCAGGTGCTGATGAATATTCTGGGCAATGCTGCAAAATTTACACCCACGGGAAAATACATCAGGCTGACGGTAAATCAGGAAAAGGCGGATGATGCTCATGTGATAACGGTTTATCGGTGTGAAGATGGCGGAATCGGGATGTCCAGGGAATATCTGGAGAAAATTTTCGATTCTTTCAGTCAGGAAAAAAACCGGTTTACCGGGAGCACCAAAGGGACTGGTCTTGGCATGGCAATCAGCAAACTTCTGACCGATGCCATGAAAGGTGATATCAGAGTGGAGAGCGAGCCCGGCGTGGGCAGTACCTTTACCGTATCCATTCCTTCTGTTATTGTACAGAAGATTCCCGAAGAACTGAGCCGGAACCCGCAGGAAAACAGCACGGCTGGAAAGGCCGGTGACAGTTCCGTAACATCAGACAGGAAGGTCAGAGTTCTGGTGGCGGAAGATGTGGAGCTGAATGCGGAAGTGCTGATGGAAATTCTGGCCCTGGAAGGATTTGAGGCGGTTCATGCCCGAAACGGGAAAGAGGCTCTGGAACTGTTTCAGTCATCGGAGGAGGGAGAGTTCGACGTTATTCTGATGGATATGAAAATGCCCGTGATGGATGGATGCGAGGCTTCCCGGTTAATTCGAAAGCTGGACAGAAAAGATGCGAAATCGGTTCTTATTTATGCCTGCACAGCCAATACCTTTCAGGAAGACAGAGAGCTGGCGTTAAAAAGCGGCATGGATGATTTTCTGGCCAAACCTATTGATGTGTCTGTTCTGCTGCAGAAGACAGGAAAGGCGGCGGAACAGGGCCGCCTGTGACAGCTCCCGGAGTACCGGGACGGGAATCATATATTGAAAAGTCAGAAATTTACCGGGGGGGGGTAAAATAATAGAAAATTTAAAGCGAAAAGAGGAGGTTTTCTATTGAATGTTTTGCTATGTATGCTATAATATTTATTGTTTGATAAAGCAATTAAAATACTGACGGACAGGGAGAACAGATAACGTCAGGAATATTGCAAAAGCACAGGGAGAAAGGATTGATTGAGTGATGAATGGACAACAGGAGAGTATAGAAAAAAGACTCACCAGCTCTTTTTTTAAGGTGTCAGCCATTACGGTGGCGGTTGCAGCACTGGGATTGCTTGCATTATTGGTGGTATCCAACAGGTATTCCTATGCATTGCATAATTATGGATTTGCACAGGGGGATATTGGAAAGACCATGTTTGCATTTGCAGATGTGAGATCGTCTCTGCGGGCGGCCATCGGTTATGATGATCCGGATGCCATTGCCGCAGTGGTAGAACAGCACGAAGAAAGTAAAACAGCATTTGAAAAATCTTTTGCGGATGTGGAGAAAAGTATCGTTTCGGAAGAGGGCAGAAAAACCTACGAAGAGATTAAAGCTGAGCTGGATACATACTGGGAACTGGATCAGGAGATTATGGATATCGGAGCTACTACGGACCGGGAGCTGTGCAGACAGGCGCAGGATATTGCCCTTGGCGAGCTTGCCGGTGTTTATAACAGCATATATACGAAACTGGAAAGCCTTCTGACTGTAAAGGTAAATGAGGGAAATCAGCTGTCCACGGTTCTTAAAGTGACAGGATGGATTCTGGCGGTTGTGATCGTGGCAGTTGTTGCGGCGGCGATTATGTTTTCCACCAGAATAGGACGTAATATTGCAAAAGGAATTTCAAGCCCTCTGGGAAAACTGGGGGAACGTCTCAAAACATTCGCAGAGGGAGACCTTTCTTCTCCGTTCCCCATGGTGGAAACCGGGGATGAGGTGGAGTATATGGAAAAAGACGCAACAGAGATGGCTGCTAACCTGAATACCATTATTCATGATATCGGGGAAATGCTGGGTGAGATGGCAGGAGGAAATTACGCAGTTCACTCCAATGCTTCCGATAAGTATACCGGAGATTTTGGGAAATTATATGAATCCATGCGCGGATTGCGGGATCAGATGACAGAGACACTGGTGTCTATCGGAGAAGCCTCCGAACATGTATCGGTTGGTTCCGGAGACCTGGCAACTGCTTCCCAGTGCCTTGCGGAAGGTGCTACGGAACAGGCGCAGGCAGTGCAGGAACTCCATGCTACGATTTCTGATATTACGGTTACCATGGAAAAGAGTGCGGAACGCGCAGATGAATCTTATCTGAAAGCACAGCAGTATGCTGACCAGGCAGATAACAGCCGGGAAGAAATGAAATATATGATGGCGGCCATGGAGAGAATTAATGAGGCCTCCACAAGGATTGGAAATATTATTTCCGAAATTGAAGCCATTGCGGCTCAGACAAATCTGCTTTCCCTGAATGCTTCCATAGAAGCGGCAAGGGCAGGAGAGTCCGGAAGAGGATTTGCGGTTGTGGCAGATCAGATACGGGAACTGGCGGACCAGAGTGCTCAGGCGGCAGTAGATACCAGAGAACTGATTGAGGGGTCTGTTCAGGAAGTTACCGAAGGAAACCGTGCGGCAGAACGGGCGTCAAAAGCTATTGAATCTGTTGTGGCAGGGATTAAAGAAATTGCGGATTTTTCCAGAAGTCTCAAAGTGATGGTGGAAGACCAGACAGAAGCCATGCGTCAGGCGGAAATGGGTGTAAACAAGATTTCAGAAGTTGTGCAGACAAATGCGGCGACAGCCCAGGAAGCCTCGGCAACCAGTCAGGAGCTTTCGTCACAGTCCATTGTGCTGGATGATCTGATCGGTCAGTTTATACTGAAAAAAGGAGATACCAGAGAGAACCGGCTGGCGGCAGATGGAGCTTTATAATCGTATATGATAAAATAAAAGGCAGCGGACCAGTCTGGGAGGCTGCCTTTTTTATTCTGCGGACAGGAGGAAATCGTATGGAATGGTGGCTGTGTACCGCAGCAGGAGCACTGTTTCTGGCTGCATGTATCGTGGCGCTTTGTACGCGCTGTCGTACGCGTAAAATTATGGAACGTATGAACAAAATGCTGGAATCGGCGGCCAACGGCAGCTTTCAGGAATCGGTGTACGACGAAAGCATGATTTCTTCGATCGAAACAAGGCTGGCGCAGGTTCTGGCTGCCTCTTTTTTGTGTGAAAAAGACCTGAAAGAAGAAAGGGAGAAAGTCAGACGGCTGATTACAGATATTTCCCATCAGACGAAGACGCCGCTTGCGAATCTGCTGCTCTACGCACAGATGCTGGAGGAAAAACAGCTGCCGCAGGAGGAACAGACATTTGTACAGGAGATCGGCTGTCAGGCAAAGAAGCTGGAGTTTTTGATCGTTTCACTTATCCGGGCTTCGAGACTGGAAACAGGCATGTTTGTCCTGGCTCCGGAATGGGGCGACGTGTCCCGGATGGTGGAAGAGGCTCTCGGGCAGGCTGTGGTCAGGGCAGACCGCAAAGGGCAGGAGATCGGGTATGTGCCGGAGCACTGTTTTGCATACTTTGACTGGAAATGGACGGTAGAAGCGATTTATAATATTGTGGATAACGCCGTCAAATATACGCCGGAAGGTGGAAAAATCAATATTCGTCTGACAAATACGGAATTGTTTGTGCGGATTGAAATTACCGATACAGGAATCGGTATTTCCGAAGCGGATACGGCAAAGATTTTTCAGCGCTTTTATCGTGGAAGGAGCGCTGGCAGCGAGGAAGGCATCGGGATCGGACTGTATCTGACAAGGCAGATTCT
>OFGR01000682.1_pt1 | contig 32342 bp, 34 predicted proteins | sample 1521811 | NCBI WGS metagenome assembly OFGR01 (sample SAMEA3504098, study PRJEB24116) | mouse gut metagenome | biome: mouse gut; feature: mouse-associated habitat; material: faeces | place: Denmark | collected 2011
CTTTCCCTACACGACGCTCTTCCGATCTGACGCCTGGATACAGGTATATCAAATAAAAATGCGGACATATAAGCGAATCCCCATCCCGGAAATTCTATATAAAATCATGAAAGTATATATAAAAAAATACGGGATTGGTGCCGAGGATTATATTTTCCAGAATCAAAAGGGAAAAGCATATCATTACTCCAGTTTTCGATGGAGTATGAAGAAAATATTTAATGAAAATCATGAGCTGTTTCAGGAATATAATTTCAAATCCCATGATTTCAGGCATACGATAGCAACCATGTTTTATGAAGATGGAGTGCCACTTCAAAGTGTCAGAGATTATCTGGGACATGATTATGAAGAAATGACACAGCAATATGTGGACTATATGCCGAAGAGAATTTCCAAAGCAAATCAGGAACTTTTCGCAAAAGAAGGAAGCAGTCTTGCTTCCGGAATAAAGAGGTGCAAGCGTGGAAAATAGATTTTATATCAAGGAACTGGATTCTTATCAGAAAGCAAGTGATCTCAGAGAAGCCATCCATTATACGGAAGAAAGATATGGAAAGTGTAAATACATTTTTACAAATGAAAATGATGAAAATGACCATACAAAACCGATGACCTACTCACTGATCCAGGGAAGAATTACAGCAGCAATTCATCGGGAAAATCTAAGGGATGATAATGGAAATTATTTTACATTCGGCACGCACATGTACCGGCATGTCTACGGAGTAAAGCTTGTAGAAATGCATCTGGATGACTGGACGATTGCAAGGTTACTTGGACACAAAAGTCTGAAGAACGTAAAATATTATAGAAAAATGAGTAACCAGATACTGCCAAATGACACAAGAAAAGCAAGAAACAGGTTATCGCAGATGGTTCTGGAATGTCTGGACGGATGGGAGGAAGAGTATGAACAAATACGATATGATGATAGCTTGTAACAGGAAAACAAGTGAGGAAAAAGTAAACCGCGCAGTGACAGAAATCCGACAAATGCTCACGGACAGAGAAAAGGTAACTGTACCAAAGTTAGTAAAGCGGACAGGGTTATCCAGAGGATTCTTTTACAAGAACGAAACCGTCAGAAAAGAAATGGACCGGGCATTAGAACAGCAGGCCGGAATGATTGATCCCAAAAGATACATCGGGGACATTGTGATGAAAAACCGAATCGAACTACTGGAGCAACAGGTCCGGGAATTAAAATGAGAAAAAGAACAATTGGAAAAAGAGAACATTAGATTGCAAAAAGCGTTGAATAAAAATGACCGCGCTGATATTTTCCCTGATCGTCCACCCTGTCATACTGACTTTTCTGGGTGTGCCCATCAGTGCCGCCGAATTTGCGGGCGCTGCCACCATCGGCATATTTCTCTTTGCCCTCTACACCGTTTTCCAGCTGCCGGGATATTACAAACTTGGCTCTATCAAGGGCAGGGTGTTCATGTACATCCCGGTTGCAGGGTTTTTAGCCACACTGCTGCTCATCGCTAAACTTCCCGCCGGTGAGGGCAGGCTGCTCTCTGCAGTCATCCACTTCCCTGTTCTGCTCATGCTGTCTGCCGTGATCTTTGTCGTTGCAATGTATGCCATCTCCATATTGGTATCTATTAAAATCTTAAAAAACAAAGAAATGTGAGGTGAAGCTATGGATCTTACCGTTTTGATCGTGGGACTTCTGATCGGTATCGGCATACCGCTCAGAAACAAGGCTGTCAGGGAATATCAGAAAAAAAGGGAACAGGAGCACAAACATTAAAGACAGACAAAAGCGTAAAATGATCCGGCAGACAGCCAACAATGGATCCGTCATTACCGGGAGCGAGCGTATCACATGCCCACTCCCGGTATTTTTATGCACACGAGTACCCGTCAGCAAAAACTGACAGATGACGGCGCGGCGAACAGGGAAAGTCTTCCCTGCTCGATTGCGCAGCCCCGTGCAGAGAAACTAAGCCGCAAAGCGGCGAGTCGTGGAGCAGGTCGTTCCCCTGTTCAATTATTTAAAAAAATGAACCGCAAAGAAAGTCATGGCGAATATAGGGTGAAACAAGTAATTTCACCATGTTGATCTTCATGTCCGACGCCGCGGCAGACGAAAGATAAAATGAGTGAACGCACCCGCTGCTGCGGACACACGGGAGTTTGGGTGAACAGGCAAAGGAGGTGAGACAGTGAACGCAAGTGAAGTAGAAAAATGCATTGATGATTTCGGTACGGATATTTATCGGTTTTGCCTGAAGCTCTGTGCGGACAATGCAGATGCCGAGGATCTCTATCAGCAAACTTTCCTGAAAGCGCTGGAAACGGAATGGACGCTTGACTGGGAGCGCAACCCCAGGGCATTGTTTTTCTCTTTGGCACATAATCTGTGGAAAAGTGACCGGAGAAAACAGGCTCGCCGGAACACGATCGCTCCCTGCAGCAATCTCGACGACGGCGCGGAGACGGTACTGCATTCTGAGGAAAGCATCGAGGAGGATTATCTTCAAAGAGAATTGATCTCAAAAGTACGCCAGATCATTCAAACGCTCCCGGAAAAATTTCAAGTACCGCTGATATTATTTTACCTTTCCGACTTTCCCGTAGAACAGATCGCCGCCATTATAAAAAAACCGCCGGGCACGGTGAAAAGCCGATTGTTCAAGGGAAGAAATTTGATCAAAAAAAGATTGGAGGATGCTGGTTATGAGAGATGATCACTCAAACATCGAAATAATCGAAAAAATCAATAAAATCAAAATAGAACAAATACAACCAGAACAAATACAACCAGAACAAATACAATCAGAACAAATACAACCAGAACAAATACAACTAGAAGACCTGATCCGGAATTCCATGAACATGACAGATGTCCCGGCTCCGGAACTGAACAATAAACTCCAAGCGGCGCTGTATCAGCAGGAAGCCGCCCTGCGAAAACAACCCGCGACGCACAAACTATCGCTGTGGTATCTGCCGATGATCCTGAACCTGATCACTTTTTCCCTGCTGGCTGTTCTTGCACTGATCATGATCGAGAATATTTATCTGTCCTGCTTTGCCACAGGTATCTGCTTCTATGTTGTAGTGGCTGGTATATTGCTCACGCTGGTGGGCGTAAAACGGACGAACATAAAAGAGGATCTGGCAATCCGCATTGAGAAAAGAGGTGTATTGGCATGAATACTACGAAGAAGAACAATCTTTTGCTTTACATTGGCATTTTAGCCATCGTACTGTTGATTTTTTTACGGTTTGGCCTGTATTATATGAGAAGCGACGGTTTCAGCGGTCTTTCCATGCTGCTCCCTGTCCTACTTCTTTTCTTTACCCTTTTTGCAGTTTCCACCTCCGCCTTTTTTGCGGCATGGGTCTGTCAGGATTGCAAACGGCGCGGCGAGGATCCGGTACTGTGGGCGATCATCGTTTTTCTCACCACGCCCTTTATCGGGCTGCTGATCTATTTTCTGCGCCGATCAGAGATCAAAACAACATGTCCGGCATGCGGACAGCGCATCTGCGTCAGTGCAAACTATTGCGAAAAATGTGGAACACCTGTCAAAAAGGAGGAACATACTGTTATGGTAAAACAAGGAACGCATCACTTACAATTAATTGTCGCGGGTATCGCGAGTATGGCGCTCATGCTGGCATGTCTGACCGGCTTTATCGTCAGCGCGGTCTCGGGAAACGGCATCAACACAGACGCTTCTTCCGACGACCAGGTATGGAACTTAGGTATCATCAGCATGAACTATAACGCTTATCACAACAATGTCTGGAAGCTGGATTTCAGAAGTGCCAGCGAAGGATTTCTGGAAGAACAGGACATGACAATCTCGGACGCAGACACACAGCTGCTTTGCGCTGACATTTCCTGCGGGACCGTGCCGGACGGCGCAACCCTTGTCCTGTGGCTGGTGCAGGGAGATGTCGCAAGATCCATCGATGTCACGGATCTCTCCGAGCCGTTGACCTACTCTCTAAATGAATTTGAGAACGGAAAAATTCGTGTCAGGCTGCAGATCAACGGTGTGAAAGACACTGTCTCAGAGATTTATATCCAGTGATAACTCAAATGGCTGTCGGAAATCCCTTCCGACAGCCATTTGAGCCAAAAAGACAGTTGTGCCTCCCTACCGCTCCGGCATCTGGAAGCCTGCGAGCGCACTGCTGAGATAGTCGTTAAAGGGCTTCATGATCCGGAAAAGTTCCGCCGCCTTTGCGAGGAATGCCTCCGCATCGCAAAGCTCCTCATCGCTCAGCGGATATTCCAGATACCAGCTCTTGTATTTCAGAAATTCCGCCTGAGGGTGCTCTTTCTCATATCCTGCCGGAACGTTTTTCAGCGCTGTTCCCTTCACCGTGAAATATTTCTCAAACGCCGGATCGTGTATGATCGTTTCCAGCGCCCTGCCGTTCCGGGAAATATGGTCGCGTATCATCGCTGTGGCGTCCTTAAACATGTCCGCAAACAGGCCGCCGCCCAAAAAGGACTGGTTGCCGGGCTTGATCATGAGATAGTAGCCGACGGGGACGGGCAGCTTCCCCTTCGAGGAAATATGGGCGCGGAACGCGGGATTATACGGCGATTTGTCGTGGCTGAAACGGGTGTCCCTCACCAGCTTGAACGTGAGATCCTTCGGGTCATTATGTACGATGCTGCTGTCAAATCTGCCGATCTCCAATATCAGCGCCTGCAGAAACGCCTCAAACTCAGCGTTCGCTTTCTTGTATTCCGCCTTGTTCGCGTGATACCATTCACGGTTGTTGTTCGCACTCAACGCCGTCAGATAATCTAAAATGATCTGTGTATTCAATGTTGTCATCTCCTTTACGAATTTCGAATAATGGAAAACTGCGTGGAATCCAAAAACTCCTGTATCAGATGGCGCGTGTGCTCCGGAGACTGATACGGCTTGCAGAACGAGAACTTCTGTGACAGATCGTCAATGTCCTCCATCGCGCTCTTGACATCCACCATGGTCTGCAGGGGGATCTCCGAGGCTGTCATGAAATCCAGCTGCTGCGGGTTCAGGCGGTGGCTCTGGATCGCATAATTGAGCCTGTCCCTGCACCTGCACCTGCCGCTGCCGTACTCACCACAGTACTGTCCCAGAAATTCCGCCATCTTTTTTCGCACCCTGGAAAGCCGCTGGCGGTACGCTTCCGGCGTCATGCCCAGAATGTCGCCCGCAATGCGGCTGTCCACTTTGAACATCGTACCCAATATAAAGATGCATCTGCTCTCCGTGTCAAGGCACTGCAGCATCACGTTGGTGCACGACATTTTCAGTTCCTCCGCCAGGATCCCCTTCTCCACATTCTGTGTCAGATCCGGCAGATCCTGCACTTTCGCGTTTTCGATGTCGCTGCCGTAGTACTCAAAACTGAGCGGAAATTGAGCAAACATGTGTTTCTTGTAATCTTTCAGATGATTGACGGCAATGGAAAATACCCATGTCGTAAATGCGCTCTTCCCCTCAAATGAGGACAGATGCGTGATCATTTTGAGCAGGATATCCTGCGTGGCGTCCTCCGCGTCCGCAAACGTGCCGAGCATCCGCAGGGACAGATTGAATACGATATCCTGCACCCCTGCGACGAGTGTCTCGAGGGCTTTCTTATCCCCTGCCGTGGCTTTCGCGACCAGATCCTGTAACGCTTCATTTGTTTTTTTATCCATAAATTTTTACCTCCTATTTATTAGACTGCATTTCTCTGCCTGTGTGACAGAATTTTTTGATTTTATATATTTGGAGCCTTTCTTTCATATTACATAATAACGGATCGATTGTAAATCCCGCGGTTTAACGGCGCAATGGTGCGATCCATCAGAGCGTGTTGACAATACTGATAAAAATAGATAATATATAATTGTGTGTACATTTGCAGCGAGATAACAGTATTGCACGGTCAAACAGACTGTGATCTGAAAAGGAGTACGATATGGCGCAGAAAGCAAGTGAGATCCAGAAACAACGGATTCAGGAAATAGAAATGAAGGCAGACGAATTAGTGAAAAAAAGCGAGATCATGTTCGTCTCTTCTGTTAATGAGAAAGGTTATCCGAGAACCTGCTGTGTCAGAAAATTGCGTGACGAAGGTTTTCGGGATATATTTTTCGTGACTTCAAAGCGGAGTGAGAAGCAAGGGAAGGCAAAGCACTTTGAAACAAATACAAAATCAAGCATTTGTTTTCAACATGAGGGAGATTCGTTGACTTTGGTGGGTGATGTTGAGATCATCACTGATCCGGCAGCGATGCAGCAATTATGGAGTGAGCACGAGAGGGCATTTTTTCCAAAAGGGATCGATGACCCTAAAATACGGTTCATACATTTTCATACTATTGAAGCCACCTTTTGGATTGAACAAAAGTTCAGAACTGTAAAGTATAAATGAGATACCAGTCGGAATGAAGTGCTGTAATGATTGCATTACGTTTTCTCCAAGCAGCGTGCTCACGGGTATTTCAAGTACTTCCGATATGGAGATCAGCATATCCGAATCGGGAACTGACAATCCCGTTTCCCGCACTTAAAGATATTGGTTATGTATGAGTGCCTACGCCAACTGGCATAGGCACTCATATCTGTAATTTTACTCAATTTTGCCGATTAAGCGGTAGTAGATGTCAATGTTCTGATCACGCATACCGTCCACGGTGGTAGCTTCGTGAATGACGATCTTTTCAATCAGCGTATTCAGAAGCTCCGCTGTCAGTTCGGTGGGGTTGGCATACTGTTTGAGAAGTGAAATCCAAGTTTCCGCATCGACAGTTGTTTGCTTTTCAGATTCAAGCTCAGCAGACAGCCTTTCGATCTTCTCGGTAAGCTCCTGCTGCTCTGTCTGATATTTCTGAGACATCATATTGAAGTTGTATTCCGTGATACGACCGTCCGACCAGTCCTCATACAGCTTCGCAAACTTGCGGTCAACCTCTGTTCTGCGCTTCTCGGCTCTTGTAAGCTCTGCGCTCTGCCTTTTGGCATTGGCGGCAAGCTCCTGTTCGCTTCCTTTCAGGAGCCGATGCAGAAGCTCTGTTTCATCCAACTGCGCCTGTCTCGACAAATCCTGTATTCTTGTCAGAACGTAGTGGTAGAGGAAGTCATAGCGGATATAGTGGGCAGAACACTGTCTTAACCCCTGTCCATATTGACTGCAAGTGTAATGGCTGTAAGGCTTGCTGTTCTGCCTGTTCGTACCGAAGCGCATCGACCATCCGCAGTCCGCACACTTCACAAGCCCCGAAAAAATTTGCGTGGTAGCGTCCTTTTGCTGTCTGCGGCGGCTGGCAATCTGTTCCTGCACCTGTTCAAAGACTTTCCTCGAAATAATGGCTTCATGGGTGTTCTCTACTCGGAACCATTCTTCCTCCGGCTTGCGTACCTTTTTCTTGTTCTTGTAAGAAATGTTGCTTTGCTTGTTGTGTACGCTGTTGCCGATATAAGTTTCGTCTTTTAGGATGCTCTTGACCTGTGCCAGCGTCCATGCGTAGGACTTTTCCTCCGGCTGTCCCTCGTAGATATGAGCGAATGTCCCATATCGCTGATAGTTCAGCCATCCGGCAGTAGGAACGTGTTCTTCCACCAATACTCTTGCGATCTTGGCAGCACCCGCCCCATGATAGGCAAGGTCAAAGATTTTCTCGATGATCCAGCGGGTCTCCACATCAATCACAATGGCGTTCTTGATTTCTGGATGTCGGATATACCCCAACGGCGCATAGGCAAAGGTGCGTTCTCCTGCGGCAAACTTGGCATGAAGTGCGGTCTTGACCTTGCGGCTGGTGTCCTTGGCAAACCATTCGTTGAACAAATTCTTGAAAGGAACGAAATCGGACAAGCCTTTCTTGGTATCCTCGTTCTCAGATACGGCGATATATCGCACTTGCTTCTCCGGAAACTCGTATTCCAGATAGTAGCCGACCATGATATGGTCACGTCCGAAGCGGCTGAGGTCTTTGGTCACAATGCAGTTTACTCGTCCTGCATCCACATCTTCCATCATTCGCTTGAAATTCGGTCTTTCAAACGTAGTGCCACTCCATCCGTCGTCGATGTACTCACCGACCACATGAAGCTCCTGTTCCTTTGCGTACTGCTGTAAAATGGTGCGCTGGGTCTCGATAGATACGCTGTCGCCATAATTTTCGTCATCACGGCTGAGTCTCATATATAGTGCTGTATTGTACGGTTGTTTCATTAAAAATCCTCCTGTTCGTGAAACAACCCACGCTTACAATACTTTCCTATGATACATTATACCATAAGCGTGGGTTGTGATTCAATGCGATTCTGTTAACAATTCATCGAAATATTTACGGACACGGTTTTTCCTGCGGCGAAGCGGACAAGGTTTTCGATCAGCTTGTCCATGGTTTGTCCGTTGGGAGAAAAGAACTCTGTTACCTTGGTGCGGGTATTGCCGCAATAAAAATACTTCGTTCCGTCAGGCTCGGTGACATAGAACGAAGTATTTTCAAGGGTAGGCTCCGGCTCGTATTCTCCATGCATCCTGCGCCATTCGTCCTCCTGCCCCTTGGGAGGATAGAACATCGGCTCATAGCAGTCGCAAATGTCGATAAAGGCACAGGCATCAATGATTTCCCATAGCGTGATGTCATCACGCATCATCATTTTGTTAAGCTGATCTACGGTATAGGTCTTGTTTTTCTTCATAGGCAAAATATCCTTTCTTATCGGTTAATATCGTGTCTCTGTGTGCTGCGGTTGGTGTACTGTCTGATAACATCCGGCGGGATGCGTTCAAGAATCCCCTTGATGCGCTCATAGTCGCTGTGCAGACGCATTTCTTGCAGCTTCTTGACGGTGCTTTCTTTTTCGCTTTCTTCCAGAGCAGCGGACAGATCGGCATTTTTCTTCTCCAACGCTTTTTGCTTACCGTCTGCCGTTTTGAAGAATTTTTCATATTTCTTCATCTGCGTTTCCATGGCGGCAACATCGGGGATATACTTTTCAAGAAACGCCGCAATCTGTGCGGAGCGTTCTTTGTAGTTCGTAAATTTCATGTCGGAGAGCAGTTCAGCGAGCTTGTCATGTTGCTTGTTCAGACGTGCCATCTGCTTAAATACTCTTGTGGGGATGTGGTCACGCCCGGTCTCACTGGCACTCTCGCCACGCTCCAGATCGGGATATTTCTTTACCATGTGTTCCCAATACTTGTCCTGCCATTGTGTGAGCTTCTTCTTGTTACCCAAAATCTCCTTGGCAGATAAACGCTTGTCCTCTGTCAGCGGTACAAAACAAAGGTGCATATGGGGATTTTTCTCGTCCAGATGCACCACAGCGGATATGATCGTTTCGGGAGCTTGGTTTTGCTTGATAAACTCCAAGGCTTCATTGAAAAATTCCTTTAGCTCGGAACGTTTCTTGCCCTTGAAGAACTCCGGTGTTGCGGTTATTAGAGCTTCCACCACACGAACGCTGTCGGAGCGTGTGCGGCATCCAGCTTCGGCAATTTGCTTTTCGGACTCTGCTCGGTACTTGCGTTCCGGCTTGATAAGGTGGAAATTGAGGTGTGTACGGGACGGGTCAATGTCGGGATTGCTTGCGTATTTCTCCTTGGTGCGCTCGTTGTGTGCTTCAATGCCGCTGATCTCCGGTCCCTTGTACTTGGCAAAGCGTAAAATAGCGTAATGCGGTACTGCCATTATCTGTCACCTCTCTTTCTCCATACGATTTCAAAGCCCAGCACATCGGCAAGCTGTACCGCTTCGGTATAGCGGAGCGACTCACGCTGGAGCTTGTTGGATAGATTGGAAACGCTGTCGCTCCATCCGTATTCATCCGATAACAGGTCAACGACCTCCTGCATGGTCATGCCCTGGCGTACAATGTACGACTTGATTTCATTTCTCAGATTCGATTTCATATAAAAATTCCTCCATAAGTTCGTGATATTGGTTTTCTGTGCGGTGAACTGCTGTCACCGACAAGTGTTGATTTTGAAGATGGTGTTTTTCTCTCAGATTTCGCTCTGCGTAGTCCTGTTCATAACAGCACCCTATCGGTTTTACTGTTTTGTGGTAGAGCAGACCAAGCAGGAAGAAACACTACAGTTCCGTGAATTGGCTTTACTGCCCCGTAAATCACCGAATGATGATTTTGATACTGCTATCAGTGTAAATCTTCACGGATTGCACAAGGCTTGATTTGGAGCATGGAAAAATAGCCTTGATAACAGTGCGAATGTGGTGAGTGGACAAAATGTCCACTTAGCACATTTCCGTAATTTCACGGCTGAACTTGAAAACATCCATCCTATCCATCCATCTATCCGAAAAACAGCCTTTTCGGGATGGATGGGATAGATGGATGGATAAATTTGAGTTCAGTTACAAAATCCCCGGCGAGATCAACGCTTCAATGCCCCAAAAGCCGTTGACCTGCTTGCCGAGGGAATTTGTGATGTGGTTATCGTGTTCCAGACCAAACTCGTCTGCGTGTTTCTTTAGCGTCATGCTGACCGTTCGTGCCGCCAACGGCTTGTAGGTGTTATCGTTGCACCAAATGCAATAGATGGCATACAGATCGGCAGAGGTAATGGTGCTGTCCGCTTTCAGACGGATATATCCCTCCGAGCGCAAAAATAGCAGCACATTATCCGCATCACGCCTTGCCTGTTCACGGTTGTCCTTGGTACGGCTGCTTTCAGAAAAGCGGTAGTTGTTTGCTATCAGCCGACGCAGACCCTCCAGACACCACAGGAAAATACCCTCGACCTCCGCAACGAGCTTGTCCGCAAGAAACGGATCGTCCTCACGGTCAAGGGGTTTCTTCTTGACCGAAAGAATAAGCTGTCTGCGGTAAAAACCGTCCGAATGGTCATAGAGGGATTCCAGATCACCGTTGGAGAACGCAAGGAAACGGACGTACATTTCCCCTTGGTAGCTCTGTTCGCCCTTACGTTCCAAATCCATCGGCATTTCCGCTGTGATAAGGGATTTCAGATAATGTGTAGATTTAAGTGCTTCCATCTTCATATCATCGTCCACCATGACAAGCTCGTGTTCCAGATCGGCTCTGGCAAATGGACTACGCTCCACCTTGGCAATGCTGCCGTTTTTGAGATTGGCACCGAGCATAGCCTGCATTACAACACCGATGCGGCTTTTGCCCTCGCCGCCGTTGCCTTTCAGAAGCATCATGGTCTGACCTCTTGTGGTGGGAATAAGGCAGTAGCCGAGATATTCCTGCAAGGTCAGAATGTCCTCGTCCTCCAGCAGTTCCGATAAAAAATGCAGCCATGTTACAGGCTGCGGAGCATCGGGATTATATTTGACGGGCAGACGGTTACGGCAGAACTCCTTGTATTCGGTGAACTCGCCTTTGACAAACAGAGTGCCGTTGGCAACGTGTAGCCTGTCCTCATGGACGGGTAAGTTCTCCTTGTAGGCTTCCATGCGGAGCATTTCAAGCAGATTGGAGCATTTTTTCGCCAGCCCCGATTTCAGATAGGGACGGAGCATTTCATAAATCTCCTTTTTGATGCCGTTTTCATCGTAGATGCGTCCCTCCTTGGAAAAGAACTTGCCGCCCACGCAGACCATAGGGTGACGGCAGACGAAATCACAGCAAAAGCCGACTTCATCCAAGAATTGACCGTTATACCACCCCGGTTGTTCTTCCATGCAATCATCTTTCTTCTTGCTCATAAGACCTCTCCTTTCTGTGCTTTTTCAGATACGCTTGCAGCTTTTGCAGATTGCCGTCTGTCAGCATCATGTCGATCACATCATTGCGCTCATAGAAAACGCCGCCGATGAGCGTGTCCACCAGATATTCCACATAGTCAAGCCGGTCACAGGCTTCAATAAAATGCGGATGCCATTCTTCTTCCGGTGTCCTCGGTGCATACAGCCGCTTCCATTCTTGAAGTAATTTCATATACTCCAAGAGCGCAGAAAAGCACAGCTTCTCATTTTCTCTGAGTCGCTGTGCTTCGCTTTTCCTATTCTGTTTTTCCTGCATTGCCTTGGTGGGCGGCTTGTCCTGCGTAATGCCGAAGTCGTATGCCAGCTTTTGTGCTGCTTCATACAATTTCAGACCAAAGAGCTTTGCTGTGAAGTCGATCACGTCCCCATGTTCGCCGCAAGCGAAACAATGGTAATGGTCATCGTCCACAAACAGGCTCGGATTGTGGTCATTGTGGAACGGGCAGAGTGCTTTCCCATGACGGTTGACCTCCACGCCGTAGCGTTCTGCTGCTTCTCTTGTGTTGATGCTTGTCTTTACTGTTCCGAATACATTCATTTAGTTCCTCCATAATTTATATTGATAGGGACGATTTTTCATCTCCTCGTGTATATTATGAGGAAAATCGAAAAAAGCAGGCTAATGGCATGACAAGCTCATTTCAAAAAACATGACAAGTCGTTTCAAGGCAAAACAGCGTAAATTCTTGGATGAATACGGCGAAAAAATCAGCCGTTGTTCTATATTTTGTCACAAATGTATGGTATAATAGAAGAAAAGAAAAAACATGACAGATAGGAGGTAGGCACATGAGCATACTTAATCAAAATCTGCTGACGCTGGATTTCTGGAAAGACGAAGTGACCTATGCAGAGCACACCATGCCTACGGGCAGTATCGGTTGTGCTGCCATGAATATTTCCGATGAACATATCGGACAGCTCATACAGCTTGCCGTTCCTCTGGCAGCGGTTGTGGAACTGATAAGGGACGGAACGCCTACCGCAGAACATTTCACGGTTGCCAAGGAGAGCGTATTGCAGATCACGCAGATGATGCGCACCACCTATCCCTTTTCGCTGTTTGATTTTCCTGCCGACGGGCGTGACATTCAGCAAATCTTCTCCGCTGAATACACAGAGAACGCCATTGCCTACATAAAGGCAGCGCAGGAACTCGGCATGGCAGCCGTTTTTGATGAACAGTACAAAAAGGGTGTGGGCATCGTAAAGCTGATAAGCGAACTGGCTCAGCTTGGCGGCACTCTGATGATTTTCAAACACGGCATGATTGAATTTGCCCACAAGCTTCACGACAGTAAGCGAACGCCGGAGGGCTATGCGGAAACCTTTGCAAAGCACTTCTCCGATATGCCTACTCTGTCCTTGGATAATCCAATGTGGATGCAGTTGACCAACACCACAATGCAGTATGTGTCCGCTGTCATGCCGGAGAAAGAAATACCGCAGCTTGTGAAGCGTCTGCACTACGTTTCCTTTGTGGGAATGTTCCGTTCAGACTTGTTTGAGGGGTTGTGTGTCGGTCATGCACCGAGGTTATGTCCCATCTGCGGTAAGTGGTTTCTGACCACCGATGCAAGGCAGACAAAATACTGCGGAGGACTTGCGCCGGGGGACAAGCGTGGGCGCACCTGCCGTCAGATCGGCAATCTCAAAGGCAGAGAGCAGCGAGAGCTTGCGGACGATCATCCGATTAAGGCAATCTACACACGCCGCATGAACACGATTACGCAGTATCTACACCGTGGCACTTTGGACGAGCAGACCGCCGCTGTGATGAAGCGTTTGGCAAAAGACAAATTAGAACGTGCGATTTTCGACCACGAATATGCAAAGGGCAGCTTTGAAGCGGAGATGTCACAGGATGCCTTGCTGAATGAGGCACATATGTTCATACTGTAAAACAATAATAATTATACAAGGAGAATAATGATATGAATAACAGACGAAAGTTTTCTATTTTTATAAGTTCTACCTACGAAGACCTTAAGAATGAAAGGCAGGCATTGATGGGAGTAGCACTTGAGAGCAATTTTATTCCGGTAGGAATGGAACAATTTCATGCTGCGCCTACAAGTCAATGGGATGTTATAACCAAAATGATTGACGAGTGCGATTTTTACCTTCTGGTTGTTGGTGGACGGTATGGATCAATTGATGAAGAAGCAGATGTAAGTTATACAGAAAAAGAATACAATTACGCAAAAGCAAAAAAACTACCTGTTATTGTGTTGATTAAGGAATCATCTGCTATTACTGAAGACGGAAAAGATATTGGTCCTGATAAATATGTCAAAATGCAAAAGCTCGATACCTTTAGAGATAAGGTCAAAAACGATAAAAATACAGTTGATTTTTTTACAGATTTGAACAGCCTAAAATATATAGCATCACAATCGTTAAAAAATGCAATTGTTTATGCTGATGACCGTGCTGGATGGGTTCGATATTCAGATATAATAGATGTAATCAATGAAGAGGCAGAAGAACGTAACAAGGGAAATGCCGAACTTGCAGAACATCAACAAAAAATGTTAGAAGATGTAAAAGAGATGTTTTCCCAAATTGGTAGCAGACTCGATGAGTTAGAGAACAACCAATTAACATGGGAAGAAATCCCAACAGCGACTAATGAAGACATCGATAAGCTGTTTCAAGTCGACTCCGAAACATTAATTATCGGAAATTCCAAGAAGGATATCCCCACTTTAGGGCAGGATGATGTCGGTAACGTCCCTGTGGACTCGGCGTTTCTGTTGGTATATGCTGCGGAGGGTGATGGTCAAATCATAAAAACGCAGACGCTTAGTTCACCTGCCCAGATTTCAACATCTGGCAAACAGTTTATGGCTGATACTTCAAAAAGAGAGTCAGCGAGATGGGTGGAAGCATTAGACCGACTCATAGAATGGGGATGGGTTAAAGCTGTAGGGTATAAAGGCGAAATATATGAATTAACAGGAACCGGTTACAGTAAAGCAGATTGGTTGAAGGAAGGTATGGGAATTGATACTTCAAAGGACCCGCTTAACGAGTTAAAGGAGTTTGAATACTAATATAGAGGTACTTTGAAATCTCTGTTTCAAAAAGACAAATTATTGACTTTCTATAGATGGGAGGTGCGCCTAATGTCCGAAGAACGCTTTTGGAATACCGATGAATATGCCAGCACGGCACAATTTACCGTGCCGGACGGAGCCATGACCATGCGACAGGCAGGGCGCATCTTCCGTCTTGACCCTGTGCCGCCAAAGGTGGAGGACATCAACGATTACATCGTTTCCGCTGTCCGTGAAAATGATCTGACCTATTTTACATACTTCCTGCATCACTACGAGCCAAGGCTGAACAAGCGAGTGTACCGCTTTCTGCTGACCGAGGGTATTGACCGATATGACCCGTTGCGTTTTCTGGATTACAAGCTGAGTTGCGTTCTTGCCATGTTGGAGTGCTTGCCGAATTATGATCCCGACAAAGGAGCAGACTTTCTGACATACGCCCATCACTTCATAGGTAACGCACTTCTGGATTGCCGCCGACAGGAAGAAGCAGGCTCATTCAAATCTCTGGATGAATACAAAGCCGCTCGTGGCATTGCTTGGCTTTACAACAATTCCGGCAAGAGCGCAAAGGAAGTCATTGCCGAATACGCCGCCGAGCAAAACTGCACCGAAGAAACTGCCGCCGAGTATCTGACCATTGCAAGACAAAACCGCAGTCGTGTTCCGTTCTATGCGACGATGCAGGATGAGGACAGCGAGGAAACGGGCGAGGATGTTACCCGTGACGATAGCTGGAACTATGCGGACATTCTCTGGAACGGTATTCGTGCCGATGCGGTGCAAGCTGCCTTTGACAAGCTCAGTTACAAGGAACAGACTTACCTTGAAAAGCGTAATGCGATCTGCATGACCTGCGGACGTGTCGGCTCATGGGAGGAACGCCCCACCTTTGAAGATCTTGCTGTCATGTTCGAGGGCAGCACAGCCAGCGGTGCGGAGCGAGCTTACAAGAAAGCTCTGAACAAGCTGACGGAACATCTGGTGGATGCCGATGTTCTCGGCGTGGTGGAATTAAAGCTGACCGAGAAAAATAAAAAAATCGCCGCCGCTGCATACTGGTACAGAGCAGTACATCGGTATGCTAACGACGATGAATGGGGAGAAATCCGTTTTGACTTTTCTGCCGGAACTGCTCAGATCGTAAAACTGGCAGACGGCGATTTCAGCAGAACGAACGTCTTTGCAAAAATGGCAATCCGTCAAATTCTGAAACTCTCCATGAGTGAGCTTCCGAAGAAATTGACAATTCCCTTTGAGTTGGAGCAGGAGAAAATACGATACGGGAGCTAATCGCTGCGGCGGGTTTTATATACCTCTTGCGCCCCCGTTGGCACAGCAAATCTTTCCGCACAGCTACAAGATTTCCTATGCCAACTACACACGAACAGCCGGATTTTGCTCATTGCAAATCCCTTGTCTTTTGTAGCTTACAGCCCACAAAATCCGCCTGTTCTGCTGGCGCCGAAAAGTGTCTGTCTGGCTTGGGACAGCCCCTTTCCAGCGTCAGCGGTCGCAAAAGGTATAACACACTAGACTTTGCAAGCAAAATCGTGTGCCAACAGGGATGCTCTCGCCCCTATTGGAAACCTAGAGCCAAGGGATGCGTCTCGCCTGCCGGCTCGGTCAGTGCTTCAAAATGCTTTGCATTTTGAGGTCTCCATCGGAGACCCGCACCCCTCTGGACACCCCATATATTTTCCTCGAAAATGGTACCCAAACTGTAAAAATGCAGTTTGACACCATTCCTCGGAAAATATAAACAGATTTATTTCTTCATCTGCGAATTGAATGAAAAAATAAATCCGTTTATTCCGGCATAGCCGGCAAAAAGAAAAACGATTAAAGAACGGCGGTGATGACCATGAAATACAGAATTGCAATCTGTGATGATGAGCAGAATCAAATTGAATACATAACCTCGATTGTGGCATCGTGGAGTGCTCACGAAGGACATAGTTGCGAGATACGCACGTTTGCATCTGCCGAAGCTTTTCTATTTGAATACGAGGAAGATAAGGCGTATGATATTCTTTTGCTTGACGTTGAAATGAAAAACATGAACGGCATTGAACTTGCCAAGCGTATCCGCAAAGACAACAACCGTGCCGAAATCATTTTTATTACTTCACATTTTGAATTCGTTGGTGAAGGCTATGAAGTGGATGCACTCCACTATCTGATCAAGCCGATTTCTGCGGAGAAGCTCACGCAAGTGCTTACTAAAGCCGCTGAAAAGCTCTCAGTCGAACCTCCGTCGGTGGTAATCTCCTGCGAGGGCGAGACCGTCAAGCTGTATGAAGCAGACATTCTCTATGTGGAATCCTTTCTGCATTACATTGTCATTCGTACGAAAGATAAAGAGTACAAGATAAAGGAAAATATGTCTGTGTTTGAAAACAGGGTAAGTGATTACTTTTACCGTATTCATCGTTCCTACTTGGTTTCGCTAAAATACATAACACGAATTTCCCGTACGTCCGTTAGTATCGGCAACACCGAACTTCCTCTTTCAAGGGGAAAGTATGACGATATCAACCGAGCATTTATTCAACATAACTGAGGTAGCCTATGAGAAAGAAAACATATTTGAAGCTGGTTGAATATCAGACTGAGCAATCAGAAAAGCACTTAAACGAGGCGCGAAGTATCCACAAAGAAATGAGAGGTTATAAGCACGATTTTCACCATCATCTGCAAACGCTGAAAGGTCAGCTTGAAGCCGGGGAAGTTGATCGTGCGCTTGCATACATAGAGCAGCTTGATAACCAACTGATGAATGTGGACACTCTACTGAAAACGGGTAATGTATCTCTCGATGCCATTTTGTCTGCAAAGATTGCCCAAGCCAAAGCGGAAAATATTGCTGTAACTGTGAAAGCCAATGTCCCCGATACATTAACAATTTCAGATTTAGAATTGAGTATTGTCGTTGGAAATCTGCTTGACAATGCCATTGAAGCATGCCGTACAGTAACGGGAGAGCGATTTATTCGAATCTTTATTTCCATGAAAGGAAATATGCTTTATTTTTCCATGCTCAATGCATCGGGTGCAAAGAGGAAAAAGACCGGCTCTTTGTTTGCAACCCACAAGGACGGCGTTCACGGTTTCGGTCTGCGCCGTGCTGAAGCAATCCTTGAAGAACACGGCGGCTGGGTAAAATACAACAGCGAGGACGGCGCTTTTACTTCGGAATTTTTGGTGCCTGCTGTAGAGTGATTTGCAATTCGTGCACTGGCAGAAGCATTTAGTGCACGAATTTTTTGTCGTGCAGCTTACTGTGTTAGAATATATACGTAGATAGGAGGGATGTCGAATATGAAAAAACCTAACAAAAGTTCGCACGATGAGTTGAATCTCACCAAATATTCTGTAATTCGAAACATTATCTATTGCCTGAATAATACAGCCAAATGCCATTTCCTGCTTTTGTGCTGGTGTGTTCTAAAAATATTGGTAGGCACGCTGATTCCAATACTAACAACCATTTTACCCAAAACAGTTATAGAGATGGTTACTGCGAAACAAAGCTTATACGAATTGATTGTCGCCATTCTTGTTTTTATGGGCAGTCTCGCCATTCTATCAGGTGCCGATATATTTCTGACCAAGTTCATATACCATCAGAAATTCAGAATGAACACTTTTTACCTCAAGCGAGTGGCACTGAAAGGACTGACCACAGACTATATCAATCAGGAAAACGGACTGTTTCGCAAGCTTCAGACAGAGAGTTTTATGTGCTGCAACGGTAACTACTCTCCGCTTTCCAATATATATGAAACTTTGATAAAATTCTGTACCAGCCTTCTGGGGTTATCTGTTTTTGGTGCTATGCTCGTTCAGGTACATTGGGGAATCATCGTTTTTCTAATTACAACAACCACAATCAGCTATTATTTGAATCGTAAAATTATTGCATGGACAGCCGCAAATAATAAAGAACGAATTGGTTATCAACAGCGAATTAGCTATATTAACAATATTTCCGGTGATATCCGTTCTGCAAAAGATATTCGCCTATACAAAATGGCTGTATGGTTTTCAGATATTTACAACAACAATATGAAAGGAATTGCCGGATGGTATAAACGGCTTACGCATAAACTTTTTGGTGTTGCAGCATATGACAGCGGCTTAGCTTTACTTCGTGAAAGTATCGCCTATCTATATCTGTTATATCTCATATGGAATGGACAAATAACTGTTGCAGAATTTGTTATGTATTTAAGTGTCGTTACCGGTTTCTCAGCATGGCTTGGCAATATTTTTTCGCAGTTATCCTCTCTTAACCAGATAAATCTGAAAATCAATTATTTTCGTTCATACCTTGAATACCCGGAAACATTCAACAGAAGCAATGGCTTGATAAGTCCGGTGAACGATTGTCCAAAGGTAATTGAACTCAAAAATGTGAGTTACAGATACGAGGGAGCAGAGCACGATACACTGCAAAATATCAACTTGAAAATAATTCCCGGCGAACATATCGCAGTTGTCGGATTAAACGGCGCCGGCAAAACAACGCTTGTCAAGCTGATCTGCGGTCTAATCGATCCGACAGAAGGACAAGTTCTGTATGATGGCGTTGATGTCCGTAAATACAATCGGGTTGAATTTTACAGACTTTTCTCTGCCGTATTTCAGCAATTCAGCATCCTGCCCGTGACCATTGCGGAGATCGTTGCCGAAACTGTGCTGGAGAACACTGATGAGGACAGAGTGAAGCGCTGTCTGACCGTTGCAGGGCTTTGGGAGAAAATCGAACAACTTCCCAATAGTGTAAATAGTCAATTTGGAAAAACAATATACGACGATGGCATAGAGTTTTCCGGTGGCGAGATTCAGAAATTGTTGTTAGCTCGTGCAATGTACAAGAGCGCTCCGGTTATGCTTCTTGATGAACCTACAGCTGCCCTTGATCCCATTGCTGAAAGCATGTTATATGAAAATTACAATCAGATAAGTTCCCAAAAAACAACTGTTTTTGTTTCGCATAGACTGGCAAGCACAAGCTTTTGTGATCGTATTCTCCTGATTGAAAACGGGAGAATCTGCGAAGAAGGCAATCATAATGAACTGCTTAAGCAGAACGGGAAGTACAGTATGCTTTTCGAGATGCAAGCAAAATACTATAGAGAAAATCCCGAAGAAACGGAGGTGGCAGAATGAAAAAAATGACCATCACAAAAAGAATTTCTGTCACTATGCGTGGTTTTTCAATCTTAAAACAGTACTGCCCTGGTCTTGCACAGGGGAAGGCTATGTATGAACTGATCAATTCCATTCAGCCTTTCGTCTCCATTTGGTTTACTGCACAGATCGTAAACGAGATTTCATCACAAAGAAGGCTTAAGACCATTCTGCTCTATGTTCTCGGTGCAGTGCTGATCAACTTTATCTGTGCTTTGCTCAAAAGCATAATCAATCATGTCTGTAACGAAAAAGAATCACAGATGTGGAGTTGGTTTGGAAAGGTATTCTCAGACAAACAGATATCTCTTGATTTTGTTGATCTGGAAAATGCCGCAATACAGCATCAGAGGCAGGAAGCTGAAGAAAACCTCTACATGTTCGGTAACGGTCTGGCACAGCTCTTCTGGGGGATATCCGCACTTGTACGAACTCTCGTATATATAGTGCTCTCTCTCGTAATGACGGTTTCCTTGTTTATCTCTACATCCGGAAACCGCTTTATTGATCATCCTATCTGGATAGGCATCATCCTGGTTTGCATTGCGGTTGGCGGTTTAAGCAAATCCAAAGCAACCATCAGCGAAAATGACGTATTTATGGAGTACTGTAAAAACACAGTTTGGTTTAATCGTGTCTTTATGTTTTTCGGTAAAGAACTGTATATGAATCCCGAAAAAGCCAAAGATGTTCGCATCTACAGTCAGAACACGGTTGCTGAAAAAATGCTGGATAAACTCATCACGCATGAAAGAGATAACCAATCCGATATAACAAAAATGGCTCTTTATCCCGCTATTGCCCAAATTATTATCGGTCTTGCAAATGCAATTTGTTATTTGTTTGTAGCGATAAAAGCCTTGTTTGGTGCATTTGGCGTTGGTAGTATTGTGCAATATGTTGCTGTTTTATCAAGGCTTGGAGAAGGGTTACAGGAATTGATGTATATCCTATCCGATAACGAAGTATATTGTACCCACCTACAAAATCTGTTTGAGTATCTCGATCTGCCAAATCATATGTATCAGGGTTCACTGACCGTTGAAAAACGAGATGACAACGAGTACTATGTGGAATTCAGGGATGTTTCGTTCAAATATCCGAACACGGACACATACGTTCTCAAGCATGTGAACCTGAAATTCAAAGTCGGTGAAAAATTGGCTGTTGTTGGAATGAATGGATCTGGTAAAACCACGTTTATCAAACTGATGTGCCGATTATATGATCCGACAGAAGGAGAAATACTGCTCAACGGTGTGAATATCAAGAGATATGACTATAACGAATACATGTCAATTTTCTCGGTCGTTTTTCAGGATTTCCGTCTGTTTTCCTTCCCCCTTGGGCAAAATGTCTCTGCCAGTGCTTCTTATGACAGGGAGAAAGTGATTGAATGTCTGAAGAAAGCCGGATTTGCTGAACGTCTCAACTCATTACCAAATGATTTGGATACGTTTCTTTACAAAGATATAGATGCGGAAGGTGTAGAAATATCCGGTGGAGAAGCACAAAAGCTCGCTCTTGCCCGTGCTCTCTATAAAAACACACCGTTCATCATCCTTGACGAACCTACCGCTGCGCTCGATCCAATTTCAGAGTATGAGGTTTATAGCAAATTTAATGAAATTGCAGGAACCAAAACCTCTATTTACATCAGCCACCGTCTTGCATCATGCCGCTTCTGCGACAAAATTGCTGTATTTCATGAAGGTGAAATAATTCAAATTGGAATTCATGAAGAACTCCTTGCTGACAGAAGAGGAAAATATTACGAACTGTGGAACGCACAGGCGCAGTATTATACAACGTAAAAAATGCCGCTTGCACTGACTTTTTACTGTCGGTGCAAGCGGCATTACCTATAAGATTAGTCTAAAGGCTTGTATTCAGTTACTGTTTTCAAATATGCTTCGGGATCGCCATTCAAAATAAGGTCTGCATACTCAAGCGGTGCATTGTAAATCAGATAATCCAGTTCTGACCGCTGATACATATTGTCGGCTACTTCGTTCTCAACGACGATAGTATCAATCGCAATCATGCTGCCATCATTGAATTTCAGTTCCACACAGCAGTTATCGAAGTTATATTCGCAGGAAATCAGCTTTTTCATAGGGTTTACCTCCAAAATTGTATTGTTTGGAAGTAATGTAAGCGTGGGTTTTAGTGTGGTATCTTTAAGTTTGGGAAACTCCTTGTTCCCATTTAGAAACGGTCTGCCGCACCACGTTCAGCTTGACAGCAAGCTGTTGATAGTCTCCTGGAACCTCTTTGCGAAGATTTCTGTCAGATGTGCATCCAGGGTAATTCCGAAAGGCTCTTGTTGTAGTTACTATTATAGTATAGGCGAAACTGCCCGTTGCCACAAGCAACGCAGATTAACATTGCCCTTTTTCCATCAGATATAGGATTATACAGGACAATTTTTATTTCCTGTGCTGTGTGAAAGAGGATATGAAACAGCAGAATCCGAACACGTATGAAGCGGAAGAAGGTTTTACGCTTGAATTTCTGGAACCGCAGCATGCAATCGATGTGAACAGAAAGACGATCGTGGATGATTTCAGTCAGACCATGCCGGAGCGGGAGGCGCTTGTATTGGAATTGCTGATCCGGGAGGGATATTTTGGAAGTGAATGACATCATGACAGGCTATTCCGTCATGGATAACGCTATAAGACAGCCAGTTATACACATTATGCATCTCAACCACTATGCTTTCTCACGGACTTCGCAGCGCAGTGCGAAGTCCTAAGTTGAACTGTTACGAGGATTTGCATTGCCATCAATGGCAGTGTTGACAGCGCACAGGGCGACAACGATTTTGCGAATGGCTGGTGAGGGCTCTCAGATCCCCTCCCCACGAAGGATTTCCAGCAATCGGTCAATGGACATGCTTCCCAGATCACCGGCATCTCTCTTGCGGACTGAAACGCTGTTCGTTTGAACTTCCTTCTCGCCGATCACAAGCATGTAGGGTATTTTTTCCAGCTGTGCGGTTCTTATCTTGCAGCCTATTTTTTCAGCCCTTTCGTCCACTTCGCAGCGCAGCCCTGCTTTTTTCAAAGTCATTTCGATCGCTTTTGCGCAGTCAATGTATTGATCCGAGATCGTTAATATTTTCACTTGCACTGGCGACAGCCATAGTGGAAATTTTCCGGCAAAATGCTCGATCAGGATCCCGATGAACCGCTCAATCGAACCGAACACAACCCTGTGTATCATAATCGGCCGATGTTTTTTTCCATCTTCCCCGATATACGATGCATCAAAACGCTGCGGCAGCTGGAAATCCAGCTGGATCGTCCCACATTGCCATGTCCTTCCGATCGAGTCTTCCAGGTGGAAATCGATCTTTGGTCCATAAAATGCCCCATCCCCCTCATTGACAATATATGGCAGTCCCAGATCATCCAAAGCGTCTTTTAAAGCGTCTGTCGCCATTTCCCAGTCCTCGTCACTTCCGATGGAATCTTCCGGTCTTGTCGACAACTCTACATGATATTGAAATCCAAAATCGTTATACACCTCGTCGATCAGGCGGGCGACACCTTTGATCTCATCCTGTATCTGCTCCGGTGTCATGAAGATGTGGGCATCGTCCTGTGTGCAGCAGCGAACGCGCATAAGGCCATGCAACGTACCCGACTTTTCGTTCCTGTGTATGAGTCCCAGCTCACTGATACGCATAGGAAGTTCCCGATAAGAGCGGGGTTCCATCTTGTATATGAGCATACCGCCCGGACAGCTCATCGGTTTTATGGCGAAGTCAGCCCCGTCGATCGAAGTTGTATACATACAATCCCTGTAATGTTCCCAGTGCCCGGATGTTTCCCAAAGCTGGCGGTTCAGCATGATCGGCGTGGATATTTCCACGTACCCTTCTTTTGTGTGCAGCCTTCTCCAGTAGTCGATCAGCAGATTTTTTAATATCAGTCCCTTGGGAAGAAAAAAGGGGAATCCCGGTCCTTCTTCAAACAGCGCAAATAAGCCTAATTCTTTTCCTAACTTTCTGTGATCTCTCCTTTTTGCCTCTTCCAGCCGGTTCAAATACGCCGCCAGCATATCCTCGCTCGGAAAGGATGTGCCGTAGATCCTGGTGAGCATTTTATTTTTTTCATCACCGCGCCAGTATGCACCTGCAACAGACAACAGCTTAAACGCCTTGATCGCACTGGTGTATGCCACATGCGGTCCGACGCACATTTCCAGATATTCTCCCTGCTGGTAAAAACTGATCTCCTCATCTTCCGGAAGTTCCTCCAGCATTTCGACCTTATAGATCTCATCGCTTTCTACCATAATCTGCATCGCCCTTCTGCGGTCTGCCGTAAAGTGCCTGAGCTGCAGATTTTCTTTTACGATCTTTCTCATCTCCGCCTCAATCTCAGCAAAATTTTCTTCCGAAAAACGGAAGGCAAAGTCGAAATCGTAGTAAAAACCATCTGCGATAGACGGACCGATCGCACATCTGGTATCCGGGTACAGTCTTTTTACTGCCTGTGCCAGGATGTGTGCAGTCGTATGCCGAAATGCGTTTTTCCCCAGTTCCTCCTCAAAACCAGCCTCCCGGATGGAACCGTCTTTCATTTTGATCTTCATTTTACCATATCCTTTCCTGAATAAAATATTTTTCGATCAACATAAGAAAAGCACTCTCAAAGATACCACAGTATCTTTAAGGGTGCTTCTTGCACGGTTCCACCTTAATTTTTTACTTCAGATTCCAACAAACCCTAACCTTTAACGCAGGTGTACGGTAATACTTACATCTACTTTCAGTATTACAGCTCAAGAATGGTTTTCACATACGCTCCACATAAACATCTTCCACCAAATGATGCTCTCTCTGTCTGCAATCGATATGCTACTTGTTTCCGTCATCGCTTTTTCCTATGCTGATTTATCTAACATAATAGCACTCACCTTATGGATTGTCAATAACGAAACGATCGATTTCATAAACATCCTGTCTCCTGTCCACCGCATAAAATGTACGCGCATACAATGGCATTTTTAACATCGCGGTATTCCACAGCACCAGGAAATCTTTCGTGCTGATCTTTCTGTTGTACCCGCGCTCGCTGCAGTTGGCAAACCCTGCCGCCGAGTCCGCCAGATAGAGATTGTCCTCATCAAAGCCGACGACAGGGACAAAGTGCAGCCATTTCCGGTCTGCCCTGGACTTTATGAACACTATGACGGGTGCTCCCTTACATACCTCTCTCTTTAGTGCGTTCAGGTTTCCGGCGCAGTATCTTGCCCGAAACCCGTAGCTTTCGAGCACCTTGCGGATCCCCTTGGGCGGAACGCACCCGTCGGAGGCTTTGAAGGGCATCTTTTGGTAAATCTCCGCTCCGTCTGCCGGGATATCATAGTGGCGCAGGAGATACGCCGTGGCATAGCCTGCGCACTCATTTCCCTTCTGTATGTCGATGCGGTTTTCTTTGCGGACCATATATCGGGAAACTTCGCACGGCGGCGCGATCTTTAACCGATAACTCCCCATCACTATGATATCCACGATCGTCGTAATGGCAAGCGCGCTGATGCCTGTCTCCATGATCCACCAGATCATCTCTGCCATCGCCTCACCTCCGCCCTGTTCTCCATGATTTTCATAAGCTATTGTCTGTCACATACCCTGCAGGCAGCGGCGCAGTCTCAACATGACCGCCACCTTTTCCGATAACAACATACTATCACATATACCCGCACAATACCACGATCAAGTGAGAAATTTTTCTGCCCCACTTCAGCCGCGGATTGTAGTACTTGTCACACCCCCGCAGGTGTGATAAGATAGGATTATCATAGACAAAGGAGTGGATCGCACCATGATATTTGATCTGAATTGCGATATGCAGGACGGATTCGTCCTGATCGATCAGGGGTTTTTGAATGAACTGGACAGTGGATGGAAAAAACTTTTGAGATGACGCTCAAAGAAGGCTGGTATGCAATCTCCGACGACAATATGGATCGAGTGAAATACTGCCTGCGGGAACCTTCGGGCACGATATTTGACAACATTCAGGAGACATGAGCGTCAATTCGCTGTTCACTGCGTCTGCGGAGGTGTAAACAGCAATGACAGTGAATGCACTGAGGGCTTGATGCTCTTGAGACAATGAAATGATATTATGATTTCAAGGGAGGGAAAACCGATGGGAAACTGTATGGTCTGCGAGCGGATCGAACTGACAAAGAGCGGCAGGAATCCGTATTTTGTCAAAGAATTGAGCACGGGATATGTCGTGATCGGAGACCACCAGCGCATCAAAGGATATTCCCTGTTCCTGTGCAAGGAGCACGCAACCGAACTGCACTTTCTGGAGCCGTCTTTCAGGGATCGGTTTCTTCATGAAATGGCGATCGTGGCAGAGGCCGTCTACAATGCATTTCAGCCGGACAAACTCAATTATGAACTTCTGGGGGCAGGAGACGGCATGCATATGCACTGGCATATCTTCCCCAGGCGAAAAGGGGACACGGAGACGGGCGGACCTGTCTGGAAACTGGGTGCGGAGCTGGTGTCTGATGAATTTTTGCCGACGCCGGAGGAACTGGAAGACTTAAAAGCCCGTTTGCGCAGCGAATTGGAGAAATTGCTGGAAAAAGAAGGACAGATTTGAAGGGCGCTTGTCACAGCAGTGGCGGGGGGCGTTTTTGTGGTGATTTTCTTTATAATCATTCTCACCGCTTTCCTAAATTTTGAGGAGCTTTTTGAGGAGTTTTTTGATGCGCATGGGCAGGTTCGATTTGTATATTACCATGATTGTAATGGTCGCGATGGCTGCAACTGCAAGTTGCCCAAAAGCACTTTGATGTTGGTGGTAATTCGTATTGTTATCCTGTATACTATATATGAATGAGGAGGCGTGACAATGAAATTATCTGAAAAAATCATACGGCTCAGAAAATCAAACGGCATGACTCAGGAAGAACTTGCATCCATATGCAATGTCAGCAGGCAGTCCATATCCAAATGGGAAGCTGACATTGCATTGCCGGAGACAGAAAAACTATTGATACTGGGAGAAGTTTTTCAGGTATCTATAGATATTTTGTTAAAAGATGCATTGACCCTCAATGAGGTCAAAGAGGTTCATACCTGCGGCAATAATGCGATCCAAAAAAGGAAACAGGAATTGTATGAGGGCATATTGATTAAAGAAAGCATCGTGGATGACAGTATTATTGATTGTCTCAATATTCATAAAATCGAACTGTGGAATACCGACGGGAAACCGAAATATTGGACTGTGCTGTTCTTCTCAAGCGACAGGAACGATTTCCCGGAGCAGATCGCCAAAGTCATGCGGTCCGATCCTGATACAAATCAGCATTGGTTTGTTGATTTTAAGACAGGAAACGTCAAATACATCGTGTTTAAAGACAGGATCTTAAAATATCAGATCGGAAATCAGACTGAAAAAGAATCTGTGTGCGATGAGTGCCGGCGATTCGGTATCTCCGATGAGCAGATGAACTGGCCAGAATAGGAGGATAGAAACATGAGGATATTAGTAACATCAGCGGGGTTAGAAACTGAAGAGATCAAGGAGTGCTTCGTGGATATGGCAGGGAAAGATATGTCTGCGGTAAAAGCCTTATTTATCCCTACCGCGGCAATAGATGCCGATGCGATAGCAGTTCTGCCAAAATGTATGAATGATCTGCTAAAGTGCGGTATTTCAGACAAGAATATTGACGTATGGGATCTGCACGCCGGGATGGCGTTTGAGAAGCTGCAACAGTATGATGTGGTATATCTGTGTGGCGGAAATACACGTTATCTGCTTGAAAGGATCAACGACACCGGGTTTCATAAGTCTTTGACGGCGTATATCAACGACAATGGCATGGTAATAGGGGTAAGCGCCGGAAGTATCATTTTTGCCAACAATCTGGAAGGCAATCTGGGATTGATCGACACCAGGTTAGACGTCCACTGCGTAACAGGAGAAAAAAGGGGAAAACTGCCCTATCCCTTAAAAAGTAATGTACGGCTCACAAATACATGCGCACTTGTTATCCGTAATCTTCCGGACGACATGGCAATAATCGGGGAATAGCGAGACGACTATAAATGAAATGTATTTCATGTTGAAGGAAGCACTGTCGCAAAGCCGCCGAGTCATTGGCATCTCTGCGACAGTGGGTATGGAGTGTTTTTTATTCACTGAGGACTTTGTATAATTGGAAAAATTCTCCTTCTTTTTCCATCAACGCGTCAAACGTTCCGCTCTCCACGATCTTGCCGTCCCCCATCACAATGATCTCATCGTATTTCTGCATAAGTGTCTTATTGTATCTGTGGGTGATGCTGATGATCGTCATATCTTCATCCAACAGTCGCTTTTCAATCTCATAAGCGGTGGCATTGTCAAGCCCCGAAGTGATCTCGTCGAGAAAAGTCATTGCTTTATTTCTCAGAAACAACCTCGCCAGAGCGATCCGCTGCAGTTCACCGCCCGAAAAATTCTTCCCGTTCTCCTGGATCTTTTCATCTACGCCATCCGGAAGTTTCCGGATCGTATCGTAGATACCTGCCTTCCGCAGTGACTCGATGACCTCGCCTTTTGGGAAATCCTGATACAAGGCTACGTTGTTGAAAACCGTGTCGTTGAATATGTAGGTCTGCTGGTAGCAGACCGGGCTTATATGCATGATACTTTCCCTGTTCAGTCCTGAAAGCTCGCGCCCGTTGATCAGAACCCTGCCTGTGTAGCCCGGTCCGTACTCTGTCAGCAATTTTATGATGCTTGATTTTCCGCTCCCGCTTTTGCCGACAATGGCATATTTCCTGCCTTTCTCAAAGGTCAGTGTCAGTTTATCCAGCGAAAAAGTCTCGCTGATCTTCTGATCGACATCTTCCAGACAGATCTCCTGTATCGCCTCTTCAAGGTGCTCTTTGTTGTCGTTTTCGCTCTCCTGTCCCAGCAGATCCTCCAATTCAGCCGTCACCTTCTCCATCGCTTTTAGCTGGATCATTCCGTTGGAAATAGCCCTGCACGGCGTCAAAACGAAATTCATCATGTTTGTGATCGCCACGATCTCGCCGATCGTGATCCTGCCTGCCACGGCAAAGAACATACAGCTCCCCAAAACGATCAGGAAAGCTCCGTTGTTTACAAAAGAAGCCAACGCCTGTGCCCAATACATCGTCTGGCAGGAATACTCATTTTTCCTGCACACAAAATCGCTCAGCTTTTGCTGTTTTCCCAGGATCTGCTTCACGGCGTCAAAGGTTCTTACGACTTTATGACCTCCCAGATCACTTTTCACTCCGTCCAGATAGACCTCCAGGGCTTCCGTATACTCTTTTCTTGAAGAAGCGATCTTCTTTTTCAATATGCCCGGGACCGCAAACTGCACCGCACTGACTACGGCTACGATCAGCAGGATAAACGGTTCCACGCAGAGCAGGTAGATGACGGCGACAACCCCAAAGACAACCTGCATGATCATGCCGTATATATTGTTGACTCCGTCATTCAATATGATATTGATGTCTGTGGTAAATTTTGAAAGATAATATGCAAGCCCCTTTTTTTCAAACTGATTGGCAGAGATGTGAAACAGCTTGTGCATCAATCGATCGCGCATATCTTTTTCAATATCCCGCACAACGATCGCCTGGCTCTTCTTGCTCACCCACTCAAAGATGAACACCCCGATGCTGAAAACAGCGGCGATAAGGCATTTTTCCAGCAGATCCCTATAACTTGAAGAATCGATCAATAGCTGCATGATATAGGAACGCATGGGCGCCATGATCCCAACGATGATCACCGGGATCAGGCTCAACAAAAACTTGTATCTGTTTTTTTTGAAGATTTCCTGTAACATTTTCCTTCTCCTCCTTCTATCGGTTTTTACCTTACCGTTTTATTTTACCACTCCCTGCCAAGCGCAAAAAAACTCGTGCACGAATTGCTATTTTTCGTGCACGAATCTGTCACAGAATTTGATCAAAAAGCCTTTTACAGTGCTCCCTAATGTGCTATAATAGCCGTGTTGCGCCACAGCAGTGACATGATCTCTCGTGTCCGCTGCTCTGGCAAGGTACAATCTCACAAAAAGGAGTGCTCGCATGTTAAAAAAGTTTTTGGAGGAATTCAAGAAGTTTATCAGCAAGGGAAACGTGATGGACATGGCTGTCGGTATCATCATCGGCGGCGCCTTTACCAGCATCGTCTCTTCTCTGGTAAATGACATCATCAACCCGGTTCTCGGTCTGTTCGGCGGCATGAACTTCGACCAGCTCGCGTGGAATATCACGGGCGATGTCACACTGTATTACGGCAAATTTATCACTGCGGTGGTCAATTTCCTGATCATGGCTCTGATCGTTTTCCTGATCGTCAAGGTGATGAACACGGCTATGTCGCGCATCCACAAGGAGGAGCCGCCCAAAGCCCCCACCACCAGGACCTGCCCTTTCTGCAAGTCCGAGATCGCGCTTGCAGCCACCAGATGCCCGCACTGCACATCGCAGCTTGAGGGCGAAACAATCCATAAGACAGAACAGATCGAGCAGCATTAAACTGCTCGATCTGTTTTTATGCACACGGGCACCCAGAGAAAGAATGTCAGCAAAAGCTGACGGGTGCCCGGCTGTGCGATCACAGCCGTTCTCCAGCCAGCAAGTCTGTCAATGCCGCAAATTCTCGGAGCGTGAGCGCCTCCCCGCGGATCGCGGGCGGCAGTCCCATCTCTTCCAGCGCCGACAGCACCCTTTCTTTTTTGAGGTTCAGTCCCGCGGCATTGCCCAGCCCGTTCACAAGTGTTTTCCTGCGCTGGTTGAACGACGCGCGGATCACGTCAAACATCATCTTTTCGTCCGACACGGTCACGGGCGGCTTGTCGTGGCACGTCAATCTTATGACAGCGCTGTCAACATTGGGGCGCGGCATAAAGCAGCCTGCCGGCACGGTCATCACCACTTCCGGTTTGGCGTAATACTGGACTGCCAGCGAGAGCGCACCGTAATCTTTGGTGCCCGGTCCCACCTGCATGCGCTCTGCCACTTCCTTCTGCACCATGATCGTGATGCTGTCGAGCGGCACATGGCTCTCAAAGAGCCCCATGATGATCGGTGTCGTGATATAATACGGAAGGTTTGCCACGACCTTGATCGGGCGACCGTCATTTCTTTCCCGCACGACCGCATTGATATCCACTTTCAGGATATCCTCGTTGAGGATCGTGATATTGGCATAAGATGAAAGCGTATCCTGTTCGAGGATCGGTATCAGCTTTTTGTCGATCTCCACTGCGACAACCTCCCTCGCGTTCTCACAGAGGTACTGCGTCATCGTGCCGATCCCGGGTCCGATCTCGAGCACACAGTCATCTTTGTCGATCCCTGCGGCGGCAATGATCTTTTCCAATATATTGGCATCGATCAGAAAATTCTGCCCGTATTTTTTCTGAAAGTTAAAATTGTATCTCTGCAATACTGCGATCGTGTTTGTCGGATTTCCAAGCGTCGCCATATACCACTCTCCCTCTGCCCTTCCTTTTCTGGAACTTGTGTTCGGCTATCATCTGCATATTATTTCATTATCATCTGACTATCATCTAAGTCTCTATCCGATACATCTGTCTCGCATTCTGTTCGGTCACTGATACTACTTCCTCGCAGGATATTCCCTTGATCTCGGCTATCCGCTGCGCGATGTATGGTATATGGAGCGACGAGTTTCTCCTGCCCCGGTTTGGTTCCGGCGCCAGGTACGGGCTGTCCGTCTCGAGCACGATCCGCTCGATCGGTACCGCCTCCACCACTTCCTTGAGTTTCCTGCCGTTTTTGAAGGTCACTACGCCGCCGACTCCGATGTAAAATCCCATTTGAACATACGCCTGTGCCATCTCTGCACTGTAGGAAAAGCAGTGGATGACACCGCCAATCTCCTCCGCGCGGTGGGCTTTTAACATATCATACGTGTCCTGTGCGGCATCTCTGGAGTGGATGATCACCGGCTTTTTGACCGCGCGCGCAAGCTCCAGCTGGCGCGCGAACCACAACCGCTGCGTCTCCTGCGAAGGCTCGTCCCAATAGTAGTCGAGTCCGATCTCTCCCACTGCCACCACCTTTTTGTGAAGGCACTGCGCCTTGAGATCCGCAAAATTGTCTTCGTTCAATTCCGCTGTCTCGCTCGGGTGCACACCCGCCGCCGCATAGACAAAAGGATATTTTTCTGCGAGTTTGATACTTGCCAACGTGCTTTTCAGGCTTGCGCCCACATTGACGATCCCGCCGATGCCGTTCTCCTGCATGGATGACAGCAGCGCGTCCCTGTCGTCGTCATATGCCTCGTCATCATAATGGGCCTGTGTCTCAAATA
>OFGR01000686.1_pt1 | contig 32277 bp, 30 predicted proteins | sample 1521811 | NCBI WGS metagenome assembly OFGR01 (sample SAMEA3504098, study PRJEB24116) | mouse gut metagenome | biome: mouse gut; feature: mouse-associated habitat; material: faeces | place: Denmark | collected 2011
GCTTCGAGCTGGGCGAGGACGAGATGGAAGTGGGCATCGGCATCCACGGCGAGCCAGGCACCCACCGTGAGCCGCTCAAGACCGCCGATGAGATCGTGGATATGCTTTTAGCGCAGATTCTGGCGGATTTGGACTTCGCGGGCAGCGAGGTGGCCGTGATGATCAACAGCGCCGGGGCCACCCCCCTGATGGAGCTCTTCATTCTCAACAACCGCGTGGCGGACGTGCTGGCGGAAAAGGGCGTCAAGGTCTATAAGACCCTTGTGGGCGAGTTCATGACCTCCATTGAGATGGCCGGTTTCTCCATCTCCCTGCTGAAGCTGGACAGCCAGCTCAAGGAGCTGCTGGACGCCAAGGCCGACACGCCGGGTTTCAAGGCATAATTTCAGGAAAGCGGGCGGACCCATATGAATACAGAACAGTTGATTGCAGTCATTCACCAAATCGCAGAGAAAATTGAGGCAGAAAAGGCCTTTCTCACCGAACTGGACAACGTTATTGGCGACGGGGACCACGGTATCAATCTGGCCCGTGGCTTTGGCGAGGTGGAAAAGAAGCTGGACAGCCTGCCCAACAATCTCTCCGGCGGCCAGCAGCAGCGTGTGGCGATAGCGCGTGCCCTTGCCAGCAAGCCTTCTATTATCCTGGCCGACGAGCCTACCGGCAATTTGGATACCAAGACCAGCGACGATGTGATCGGCCTGTTAAAGATGACCAGCAAGGAGTTCCGCCAGACCATTGTGATGATCACCCATAACCCGGAAATCGCACAGATGGCAGACAGGGTCGTCCGGATTGAGGACGGCCGCATCGTAGCGCAGTAAGGAGGCCGGTCCCATGAGCAGAAGCAAAAAGCAAGAAGAATTTAACCCGGTCAAAACAGTCAGGCAGCGGGTGTTCCGCAATAATAAAGGCCGCAACCTGGTAGCCGCCCTGGCAATCCTTATGACAACCCTTATGTTCACGGCATTGTTTACCTTGGCCCAGAGCATGAACGAGAACCTGGTTGAGATGGCCTTCCGGCAGACTGGTTATGACGCCCAGGTAAGCTGTAAGGACATCACCCCTGAGCAGGGGGAAAAACTGGCGGCCCACCCGGATGTAAAAGAGCTGGGGCGGAGCATTGTGCTTGGCCTGGCGGAAAACAGCAGGCTGGGCGGGCGGCAGGCTGAAATCCGCTGGGCGGATGAGTGCTATGCAGCCCACTGTTTTGCCGCCCCTACTACCGGGCGGATGCCGCAGGCTATGGGCGAAGTGGCGCTGGACACAATTACCCTGGACCGTTTGGGCATTCCCCATGAAATTGGCCAGCCGGTTACGCTGGAATGGCGGAAAGATATTTCTGATCCCGGCACCGCCCCTATGAAGGCAGCGTTTACCCTTTGCGGTTTTTGGGAGGGCAACCAATCCAGTTATGCCAGCATGGTATGGGTCAGCCGGGAATACGCTGACCTGATGGCCGGTGGCCGGATCCCTGGGGGGGAGGGGATTTTGGGGTTATACATGGTACAGGTCAGCCTGCACAGGGACAGCAACATTGAAGCCTCCATGGACCGGATTTTGGCTGATACCGGGCTGGATGGCTTAGAGTACGGCATCAATCTGGCTTATACCCCGGAGATGGGCGCTACCGCGCGCCAGGAGACGCTGCCTATGTACCTGGGCATGGTATTGGTATTTATTGCAGGTTATCTTATTATCTACAACATCTTCCAGATCAGCGTTACTGCCGATGTGCAGTTCTATGGGAAGCTAAAGACCCTTGGCACCACCAACCGCCAGATCAGGAAACTGATCTATGGGCAGGCCAACCGCCTGTGTATTATGGGAATCCCTGGGGGACTTGTATTGGGCTGGCTGCTGGGAATGGTGTTTGTGCCAGCCTTTACCGGGGTTGTGGAAGACGGCGGTAGCGTGTCCGTGGATCCGCTGATCTTTATTGGCTCGGCAGTTTTTGCCTGGCTTACGGTGGTCATTTCCTGCCTCCGTCCTGTAAGGCTGGCAGGCAAGGTGTCCCCTGTGGAGGCTTTGCGCATGAACGATGCCGGTACGCCCGGTAAGAAAAAAACGAAACAGGGACAGATGGGGGCTTCCCTTGGGGGGATGGCCTGGGCAAACCTTGGCCGCAACAAAAAGCGCACGGCCACGGTGATTTGCTCCCTTACATTAGGCCTTGTGCTGCTGAGCTGTTTTTACGCCAAGAATGCGGCTTTTGACATGGAGAAATACCTGGCGGGCCTGACCATTGCAGACTTCCAGCTGGAGGACGCCACCAGTGAAAATTATCTGGGCGGCTATAACCCCAAGGGTACCACCCTGGGAAAAGGCCTGGTACAGGAATTGGAAACCATGGAGGGGGTAGAGTCTGTGGGCCGGCAGTACTCCCACCAGTTTGCCTGGCAGTTTGATAGCCAGATGAAAGAAAACCTAACAGGCTTTTATACAAAGGAGAAGCTGTCATACTGGGCCAGCTATGACCCCGCCGGTGTGGACGCCTTTTACCAGGCGGTGGATTCCCAGGAGATGAACGCTGTGGTCTTTGGGCTGGAAGGCATTCCTCTGGAGGCCATTACCCAGCCCCAGTATATTATGGATGGCAGTTTTGACCCGGATGCTTTTTCCGGGGGAGATTATATCCTGGCAGTCGGGCCGGCAATTTCCCAGGAGGAAAAACACCCGCTGCTCCCTGTGCCCTCTGTGGGCAGCACAGTTATGGTAGAGGGCAGGGGCTATACAGTCATGGCCATTGTTTATCCGCTGACATCGGTGGACAGCGGGGCGCCGGAAGCAGGGACTTTGGATGCCATGGAACAGCATTTTATCCTGCCAGGGGAAACCTTCCGGCAGAACTGGCCGGATAATACCCTGCGGAAACTGTTTTTGAATGTGGGCGATGCCCATATAGATACCCTGCAAAACTGGCTGGATGGTTACGCCGCCAGGGAAGATACCAGCCTGCCTGTCACCTCCCGGCAGTCCATGGCACAGCAGTATGAAGCTGAAACCCGTTCCTCCGCTGTTATGGGCAATACAATCAGTGTGGTGATCGCCCTGGTGGGCGTGCTGAACTTTGTCAATTCTATGGTCACGGCGATTGTATCCCGCAGGCATGAGTTTGCCATGATCCAAAGTGTGGGTATGGCCAGGCAGCAGCTTTGCAGGATGCTGGTGTATGAAGGGCTCTGCTATGCGGCGGCTACGCTGGCGGTATCCTACCTGGCCAGCACGCTGGCTGTTGGTGTGGTGGTCCGCAAAATGGTGGCCGGAGGTTTTACCACCTTCCGCTTTACCTTGCTGCCGCTGAATATCTGCACGCCGCTTCTGGTGGCATTTGCAGTGCTGATCCCTTTTGCCTGCTTTAAGGACCTGGAAAAGCAGAGCATTGTTGAGAGACTGCGGCTGGATTGACCATCCTTGGGGCATATGCCAGCAGGCACCTCCATATAAATTTGTATTTTCCTATCGTGCCGGCTTCCTGTTACGGGAAGCCGGCGTTTCTTATTCCTGGATCCCCTTCACAAGAAAATCTTAATAATTTCACAAGAAAAATGTATATGAATCTATAGGAAAAGTCAAAACAGCCGCTTCCTTCTTTTGTTATGATTTACAGGTGAAAGCGAAAACAAGATTAAAAGGCAGGGAGGGCATGGCCATGGGAAAACTTCACATTGCAATTTTTTTCGGAGGGAAATCCTCTGAGTATCCGGTATCCCTGGAATCGGCATATTCCGTTATCCGCAATTTAGACCAGGAAAGGTATGTGCCGGTCCCGGTGGGAATATCCAAAGAGGGCGGCTGGTTTTATTTTACGGGAGATATACAGAAAATAAAGAATGATACCTGGATGAATCAGGAAGAGTGCATTCCGGCGGCGATTTCCCTGGCAGGCGGGGAGGGGAAGCTTCTCCTGCTGCAGGAGGGTGAGGCCAGGGCCATTCCCATTGATGTGGGGTTCCCGGTGCTTCATGGGAGAAACGGCGAGGATGGGACCATACAGGGGCTGATAGAGTTGGCTGGCATTCCCCTGGCAGGCTGTGGCGTACTGGCATCTGCCCTGTGTATGGATAAACACAGGGCCCATAAGCTTGCGGCCGGGGAAGGGGTGCTTGTCCCCAGGGGCATTGTGTTATCCGGGAGGGAGGAAAAGGCGGCGGAAGATTTTGCAGAAAAGATTGGTTATCCCCTGTATGTAAAGCCGGTGAAAGCAGGTTCCTCCTTAGGGGTGACAAAGGTAGCGCGGCGGGAGGAACTGCCAAAGGCCCTGGCCCTTGCCTTTTTGTATGACAGCCAGGTGATGGTGGAGGAAAATATTGAGGGCTTCGAAGTGGGATGCGCCATATTGGGGAAGCAGGAGCTGCTTACCGGGGAGGTGGACGAGATTGCCCTTTCCGGCGGTTTCTTTGACTTTACAGAAAAATATACCCTGGAAACTTCCCAAATCCACGTGCCTGCCAGGATTGCCAGGGAAAAGGCGGAGGAAATCAAAAAGACGGCAAAGGTGATTTACCAGGCCCTGGGATGCACAGGGTTTTCAAGGGTGGATATGTTTTTGGATCAGGAGGGAGGGATTGTGTTTAATGAAGTAAACACCATTCCCGGGTTTACAGAACACAGCCGCTATCCGGGGATGATGAAGGCAGCAGGCTATTCTTTTGGGGAGCTTTTGGACAAAATCATTGCCCTGGCGCTGGCAGGTTAGGGGATGGCTTAGGAGGCAGGAATGAATAATACCAGTTACGGCGGCCTTGACCGCTTCCGGATGTTTGCTGCTTTTTTGGTAATCGGCATCCATACATCGCCTCTTTTATCCTACAGTGCAGACGGGGATTTTTTTCTTACCAGGATCCTTGGGCGTGTGGCGGTTCCCTTCTTTTTTATGGTGACAGGCCAATTTGTGCTTGGGGGTATTGGGAAGGACAAGGACGGGGGACGGGAACGTATTTTGGCCTATGTGAAAAAGACAGCCCTTTTGTATGGGGCTGCAATCATACTGTACATGCCCCTGGGGATATACGCGGGGCATTATCAAGGGATAGGTATCCCTAGGGTTTTCCGGATGTTGGCCTTTGATGGGACTTTTTACCATTTATGGTATTTTCCGGCGTCCATTATAGGCGTCTTGGTGGTATATCTGATGGGCAGGTTTCTGGATAGCCGGGGGATGGGGATAGCTGCCGGGCTCCTATATGTGGCGGGGCTTTTGGGAGACAGCTATTTTGGCGCAGCCAGGCAGGTGCCTGCCCTGGAGGCTGTTTACGAAGCGGGATTCCGGGTATTTTCCTATACCCGCAATGGTTTATTCTTAGCCCCCATATTCCTTGTACTTGGAATGGGGGCGGGAACCGGGCGGAGCTTTGGAAGGGGGGTGGCGGCCCCCATTGGGCTGGGGGTATCCTTCCTGGTGATGGTGGGGGAAGCCTTTACCCTGAGAAACCTGGGTTTCCAGCGGCATGGCAGTATGTATATAGCCCTGGTTTTTGTGATGGCATTTCTCTACCAGCTCCTGCTTGCCTGGAAAAAGAAGCCCGCGAAAATCCTGCGGGCAGTTTCCGCCTGGATTTATATTCTCCATCCTGCCATGATTGTGGCAGTCCGGGGCGGGGCGGAGTTTCTGGGGCTGGAGGATATGTTGGTGGAAAACAGCCTGGCCCATTATCTGGCAGTAGCGGTATTGTCCTTCCTGGCAGCCTTTGGGGTTTCCATGGGCAGGGAAGCCCTTAGGCCTGGGAGAGGCAGCAGGGGAAGAAGGCCAGGCAGGTAATGCCTGGCGTCCCATATCAGAAAAGAGGTAAAAGGAGACAGGGAAGAGGAAAGGGAATGGAAAAAAGAAAAAGGAAGGAGCTATGTGGTGAAAACCAGGGGGGCAGGGCATGGATTGAGCTGGACCGGGATGCCCTGCGCCAGAATGTGGAAACACTAAGGGGGCGTCTGCCTGAAAGCTGCAGGCTGATGCCGGCAGTAAAGGCGGATGCTTACGGGCATGGGGCGGCGCTGATAGCGAAGGAGCTGTGCGCCCTGGGGGTTAATGCTTTCTGTGTTGCCAGTGCGTGGGAGGGCGCAGCCCTTAGGGAAAGCGGCATCAAGGGGGAAATCCTGGTGCTTGGCTACACCCATCCCTCCCAGTTTTCCCTGCTTGGCAGGTATGGGCTGATCCAGACGGTGGTGGATTATGCTTATGGGAAAGAGCTGGACAGGCTGGGGGAAAGGCGGCAGGAGCGGATTTCGGTACATGTGGGGATTGACACCGGAATGCACCGGTTAGGGGAAAGAAGCGAAAACATTGACAGGATCTGTGAAACCTGCCGCATGGGGCATCTGGCAGTGGAAGGGGTCTATACCCACCTTTGCGCCGGGGATTCACCGGAAAAAGCCGGGCGGGAGTATACCAAAGCCCAGATCAGGGACTTTTACAGGGTGGTAGGGGAAATGGAAAAGCGGGGCGTGTATGTCCCTAAGAAGCATCTGCTTTCAAGCTATGGGGTGCTCAATTACCCGGAGGTTCCCGGAGATTATGCCCGTGTGGGTATTGCCCTTTATGGGGTCTTAAGCACCAGGGAGGATACGGAAGGGTGGAAGGGCTGCTTTAAGCCGGTGCTCTCCTTAAAAGCCAGGGTAGCGGCAGTGCGGGAATTGTACCAGGGCGAGTATGCAGGTTATGGGATGGCTTTCCGCGCCCCAGGCCCTATGAGGATCGCCGCTATCGCCATCGGTTATGCGGACGGCCTTCCCCGGTGCTTTTCCGGGGGAGAAGGGGAAGTCCTGATCGGCGGCAGGCGGGCGCCGGTGATCGGGCGGGTCTGTATGGACCAGACCCTTGTGGATGTGAGTGCCATTGAGGGCGTTCGGGCAGGGGATACCGCCGTGGTTATCGGGAAATCCGGGGAAGAGGAAATTTCCGCCTGTGACCTGGCGGAGAGGGCAGGGACCATCTCAAACGAAATCCTCAGCAGGCTGGGAGGGAGGCTGGAAAGAATTGTAGTATAAAAATATTTACAAATTCCTGCCGGCCGGATATACTAATACACGGAAACAAAAGACAGGAGGAAATGGCAGATGGCGGATATTAAATATGATATTGTAGAAGAACTGGGAACCCTTTCCGAAAATGCCAGGGGATGGACGAAAGAACTGAACCTGGTTTCATGGAATGGCGGGGCTCCCAAGTATGATATCAGGGACTGGGCGCCTGAACATGGGAAGATGGGCAAGGGAGTTACGCTGACCAAAGAAGAGGCGCAGGAATTACATAAAGTGCTGGGCCGTGTTTTGGAGGGGTAGCCCAAAAGGACGGCAGGAAGTAAACATATGTAACAGGACCAAGGACATTGCCTGAGCGGGAGTGTCCTTTTTGGGGTGGATTTTTGGGTTTCCATGAACCGGGTGTTTACAAATACCCACAAAAAATATATACTTATAATGTAACAGCATTGAGTGAGTATAAATAGCTATGAAGTAATGGAGAAGGAAAGATGAGCGGAATTGTAAAAGTACTGACTGGTATTCTGGGAGTGGTTGCGGTAGTTGCCTGTCTTGGAACAATCGGTATTATCGGTTATTCCATGGCAGGGGCAGACAAAAAGGAAGAGACGGAGGTATCCGGGGAGGCTCAGCCTGCCCCTACGGATATTCTGGCAGTACCTACTGCGCTGCCCACGCAAGCCCCGTCACCGGAGCCTGAGCAGACGCCAAAGGAGGAGCCGACGCCCTTACCCCTGATCCCGGTGCCGGATCTCAACCATGTGCATGATTATGAGGAAAGCATTGAAAAGAATGCCACCTGCTACAGCGCAGGGCAGGTCAAATATACCTGCCGCGGCTGTAAGGATACCTATTATGTGGATATTGCTTCCACAGGCCATGTGCCGGACGACTGGGAGGTGACCAGGAAGCCTACGGATGAGAGGGATGGGCTGCGGGTAAAGAAATGTATTTACTGCGATGAAATCGTTGCCCAGGAGACTGTACCCTTTGAGGTGGTGACAGGGCCGGGAGAAGGGGAAAACGGCGGGGGGACGGGAGCTGATGCAGCGCATGTGCACCAATACACGGCTTCCATAGACAGGGAGCCTACCTGCATCCTGGCAGGGCTGCGCAGATATAGCTGTACCTGCGGGGATTTTTATACGGAGATGATACCTGCGCCAGGCCATGTGGCCACAGACTGGACAGAAGCGGCAGCAGCAACTACCACCGTAATGGGGACAGAGCAGATTACCTGTTCCGTGTGCGGCACCCTGCTGGATTCCCGCCCGGTACCGGTACTGACCCCAAGCCCAGGGGCTTCGCCGTCCGCCCAGAATAACCCTACCGCTACGCCCCAGGCAACATCGGCGGCATCCGGTTCGCCCCAGGGTACGGCAACGCCCGCACCTACCGCAGCCCCTACGGCAACGGCAGCGCCTACAGCCTCTCCCCATGCCCATGAGTTCCGCTCCTATGTGCTCCAGGAAGCAAACTGCCAGCAGGCGGGGATCCGTTCCTTTGTGTGCAGTAGCTGCGGCAGAAGCTATGCGGAATCCATACCGGCGGATACCAACAGGCATAGCTACCGTTCGGTGGTGGTACCGGCTACGAAGACCAACCAGGGGTATACCGCTTATACCTGTATCAGGTGCAACCACACTTATAACGATAACTATACCCCTGCGCTGGGCGGCTGAGAACGTCCTGCCGGAAAGGGCATATACCTTTTTAAATCAAATAATGGGCGTCATAATCCCTCCTGTCTTTGCATATAAAAGAGCAGGAGGGATTTATTATGTATGCAGACCAACACACAGCAGAGGTAATAAAGCATCTGGAAAGCAGCCGGGAGAGTGGGCTTTCCGGTGCGGCGGCAAGGGAGCGGCTGGAAAAATACGGCCCCAACAGGCTGGAGGAACAGAAGAAAAAAGGAGTCTTTACGCTGTTTATGGAACAGTTAAACGACCCCCTGATTTATATTCTGATGGCGGCGATTGCCATTTCCCTTTTCCTGGGGGAGGCAGGGGACGCAGCCATTATAGCCACTGTGATCCTGTTAAACTCAGCAGTGGGGGTAATGCAGGAGGACAAGGCAAGAAAGGCCATTGAGGCGCTGCAGAAGCTTTCAAGCCCCAAAGCCCTGGCCCTGCGTGAGGGAAAGCAGTATGAGATTCCCAGCGAGCAGCTTGTACCGGGGGATATTGTGTTCCTGGAGGCAGGAAGGCAGGTGCCTGCGGACCTTAGGATTCTGGAAGCGGTAAATTTAAAACTGGAGGAGTCTGCCCTTACAGGGGAGTCGGTCCCGGTGGACAAGTGCCCCGATAGACTGCCGGCAGTAAATAGGGGCATTGGCGACCAGGTAAACATGGCGTTTATGTCCACCACGGTTTCCTATGGAAGGGGGACGGGCATTGTCACCGCCACAGGAATGGGTACGGAAATTGGCAGGATTGCGGGGCTGATTGGCAGCGGCAAGGGGGAGCTGACGCCTTTACAGAAACGGCTTGCAGATTTAGGGAAGCTGCTTAGTATTCTGGCAGTTGGGGTGTGCGTGTTTTTGTTCCTGGTGGCGGTTTTGCAGAAACGGGATGTGGGGGACATGCTGCTTACGGCAATTTCCCTGGCAGTGGCAGCAGTGCCGGAGGGGCTGGCGGCCATTGTCACCATTGTGCTTGCCCTTAGTGTGTCCAGGATGGTAAAGGTGGGAACCATTGTCCGCCGCCTGCCTTCCGTGGAAACCCTTGGGGCGGTGAATACAGTCTGCTCGGACAAAACAGGGACCCTCACCAAAAACCGGATGACAGTGAAAGAGTGCTATTTGGATGGGCATATGGTAAAGGAGGAAGAACTGGACCCGGAGAAAAACAGCCTTTTTTTGGAGGCAAGCGCCCTGTGCAACGATGCTTCCATAGAAGGGAACCGGCTGGGTGACCCCACGGAGCTGGCATTCCTTGACATGGCCCATAAGCATGGCATGGACAAGGAAAGGCTCCAGAGAAAATACCCCCGGATAGATGAAAGGGCATTTGACTCTGAGAGAAAGCGTATGACCACTGTGCATAAGAAAGGCACAGAGAAAATTGCCTATGTGAAGGGGGCGGCCGACGAAATGATCGACTTATGCCAGAGTGTCTGGATCCACGGCAGGGAGACAGCCTTTTCTGCTAAGGCCAGGTCCGAGGCAAAGGCGGCAGTGGCCCAAATGGCGGGCCGGGCCCTTAGGGTGCTGGCGGTGGCAGTGAAACGGAAAGGAAACCTGACAGATGAAAAGAACATGGTGTTTGTGGGGCTGGCAGGGATGATTGACCCGCCCAGGGAGGAAGCAAGGGGGGCTGTCCAAAGCTTTAAGGGAGCCCATGTGGACACCGTGATGATCACAGGGGACCATGTGGATACGGCTTTTGCCATTGCCAGGGACCTGGGGATTGCAGAGGAAAAATTGGAATGTATGTCAGGGGCGGAAATTGACGCCTTATCTCCCGGGGAATTTGGGGAGAGGGTGGAAAAGATCCGTGTCTTTGCCAGGGTCTCCCCGGAGCACAAGGTACGCATTGTGGAAGCGCTAAAGGCCAGGGGGAAGGTAGTGGCAATGACCGGGGACGGGGTAAACGACGCCCCATCCCTGAAGGCGGCGGATGTGGGCATTGCCATGGGGAAGGAAGGCACAGACGTGGCCAGAGGGGCGGCGGACCTGGTGCTTACGGACGATAACTTTGCCACCATTGAAAAGGCAATGAAAGAGGGCCGGGGGATTTATGAAAATATCCGCAAAACCATCCTGTTTTTGCTTTCTTCCAATTTCGGGGAGATCATCACCATGCTGGCGGCGGTTTTAGCAGGCTTCCCTACCCCCCTGAAGGCAAGCCATATTCTGTGGATCAACCTGATCACAGACTCTCTCCCTGCCCTTGCCCTGGGGATGGACAAAAATGACGGGGAAGCCCTGATGAAGGAGCCGCCCCGGAAAAATTCTGACAGTATGTTTGCCCATGGAGGGCTGGCGTGTACCTTATGTTATGGGGCGGTGATCGGCGCGATCAGCCTCCTTGCCTTTCTGGCAGTGCCCTATCAGGAGCTGGTAAAAGAAAACCTTCCGGTGACTTTGCAGAACCTGGAAAAAATATTACGCCTTTCCCCGGTCCTGAACAAAGCCCAGACCCATGCCTTTACCGTCCTTGGCATGAGCCAGCTTATACATGCGGTGGGGATGAGGGATGTGAACAAATCCGTATTCCGGATGAAGCACCTGGACAATCTGTATATGCTGGGGGCTTTTGGGGCGGGAATCTGCCTGCAGATGCTGGTAACGGAAATCCCTTATTTTGTATCCTTATTTGGGACCAGCAGGTTAAGCCTTAGGGAGTGGGGCATATTGGGGCTGCTTTCCGCAATGCCCATCCTGGTCCATGAGCTTTTGGTGCTTTCAGAGGCTCTCCTTGGAAAAGCCCAGGCCAGTGTATCAGACAATACGCAAAAGGGCAAGGCCCAGGAGAATGGCAGCCCCCAGCCAGGAGAGGCGGCATGAGCTTTTCCGGGAAAGTGCCTGGCCGGTAAAAAGTCCCAGGCGGATTGCCAGGAAATGGATTGCAGTTGTCAGCGGCAGTAGTATAATAGGAGGCAGGGATACTGTCCCGGTACACAGCCCGGCAGAAATGTTATCTACGGAGAGGGCGGCGGCCAGCACTGCCGCTTCCCGCCCGGAGAGAACGGCTTTGTCCTCTTTGTTTACCTTCCGTGAAATGTTTCCGGTGGTAAGTCCGTCCTTTTTCTTATGGAACCAGGGGATGGCATCATAGAATTTGTACAGGGAGAGCAAAAAGAGCACCAGGAAGGAGACGCCCTTTGTAAGCCCCTGGGGAATCAGCGAAAGGAGCACGTTGCCTGCAAACAGGGAGGCGGTGAGCATACTGCCGGAGAGCAGGGCGATGATGGCCAGGGAGGAAAAAGGGACCTGTACATTTTCCATTCCATAGGATAATCCCGCCGCAAAGGCATCCATGGAAAGGACGATAATGAGTATGATTAAAAAATAAATTGAGAATGTCATGTGATATTGCCTTAAGTGTTTGCTATATCATATTCCAATATGTTATAATTTGCTTACAGTAATTTGATAGAATATGTCGGTGCGAGCAGAGAAAGGTACATAATTGTCATGACAGATACAAAAGTATGCGTAGTTGCCGGAATGACTGGGGCGAAAGAGTATTCCAAGATGGAAAAATATGCTAGCCAGGGATGTATAGTCGCCTTTATGGACACCAACAAGGAGCTGGGGCTGTCGATTAAGGAGGAGCTGGAGAATATTTATCAGGTTACGGTATTTTTTTTCCATGGAGATGTAGAGAGCGAGGAGGACAGGGATATTTTCTTTACGGCGGTGAAGGAGATGTATGGCCGGATGGATTATGTTTACTGCCAGCAGGGCAAGGGATTTGTCCAGGAATGAATTATGTGACAGTTCCGGAAGGAGGGAGAAGGTATGAAACTGATTTTTGTAGGGGCAGCCCATGAAGTGACGGGGAGCTGCCATTATCTGAATGCCTGTGGGAAGCATATACTGGTGGATTATGGCATGGAGCAGGGAATAAATGTGTTTGAAAACTGTGAACTGCCGGTCGCGGAGGCATGTATTGATTATGTGCTGCTTACCCACGCCCATGTGGACCACTCGGGGATGATCCCAAGGCTTTCGGCCAGGGGTTTTAAAGGACAGATTTTTGCCACAGAGGCAACCGCCGACCTGTGCAGCATTATGTTAAGGGACTGCGCCCATATCCAGATGCAGGAAGCGGAGTGGAAAAACCGCAAGGGAAGAAGAAGCGCGGAGGGTTCATCCCATGAGCCTGTCTATACCATGGAAGATGCGGACGCTGCCATCAGAAGGCTGGTTCCCTGCCCATACGGACAGGAAATAGAGCTTTGTGAGGGGCTGAAGGTCCGTTTTACAGATATAGGGCATTTGCTTGGCTCTTCCAGTATTGAGGTATGGGCGACGGAGGAAGGGACTACCAGAAAGATTGTCTTTTCCGGGGATATCGGGAACAAAAACCAGCCGCTAATCAAAGACCCAAGCTATACGCAAGAGGCAGATTATGTGGTGATGGAGTCCACCTATGGGGACAGGCTGCATCCCGGCGGACATCCGGATTATGTAAAGGAACTTACCTCCATTTTGCAGGAGACTTTTGACCGGGGCGGAAATGTGGTGATCCCTTCCTTTGCGGTGGGAAGGACCCAGGAGCTTTTGTACTTCCTGCGAAAAATAAAGGTGGAAGGAAGGGTCCGGGGGCATGAGGGCTTCCCGGTGTATGTGGACAGCCCCCTGGCAGTGGAGGCAACAGGCATATTCCATAAAAACCAGTGGAGCTGCTTTGACGAGGAAGCCATGGCAATGGTCAGGGCGGGGATCAACCCGATCTCTTTCCCGGGGCTGAGGCTTTCCATTACCAGTGAGGAATCCAAGGCAATTAATTTTGACAATACCCCCAAGGTGATCATATCCGCCTCCGGCATGTGCGAGGCAGGGCGTATCCGCCATCATTTAAAGCATAACCTGTGGCGGCCGGAGTGTACCATATTATTTGTAGGCTACCAGGCGGTAGGCACATTAGGAAGGGTCCTGGTGGAGGGAACGGATGAGGTAAAGCTTTTCGGGGAAGAGATCGGCGTCCGGGCTTCTATCCGCAAGCTCATCGGCCTTTCCGGCCACGCAGACAAAAACGGGCTGCTGGAATGGGTGCAGGGTTTTGGGGAAAAACCCCGGAAGGTATTTGTGGTCCATGGGGAGGACCAGGCCTGCAAGTCCTTTGTGGAATGCCTGAACGGGGAATATGGCATCAAAGCATACGCACCTTACAGCGGTACGGTGTTTAACCTGCTCACCAATAAGCTGGAATACGAAGGCCAGCCAATTCCCGTTAAGAAGAAGGCGAAAGCGGTATCCGATGTATTTACACGCCTGCTGGCGGCCGGACACAGGCTCCTTGCGGTTATCCATAAAAACGAGGGCGGGGCAAATAAAGACCTGGCGAAGTTTGCAGACCAGGTGAAGGCGCTTTGTGACAAATGGGATGTATAGAATATTGTTTAGGCTAACCCCACACAGGAAAGGGAGATAAGGTAATAAATCTATGAATCTGATAGTGGCAGCAGATGAAAACTGGGCGATTGGGAACCGGGGGGATTTACTGGTGCGGATCCCGGCGGACCATAAATTTTTCCGTCAGGAAACCACAGGAAAGGTGGTGGTGCTGGGGAGAAAGACCTTAAGCACTTTCCCCCAGGGGCTGCCCCTTAGGGGGCGGAAAAATATCATCTTGTCCAAAGACCCTGGCTTTCAGGTAAAGGGCGCTGTGATGGCCTACAGCCTGGAAGGGCTCCTGGCAGAGCTGGAAAAATATCCCCCCGGGGATATCTATGTGGCAGGCGGGGAGAGCGTCTACCGCCAACTGCTGCCCTATTGCCGGGTTGCCCATGTGACGAAAATTGGCCGGGCGTATGCGGCAGATGCCTTTTTCCCGGATTTGGACAAGGAGCCGGGATGGAAGGTTACGGCCGCCAGTGAAGAGCAGACATACTTTGATATTACCTACCACTTTTTAAAATATGAAAGAATATAGCCCCAGGAATAAGGAACCGGGGCAAAGGGGCGGATATGGAAGGGAACAGATGGGTAAACATAGGCGTACAGCGGTTTGACAGGATAAGGGAGCAGGGTGCGTTTTATATTGATAAGACAGATTTTATCAGGGAGTGGTGGGAAAACGGTTCGGAGGTCACCCTGATCGCACGCCCCCGCAGGTTTGGAAAAACACTCAACATGAGCATGGTTGAGTGCTTTTTTTCAAATGCCTATGCGCAAAGGGGGGATCTGTTTAAAGGGCTTGCTATCTGGAAACTGGAAAAATACAGGCAATTGCAGGGAACTTTTCCTGTGATATTCTTAAGTTTTGCAAAGATTAAGGCTTCTTCCTTTGAAAAAATGGAGTATAAGATCACCAAGGTAATTGCCGACCTGTATGAGAGGAACAGTTATTTGCTTACATGCGGCCTGCTCAGTGATAATGAGGAGAAATATTACAGAAGCATAGAGCCGGGAATGGGGGAGGAAGTGGCGGCGGATGCCATTTGTTCCATGGCAAACTTTATGCACCGTTATTATGGGAGGGATGTGATTATTATCCTGGATGAGTATGACACCCCTATGCAGGAGGCATGGCTGGGGGGATACTGGGAGGAAGCGGCGGAGTTCTTCAGTAGCCTTTTTAACAGCACCTTTAAAACCAACCCTTATCTTTACAAAGGGCTGATTACAGGAGTTACCAGGATTGCCAGGGAGAGTATCTTCACAGGGATGAATAACCCGGATGTGATCACGGTTTCCTCTGATGAGTATGCCACGGCTTTTGGTTTTACGGAAGAAGAGGTTTTTGAAGCCCTGGATGCAGCAGGCTATAGCGCTGAGAAGCAGGAGGTCAGGCGGTGGTATGACGGCTTTACCTTCGGAATGCATACCCACATTTATAATCCCTGGTCCATTGCCTCATTTATCAGGAAACATGGGAAGTATGATACCTATTGGGCGAACACAAGCTCCAATGAATTAGTCAATTCCCTGATACAGGGCGGCGGGGCGGATATCAAACAGGCCATGGAAAAGCTTTTGCAGGGAGAAAGCATCAGGGCGGAAGTGGAAGAACAGATGGTATTTGGCCAGTTGGACGGCAATGCCCATGCAATCTGGAGCCTGCTGCTGGTGACTGGGTATTTGAAGGTAGAAAAGCTGGAGCGTGTGGGTGAGTTTAAAAGGAAGGTATATACGCTGGCGCTTACCAACATGGAAGTACGGAGCCTGTTTGCGGGCATGGTAAAAGGCTGGTTCGGGGGAATGGCAGGGAATTCCTATAATAATTTTATCAGGGCGCTGATGCTCAATGACGTGGACGCCATGAATGAATTTATGAATAAGGTAGCATTGCAGAGTTTTTCCAGTTTTGATATTGCAAAGGGGGCGGCACAGGAGGATGCGCCGGAACGGTTTTACCATGGGTTTGTACTGGGGCTGATGGTGGAACTTGAAGGGAGGTTCCGGATAACCTCCAACAGGGAAAGCGGCTTCGGGCGGTATGACATTATGCTGACGCCGGTATGCCGGGAAAAGGACTGTGCCTATATTATAGAATTTAAGGTACACAAGCCGCTGAAGGAGAAAGACCTGGGGGAAACGGTTGCAAATGCCCTTTCCCAGATTGAGGAAAAGCAGTATGAAGCGGGGCTGGCGGCGGAAGGGTTTAGCACCAAACAGATCAAAAAGTATGGGTTTGCCTTCAGGGGAAAGGAATGCCTGATAGGATAACCTGTTTTTGATGCCAGCCAGGGGACAGCTTTCCTTTGGCTTAGAAAAGCTGTCCGATTAAATATTGGTAAATCTCCTGGTTTTTCAGATGCCAGTTGTCGCAGATGGAAGCGGCAGTCTCCTCAAGGGGGACGGATAAGGTAATGTCTACCAGGGGGTTCCCTTTATCAAGGGCTATCAGATGGGCTTCATATTCCCCGGTGGCATTCCGGGTATAGTCCGCCAGGATAGAGGACTCGTCCCGCAGGCGGAATTTGTTTTTCTTAAGAAACTGGTCAATGTCTTCCACAATGCCGTGATTGATCTGGTGCCTGAAGTAGTTCAGCGTCTGCCTGCCCTCCGGGGTGATAGTAAGCTGGGTGCGGTTGCGGACGGGCTTGGCAGTTATAAAACCGGCTTCCGTAAGCTCGTTCATTGCCTGCTGGATGGTAAGGAAGCTGTTAGTAAACTCCTTTTCCAGCATGAAATCGCCGATCTGGTTTTTGGTCAGGGGAAAGTCCACCCGGCTTAAGGTATAAAGGATAATCAGTTTGTAAAGAGTTAAAAAATCCCGCATGGTCTTTCATCCTTTCTATTATCGCTTACAGGTTGCCAGGTACAGGCAGGGGCAAAGAAGCATTTTGCCCCTGCCTGTAATATTTGCCCTGGAAGGAGCCGCGCTCTTTCATACACTTATGGAGCAGGTTTAATACATAACGCTTGCTGCCGCTCCACTTGGGGGCAAGAAGCAGGTTTTTGGGGGCATCCCCTGTTACCCGGTGCACCACCATGTCCGGCCGGAGCTGTTCCAGGCAACCTATCAGCGCCTCCAGGTATTCTCCGGCAGTGGGGAAGGAGCCGCAGGAAGCCGGGTCTGTTTCCCAGAGCCTGCCCAGGTCTGTATCCTTTAAAATATGCAATAACTGGAGCTTAATGCCCCAGGGGCCTTTGCTGTTTAAGTACCGGATGGTGGAGAGCATGTCCTCCCTTGTCTCACCGGGCAGTCCCAGGATTACATGGGCGACGGCGGGGATCCCGGCATGGCACAGCTTAGAGAGCCCCTCATCAAAGCAGGAGAGGGGATAGCCCCGCCGGATAAAGGCGGCGGAAGGGGCGTGGATTGTCTGCAGCCCCAGCTCCACCCAGATAAATTTGGGGGCATACTCTGCCTTTAGCTTTGAAAGAAGCGCCATCACAGGCCCCGGCAAACAGTCTGGCCTGGTAGCGATGGAAATTCCCGCCGTTAAGGGGTGGGAGAGGGCAAGCCGGTAGATCCTTTCCAGATAGGGGACAGGGCCGTAGGTGTTGGTGAAGGCCTGGAAGTATGGGATATACTTCTGCCCGGTATTTTTCCGTGATATCATAGCCAGGCTTTCTTGGCATGCCAGCTCAAAGGCATTTCCATTGCCAAAGGGCCCGGAAGAGGGCGGGGCGTAAAAGGGGACGGCGAAATCCCCGCTCCCCCCGCCGCTGCAGAAAATACACCCCCGGCTGCCCAGGCTCCCGTCCCGGTTGGGGCAGGATAAGCCAGCGTTTAAGGATACTTTCCAAAGCTTTTCCCCATAGGTATTTTTGCAGTAGGCATCCAGGGAGTAATAAGGCTTGCCATGCCAGTTTACAGAATGCGGCATATGCCTTACCTGATATGGGATTTCACTGCGTCCGCCACAAGCTCCGCCACTTTGGGATTGAAAGCCTCGGGCATGATGTTGTCCTCGCTGAGTTCCTCCTGGGGAACCAGGGAGGCGATCGCCTCTGCCGCTGCCAGTTTCATTTCCTCTGTGATCTGGGTTGCCCGCCCTTCCAGTGCCCCTTTGAAAATGCCCGGGAAAGCCACCACATTATTTATCTGGTTGGGAAAATCGCTGCGCCCGGTGCCGACTACCCTTGCCCCTGCCTTTTTGGCAAGGCCGGGCATGATTTCCGGCACGGGGTTGGCCATGGCAAACAAAATGGAATCCTTATTCATCGAAGAAACCATTTCCGGGGTTACGATATTGGGCGCAGATACGCCTACAAAGATATCCGCCCCCATAAGGGCTTCGGCCAGGGTACCTGTTTTACCTTCCAGGTTGGTGGCATTGGTCATTTCCTGCTGCATCCAGTTAAGCCCCGGCGTGTCCTTGCACAGGATACCTGCCTTGTCGCACATAAGAATGTGGGAAAAGCCATAGGTAAGGAGCAGTTTTGTGATTGCCACCCCGGCACTGCCCGCCCCATTCACCACCACCTGGCAGTGTTCTTTCTTCTTTCCAACCACTTTCAGTGCATTGATGATACCTGCCAGGACAACGATGGCAGTGCCGTGCTGGTCATCATGGAAGACGGGGATATCCAGGATTTCCTTTAGCCGCCGCTCAATCTCAAAGCACCGGGGGGCGCTGATGTCCTCCAGGTTAATGCCCCCAAAGCCCGGGGCAAGGTAGGTCACTGTCTTGATGATTTCCTCCGTGTCCTGGGTGTCAAGGCAGATGGGGACTGCATTGACGCCGCCGAATTCTTTAAAGAGTACCGCCTTCCCTTCCATCACAGGCATTGCGGCCCAGGGGCCGATGTTGCCAAGGCCAAGTACGGCGCTGCCGTCGGAAACCACCGCCACGGTGTTGGCCTTCATGGTGTATTTATAAGCTGCCTCCTTATCTTGGGCAATCACCTTGCAGGGCTCCGCCACGCCGGGGGTATAGGCAAGGGATAAGTCTTCCCTGGATTTTACAGGGGATTTGGAGAGGGTTTCAAGCTTTCCGTTCCACTGTTGGTGGAGCAGCAATGCTTTTTCGTTTGTAGTCATATGGATGAACCTCGCTTTATATCAATAATTTTCAGGAATTACATTGGATTTTAGTATTTTAGTACTTATTAAGGTGAGTGTCAATAAGAATACCCATATACGGATATCATTTATCTGGGGGATATTGATTTCCAGGATTACGCCTTTACATTTTGGGGACTATATGTTATTATAAGTAGTAATGAAAACTATGTGTTATGGCGACAGATAAATACATGAAGTGGTTTTGGAGGTTAAGTGCGGTGAGTATGAGTTACAAAATAATAGCGGACAGTTGCTGTGAGTTTCCGGAGAAATACAGGGAGGATTCCCGTTTTGAGAGAATTGCATTGGGGCTGGAGGTAGGCGGCGAGCTGATCATGGATGATGAAAGTTTTGACCAGGGGCAGTTTTTAAGGAAGGTGGCGGCCTGTCCTGAGTGCCCCAAATCCTCCTGTCCCTCTCCTGATAAGTTTAAGGAGGCTTACAGGACAGAGGCGGAAACTGTCTTTGTTTTTACCTTATCCTCCAAGTTAAGCGGAAGCTATAACAGTGCGGAGCTGGGGAAGAAGCTCTACCATGAAGAATTTGGGGAAAAAAATATTTTCGTCTGCGACTCCCATTCTGCAAGCTGCGGTGAGACACAGCTTGCCTTCCGGGCGGTACAGTGGGCTGAAGAAGGGCTTCCCTTTGAGGAAATCTGCCAGAAGCTGATTGCATACAGGGACAATATGCATACTTATTTTGTGCTGGACAATCTGGAGACTTTGCGTAAGAACGGCCGGCTGTCCGGCATCAAGGCACTGGTGGCATCTACTTTAAGCATCAAGCCAGTGATGGGGGCAGATGCCGGGGAAATTATCCAGCTGGGACAGGCAGTGGGGATTAAAAAAGCCCTGGCGAAAATGGCGGAGGCCGTTGCGAAGGAAGCGGTGCACCCTGAGGAAAAGGCGCTGATGATCACCCATTGTAATTGCCCTGACAGGGCGGAGAGCGTAAAGGAAATGATCCTTGCCAAAATCAAGGTAAAGGATGTGCTGATTATGGATACCAAAGGCGTCAGCAGCATGTATGCCAACGACGGCGGGGTCATAGTCACACTGTAGGGATTTTTACCCAAATAAAGGGCGGCTCTTTGGGGGCCGCCCTTTATGGCAAAACGCCTGGGGCAGGGACAAGCAGCCGCCAGGCGTTTTTTGGTACAGGGGAGTTCCCCTCTAAATGAATGATATTTCGATAGGTGCGCGGAGGAAAGCAATTGCCAGCGCTATCTGGAGGATTAAAATGAAAGGCATTCCATAGATAAACTTACGGCGCTGGGTTTTGTGGCGGAAAACATACATTCCAAGAATGGAACCAACGCTTCCGCCGATGATGGCAACAATAAAAAGGGTGGCTTCCGGAATACGGAAGGCCCTTTTTCTGGCTTTGTACTTATCCACGCCCATAAGCACAAAGCCTGCAAGGTTAACTGCCAAAATATAGGCCAGTAAAAGGGTGATCACATCCATAGAAACACCCTATTCCAGATTCCCGTTTTCCTGCATTTTCAAAGCCCGGACTTTGGTGGAGAGCCCAAACAGGTTGATGAAGCCCTCTGCGTCGTGATGGTCGTATAAGTCCCCTGTGGTGAAGGAGGCAATGGTTTCATTATACAGAGAGTAAGGGGAGGTAGTGCCAGCCTTGATGATGTTGCCTTTGTAGAGCTTAAACTTCACTTCCCCTGTGACATACTGCTGGGTGGAGGTGATGAAAGCCTGCACGGCTTCCCTTAAAGGTGAAAACCACTTGCCCTCGTATACAATCTGGGACAGTTTGTTTCCCATATCTATTTTCGCCGCATAGGTATCCCGGTCAAGGATCAGCTCTTCCAGCTGCTGGTGGGCCTCATAAAGGATGGTTCCGCCGGGAGTCTCATATACGCCCCTGGACTTCATGCCCACAACCCTGTTCTCCACGATGTCCACAATGCCTATGCCGTGCTTGCCGCCTAGTGCGTTCAGCTCCCGGATAATGTCAGAAACCTTCATTTTTTTGCCGTTGATGGAAACGGGGATCCCCTTTTCAAAAGCCATGGCAACATATTCCCCTTCATTGGGTGCCTTTTCGGGAGTGGTCCCAAGTACCAGCAGATGCCCGTAATTGGGCTCGCTGCCGGGGTCTTCCAGCTCTAAGCCTTCATGGCTGATATGCCACAGGTTCCGGTCACGGCTGTAGCTGGAATCCGCGGAGAAGGGAAGGTCAATGCCATGGGCCTTGCAGTAGGCAATTTCCGATTCCCTGGAATCCATTTTCCACTTGTCGTTCCGCCAGGGGGCGATGATTTTCAAATCCGGTGCCAGGGCTTTGATGCCAAGCTCGAAACGGATCTGGTCATTCCCCTTGCCGGTAGCCCCATGGCAGATTGCGGCAGCGCCTTCCTTGCGGGCGATTTCCACCAGCTTTTTGGCGATCAGCGGCCTTGCCATGGAAGTCCCCAGAAGGTATTTGTTTTCATATACGGCGTGTGCCTGTACACAGGGGACAATGTATTCATCGCAGAACTCGTCTATTACGTCCAGTATGTATAATTTTTCAGCGCCGCAGAATTTGGCACGCTCTTCCAGGCCGTCCAGTTCTTCCCCCTGCCCGCAGTCAATGCAGACACAGATTACTTCATAATCAAAGTTTTCCTTCAGCCAGGGGATGATCGCTGTGGTGTCAAGCCCCCCGGAGTAAGCCAAAACAACTTTTTCTTTCATAATAAAATGCCTCCCATAGGATGTTTTCGTTAGCGTTTCTTGTATTTTCCTATGACAATATACAATAGTTTTCTTCAAATTGCAATACCCATTTTTGCATAAATAAAAGAACAATCTGAATTTTATAAGGGAAACAGCAAAAAGTATTGCATAATATGCATAAATAATGTATGATAATGCAATGCCTCCCCCTGGATGGCCCGGGAAGATTTTACGGTTGAGATTTTGGGCGGGAGAGAGTATGATTGATAAGGGCAAATTCCAGTAAAAATTTTGTACAGCCCAGCCCTGCTGCCTGGCCCTGGGCCTGGCAGGCATTCATGCCTGTGTATAACAGGGCGGTGCAGAAATGAGGAAAATAATGAAGACAAAAATATTTATTGATGGAAGCGAAGGGACTACGGGACTGCGGATACATGAGCGTTTTCAGGGAAGGGAAGATATTGAGCTGCTTCCCATTGCGCCGGAGCTGCGCAAGGACAGCAAAGAGAGGGGGCGCCTGATCAACCAGTCGGATGTGGTGTTCCTGTGCCTGCCGGATGAGGCGGCCAGGGAGTCAGTGGCACTGGTTGAAAATGAAAAGGTAAAAATTATAGATACTTCCACTGCCCACAGGACAAAGGAGGGCTGGGCCTATGGCTTCCCGGAATTGTCTGAGGGGCACAGGCAGAAGATACGCACAGGGAACCGGGTGGCAGTGCCCGGGTGTTATGCCAGCGGATTTATCGCCATTGTTTATCCCCTCACTGTGGGAGGGATCCTGCCCAGGGATTATCCGGTGTCAGCCTTTGCATTATCCGGTTACAGCGGCGCGGGGAAGAAAACCATTGGGATCTATGAGGCGGCGGCCCGGCCGGGGGAGCTGGATGCGCCCAGGGAATATGCCCTTTCCCAGAACCATAAGCATTTGAAGGAGATGCAGAAGGTTACAGGCATTGAAAGGGCACCGCTGTTTTCCCCGGTGATATGCGACTATTACAGTGGGATGCTTTTGACGGTCCCCCTTTATGGGGATATGCTCCTAGGGGCCGGGACGCCGGAAAAAGTACACAGTTTTTTAACGGAATATTACCAAAAGGAAAAGCTGGTAAAGGTGGCGCCCTTTGGGAGCGAAGGAGATTACAATGGTTTCCTGGGGGCAAACTTCCGGGCTGGCTGGGACGGCATGGAGCTTTTTGTGACAGGGAATGAGGAAAGGATTCTGGTAAGCGCCCGGTTTGACAATCTGGGGAAGGGCGCTTCCGGGGCAGCCATTCAGTGCCTGAATATCATGCTGGGGTGTGAGGAGGGCAAGGGGCTTTCCATATGAAGCAAATGATTTTATATGAGGACATTCCTGTGGAAGAAGGGCGCCTTCCAAGGGAGATGGCAGTGTACAGGCTTCTTGGTGCGCTGGGCATTCCTTTTAAGCGGATGGACCATAAGCCGGTGGCCACCATAGAGGCATGCAGGGGCATGGACCAGGCACTGGGGATCCATATGTGCAAAAACCTGTTTCTGTGCAATGCCCAGAAAACACAGTTTTACCTGCTTCTGATGCCAGGGGAGAAAAGGTTCAGGACAGGGGAACTGTCCAAACAGATTGGCAGCCCGAGGCTTTCCTTTGGGCCGGAGGAATATATGGAGAAGTACCTGCACATTTCCCCGGGAGCAGTAAGCGTTATGGGGCTGATGAACGATAAGCACAACCATGTAAAACTGCTCATCGACCGCCCGGTGCTGGAGGAAGAATTTTTAGGGTGCCACCCTTGTGTAAACACCGCAAGCCTGCGGCTTTATACAAAGGATGTGCTTGAAAAGTTTCTTCCCTGGACAGGCCATGGGTACCAGGTGGTAGCGCTTTCAGATTAGCAAAAGGCAGCAGGCCGGGATGCCCCAGCCCAGGCGTAGGGGTAGACGGTTTAACGGAACAGTACCGCAGGGGGAGCCTGCGGTATGGGGAGGTGTAAGAATGACAGTCAGGGAAATGACCATAGAAGATTATGAGGGGGTATACGCCCTGTGGATGAGCATTAAGGGGTTTGCCATACGGAGCCTGGACGATTCCCGGGAGGGGGTAGGGCGGTTTTTGAGAAGAAACCCGGATATGAGCGTGGTAGCCCTGGAAGAGGGAAAAATCGTGGGAAGCATTCTCTGCGGCCATGACGGCAGGCGGGGGTGCCTGTACCACGTGTGCGTCCATGAAAACTACCGTATGCGGGGCATAGGAAAAACCATGGTGGTCCACTGCATGGAAGCCCTGGAAAAGGAAGGGGTCAGCAAAGTGTCGCTGATTGCCTTTACCCAAAACGATATTGGAAATGCGTTCTGGAAAGAAATTGGCTGGACCAAAAGAGAAGACCTGAATTACTATGACTTTGTTTTAAACCATAAAAACATCGTAAACTTTAATCAGTGACAAGGTAAGGGAAAGAGCGGAACTGGAAAAACAGCGGATTCCCTTCCCATGCCCCAGAGGATTTATGGGCGCATGGAAATGTGGCCATAAATATCTCTGAGGGGAAAGGGCATGGTAAGGGAAGGAGCGGAACTGGAATGGAGGAACAGGAATGAAGAAAATGGCAGGCGGCGTAACCGCGCCCAAAGGTTTTGAAGCGGCGGGAGTGGAAGCCGGTATTAAGTATAAAGACAGGAAAGATATGGCGATGATCTACAGCCAGAAGCCCTGTGTGCTGGCGGGAAGCTTCACCAGCAATGTGGTAAAAGCGGCACCTGTTCTCTGGGACAGGAAAATCGTAGAGGAGTCTCCCTTTGGCCAGGCGGTAATCGTCAACGCAGGCATTGCCAATGCAGGGACAGGGCAGGAAGGCTACGCATACTGCCAAAGGACAGCCTCCCAGGCGGCGGAAGCCCTGGGCATACCGGAGGATGGGGTGCTGGTAGCTTCCACCGGAGTAATAGGGATGCAGCTTCCCATAGAAAAGATAGAAGCCGGGGTTTTGAAGCTGGCCCAGGCTAAGGAAGCCTCCCTGGAGGCAGGCAATCAGGCGGCCAGGGCAATCATGACCACGGATACCCGCCCCAAACAGGCGGCGGCGGAAATTCAGGTAGGAGATGTTACCGTAACACTGGGGGGCATGTGCAAAGGCTCCGGCATGATCCACCCCAATATGTGTACCATGCTGGCCTTTGTGACAACAGATGCGGTGATTTCCAAAGAACTTCTGGCAAAGGCTGTGAAGGAGGATGTTGTGGACACCTTCAATATGGTATCTGTGGATGGGGACACATCCACCAACGATACCCTGCTGGTAATGGCCAACGGCATGGCAGAAAATGAGGAGATCAAAGAGGGGACACCGGAATATGAAGCTTTCAGGGAAGCCCTGCATTACATCAATGAATCCCTGGCAAAAATGATGGCAGGAGACGGGGAGGGAGCCACCGCCCTTTTTGAAGCGAAGGTAGTGGGGGCGGCAACCAAAGAGGAAGCACGCAAACTAAGCAAATCCATGGTAAGCTCCAGCCTGTGCAAAGCCGCAATTTACGGGCATGATGCCAACTGGGGCAGGTTTTTGTGTGCCCTTGGGTACTCAGGGGTGAAATTTGACCCGGAAAAAACAGAACTCTTCTTTGAAAGCAGCCAGGGAAAGATACAGGTCTATAAGGACGGCATGACCGCACCCTACAGCGAAGAGGAAGCTACCCGCATCCTTTCAGACACGGAGGTGACAGTGCTGGCGGATATGAAAATGGGGAAGGAAACAGCCACCGCCTGGGGATGCGACCTTACTTATGAATATGTAAAAATAAATGCAGACTACAGGAGCTGACCCCAGGGTATTGTTGGAAGCGGTACAGGCGGGCGGATGCGGCACTGGAATGGAGAAATTAATGGAAAAAGATATAAAAGATATTTTAAAGAAAGCGGAGGTCTTGATTGAAGCACTTCCCTATATACAGAAATTCAACCGCAAGATCATTGTGGTGAAATACGGCGGTTCCGCCATGAGCAACGAAGAACTGCAAAGAAACGTTATCAAGGACGTTACCCTTTTAAAACTGGTGGGCTTTAAACCCATAATTGTCCATGGCGGCGGCAAGGAAATCAGCCGTTGGGTAGGCAAAGTGGGAAAAGAAGCGCAGTTCGTAAACGGCCTGCGGGTCACTGATGAGGAAACCATGGAAATAGCAGAGATGGTGCTGGGTAAAATCAATAAAAGGCTTGTCACCATGGTCCAGGAGCTTGGGGTGAAAGCCGTAGGCATCAGCGGCAAGGACGGGGGGCTGATCCGTGTGGACAAAAAATATGCGGATGGCAAAGACATTGGCTTTGTGGGGGAGATAAAGCAGGTCAACCCCAAAATCCTTTACGACCTTTTGGAAAAGGACTTCCTGCCCATCGTAGCCCCTGTTGGGCTGGACGGACATTTTGCTACTTACAATATCAATGCAGATGATGCGGCGTGTGCCATCGCCAGGGCAGTAGGGGCAGACAAACTGGTGTTCCTGACAGATATTGAGGGGCTCTACAGGGATATTAACGATAAAACTTCCTTTATCCCAAGAATTACAGTTTCCGATGCGGAAGCGCTGATTGGGGAAGGGATGATAGGGGGCGGCATGCTGCCCAAACTTGGCAACTGCACTTCCGCGGTAAAAAATGGCGTAAACAGAGTGCACATCCTGGATGGGCGGATACTCCACTGCCTGCTTCTGGAGATTTTCACCAACGAGGGAATCGGGACCATGATCCTGCGGGACGAGGACGGAAATCTATGCGGGCAGGCCTGAAAACAGGCCTGTAGGGAGAGGGCAGTTACGGGACAGGAAATCAGTAACTGCCCATGGAGTGCCCAGAGGAAATGCTGACGGCAAAGCAGGCAGAATTTGCTCTGACGGTTCAAGGTACGCAGAGGGCAGTTACGGAACTGGAATAGGAGGAAAAATTGGAAACAAGAAGTATGGGGCAGTATATAGAGGACGCAGAAAAAGCGCTCCTGCACACCTACAACCGTTACCAGATAGTGCTGGATAAAGGGGAAGGCGTGTACCTTTATGATATGGAAGGAAAAAAATATCTGGATTTTTGTGCAGGCATTGCCGTGTTCGCGCTGGGGTATCACAATGAAAGATACAACAACGCCCTGAAAGCCCAGATAGACAAGCTTATTCACACTTCCAATTATTATTACAATGTACCCGCCATTACGGCGGCGGAGAAGCTGAAAAAGATATCCGGCATGGATCGGGTCTTTTTTACCAACAGCGGGGCTGAAGCGGTGGAGGGAGCCATTAAGGCGGCGCGGAAATACGCCTACCTAAAAGACGGCAGGAAGGACCATGAAATCATTGCCATGGAGCATTCCTTCCATGGGCGCACAATGGGCGCTTTATCCGTGACAGGCAATCCCAAATACAGGGAAGCCTTTGAACCCATGATCGGCAATATCCGTTTTGCACAGATGAATGATTTTGGCAGTGTCCTTGCCAATGTGACAGAGCGTACCTGTGGGATTATTTTAGAGACGGTCCAGGGAGAGGGCGGCATCCTTCCGGCGGAGGAAGAATTTTTACAAAAGATTGCGGCACTGTGCAGGGAGAAGGATATCCTGCTGATACTGGACGAAATCCAGTGCGGCATGGGCAGGACGGGAAGCATGTTCGCCTGGCAGAGGTACGGCCTGAAACCGGATATCATGGCCTGTGCCAAAGCCCTTGGGTGCGGCGTTCCGGTGGGGGCGTTCCTTCTGACAGAAAAGGTGGGGGCAAATTCCCTTACCAGCGGCGACCATGGCACTACCTATGGGGGGAACCCCCTGGCGGCGGCGGCCATAAATATTGTACTTGATTTATTTGAAGAGAACCATATAATAGATAATGTGAAAGAAACAGGGGCATATCTGGAAGAAAAACTGGAAGAGCTTGCGGCAGAATATGACTGTATTAAAGAAAGGCGCGGGATTGGCCTGATGCAGGGGCTTGTGTTTGGCAGGCCGGTGGGTGATATCATTGCCAAGGCCCTTCAAAGGGGGCTTATCCTGATTAATGCAGGAACGGAAATTATCCGTTTTGTGCCGCCCCTTGTGATCGGCAAAGAGCATGTGGATGAGATGCTGGCAATTTTAAGAAGCTGTCTGGATGAGGCATAACAGGCGTATGCCCCGGGTACAGACAAGGGAGCCTTAAGGAAGAGGCAGATAGAGAAACGGGGTAAAGAATGAGTCTGAAAAAGAGGCTGACAGCAGTGGGAATTACCGCCGCTGCCGCTTTGCTTATATTGGGTGTGGCAAGGTCGGGACGGACGGTAGGCGAGAGGCAGGAGGATACACTATTTGGAAGAGGAAAAGAAACGGTCTATCTGTGGTATACGGATGAATCCCTGACTGCTTATTTAAGCAGTGCGGCGGTAAAATACAATGAAAGCCATCAGGTACGGGTAGTACCGGCACTGGAACCGGGGCTGGAGTATTTGGAGCGGATTAATACCAGCACCCTGGAGGGCAATGTACCGGATTTGTATATTCTCAGCCATGATATGCTGGAAAAGGCCTATCTGGCTGGGCTTGCGGGACAGGCGGCGCTTGCCGGGGATGAGGCTATGGAGGAAGCCTATATGGGTACGGGCCTTAGCGCGGCCAGCTATAAGGACAAAATCCTTGGCTATCCTTTTTATTTTGAGACCAGCGCTTTGCTTTACAATAAAACCTACCTGCGGGATATGGCTTTAAGCCAGCTTGAGGCGGAGGCGGACATTGCAGAGGGGGAAGCTGCCCAGCAGCAGGCGGACGCAGCCCAGGAAGCAGGCACCCTGCAGGAAGATATGGAAGCTTCCCCGGAAGGGGGGACAGAGGGCGGGAGAGTGTTTTCTGAAGAACAGATTGAAGCGAAAATGCAGCAACTGCTCCCAACCACCCTTGAAGATATTAAAACCTTTGCGGACAATTACGACGCGCCGGAGCAGGTGGAGGGGGTTTTTAAGTGGGATGTGACGGATATCTTTTATAATTATTTCTTTCTGGGAAACGCTATCAATATGGGCGGCCAGGGGGGATGGGATACCGGCCAGATCGATATTTACAATGAGAATGCCATTGAGAGCATGAAGGCTTACCAGGAGCTGAATCAGTTTTTCTCCATAGATACCGGGGAAATCAATTATGACAAGGTCCTGGATGAATTTATGGCAGGGAAGATGGTGTTTACCATTGCCACCACAGACGCAGTGTTTAAGCTGGAGCAGGCAAAGGATGACGGGCTGTTTGTCTATGACTATGGCATTGCGCCTACACCGGATATTAACGAAAATATCCCATCCGGCTCTTTGTCCCTTACAAACTGTGTGGTAATAAATGATTATTCGCAGAACCGGGAAGCAGCGGCAGATTTTGCCCGTTTTATCACATCGGAATACAATGGCATCTTATTCGCAAGGACCGGGAAGGTGTCCGCTGCAAAGAATGTTGACTATGGGTATGAGGCCCTGGGGGAATTTGCCAGGGAATATGGGCAGTCTGTCCCCATGCCCAAGATGATAGAAACCAGCAATTTCTGGGTAAAGCTGGAAGTGGCTTTTTCCCAGATCTGGAACGGGGCGGATGCCAACGGGAAACTGAAAGAACTGTCGGAGCAGGTGATGGAACAGGTAACAGGAAGCCCCTATGAGGAAGAATACCTGGAATATGCGCCAAGACAGGAGGAAGGGACATAAATATTCAGATGAATAGATTTCCAGTCATATGGGCATCATAAATTAACAGACAATGTTAAGGAGGCTCATATGATTGGTTTTTTTATTGCGCTGGTTTCTGGTGCGCTGATGAGTATTCAGGGAGTATTCAACACCCAGGTTACCAAGGCGTCCAGCATCTGGGTGGCGAATGCTTTTGTGCAATTTACCGCACTGCTTGTGTGCCTTGGGGCGTGGTTTGGCACGGACAGGTCTTCTTTCGGCGCGCTGTTTAGGGTGGAGCCGAAGTATATGCTCCTAGGCGGTGCCATCGGCGCGTTTATTACCTACACTGTAATTAAGAGCATGGAGCTTTTGGGGCCTGCAAGGGCAGTGATGCTGATTGTGGTGGCACAGGTGCTGGTGGCTTATGTGATAGAGCTTTTCGGATGGTTCGGGGTGGAAAAGCAGCCTTTTGAATGGCGGAAGGTGATCGGTATGCTGGCGGCAATCGCAGGGATTGTGATTTTCAAGTGGGAAAAATGATTTGCCCCAAGAGGGTTCCTGGTTACACAGGGCTTTGCAGCAACAAATTAATAAACTTTGGCTTGTCAAGTACCAGAATTTAATTTACAATAAAATCATATCGTTATAAGGGGCTTTTTCTGTCAGGGAAAAGGAGTAACGATGAAGAACAAACTTAAGATAGCAGCGGGAATTTTTACGGTAGTTTTCTGTATACTTTTAGGGTGTGGGGGAAGGGGCGCAGGCCGGGAGAGCCTGCTTTTGCCAGTGGAGGGAGCCAGCACTATGGAAAATGGCGGATCTGGCGGAAGCGGCGGGACATCCCCCAAAGAAGCCGGGGCGGCAGAAGGCGGCTTTGGCACTGCCTCCCGGGATGAGGATGCCCCTTTGGGGGATATGCCGGTGGCCAAGGCTCCTGCCCCCCGGGCCTGTACGGTACATATCTGCGGGGCGGTGAACCGCCCAGGCGTCTATGTGATGGAGGAAGAAAGCAGGATTTACCAGGCAGTGGAACAGGCAGGCGGTTTCCGGCCGGATGCCCATGAGGACTATTTAAACCAGGCGGGCCTGCTTTTTGACGGCATGAAAATCTATGTCCCTACCAAAGAGGAAGTGGAGGCAGGCGGGGGCGGGGAGGGCCTGCTGGCACCTGCCCTGGGAGGGGAGCCTTCCAGCCAGGATCCTGTGGGCAATCCTTCCCTGGTAAACATCAATACCGCAGGGGAGGATTTGTTATGTACGCTTAACGGCGTGGGCAGCACCCGGGCGAAGAGTATTATTGCCTACCGGGAGAAAAACGGCCCATTTCAGAAGATAGAGGATATTATGAAAGTGGAAGGGATAAAGGATGGGCTGTTCCAGAAAATAAAAGACAGCATAAGGGTTTAAACGAAAAATAAGGTGGGAGTGTCAAAATGTCTAAAAGGGTGTTGGTAGTTGATGATGAAAAGCTGATCGTGAAGGGAATCCGCTTTAGCCTGGAACAGGATGGGATGGAAGTGGACTGTGCTTACGATGGGGAAGAGGCGCTGGAAAAGATCAGGAGAAATAATTATGATATAATTCTGCTGGATGTGATGCTTCCCAAACTCAACGGGTTTGAGGTCTGCCAGCAGGTACGGGATTTTTCTAATGTGCCCATTGTCATGCTCACTGCCAAGGGAGAGGACATGGATAAGATCCTCGGCCTGGAATATGGGGCGGATGACTATATTATCAAGCCCTTTAATATTTTGGAGGTAAAAGCAAGGCTCAAGGCTATTATCAGGCGGACTTCGCCCAGGGTAAAGGAATCATCGAAGATAATTGAAAGCGGCGATATGAAGCTGGACTGTGAGGGAAGAAGGGTTTATGTGGCAGGGAAAGAAATCAATCTCACCGCCAAAGAATTTGAACTTCTGGAGCTCCTTATGGTCAACGCCAATAAAGTATTTGGCAGGGAAAACCTGTTAAAGCTTGTGTGGGGAAGCGACTATCCGGGAGATGTGCGCACAGTGGATGTGCATATCAGAAGGCTGCGGGAAAAGATTGAAGAAAGTCCCTCCGAGCCTAAGTATGTACATACCAAATGGGGCGTGGGATACTATTTTCAATGTAATAACAATTAAGGAAACAGAAGAATACCGGCCTAAAAGAAATCTTCGGGAACATATCTTTTTGAGGGCAGCATTCCAAGTTTTTTCTATGTTGAAATGGACATAGACAGACGTATTTATTTTCATGAGACTTTTTTCCACAAATACACCTGATATATTCATCATGCAGTTAGAATATATCAGGTGTATTTGTGGAAAAAGAAGCATTGACAGGCACACACATATCCCCCAAAAAGTGAAAGCCCAAAAAAATAATGTGACAGGAAAAATAACAATTTTAATTGGTTTTAAAGGTACTTCTAACTATAGTTTTCAAATAGGCCGAAATTTATGGCTGGATACCGTATTTCTGAATATAATGAATTTCTAACTGGATGGAGCACCAGCAGGGAGGAAAATAAAGTTGCCGGAAGTAATGTATAAAGACAGGCCAGATGCAATAGGACAATCTGAAATACTGTCAGCTAAGAAACTATTAAACAACCATGTTATAACAATATATCATGGAAATAAAAAGGAAAGCCTGATATCTGAATTTGGCTTAGGCAGTCCGGACAATGATTATGGAAGGGGGTTTTATACTACACCAAGCATTGAACTGGCCAAAGAATGGGCATGGGGTATTTATACGGCTGGTGATAAAGGCTATGTACACACCTTTGAATTAAATATAAAAAGTTTAAATATACTTGACAGTTGAAAGTTTGTACCACTAAGAAGCCAGAGAATCCCACTGTTCT
>OFGR01000688.1_pt1 | contig 32220 bp, 24 predicted proteins | sample 1521811 | NCBI WGS metagenome assembly OFGR01 (sample SAMEA3504098, study PRJEB24116) | mouse gut metagenome | biome: mouse gut; feature: mouse-associated habitat; material: faeces | place: Denmark | collected 2011
CCCATTCCGAACAGAGAAGTTAAACCTCACCACGCCGATGATACTGCGAAAGTGGAAAAGTAGGTAACCGCCCCCTCCGACAAGCCCCGTCAGACAACAACGTCCGACGGGGCTTTTTTTATATATGCCCACTCCGCGTAGACAACACACTTTCCCCGGGCTCATTATATTTTGAGGTGGAAGATCCATTGTAAAATGAATTTAAACTGTTTTTGAGTTCTTTTAGGTTGCTGATGGTTTGAATTTGAGCTAATTATTGCTAATTTTGCGAACCAATCAAATATCTTACCATAACCATGAAGCTAAATAGAGGGTTTCTGCTAATTTTAATTAGTTTAATTGCTGCAGGCGCAGCCAGTTCATTATCCGCGAAATCTGTTCTTGTGAAGAATCACAAGGCTAAATCCAGGATAGTATGCAATAAGGATGATAGCTATTCAGTTGAGGCCGCGTTGCTGTTGAACAAAATGCTTGAGGAAATGACCGGTGACACACTTGAATTGGTGGATCATGCCGGAAAGGGTTCAGGCTATGTATTTATCGGTGAGAGAACGGATAAGGCACGCCACGATGGATTCGAGATCATAGTGGCCGATGGCAATGTCCATATAAAGACAGCCGGAGGCAAAGGATCGATATATGGTGTGTCGGAATTGCTTGAGCGTGGTTTGGGTGTGGATTATCTGTCGTATGGATATTTCATGCTCGATAAGTCGGCTGATGCGGTTCTCGACGACATGCACATTGTCGAGACTCCGGCTTTCCGCTACAGGCAGACGCAGGGTTATCCGCTGTCAGATCCTGATTATTATAATTGGATGCGTCTGGCGCAGCCTTCAGATGTCTTTATTGATGGACTATGGGTGCATACTATGTATCGGATTCTGCCGGCGAAGAAGTATGGTAAATCGCATCCGGAATATTATTCTTTCATAAATGGAGAGCGTCGTCCGGGCAACCACAGCCAGTGGTGTCTGACTAATGAGGCTGTATTCGAGGCTGCGTGCAAGGTGCTTGATTCTATATTTGCCGCTAATCCGGATAAGTCGCTTATATCAGTAAGTCAGAATGATGGTAATTTTACCAATTGCCATTGTGAGGCATGCGCTGCGCTGGAGGAGTATGAGGGTGCTCCGTCAGGACCGATAATTCATTTTATGAATAAACTGGCCGCAAAATATCCTGATAAGGAGTTTTCTACGCTTGCATATCTTTTCTCGATGCAAGCACCTAAGCACGTGAAGCCTTTGCCTAATGTGAATATCATGTTGTGCGACATAGATTGCAAGCGCGAAGTGCCTCTGACGGATAATGCTTCAGGACGCGATTTCGTCAGGGCTATAAGCGACTGGTCGAAGATAAGCAATAATATTTTCGTATGGGACTACGGCATCAATTTCGATAATTACCTTTCGCCGTTCCCTAACTTCCATATAATACAACCCAATATTCAGTTGTTCCGTGATCATCACGCCAATATGGTTTTCGAGCAGATCGGTGGTCCTGAAGGTTGCGACATGGCAGAATTGCGAGCCTATCTTATGAGCAAACTTATGTGGAATCCTGATCTTGACCTTGATGCTACGATAAGGCATTTCCTGGACAAGTATTATGGTGCTGCTGCCGGTGAGATGTATCGTTATCTGCTTCTCCGCCAGGGTGGATTGCTTGCCTCAAACAAGGATCTGTGGATATATGACTCTCCGGTGACGCATAAGGATGGAATGCTGAATCCGAATATGCTGAAGGAGTACAACAAGCTTTTCGATGCGGCAGAGAAGGCCGTGGAAGGTGATTCGGCGCGTCTTGCCCATGTGCAGATGGCGCGTTTGACCGTGATGTATTCCGATCTTGAGATCTCACGTGCTAATGGTGGTGGAGATCCCGAAGAATTGAGGGCTAAGGTCGAGAAGTTCAGAGAGCTTACAGGCAAGTATAATGTTCCGTCGCTGAACGAGCGCACGAATTCGCCTTCGGAATATTGCGATCTTTATCTGTCGCGCTTCTTGCCTGATGAAAATGTTGTAAATAAGGCCAAAGGGGCAAAAGTAACATATACAAAGCCTCCGAAGCAAGGTTATATGAAGATTGCCGACAAGGCTTTGACCGACGGTATTTATGGTGGAACTACCTACGTCGAAAGCTGGGTAGGTTGGGAAGGTACGGATGCTGATTTCACCATTGATCTCGGTTCTGAAACAGAGATCAATGAGGTGACTACCGATTTCCTGCATCAGCTCGGAGCATGGATTCTTGAGCCGAAAGCTGTCACATGGCTTGTGTCTGACGATAATGAGAATTTCAGGGAAATTGGAAGGCATGAATTCGTTGAAGACCGCGATGTGGCTGTAAAGTTCAATACGGTAAAGACCGACCTTGCGTCGCCGGTGAAAGCGCGTTACCTGCGTGTAAAGGTGGATGGTATAGGATTATGTCCCGACTGGCATTACGGTGTAGGGCATCCGGCTTGGTTCTTCATTGATGAAGTGACTGTAAAATAATTGATTATAAAAGAATATATAAATATAAAATGAAAATCAGGAACACAATATTTTTGTTTTGTGCGGCTGGCAGTATATTGTCGTTGCCGGCGCAGGAGACATTGCCATATTACCGGGATATAAATGTAATATCAGTAAATAAAGAGCCTGCAAGGGCTGCATTCAAGGTATATCCGACAACAGCAGAAGCCTTGAAAGGCAATTTCATGAAGATGCCGAACTATATGGATCTGAATGGCGTATGGAAATTCTATTATACCGATTCGGAGAGCACATTGCCGGCTAATATAACTGATAAGGGCCTTGATACCTCGTTGTGGAGCGACATAACCGTACCGGGCAACTGGGAGGTGCAGGGATTCGGTGTACCGGTGTATACAAATACATTCTATGATTTCCAGCCGCGCGATCCTCAGCCTCCGGTATTGCCGGAGAATGTACCGGCAGGGGTATACCGACGCACATTCGACTTGCCGGAAGGATGGGAGAATGATAATGTATATCTATATATAGGTGGTGCGAAATCCGGTGTTTACGTTTATGTAAACGGCAAGGAAGTCGGTTACAACGAAGATTCCAAGTCGCCGGCAGAATATCTCCTTAACAACTATCTTGTCCCCGGAAAGAATGAGATAGCTGTGAAGATGACAAAGTGGTCTACCGGAAGCTATCTTGAATGTCAGGATTTCTGGCGTCTGAGTGGATTCGAGAGGGATGTATATCTATATGCCACACCTAAGGTGTCCCTGAAAGATTTTGCAGTTGTATCGTCGCTTGACGATTCATATCGCAACGGTATTTTTGCTCTTGAAACAAAAATAGGTAACACCGGATCAAAGCCACAGGAAGTGACAGTCGGCTATACTTTGCTCGACAAAGCAGGCAATACTGTATTGAGTCAGAAAAAAAATGTCTCGGTTGGAAGTGATGCTACAGTATCAGTCAATTTCGACAGAAAGATTGTTCCCGACGTCACAACATGGACATCGGAATCGCCAGGGCTTTACAAATTGGTGATCAGTCTGGATGATAAATCAGGAAAGGAATTTGAAGCCGTGCCGTTCAACGTCGGATTCCGCCGCATAGAGATCAAACCTACCGGTACAAAGGCTGAGACGACAGGTACTCCGTATGTAGCTTTGTATGTGAATGGTCAGCCGTTGAAAATAAAAGGCGTCAATGTGCATGAGCATAATCCGTATACAGGTCATTATGTGACAGAGGATCTGATCAGGCAGGACTTTGAAATCATGCGCAGAAACAATATCAATGCGGTGCGTCTCTGTCATTATCCGCAGAGTGACCGGTTCTATGAACTTGCCGATGAGTATGGTATGTATGTATATGACGAGGCCAACATCGAGAGTCATGGCATGGGCTATAATCTCAGCAAAGGTGGTACGCTTGGCAATAATCCGGATTGGCTCGATGCGCACAAGGAACGCACAGTGAACATGTACGAGCGAAATAAGAATTATCCGAGCCTCACGTTCTGGTCGTTGGGTAATGAAGGTGGAAATGGCTATAACTTCTATGAAACCTATCTCTGGCTCAAGGCTGCTGATACTCTGATGTACCGCCCTGTAAACTACGAGCGTGCCGAGTACGAATGGAACACGGACATGATTGTGCCGCAATATCCGGGTGCGAAATGGTTTGCCGAAAAGGGTAGCAAGGGTACAGACCGTCCTGTGATGCCGTCCGAATACGCGCATATGATGGGTAACTCCGGTGGTGATTTCGATCTTATTTGGAATGAGATATACCGTTATCCCAACCTTACCGGAGGATTCATATGGGACTGGGTGGATCAGGGCCTTGCTGCAAAAGATGAGAACGGCAGACTATACTGGACTTATGGCGGCGATTATGGAAAAGATGCCCCCAGCGATGGTAACTTCTTGATAAACGGACTTGTCGGTCCGGACCGTACTGAACATCCGCATCTGAAAGAAGTGTCCTACATGCACCAGAATATAGCGGTCGTACCGGTCGACATCGAACGTGGTGTATTCAAGGTGACTAACAGATTCTACTTCTCGACTCTTGAAAATTACAGACTCGACTATCAGGTAGTGGCAGGTAAGAAAGTGCTGACTAAAGGTTCTATGTCGCTTGACATAGCTCCACAGGAGAGCAAGGAAATAGTATTGAAGTTGCCTTCGTCATCAGTTCTCGACAAAGAGGAGACATTTATAAATTTCCAACTGATAAGTCTTAAAGAAGACCGCGGAATCCCGGCAGGTTATACGGTAGCCTATGAGCAGATAGCACTTTCACCGATGAAGCCGGCCGCAGCACCTTCGCTCAAAGGTCCGCGTCTGAATGCCGAAGCAGACGGAGATGTTCTTGCAGCCAGGTCCTCAGCCGTTGACTTTGTATTTGACAAGTCCAAGGGTGCGGTAACGTCTTATAAGGTGAAGGGACGCCAGTATATACATGATGGTTTCGGACTCCAACCTAATTTCTGGCGAGGAGAGACCGATAATGATTACGGCAATGGTGCGCCTAAGCGTCAGATGGTATGGAAAGAAGCTACTGCTGATCTGAAAGTTGGTGAAGCTACTGTAAAGATGGATGGTGATGCGGTGCTTATGACAGTCGGATACGATCTTCCTACTGGAAATAGCTGCACTGTGGACTACAGGATTTATCCGTCGGGAGTGGTGCATGTGACGATGGACTATAATCCGTTGGCAGAGGATTCAAAAGTTGGAGAAATACCCCGCGTTGGAATTCGTTGGAGAATGCCTGCCTCAATGGACCGTGTTGAATATTATGGACGCGGACCTGTAGAGAATTATACAGACAGAAGATCTGGAGCCAAGATTGGCGTCTACAATACCACTGCCGGAGATATGTATCACGCATATGTTCGTCCTCAGGAGAATGGACATCGCACAGACACGCGCCGCCTTTCTCTGATGGATAAGAGCGGACATGGTCTGACGGTTCTTGCCGACAGTGTCTTTGAATTCAATGCACTGAGAAATTCCGTGGAAGATTTTGACTCGGAGGAAGCACGCAACCATCCGTACCAATGGAGTAACCGCAGTGCTGCTGAGATCAAGGACCGCAAAGATGATGAGGCATATATGGTGCTACGCAGGCAGCATCACATCAATGACATTGTCCCGCGTGATTTTGTGGAGGTGAATATAGATGCGGCACACCAGGGAGTCGGAGGATATGACTCCTGGGGCGCATGGCCCGAGGAGAAGGACATACTCCGTCCATGGAAAAAATATTCGACAGGATTTACAATCGTACCAAGATAAATGATGAAATCTAAAATATATGCATTTATTGCAGGACTGACTGTTGCAGGCGCTTTAGGCGCTTACAACAGTAGCAATACAGAAGATAACAAAGAGTCTGAAAATCTGATTGAATTCGTCAACCCTCTTGTTGGCTCAGGCGACCACGGTCATGTATTTGTAGGAGCTAACGTGCCTTTCGGGTTCGTGCAGCTTGGTCCGTCTCAGCATGTCAGAGGCTGGGACTGGTGCTCGGGCTACCACTATTCTGATTCGGTGATCGTAGGGTTCAGCCATACCCACCTTAGTGGAACAGGCATAGGAGAGCTTGGCGATGTGACTTTCTTACCTACATTGAATCCCGCAGTGACCGAATCGCTGTTCTCACACGAAAATGAGACTGTGCGTCCGGGATACTACAAAGTAGTATTCTCAGACACCGGTATTTCAGCCGAACTTACAGCTACAGAGCGTACCGGTATGCACCGCTATACATTTCCTGCATCAGCCGACACAGCCTACGTGCGCTTGGATCTTGCCTACGGAATAGGTTGGGATAAGGCTACGGATACCAAGATCTATGTAGATAGTGATTCTACTGTCACAGGGTCCCGGTTCTCAACAGGTTGGGCCAAGGATCAGAAAATATATTTCGCCGCGAACTTCTCCCGCCCCTTTGCAAGTTGCGCGCTCGAGGGCGACAGTATTGCGATCTTCGGTTTCACAGAGCCATCGGAACCCGTGGAATTGAAGGTAGGATTATCGGCGACTTCAGTAAAGAATGCTTTGAACAATCTGAATGTCGAAAACCCGGGTTGGGGCTTCGATGAGGTTGTTCGTAAGGCTGCCGGAAAATGGAACAAGGCGCTTGCCACAGTACAGGTGAAAGGCAGCAGTGATGAAGATAAAAAGCTATTCTATACGGCGCTGTACCATACAATGTTTGCGCCATCGGTCTTCAGTGATGTGAGTGGCGATTACTATGGGGCTGACGGTGAGATCCATAGTTCAGGCGACGGTGTCATATACACGACGTTCTCGCTTTGGGACACATATCGTGCGGCGCATCCTATGTATACTCTGCTTTTTCCTGAGATGCAATCCGATCTGGCGCGTACATTCATAAAAATATATGAGGAGCAGGGTGTGTTGCCGGTGTGGCATCTTGTAGGTAACGAGACATGGTGCATGCAGGGCAATCCCGGAGTTGTCGTGCTTACGGATCTTGCTCTCAAGGGCTTTGACATGGATCTGGAGAAAGCTTTTGAGGCAGCCAAGAACTCAGCGCTGGCCGATAACCGTTCTCTTGATCTTCTTAAAAAGTACGGTTATGTTCCCTTTGATCTCGATCCGGCTCACGAGACTGTAGCCAAGGGCCTTGAATATGCGTTGGCTGATGCAGGAGTAGCCAAACTTGCCGATAAGCTTGGCAAAACCGAAGATGCGGAATATTTCGGTAATCGAAGCCGCAGTTATAGGAAGTACTACGACCCATCCACCAAGTTCATGAGAGGTCTGTCGAGCGATGGCCATTTCAGTGAACCTTTTGATCCTTTCCATTCCGAGCCTGCCAAGGGAGACTATTGCGAGGGCAATGCCTGGCAATACCTGTGGCTTGTTCCTCACGACGTACATGGACTTGTGGATCTTATGGGTGGAGAGGATCAGTTTATAGAAAAGCTGGACTCTCTCTTTGTGGTTGAGGGCGACTTTGGCGATAAAGTTGCGCCGGATCTGACTGGACTTATCGGACAATATGTGCACGGTAATGAACCATCCCACCACATAATATATATGTATAACTATGTGGGGCAACCTTGGAAAACCGCCAGATGGTCGCGCGACGTGATGCACAGATTCTATAAAAACGAACCTGCCGGTCTGTTCGGCAACGAGGATGTAGGCCAGATGTCGGCATGGCTTGTTATGGCTGCTATGGGCATGTATCAGGTAGAGCCGGAAGGAGGAAAATACATTTTTGGCTCTCCGCTGTTCGAAGAAGTGACCATCAGTCCCGAAGGGGGTAAACCGTTTACCATAAAGGCTATCGGTAATTCTCCTGAGAACATATACATACAGTCGGCTACTCTCAATGGCAAACCTTATGAGAAAAGCTATATAATGTTTGACGATATAGCCAGTGGCGGCGAACTTATATTCCAGATGGGGGACACTCCATCGGATACATTCGGAGTCGCTGCAGAAAGTCGTCCGTAAGCAATCTGTAAAATCCAAATAAATGAATATAAGAAAAATAATATCCATAGCCTCTGTGGCAGTACTGGCCTCCGGCGTTGCTCTGCATGGGCGTACTGTCAAGGGGAAGTTTCTTGATTCCCGGCTCACCAGCGAACAGCGTGTGGCTGATCTGCTGCCACGTATGACACTTGAAGAAAAGGTCGGACAATTGCTGTGTCCTCTCGGTTGGGAAATGTATACAATCAATGGACCCGCTGTCGAACCTTCTGATAAATTCAAGGATCTTGTAGCCAATCATCATGCAGGAATGCTGTGGGCTGTTTACCGCGCAGATCCTTGGACAAGAAAAACGCTTGAGAATGGACTTAATCCCCGCCTGGCAGCCTTGGCCGGGAATGCACTGCAGAAATATGTGATTGAGAATACCCGCCTTGGCATCCCTGTTTTTCTTGCCGAAGAAGCACCTCACGGCCATATGGCTATCGGAGGCACAGTGTTTCCAACTGGCATAGGCATGGCTGCTACATGGTCGAGGGAGTTGCTTGAACAGGTAGGTCAGGCTATCGGGGCGGAGGTGCGTACCCAGGGTGCTCATATAAGCTACGGCCCTGTGCTTGATCTCACCCGCGATCCGAGATGGTCGCGTGTGGAAGAAACTTACGGCGAAGATCCTCTGCTGTCCGGTTCGCTTGGTGCTGCAATAGTGAGGGGACTCGGTGGCGGAGATCTGTCTAAGCCCAATTCCACGATTGCTACCCTAAAGCATTTTCTTGCCTATGCAGTACCCGAAGGTGGTCAGAACGGAAACTATTCTGTGGTGGGCAAGCGCGATCTGCTTCAGAATTTCCTTCCGCCATTCCGCGATGCTGTTGAGGCCGGCGCGCTGTCGGTGATGTCGTCTTATAATTCCATCGACGGTGTACCATGTACGTCTAACAAGGAACTACTTACAGATTTGCTCAGAGATCAATGGCACTTCAATGGATTTACCGTAAGTGACTTGTATAGCATAGAAGGAATATGCGAGACTCATTTTGTAGCTCCTGACATGCAGTCCGCGGCCGTTGCCGCGCTTGAGGCCGGAATGGATGTAGACCTTGGAGGCGATGCTTACCGTAACCTTGTGAATGCCGTGAAGCAGGGCAAGGTGGACGAGAAACTGATCGACAGGTCTGTAGCCCGAGTTCTAAAATTGAAATTCGATATGGGACTGTTCGACAATCCATATGTAGATCCTGACAAGGCAGTGTCTACTGTCAACAGCGATTCGCATAAAGCACTTGCGCTGCAAGTGGCCAGAGCATCCGTCACACTGCTTGAAAACAGGAATTCAACCCTTCCGTTGTCGAAGTCGTTGGGTTGTGTTGCAGTCATTGGTCCGAATGCTGACACCGGATACAATCAACTTGGTGACTATACCGCACCGCAGCCCGACGAGACTGTACAGACAGTGCTTGAGGGTGTGCGCAGTGTACTCTCGCCCGACAGAGTTGTATATGCCAAGGGATGTGCAGTGCGTGATACATCATCCAGCGACATAGCCGGCGCTGTTGCGGCAGCAAATAGTGCAGATGCCATCATTGCGGTAGTAGGTGGTTCGAGCGCCAGAGATTTCAAGACTACATATAAGGAGACCGGTGCAGCTATTGTAGACGAGACTTCGATCAGCGATATGGAAAGTGGAGAAGGTTACGACCGCGCTACGCTTGATCTTATGGGAGACCAGCAGAAATTGCTTGAGGCATTGCGTGCAACCGGTAAGCCGCTCGTAGTTGTATATATAGAGGGGCGTCCGTTGAATAAAAGCTGGGCTGCCGAGAATGCAGATGCACTGCTCACAGCCTATTATCCCGGACAGGAGGGAGGCCGCGCTGTGGCCGATGTCATTTTTGGAGACTACAATCCGGCCGGACGTTTGCCTGTTACCACTCCGCGATCTGTCGGACAGATACCAGTTTATTATAACAAGCGAGCACCCAAGTTGCATGACTATGTGGAACTGAGCGCCACGCCGCAGTATGTGTTTGGCTATGGTCTTAGCTATACGTCGTTTGAGTACTCAAATCTTGACATACAGCGAAAGGGAAAGGCTGAATTCGATATTTCGTTTACACTCACCAACACAGGAAAGATGGCCGGCGAGGAAGTGCCGCAGCTCTATCTGCATGATAAGGTGGCTTCTGTGGTCCAGCCGCTCAGACAACTAAAGGCTTTCGACAGGGTTATGCTACAGCCCGGCGAATCAAGAACTATCACTTTCAGACTTATTCCAGATGCATTCTCACTTGTGAATCTTGATTATGAGACGGTAGTCGAACCTGGCGAATTCGAGATGTATATAGGCCGTAATTCCGGAGATGATGCACTGAGTGGCATATTGGTAGTGGAATAGGCACGCAGACAAACTCTAAAATTCCCGGCGGCACATTGGTATGCTGTCGGGGATTTTTTGTAATTTTGAATCTGTGATTTTTATATAATCCCTGAACAACAGATCTTTTTGTTTGTATCCCCGTATGCGTGAGCTTCTGCTATTGTTAATAATTGCTGTGATGCCGGCTGTCAATATGTCGGCTGATCCGGTATGGCTTGAGGCGGATTCTGCTGTTGCAGTATCGTCGAGGCTTGCGTCAGACTTCTCTATAGCTGAGGAAGATGGCAAGGAAATGATTTTGCGCAGATATGCGTATCTTGATTCCGACGATGTAGACAGTCTTATAGCATGTGGAGTCATAGAAACTATGCGGATCGATGGCAGGAAGATGATGCACCGCAAGACTGTACGCAATGTAGGTCTTCTACACCGGGCAGATGGCGATGCCTGGAGAGGACGTGGCAGCGGTGCATCGGAGGCCCGTATGGCCTATGCCGACACTGTGATCGGATGGTCGAAAGGTCTTAGTACCGGAGGATGCAAGTCGGTGCTTTACAGATTTATTATAGATGTGCCGTATGACGATGCCATTGCAGGCGATAGTCTTAGAGTATGGATGCCTTTTCCGAGACTTACCGCGCGACAGCCGGATGTAAGGTTGGTGTCGGCTTTCCCTTCTGAGTATGTTTTATCGCCCGACAGTGCCAGCATACATAAATCGATCTACTTTTACGCGCCAGCACCGGAGGTGGGGGATACCGCGCATTTCGAGTATGTGTGCGAATACACAGTCTGCGGCGAATATCATTCTCCTGAAAGTATAATTGAGAATATCAAGGATTATGATAGGGAGAGTCCTCTGTACAGGATGTATACTTCTGAGGACTTTCCGCATATAGTGCGTCTTGATTCTTTGGCGTATTCGATAGTCGGCGACGAACGGAATCCTTATCGGCAGAGTGAACTTGTCTATGAATATATATCAAGTCATTATCCGTGGGCTGGAGCGAGGGAATACAGCACTATTCCCTGCATCACAGATTATGTCGTGGATTGTGGACATGGCGATTGTGGCCAGGTAGCTTTGCTCTATATCTCGCTTATGCGCACTCTGGGTATTCCTGCCAGATGGGAAAGCGGATGGATGCTGCATCCGGGAGAAAAGAATCTGCATGATTGGGCTGAGGTCTATTTCGAGGGTGTGGGCTGGATTCCGGTAGATGTTTCGTTCGGTCGATATGTAGGATCGGAAAGGAAAGACATACGTAATTTCTATTCCACAGGTATAGATCCCTATAGGCTTGCAGCCAATGCCGGTATATGCGGAGCACTCTATCCGCCTAAGCATTTTATCCGTTCGGAGACAGTGGATTTTCAGCTTGGAGAGGTGGAGTGCAGTAGAGGAAACCTATTCTATCCTGTATGGAATCAGCATTTGCAGATATTGGAAATAAAAACTGTGGAGCTTTGAAGATGATTATCCATAGAAGTATTCGGTTCATGCTCCATAATATAATTATCAAAAACACGATTAATAATTTATGAAATTCAGAATTATACTTACTTCGCTGTTGATCTTGGCTTGTTGCGTTGCAGTGAAGGCCGACGAACAGGCTATGCCCGATGGGAGTTGGGCGCAGATCAGGGTATCTGTGGCTTGCTTCAGGGATAAACCTGCGCATAGCGCGCAGCTTGTCACACAGGGAGTGATGGGCACTCCTTTGAAGCTGATGCGTCGCGACGGGCAGTGGTACTATGCCGAGATGCCTGATGGCTATGAAGGTTGGATTGTGGATAATTCATTGGCGCTGAAGACGGATAAAGAGATGTCCGACTGGCGGACCTCAGATCGCGTTATCGTCTCAGTTCCTGAACAGACCTATATTTACGATAGTCACAATGCCGATGGTGTGCGCCACAGGGTAAGCGATGCCGTGGACGGAATGATCCTGTCGGTGAAGCCTCAGGTAGCCTCCGGTAGGGTAAAGATAGATCTTCCGGACGGGCGTGCCGGATGGATCGACAATACCAGTATACAGCCCCTTGACCGCTGGGCTTCTCAGGATTTTGATCCGGAATTGATACTTGACAAAGCATATGCCCTAATGGGAACGCCGTATCTTTGGGGGGGTACTTCACAGAAAGCGATGGATTGCTCGGGCTTGTCTAAAATATGCTATTATTCCAATGGCTTGATACTTATGCGCGATGCCTCGCAGCAAGCCCGCACAGGGCAGCATCTTGCCCCTGAAGACTGGAAGGACTATTGCAGCGGTGATCTGCTGTTCTTCGGCAATCCGGATACAGGTCGTGTCACTCATGTGGCGATCTATGACAGAGACGGTTACTATGTGCATTCTTCAGGGCGTGTAAAACGCAATAGCCTTGATCCTGAATCGCCCGATTATCTGCCCACGCCTTTTCTCCATGCTGTGCGCATTCACGGAAGTGAGGGTAGTGATGGCATAACAAAAGCTTCGGTTCATCCGTGGTATTTCTAAACAACTCTAAAACATTTTCACGACATGGACAGACGCAGCTTTTTGCGTAGCGCGGCACTTGGGGCTGTGGCTATGGCTTCGCCGGTTAGTTTCTCTGCATTCGGACAACCTACAAGGCATAGGGGTAGGAATGGTGTACTCAACTTATCGTTCAGACCCTACGAATTGCAACTGAAACATGCTTTTAATCTGGCGCGATCAAGCCGTAAGACCACGCCTGACGTACAGGTTCAGATCGAATACGACGGCATTATAGGCTATGGAGAGGCTTCCATGCCGCCATACCTTGGCGAGAGTGTGGATTCTGTGTCGGCTTTCCTAAGCCGTCTTGATATGACGCAGTTTTCCGATCCGTTCCGTATAGAGGAAATACACGAATATCTTGATTCTGTAGCTCCTGACAACCGTGCTGCCAAGGCGTCGGTAGATATAGCCCTGCACGATCTTATTGGTAAGATCATGGGTCAACCCTGGTATAAGATCTGGGGGCTGTCGCCGGAAAAGACACCATATACATCATTTACAATCGGTATAGACAAGCCCGAGGTAGTGCGTATGAAAGTCGATGAGGCAAAACCGTATAAGGTCTTGAAAGTGAAAATGGGGCTTGACAATGATAAGGAACTTGTGGAGATAATACGCTCGCAGACGGATGTCCCTATATGCGTGGATGCCAATCAGGGTTGGACCGACAAAGAGAAAGCGCTTGAAATGTGCCATTGGCTTTCGGAACGCAATTGTCTGTTTGTAGAGCAGCCTATGGATAAGTCGATGATTGATGAGACCGCATGGCTGCGAGAGCGCAGTCCACTGCCTATAATCGCAGATGAATTCCTGCAACGCCTGCCCGATGTGCGCAGGGCTGCCGGAGCATACGATGGAATAAATATAAAACTTATGAAAAGCACCGGCTTGCATGAAGCATATAAGATGGCTGTTTTGGCCAAAGCACTCGGTATGAAAGTTATGCTTGGCTGTATGACGGAGACGTCGTGTGGAATATCCGCAGCCGCTCAACTCTCGCCTATGGCTGATTGGGCTGATCTTGATGGGAATTTGTTGATCTCAAATGACTTATTTGACGGTGTGAAGATTGTGGACGGAAAGATCGCGTTATCGCCGGATAGGCCCGGTATTGGAGCGATTCCGTTGGTGTGATATGATGATGTAATACATGAAGATGGAATCAGCGAAGAGACGGATAGCAGTGTTTGCCTCAGGCAACGGCAGTAATGCGGAGAATATAATCAGGTATTTTCAGAGGCCGGACTCCGGAGCGGAAGTGACGCTTGTGGTGTGTAACCGCGTCGGTGCACCGGTTATTGACAAAGCCCGGAGGCTCGGGGTGCATGCCGAGGTTCTGACCCGTGAGCAGATCAACGATGAGTCGCATATGATGCCGCTATTGCTTGACCATAGAGTCGATGTCATAGTTCTGGCCGGCTTCCTGCTTATGTTGCCGACGTTCATAATAAGATCGTTCCCGGACGCTGTGGTGAACATACACCCGTCGTTGTTGCCGAAGTTCGGAGGAAAGGGTATGTATGGGCGACATGTGCATGAAGCCGTGGTAAAAGCACGCGAGACGGAGACGGGAATCACCATACATCTTGTGTCTGAAGTATGTGATGGAGGCGAGGTTATATTCCAGGCATCAGTACCGGTAGATGTATCTGATACCCCTGATGATGTGGAGGCTAAGGTTCACGAACTCGAGAGCCGTCACTTTGCTGAGGTCATAGACGATTATTTCTTCAGAAATAAATGAAACGTAGCTGAAGTTGGGCTATAATCCGATTTAACTAAAAAAATAGTTTAAAAAGTTTGGACAACTAAAAAATTAGTTGTAGCTTTGCTGCGTAACTAATTTTTTAGTCGAGATGAAACGAGGACGAAACAAATCAACATTAACCGAGAAAGAGGAGCAGATAATGCAACTCCTGTGGACCAATGGACCGCTGTATGTGAAGGAGATGGTAGCCATGTATCCTGAGCCTCAACCGCATGTCAACACAGTGTCGACATTGGTCCGGATACTTGAGCAAAAAGGCTTTGTGTCGCACAATGTCGTCGGCGGGTCGTATCAGTATTACGCTGTGGCCAAACTTGAGGATTTCCGCCGCAGTCGCCTTGGCAGTTTCATACGCAATTATTTTGGCAATAGCTATGTAGGCGCAGTATCGGCTTTGGTCGAGGAGGAAAAAATCAGCGTGGATGAGTTGCGCGAGCTTATCGAGATTGTAGAACGCAAATCTAAATCCTGATCCATCACAATAATTATGGGCCATCTACTTTCATATAGTCTTGAAGTATCGCTTGTGTCGCTTTTGCTTTATTCAGTGTACAGGTGGTTGCTCTCAAATGAGAATCAGCCGGCGCTAAACCGAGCTGTGCTGCTGTCAATTTATGCAGTAGCTTTATTATTACCGGCATTGCCGCACTTTAGCTATTGGTTCTCATCCGGGCCAGGCGATATTGAATTCGGGACACCGGAAATTGCAGGCGTTGCCCATAACGGCGGTGAGACAGCAGGAGAATCTGTCTCATGGCTTGTCGGAGGTTCAATTCTGCTATGGCTTGCAGGTATGTTGATACTCATGATTCAGACCGTGGCAGTATGGTTTGGAATTCGGAGAATAGTCAGGAGCGCTGAATGCATCCGTAGTGGTTTTCCTCGTGTTCTTATCACACCGGACGATACAGTGTCGCCATTCAGTTGCGGACATACGATGGTGATGAGTGCCGAAGATTATCGGCTTAACGGTGATGTGATCATGATGCACGAGAGTTGTCATATAGCCCGACGCCACTGGATAGATCTTATTCTCTCCCGTATTTTTATAATCTTCAATTGGTATAATCCCGCAGCTTGGATGATGAGTGACTCGCTTCGCGACATACACGAGTATCAGGCCGATATGGCTGTTCTGAGTGGAGGTGTCGGGGTACGCGAATATCAGATGTTATTAATAAAAAAAGCTGTTGGCAAAAGTTTTCCGGCCCTTGCCAACAGTCTGAATCACAGTAAACTTAAAAACCGTATCACTATGATGCTAAAAACAAAATCAAGCAAGGGCAGACGCATGCGCGCTCTTGCACTTGCGCCCGCAGCGGTTGTGGCGCTTGCAGTTGTCAACCTGCCATTTGTGGCCAATGCGTTGTCTTCCATCGACGCCGCCGCATTGTTTGTAGGCAACAAAGTTAATGAAAATCCGGCTGCTTCGGAAATTTATTCGCAGCAATCTGTATCGGTAGAATCTGTATCCAATTCAGTTTCAGAATCCGGATCAGATGAAGTGCTCACGATGTGTGAGGAAATGCCTGAGTTTGAGGGTGGCCTTGAAGCACTCTACAAATGGCTTGGTGAGAATATTGAGTATCCTGCCGATGCTCCCAAAGGATATGGCAAGACCCGAGTAGTTCTTCGTTTTGTGGTGAAATCTGATGGAACGATAGGCGATGTGGAAGTTCTCCGTGGCTCTATGGCTTGTTTCGACAAAGCGGCTATAAAAGTAGTGAAAAGTATGCCGGCCTGGAAGCCGGGAAAGGTAAGCGGAAAGCCTGTGAATGTTCAATATACTTTGCCTGTCAATTTCAAAGAACAATGACATAAATTGATTTGCCTGTCCGTAGAGGCCGGGCATAGAAAAGCCTATGACAACAAAACCCCGGAAACTGAAGTTTCCGGGGTTTTGTTATGTTCTTGTATTCCGTGCGCGGTATTACTTTTTGCGACGGCTGCCATAACGGCTCATGAACTTGTCTACGCGGCCTGCTGTATCGACAAGTTTCTGCTTGCCGGTGAAGAAGGGGTGCGATGAGCTGGTGATTTCAAGCTTCACGAGCGGGTAGGTGACGCCATCCACTTCGATAGTCTCTTTAGCGGCGATAGTAGAACGTGTGATGAAGATTTCATCGTTTGACATGTCTTTGAAAACCACTTCGCGGTAGTTTGAAGGATGGATGTCTTTTTTCATTATTATAGATATTTTATTTTGGTTATCAGTGAATTAAATACGTTGGTAAGACGCTAATTCGTAATGGCTTGCAAATTTACGCATTTTTTTTCAATCACCAAAATATTTTTAAGCCAACACGGATAAAACAAGCGGATTATAACGTCAGCTGACACTCTATGCGGTGTTACGCAATTGAATGAGGCATGCAAACTGGTCATATACAGGCGTATCATAAGTCTTTAAACTTAGATTTTGCAAATTTTAACAATTTACATTCGCCGATTTTCATGCTTTTCCCGTCTTATCTACAAACGGACCACATATGCTTAATAAACTACGAAATAAGATCATGGATAAGGTTATCGAGGATAATCTTGATTATCTTGTCCGTTTCGCTTTTTTTCGGTTGGGCGACAGGGAAGAAGCGGAGGATTTAGTCCATGATGCCATTCTGAAATTTCTTGATCTGAATACAAAAGACATAAGGGTTGCCGGACTCCGGTTGTATTTGTTCCGGATTGTGTATAATCTCTGTCAGGATTCTCTTAGAAGCAGGACTAAAAGGGCGTTATCTCTTGAGTGTCTTGAAATACCGGATCGAACAGAAGACCAGATTCTTGATTCGGAGGAAGCTGAAAGATTGAATGCCATTCTTGACAGCATTCCCGAACGGGAAGCAGAGGTTATCCGAATGAATATTATTGATGAACTGTCGTTCGTGGAAATCAGCCACATTCTTTCCATACCGTGTTCTACTGCCAAATCCCGATTTAAATCAGGAATAGATAAAATCAGAAAACAATATTTTTTTAAGAACAATAGTCATGGAAGATTATAAGGATATACAAAATTTGCTTAAACCTCGCCGTGACATAAAGGCCTCGGCGGAATTGAGAAACCGTGTTTTGAATTCAGTAGATAAGAAGAAACACAGTGCTGCGATGCGTCGCAACTGGATACTTGGTGGAATCAGTGCCGGTATAGCTGCGGCAGTGCTGATACTCGTACTGATACCTACGGGTGCTTCAGCAATGTCGCCCGGAGAAGTATTGAAAGCGGCATTGAATGCATTGACCGGCGTGGATTTCTTTGAGATGGAGGTGGAGGTCCGCACTTTGAAAAACGACAGTTTCAGTTATATAAATCCTGAATGCGACTTTATCAAGCATAATATCAGCGTTGCCAATACTGATTCTGTAATGAATTGGCAGGTTGACAAAGGCAGCCGCAAGGCAATCCACAATAATCGTGGTACTTATGTGTGGATTGATGCTCTTAAAACCGGTTGGTTCTCGGAGAATCCGGAGTGGAATGTGTTAGGCTATCTATCAGTGTTCCTCCGTCCTACCAAAACGATTGAAACGGAGCTATATCAATGTACCAATGACCCGACAGCGGAATATGATATATATAAGGATGAAGATAGGATATATCTGACCATACACAGTCTGCCCAAGGGCGATTTTGCGAATCCCTATATGCTGAATACTTCAATAGATGAATCAGAGTGCTATAGAAGATATGTGATAGACGCGCATACAAATAAGATGATATCAGCATCTATCAGCATTGAAATTGATGGTCGTGAAGTGGAAATGATCCGTCTCAATAATATTATTTATGGCTCAAAAAATGAGGATGTAGACAAATTGCCGTCAGATATAGAATTCATCAATATAGACACTGCCTCGGGATCGGAGGGGCTGGCGGGAGTGAATGCAAAAGAAGCTGCATCTCTGATTCTAAATTCATTCAAAAGTTGGAATGGAAATATTCTTGGAAAAGTATTTGATCAATCGTTATTAAATGTCTATAGGCGAGCCTATAAAGGAGCAGAACTGATTGATATCGGTAAACCGTTCAAATCCGGAAAGGAAAAGAATGTAACCTTTGTTCCTTATACATTAAAGTTCAGCAACGGACAGATCAAGCGGTATAATCTCGCTTTATATATGACTCCGTCTAATGGCTGGGTTGTAGTAGGAGGTCTTTAATAATAAATATTAGAATTAACCTTGGTCTGATAGGATATCTGTCCTGTCAGCACCTTTAACACCCTTATCGGAATGAAAAGATCTATATTATCGGTCGCGATAATCTCCTTGGCAGCCTTTTTAGGTAATGCGCATGAGCTGAATGATTCAATCAGAACACAGGAGCTCAATGAAGTTGTCGTAACAGCGGTCAAGGAAGTCACGAGGATTGACGGTGATGGAATGCTTACCGCAGTTCAAGGAACAGTTCTGCAAAATCTTGGAAGTGCCAAGGATGTGCTTGGCTATATTCCTGGAGTTATCAACAACAATGGCGTAATAGAGGTATTTGGGAAAGGTACTCCTGTGTTCTATATCAATGGACGACTTATGAGGAATCCTCTTGAACTTGACCAATTGAAATCATATCAGATTAAGAATATCAAGGTCATAAACAATCCCGGTGCTCGTTATGATTCATCCATAAATGCCGTTATAAGGATTACAACGCTAAAAAATCTTGGCGACGGTTTTGCTTTGGATACTAAAACTGCCGTAGGGTGCAGGGATAATTTATATACCAACGAACAGATAAACATGAACTACCGGATTGGGGGACTTGATATCTTCAGTGTCCTGCACTATGATTATTCAAAAAGTAAGGGATCTGGCAAGAGTATTCAGAACACATGGACAACGATTCCTGCAACTTCTGTTCTGAATATGACATCTGAAAGCAGACAGCAAATCTACGATGGGCAAGTAGGATTCAACTATACGACACCATCGGGTCATTCATTTGGAGCTTATTATCAGGGGATGGGCAAGCCCTTACGCGGTAATAACCATTCTGAATCCACATTTTCAACAGATGTCAATGTTACTCGGTATAGTGAACTCAGTACCGCAAAAAGAGACGATAATTATCAACATTTGGTCGATGGATACTATTCCGGCACGTGGGGCAAATGGACAGCCGATATAACATTTGACTATCTCTGGAGAAACGCAAGGGAAACACAAGATGTCAGTGAATATATTCTTGAAGACAATTGGAGACAATATGGTTTCTTTAACAAAAACACAGGACGTATGTTTGCCGGGGAGTTTGATTTGTCTCGTCCATTATGGAAAGGTTCGTTGAATTTCGGAGCGTCTTACAGCAACACAAAAAGGCATGATGATTTCACTAATCCGGAGGAATTGATTGATGGCAATAGCAACAATATTAAAGAGAACCGTATTGGTATGTATGCAGAGGTTTCGCAACATCTTGGAAGCGTAATGCTTCAGTTGGGGCTTCGCTATGAGTATACGGTATATAAATATTCCGAAAAAGGTGGATTGGACGGACAAAGCAGAAGTTATAATGAATTATTGCCCTCTGCCACAGTTGTGATACCGTTCAGGCATACTGTGTTTCAGCTTGGTTATTCCCGAAAGTATTCCAGGCCGCTATATTCTCAACTAAGCAATTCGGTGATGTATGTGAACGAATATCTTTATGAGACAGGGAATCCATCGCTGAAAAATTCCTATACCGATCTTGTCTCTATGAATTTCAAGTATAAATGGCTTATGGTCATGGCAAGCTATAAGCATCAGAAAGGTAGAATAATAGGTGTAGCGGAGGAATATAATGGAAATCCGGAGATCACATTGTTGAGAAAAATCAACTCGCCGAAAGGAATTGACAATCTTGAAATGATGGTCTCAATTGCTCCCGGATTTATTGGTAAGTTTTATTACCCGGTGCTGATGGGTGGAGTCATGACCCAGTTTTATGACATTGAACACCGTGGTTCAATGATGAAAATAAATAAGCCATTGGGAATAATGCGCTTCAATAATATTTTCAAACTTCCGGACAATTATATGCTATCGGCTAATTTAAGTTGGAGGAGCAATGGAGACAGCGAAAATATTCGCATCTGTCAGACATGGCAAGTTGACATCGCAGCTTCAAAGACAGTCAACACTCATTGGGACATCAAACTTTCTCTGAATGACATACTCAATACTGCGAGAACCACAAGCTTTACAATTTACAGCGGTATCCGTGAGATGAGTATAGATAAATGTATAAGCAAGCGTTCGATAGAACTTTCAATCGGCTACCGTTTCAATGTCACCAAGACGAAGTATAAAGGCAAAGGTGCAGCCACTGATGAGAAGAACCGTCTTTAATGCCAGGTAATACGCACAAAAAGCGCACGGAATTATAATTTTTATCTCCTCAAAAGTGACGATATTTAGGAAAACGCAACATACTTTACAGAATACAAAAGGAAGAATATTAGTTGTAATTAACTGATATTCTTCCTTTTGTGTTTGAGCCGCGAGTGGGACTCGAACCCACGACCTTTTCGTTACGAATGAAATGCTCTACCGACTGAGCTATTGCGGCTTGGGTATGCTTTGGGGCTGATGTCCCTTGCATTTACTGCGCAAAGTTACTAAAAACTTGTGGATTGTTTGCTATAAGTGAGCTTAATTTTTGCTTTACTGAAGTCGAGTTTTGTCATTGCTGGTTGTTCTACATACGGAACTATCGCGGTAAGAGTCTGTTGGCTTGATGTCCCGTAGTAATAGTAGCTTGACGATGAGTTGGATTCGTAATTGGCTGTTACAGGAGAGAGAGTGAAGTTATAGTCTTTCTCTTCGATTTCTTCTTTCTCAAGCATGTAAAGGAAGTAGGGCCGCATTCCTGCGAAGTCGTACGAATCGGTGGTGTCGTTGTATGTGGCCAGGAATGATGTCTCGTTGTCCGGCAGCGAATTTTTTTCGATGAATTCCTTATATTTGTCGGTCAGCACCATCAGTACTGTTTCGGGTGGTTCTATACCGAATGTGTTTGGTATGGTTGCTGCCGGGATTGAGAATGTCAAGGTATTGACCACGGAGAGCAGTCCTGAATTCTTGCGGTATTGTTCGAGCAACTGCTTGATGGGGAAGTTGAACGAGACGTCGTAGCCAAGTGGAGCGAGCAGAATCTTTTCGCCTGCGGCTATGCGGTCTGCTATGCTTTGCGCCGGAGTGAATGATATATTGTTGTTGGTGATTATTTCGGGAGTTACAGCGAAATAGTTTGCAGATTTATGCCATACCGTGTCGCGTAGTTCTCCGGCTTTATTGGTGTATGATGTATCCTGTGCGTAGTGCATGGTCATCACAGTCTGGCCGATGTTCACCAAGCGGCCGCTGCCGAAGGTGTTCTCAATATAGAGGCCCGGGAAAAATTTTGCGAATGCACCGGGGGTTGCGAATGTCTGCGGATTGCGTTTATATTCGTCCAGAAGCTTATTGCCGAGCGACAGTGGCAGATCCACGTCGATGGCGCGGTACGACAATTCCATGATCGAGTCGCTTACACCTAATCCGGCAAGATTGTATACTGTAGAGGCGATGAGGTTGTCCGGATTGTAGAACTTCGACGGATCTTCGTTGCTGTAGATCGGTGTCGGCAGTGGTGCATCAAGGGTATATACGTTGAGCCCCATCGGAATGACGGAATCGCCCACATAGCTTCCGTTAGCGACAAAGAACGTAAGTGTGAGTCCTTCGAGAGTCACGTTCTTGGTGTCGATAGAGTTGGCTGGCATGAATTGCGTGAGTATGTCGCTTTTCATCAGTCCGAAGTCTTTGGAGTCGATTATTCCGAGCAATTGGTTGATTGTACGCGACTGTATTGATGTGACGCGGTCTGATTGCTCGACCGATACGACCTGAGTGGAATCGACAAGAATGTTGATTTCGTCAGATATTACCGATGTGCCTATGTTGGAATTGTCGTCGCAGGCAGCGAAAGCTGTCGCCAGAAGTGCTACGCCTGCAAGTACTTGGAAGGATCTCATTTTTAATAATGGAGCTGGTGGGTAGGGGAAAGGGGAGTCTCTCAGAGAGATTTGTAGAATTCGTCGTAGGCTGTCGCGTAATCTTCGTCGCCGGGATAGGGGAGGAATGGTTTTCCGGAAGCTTTGGCGTACTCTACAAGATCGGCAGGTACATTTTCCGAAGCCTGGACCACTGCGTCGGCGAAGTCTATGGCCAGACGGCTGAGCTGTCCGTGCCCGATGGTGTCGCCTGATGTGAGGGCCTTGAGGTCTTCATCGGTTATACCTTCCATTTTCAGCTTTTCGGCCATGCGGCTGTCGAGGGGCATGTCGAAAGCATCGTCGATCAGGGAATATACGATCTTTGAATTGTGGAAAGTGGGATCGTCGGCATATATCTGCTTCAGATATAATGGTGCGAGGGCGGATATCCATCCCTGGCAATGTATTATCGCGGGTTCCCAACGTAGTTTCTTGACGGTCTCTGCAACGCCGCGCACGAAGAATATGGCGCGCTCGTCGTTCTGCTCAGGATCTGTGGCTGTCTCAAGCCCGTCGGATGCGTGGCGCTGGAAGTAGTCGTCGTTGTCGATGAAGTAAACCTGCATGCGTGCCGGTTGCAGGGTTGCAACCTTGATTATCAGCGGATGGTCGTTGTCGTCGATGATAATGTTCATCCCTGACAGGCGTATCACTTCGTGGAGCTGATTGCGGCGTTCGTTTATGCTACCGTACTTTGGCATGAATGTCCTGACTTCGTAGCCTTTTTCCTGAATGGCCTGAGGGAGATTGCGGCCAAGGGTGGCTATCGGTGTGGAGGGCAGATACGGGCTTATTTCCTGGGAGATGAATAGTGCTTTCGTTGCGGGCATAAGTTATGGTGAATTGAGCTATGTTTGTATTGCTGTTGCAAAACCTCCGCAAAGTTACGAATTTTTTTTGTATTGGCGTGTCTGTCCGCATACAATTGGGTTGATTTTTAGACTAATTGGCAAAAAATGATCATCACCGGTTATATAATTTAAGTTATTTTATTAGAATTGGATGCAAAGGGGAGTCTTTATCTCGATGGAAAGTGCTAACTTTGTACGATAAATTGTCGCCGGAATACTGACAGGTAATCCGGTATATGATTCATTTTACGAGTATTCTAACGGATTAAATATAATTTTTGTATTGTATGAGGAGAAATCTTATCCCCTTTTCCTTTGTATCGTTTTTTGTGACCATGCTTATGGTTCTGTTTGTGTCGCCTTGCGGATTATCTCAGGGGCAGCCGGCTCAGTCGCCTATACGTTGGCGTATGATCGTGAAAATGACATCTCCGACCGAAGGTACTGTCACTGTGAAGGCTCTCTTGTCGGACGGTTGGCATCTTTATGGATTTGACATGCCAAAGGGCGGACCTAAGCCCACTACATTCGATTTTTCAGAGTCTACCGGAATAAAACTTGTAGGTGAACCGGAGCCGTCGGTTAAGCCGGTGATGAAAGATGATAAGCAATTCGGCGAGAAACTCAGCCAGTGGGAGAGCAATGTTACCTTTGTGCAGCGCTTCAAGCTTACCGGTAAAGGTGGTGTCGTGAAGCTCGGCATACGGTATATGGGCTGCAACGATGCCACATGCATGCCTCCGCGAACCGAGAATTTCTCAACCCCGGTGCCTGAGTTCAAGAAGACACGATAGTTGATATATTGAAGTTACTATGAAAAAGATTGTAGAAAATATATTTTCTGTGATACTGCTGTCTGTGGCTATGCTGCTGCCTGTGCAGACTGGCCATGCTGCTGTAAGCACACATGTAGACTGGTCTGTAGAGGCTGAAATGACTTCCGGACGGGAGGGTATAGTCAGATGGACTGCGAATATTGAGAGCGGATGGCACATCTACGGACTTACCATGCCGAAGCTTGAAAATACAGTGACACCACCTCCTACGTCGTTCACTGTGGATTCATTTCCAGGTCTTGTCCTTAAAGGAGACATTGTGCCTGACCGTCCGGCGGCCATGAAGGTCGACGAGGTGATGAATCTGAAGGTAGGCCAGTGGGATGGCAAAGTGACGTTTATCCAGCATTTTGCGATATCAGAAGGTGTTTCGGGCGTAGATATACGCGGAGTGGTGCGTTATCAGGCTTGTTCGGATAAGGCTTGCACACCTCCTACTAAATATAGTTTCGATGTGAAGGTGGGTTCTCCCGTTATTACGGAGACCGTGGCAGATGCTGCTCCAGTGGTTGCACCAGCATCGCGTCCGGTCGAACAGAAGGTGTCCAACGCATATGATTCCGCCCAGTGGTGGGCGCCGGTTGAAGTATCCGACAGCGGTGCGCCTGCACCTTCGTCCGAGACATCCGCATGGTGGTCGCTTCTGTTGTGGGGCTTCCTCGGGGGACTGGCGGCGTTGCTTACCCCTTGCGTATGGCCTATGATTCCAATGACAATGAGTTTCTTCCTGAAGAAAACATCGTCGCGCAGGAAGTCTATGGCCGATGCGTTTACATACGGACTTAGCATCATAGTGATTTATCTTGCGCTCGGAATCGCGATAACGTTGATTTTCGGGGCCGGCAAACTTAACGAACTGGCAACGAGTGCCCTGTTTAATGTCATATTTTTCCTGATACTTGTGGTGTTCGCGATTTCGTTCTTCGGCGCTTTCAACATCACACTGCCTTCGAAGTGGAGCAATAAGATTGATAGCCGAGCAGAGAACACTACCGGGCTTATCAGCATATTTTTCATGGCATTCACACTTGTGTTGGTGTCATTCTCATGCACGGGTCCGATTATCGGCACTCTGCTTGTGGAGGCTGCGGCGCAGAACAATATTCTTGGGCCGGCACTTGGCATGGGCGGATTCGCGCTCGGATTGGCATTGCCGTTCTCAGTGTTCGCATTGTTCCCGTCGCTGATGAAGGAGATGCCCAAGTCAGGCGGATGGCTTAATTCGGTAAAGGTGGTGCTGGGCTTCCTGGAGCTTATCCTGTCGCTCAAATTCCTTTCGGTGGCCGATCTGGCATATGGATGGCATATTCTTGATCGCGAAGTATTCGTGTCTCTGTGGATCGTGCTGTTTGCCCTGTTGGGAATGTATCTGTTAGGAAAACTCCGTTTCTCCCACGACAGTGAGGTCCGCCATGTCTCGGTATTCCGGTTCTTTCTGGCCTTGTGTTCATTGTCGTTCGCAGTGTATCTCGTGCCGGGACTGTGGGGTGCGCCGCTAAAGAGTGTCAGTGCCTTTGTCCCTCCATTGTCCACACAGGATTTCAATCTGTACGGAGGCGTCTTCAGAGAGTTCGACGACTATGATGCCGGTATGGCCTACGCTCAGGAGAATCATAAACCTGTGCTTGTCGATTTCTCCGGATATGCATGCGTGAATTGCCGCAAGATGGAGGGTGCAGTGTTTGACACCGAGCAGGTACGTAAGGTCATAGAAGACGATTTCGTACTTATAAAACTTATGGTGGACGACAAGACTCCGCTTGCCCAGCCATATTATGAGACAGAGAACGGACGTCAGTTGCTGATCGAGACAGTTGGCGAACGATGGAGCTATCTCCAGCGCCATAAGTTCGGCACAAACCAGCAGCCGTTCTATGTGATACTTGACAATTCGGGACAGCCGTTGGCATCCGCTATGGCATATGATGAGAATGTAGACAGATTTGTGGCATGGCTACGCGGCGGTGTCGAAGAATATCAGAAAGAAAAAAGATGAGCGGTCATACAAGAGAAGAAAAACTTGAGGCTTTGGGGCGTGTAATAGACACCCTCGACGAGCTGCGGGTCAAGTGTCCGTGGGACAGAAAACAGACTAATGAGAGCCTGCGGGCTAATACCATAGAGGAAGTATACGAACTGTCGCAGGCCTTGTTGTCTGATCGTAAAGACGAGATATGCAAGGAGCTTGGCGATGTGCTGCTGCACATATTGTTCTATTCGAAGATAGGCGATGAAAAGGGACAGTTCGATATTGCCGATGTTGCGGATGCATTGAATAGCAAACTTATATTTCGTCATCCGCATGTTTTCGGAGATGCGGCGGCAGCCGACGCGCAGGCTGTGGCAGAGAATTGGGAGCAGATCAAATTGCGTGAGAAAGGCGGCAATAAGACCGTGCTTGGTGGTGTGCCACAGGCGCTTCCGGCATTGATCAAGGCGAGCAGGATACAGGAAAAGGCTGCTAATGTCGGCTTTGACTGGGAAGAAGCACATCAGGTATGGGAAAAGGTAGCAGAGGAGACTGCAGAAGTGAAATCTGCGGTTGAAGCCGCCGATATGGAACAGACCGAGGCTGAGTTTGGAGATCTGTTGTTTGCCGTGATAAATGCGGCCCGCAAATATGGTGTAAATCCGGAAAACGCTCTTGAACGTACCAATGCGAAATTCATCCGCCGTTTCAATTTTGTGGAGAATCAGGCGAAAGAGGCAGGCAAAGAGCTCGGATCATTATCGTTATCCGAGATGGATGCGCTTTGGGACGAAGCTAAAGCCAAAGGATTATAATTGAGAATAATTGCAAACTATAAAATAAACCGTTGATGAGAATATTGCGTCGGTTTTTTCAGGTGTCGTTGGCTGTGTCGGCTTTTTTAGTATGTGCGTCATCGGAAGTTGCAGCAACGCCTCCTGCCGAATGCCGGCCATTGCAGCAGCCACGGGTTGCGGCAGTGGTCAGTGTTGATTCTGTGGAGTGGCGCGAGGATCTCAGCCGTGTGTATTGCAGGATTATTGGTATGCCGCACACGTCTGAGCGCGTGGATGCAGTAAGGATGACCGTAGGGAAGCGACGGCTTGATGCTACAGATATTGATGGTATAGATTTCCGCAGGTATTTTCAGTGGGAAGACGATGGCTCTATTCTTCTTGAGATTGATTTTCCTCCTGTAAGTGTTTCTGAGAGAGGTAATTTCAGTCTGACGTTCGATACCGTCCACGGTGAAGTAAAATCCGCTCTATGATTCTGTGTATCACCGAGAAACCGAGTGTTGCCAAGGACATAGCGGCAATACTCGGAGCGACAGTACGCCGTGACGGATTCTATGAGGGAAATGTAGAATATAAGGTGACATGGACCTACGGACATCTTTGTTGCCTGAAAGAACCGCACGACTATACTGATCTTTGGAAAAGATGGTCGCTCGGAGCTTTGCCTATGATTCCTGCCCGCTTCGGGATCAAGATTATAGATCAGGAAAGCATTCAGAGGCAATTCCGTGTCATTGAGAATCTCATATCACAGGCCACGGAGGTCATAAACTGTGGTGATGCCGGGCAGGAGGGAGAACTGATCCAGCGATGGGTGATGCAGAAAGCAGGCATACACTGTCCGGTGCGCCGTCTGTGGATCTCGTCGCTTACTGACGACAGCATACGCGAGGGGTTCAGCAATCTGCGCCCGGAGAAGGATTTCGACAATCTCTACCATGCCGGACTGTCGAGAGCCATAGGCGATTGGATACTTGGAATGAATGCGACCCGTCTGTATTCGCTTAAATATTCATCGGCCGGTAATGTGCTGTCGATTGGCAGGGTACAGACGCCTACGCTTGCTTTGATAGTCAAGCGTCACTTTGAGATAGCGAATTTTAAGTCGGAGGATTTCTGGGAACTGAAGACAGTATATCGGGGCGCTTCATTCAGTGCCACTTCCGGTCGTTTTTTTAAGGAGGAAGATGCGGCTGTAGCACTTGCTGCTATCTCAGGCAAGCCGTTTACGGTGACAGATATTACCGAGAAAAAAGGGAAGGAAGCGCCGCCTCGCCTTTTCGATCTTACCGGTTTGCAGGTGGAATGCAACAAGCGTTGGGGCTGGACTGCTGACGATACACTGCGCCTGATACAGAGTCTTTATGAGAAAAAGGTGACTACATATCCCCGCGTCGACACCACCTATCTTAGTGAAGATATTTATCCCAAGATACCGGGTATATTGCGGATGATGACTCCGTATGCAGCGCTCACAGCATCATTGCTTGCGGCAAAGTTGCCCAAAAGCAAGAAAGTGTTTGATAACGCAAAAGTCACCGACCACCATGCGATCATACCTACGGGGCAGTCTCCGTCGGTGCTTGTCGGAGATGAGCGCAAGATGTACCATCTGATTGCTCAACGGTTTATTGCGGCCTTCTATCCCGATTGCCAATTCCTGACTACAACAGTTCTTGGCGAAACTGCCGGCGTGACATTCAAAGCTACAGGAAAAGTTATCACTTCGCCGGGGTGGAGGGTGATATTCGATTCAGCTAAAACAGCCGACGATAAGCCCGACGAGAATTCAGATAATATTCTTCCGCCGATGCAGAAGGGAGAGACCGGTCCGCATGAGCCGTCGTTGGCGAAAAAGGCGACGCAGCCACCTAAGTTCTACACCGAGGGTACTCTGCTGCGGGCTATGGAATTGGCCGGTAAGACTGTTGATGATGATGAACTTCGCGAGGCCATGAAGGAAAACGGTATAGGACGACCGTCGACCCGTGCAGCGATCATCGAGACTCTGTTCAAGCGTCGCTATATATACCGTGAGCGTAAGAACATAATGGCTTCGCAGGCGGGCATCGACTTGATATCTACCATAAACGAGGAGCTGCTGAAAAGCGCTAAACTTACAGGCATATGGGAAAATAAGCTCCGCCGCATTGAGCGTGGAGCATACGATCCCGCCACATTTATATCCGAATTAAAGGAATTGATCTCGCAGATTGTTATCAATGTATTGAGTGACAACAGTGACCGTAAGATTAAGGTTGGCGAGGAGGAACAGAACACCAGGAAAACGCGCAAAGGACGTGGAAGTAAAGTATGATGGATATACCTCTTTGGCTTCAGTTTGTGTTGGTTATAGTACTTGTTGTGGTAGCGGTCGTGTATCTGAGGAAAGCTCTCGGGCGAGGAAGTGCTTGCGACTGTTGTTCAGTCAGAGAAAACTGCGCTGCGCGTTCGCGGAAGCGTAGGTCGGGATGTGATAAAAAGGGCCGAAAGGGTGCGCGCCCTTATTAAATATAATTAACACGGCTCAGAGAATATAATTCCACTGGTTTGAAAATATGTTGTAAAACATGTTTTTGCTTAATGCGTTGGTTGATAGGATGTATGGCGGTCTGATTTTGCGGATTTGAACATCTGTAAGCAAAATTTAATCTACAATATTTCCATAAGCCGATGAAAATTGCTATTTTTGGACTACTTGAATCGAAAAAGTGAAAAAGTCTGAAACTCAAAATGGAAAGATCTCTTATAATCCTCAAACCGTCCTCGATCCAGCGCTTCCTTGTTGGTGATGTGATCACACGTTTCCAACGCAAGGGCCTTGTGATAGCAGGCATCAAGATGATGCAGCTCGACGAAGCAATTCTGCGCGAGCATTACGCTCATCTTGTCGACCGTCCTTTCTTCCCTTGGATTCTCGATTCGATGATGGCTACACCTGTAATTGTCATGTGTATAGAGGGAAAGGATGCTGTAGCAGTGGTGCGTTCGATGGTCGGTGCGACAAACAGCCGCAATGCTGCCCCCGGAACTATCCGCGGAGACTTCGGCATGAGCGGTCAGGAGAACATTGTGCATGCCTCTGATTCGCCTGAGAACGCAGCTATTGAGCTAAAGAGATTCTTCCGTGAGGGTGAGATTTTTGATTATGCCCCGGCGTTGATGTCGTCGCTATACGCTCCCGACGAAAAATAAACGGCCGTAGGCTTATCGAAGTTCATAGATTCAAATAAAGTTAGTATAAGACAGCAGATTATAGTTTAACCATACACGCGCATCGACACAACATCCGGACGACCGTCCCTATCTGCGCCGCGCGATTTTGAATTCTCTCCAGTTTATCAATGTATTTATCTAAAATTCTGAAATTTACCTGCACACTTGCACTTGCAACGCTTCCTATGCTGCCCCTTTCGGCGCAGACCACATACCGGCTTCCTGGCCAGCACAATGCGGAACATCAGGACCTGATTGCAGGACAGATGAACCTCAAGGATCAGGTTAAGACCGAATCCACACAGCAGCTCATGGACAACTACTTCACTGAGGAAGAAGAACCTGAGCTTGACATCTATGAAACCAACTGGGGTAGCCAGAGGGTGAATTGCTACAATGAAGCGGATGTGCCCCAGAGCCGTCTGATCAATGTGGCTAATTTTGCTATGCCGTGCCCCGGATATATAACTTCACCTTACGGATATCGTAAGCGTTTCCGCAGAATGCACAAGGGTGTTGACCTCAAGGTATTCACCGGTGATACAATTTATGCAGCTTTCAACGGCAAGGTGCGTCTTACAAAATATGAAGCCAGAGGCTATGGCTACTATGTAGTGATCCGCCATGAGAACGAACTTGAGACTGTATATGGACACCTTTCAAAGATTTTGGTAAAGCCAGACCAGTTTGTCCGTGCTGGAGAGCCTATAGCACTCGGTGGCAATACCGGACGTTCGTTCGGCAGCCATCTGCACTTCGAGACCCGTTTCATGGGATATGCCATAAATCCGTGTGCGATTTTCGATTTCGCAAACCAGACAGTACATACCGACGAATATACTTTCGACAAGAAGACTTATCAGCAGGCACGCGACTTCTCTCCGTCGGCCAATGCAGAGCATCAGCAGCGCTGGCAGCAGTTGAATGCCAACAATCCTAACAAGAATAAAAAAACAGCATCCTCAATGCCGGCTTCAAGCAAAAGCAAGAAAGGTGCGTCATCGTATACAATCCGCAAGGGAGACACACTTAGTCGTATAGCTTCGCGCAATGGCACTACAGTGAAGAACCTTTGCCGCCTGAATGGTCTTTCGAGCAATTCCAAATTGCGGCCAGGTCAGAAACTCAGGCTAAGATAAAAAATCTCCCCTCTTTCATTCCGTTGAAAAGATAAGGATTCAAATATTAAAGTCCCGCGATATCGAGATGGTAATCGCGGGACTTTTTGCGAATTATGCTTATCTCCCTGCGATTTGGGCAACTCTGCAAGGTCAGCCAAAATCAGTGGGCTACAACCCCGCGCTATGGTGTCCGTCTATGGCCGTAAGGCTGAGTGTCGTTAATCGGTGTCCTGGCGGACACCACGTCTTTCCATTCGACTACCGGTCACACCTGCGCTTTGCTCCGGTGTAACCGGTTACTACTAAATCTGCGTCCTTCGGACGCTCCTGTCCACAGGGTGTACCGTCAGTGGACATATGTCTGCATACCGTTGGTATTAGTTTTCTGCGGGCGCACCTGTACATGAGCCTGTATACCGTTGGTAGCAGTTTTTTGCGGACGCACCTGTACATGTGCCTGTATACCGTTGGTAGTAGTTTTCTGTGGACGTACACCTGTACACGTGTCTGCATACCGTTGGTCTTAGTTTTCTGCGGGCGTCACCGGTACATGTGCCTGTGTACTGTTGGTCTTAGTTTTCTGCGGACGTACACCTGTACACGTGTCTGCATACCGTTGGTATTAGTTTTCTGCGGACGCACCTGTAGATGTGCCTGTATATATCGTTGGTAGGAGTTTCCTGCGGATGCACCAGTATGCTTGTTTGCATACGGGTGGGAGGATATTCTATGGCCCTTACTTGTTCACGAGCCTGTGTATATCATAGGTAGAGTGTCCGCAGGACACTGAT
>OFGR01000690.1_pt1 | contig 32131 bp, 24 predicted proteins | sample 1521811 | NCBI WGS metagenome assembly OFGR01 (sample SAMEA3504098, study PRJEB24116) | mouse gut metagenome | biome: mouse gut; feature: mouse-associated habitat; material: faeces | place: Denmark | collected 2011
GACTGAGGAACCAGTTGTGGAGGAAGAGACTGAGGAACCAGTTGTGGAGGAAGAGACTGAGGAACCAGTTGTGGAGGAAGAGACTGAGGAACCAGTTGTGGAGGAAGAGACTGAGGAACCAGTTGTGGAGGAAGAGCCTATAGAGGAAGCTCCTGTTGAAGAACCGGAAGTTACCGAAGACGACGACCAAAAACTGACTCACTGGAGCATTGAGGACGGTATGTGGAAGTATGAGAATGGCGTATGGACTTATGTTTACTCCGACGGCAGCCTCATAAAAGACACACGTGTAGAAATTAACGGCTCGATGTTCGAATTCGATAAAGACGGAAAGATGCTTACCGGATGGCAGAAGACAGAGACCACAACCACCGACGCAGATGGCAATGAAGTAACAAACACTACATGGCACTACTATGATCCTGCTACCGGCGCCGGACATACCGGATGGCTGTTGATCGGCGGTACCTGGTATTATCTTGATTACAACGGAGATATGTATGATAATACCAATGGCAGCAGATACATAGACGGTGTGAGGTACAGATTTCATGCTTCCGGCGCTATGGTGACCGGATGGTATGCAGATCAAAGCGAACGCACCGACAGCGAAGGCAATAAAGTAACAGAGACTACCTGGTATTACTATGATGCCAGCGGCGCTCCTCATAGCGGCTGGCTGCTTGAGAACGGTAAATGGTATTACACAGATCCTGACGGTTCAATGGCTCAGGATACCTTCACAAGTATCGGCGGAACAAATTATGCATTTGACAAATCCGGCGCTATGGTTGTGGGCTGGTACTCCAAAGAGCGCGAAAATTACTATGGAGAGAAAGAAGTGACCTGGTATTACTGTGACGCCAGCGGAGCTGCCCATGACGGATGGCTGTTGGAAAACAATACCTGGTATTATCTGAACAACGGTTATATGGTTTCCGATGGTGTTCGCGAGATCAATGGAACCGACTATCTGTTTAACAAATCCGGCGCTATGACTTCCGGATGGTATGCACATATGTCGAAAGAATATGATAAAACCGACGAGACGACAGGAAAGCCTATCTATAAAGACGTTGCAACCTGGTACTATGCAGACGCTAACGGAGTCGCTCAGAAGGGTTGGATTTTAGACGGCGGAAAATGGTATTTCCTGGACAGATATTCCCACAGTATGTATCAATCTAGAGATGATTCTTCTGCTCGTTCCTGGAATATCGACGGAAAGGAGTACAGATTCGACAAATCCGGCGCTATGATCACCGGATGGTATCTGAACACTTACAAGTACACTACCACAGAATGGGACGACGAAAAACAGGAGTATGTTGATGTAGAAAAGACAAGAAGCGACTGGTACTACCATGACGCCAGCGGAGCAGCTCATAAGGGTTGGCTGTTATACAACGGCACCTGGTATTATACAGAATCTGGCGGTCAGATGTACTGCAAAGATAAAGACAACGAATATGATGACGGACAACGCCGCATCGACCGTGTTCTGTATCAGTTCGACGAGAACGGAGCTATGCTTACCGGCGGCTCTACCGGATGGCGTGCACAGGAATGGATCGACGAAGACGACAACAACACCAAGAAGATTACATGGTTCTACCATGAAACCTCAGGCGCGATCCGCACAGGATGGTTACAGTACAACAACAACTGGTATTACCTTGACAAATACGACGGACAGATGTACGTTGACGAGATGTGCGGAATCGACGGAAGAATATACCTCTTTGACAAAAACGGTATCATGAAAACCGGTTGGTATGAAGATACAGACGAAGGTTTTGAAGGCTCCAAGTACTATTTCGACAATTCTGGCGCAATGGTAAAAGGATGGCAGGAAATCGGCGGCAAGAAGTATTATTTCGCTACAGAAGACGGTACAATGTACAGTGAAGGTACTCATACGATCGGCGGCAAAGACTATACCTTTGACAAAGACGGCGTATGCACCGGTGAGGTAAAAGACGACAGTGCAACAGAGTAGGACAGGCTCTTACATCTGTGTTCAGACTCTTTCCTGACAGTATGTCATTTTAAAAGGCTTGTCTCCTTATCAGGAGACAAGCCTTTCATATTAATATCTCTATTTTCCTTTTTCTTCCTTCGGTGCTTCTGTCCACTTCAACCATTTACCATCGGCATCAAACTCTGCATACCGGTCTTTATCAACCTTATACACACCGTCGGCAACCATCACACCCTTTTCATCTATCCAATAGGATGCTCCGTTGTCTGATACCCATCCATGGAAAGCTCTTCCGCTTGAATCAAAGTAATATTTCACAACGTAAGACTCTGTCTTTCCCGTCTCAGAATTCGTAAATGTCTTTGTCTGATCATACCAACCTGTCTGCATAACGCCGGATTTATCGAAGCCATAATTGATCCCGCCGATCTCGTAGACGTTTCCTTCGTACATGTGTCCCTTTTCAGGATCCAGATAATACCACTTCTCGTCTAAGTACAGCCATCCTTTCTTGATCGCACCGCTTGAAGTGCAGTAATACCAGGTATTGTACTTGTGCTTGATCCCCGTATCCGGATCTTCCTCGGCAGAGCGTACAAATTGATACCAGCCTACCACCATATCTCCTGCCTTATTAAAGCAATATGTATCATCCTTGATCTCTTTCATACCGTTCGAGAACATCTTACCATCCTCTGGATCCAGATAATACCATTTCTGCCCCACATACACCCAGCCTTTGACCTGAGCGCCGTTTCCGTCGTAATAATACCAGTCGCCTTCCGTCTGTCCCCAGCCGGTCAGCATTGCTCCGGATTTATCAAATGCATACTTCACTTCCTTGATCTCCGAGATACCGTCCGCGTGCATGGTTCCATCAGATGGATCCAGATAATACCAGGTGCTTCCCAACAAAAGCCATCCTTTGTGCATCGCTCCGCTTCCGCCGAAATAATACCAGATCTTATCATTCAGATACCAGCCTGTCCTCATTGCACCGGACTCATAGAAAGAATAGGTATCTGCCCCTACATCGTAGTTTCCGCCCGCATGCATCTTTCCGTCTTCCGGATTCAGATAATACCAGGTATTCCCTGACAGCAGCCAACCTCTGTGCATTGCTCCGGACGGATCGAAATAATACCAGATCTTATCATCCAGATACCAACCTGTCCTCATCTCTCCTGACCCATTGAAGGAATAGGTATCTGCCCCTATATCGTAGGCTCCGTCCGCATACATCTTTCCGTCCTGCGAATCCAGATAATACCATGTCTTTCCTGACAAGAGCCATCCTTTGTGCATCGCTCCGCTTCCGTCAAAATAATACCAGGTATTTTCATCCAGATGCCAGCCCGTCTTCATCCAGCCATCTGCATCAAATACATAGTTCGTTCCCCCTATATTATAGATTCCATTCGTTGGATATGAACTGTCGCTGCACTGATACCACCAACGATTTCCTGACAGAATCCAAGTCCCCTCAAGAACCTGGTCTTCTCCGTCATCATCTCCATCGCCTGAATCTTCTCCGTCACCGTCACCATCTCCATCGCCTGGATCCTCGCCGTCGGAATCTCCATCGCCTGGGTCTTCGCCGTCGGAATCTCCATCGCCTGGGTCCTCGCCATCGGAATTTCCATCACCTGAGTCCTCGCCGTCGGAAGCGCCATCACCCGATTCCGTATCTTCTCCTTCATTTCCCGAACCACCGTTTTCTCCGCCCGGATCCCCAGTACCGTCCGGATCTGTATTTTCATTTCCTGAATCGGAATTCTGACCATTATCTTGATCGGAAGGATCTGCCTTATCTTCTGTACCCGTGTTATCCGCTCCCGCCTCGCCTTGCTCTGCAGTTGGGGACACACTCTCCTGAGACTGATCCGTCGCCGAAACCATCATGACTTGAGATATACTCAGTCCTGCAACTAATAATAACGCCGTTAATCTTTTCCTATTCATACTCTACCTCCTTTTATAACCGTAATCCTTATTAATAAGAGTACTCCATTGTTAATATGTTTGTCAATCTTTTTTAATATTTTGTAACATTTTATAACAATCAGATTCCTGTAGCGATGCTTCTTATGAAACGTATACTCTGCGTCTGTAAGACATACGTACCGACGCTATGAGATGCATGCTCCGCTCGTATCAAATTCATACTCTACCCCGTCTATGGTCTGAAGACCAGTCAGCATCTTCCCGTCTTCCGCCAGGTAATATCTCACATCTCCAAGCTGCAGCCAGCCTGTCACCATTGCCCCGGATGCTTCGAAATAGTACCATGTATCGTCCACGAGTCTCCAACCTGTCACCATCGCTCCGGACTCAGTCAGATAATACACCGCGTCCCCGACCGTCTTGAACCCAACCGCCATCTTTCCGTCCGCAGGATCCAGGTAATACCAATTGCCTGATTGCATCCATCCGGTCGCCATCGCTCCCGAACTATGGAAATAATACCATACGCCGTCCACAAGTCTCCAGCCTGTCGCCATCGCTCCGGACTCGGTCAGATAATATACCGCATCCCCGACCGTCTTGAACCCAACCGCCATCTTTCCGTCTGTCGGATCCAGATAATACCAATTTCCTAATTGCATCCATCCGGTCGCCATCGCTCCCGAACTATGGAAATAGTACCACGTCCCGTCCATGAGCCTCCAGCCTGTCGCCATCGCTCCGGACTCGTCCAGATAGTACACTGCATTTCCTATCGTCTGGAATCCGGTCAGCATCGCTCCCGAACCACTCAGATAGTACCAGGTATTTCCCACCTGTACCCATCCGGTTGCCATCGCTCCTGAACTGGTCAGATAGTACCAGGTTCCGTCGATATTCCTCCAGCCCGTCGCCATATAGCCGTCCGAATCAAACCAATACCAGGTACCGCCGATGAGTTCCCATGCCTGTGCAGGATAACCGCCTGTATAATAGTTATACCACCAACCATGCCGGTCCTGCACCCATGTGCCGGCTGTCATACGATATCCGTCCGCATAACGGGTACGCGGCGTCACGATCTGCGTGTAATCTTTATATCCAAAATCAATGTCTACGTTCGTGTTAACTCCCTGAATCCGTCCGACACCGCTCTGCCAGATTCCTCTCGGTATGGATGTATCATATCGGACATTCCACCGCGCGATCCATTTCTCCACATCTGTGATCTGGCTGACATCAATACGGTTCTTATACCAGTTCTCATTACAGTAAAGCATCGGCGTATAGCCTGCCGCCCGTACCTCGTCACAGAACACCTTCGCGATCCTTCCCAACTGATATTTACTCAGAGAATCCTGGCTGGCATCTTCCAGGTCGATCACCACCGGATACGATACCAGATAGCCTTCCATATTCCGGATCACAAACTGTGCGTCGGCGATGGCTTCCGCCTCGTTCTTTGCCGTACTGTACATATACACGCCGACGGGGATTCCCGCCTCCTGCGCCCCCTTCATATTCTGGCTGTAATAAGTATCCAGCACATGCGCGCCGTGTCCGATCCTGACAAACGCGAACTGGATGCCGTCGTTCTTGACTGCCTGCCAGTCGATCTTCCCCTGCCAGGCAGATACGTCGATTCCCTTCAGGCTGCCGCTCTCGTGTGTATTATCGTCCACCCAGTAACCATCCTGATCAAAATAATACCAGGCGCCGTTTATTTTCAGCCAACACTTTTCAGCATATGCCCCATCGCTGTAACGATACCGCCAACGTCCGCCGCTTACCTGAACCCAGCCTTCCACAGCCCTGGCATGGCTTCTTGTCATAGACTCCTCCGTCCCCGTATCTTTCCCCAAGGACGCGCCCGCAGTCTCCGTCTCCTGTTCCGCATGTACAGGCTGTACCGCGAACCACAAGACTGCCAGTACGCCAAGCAACAATATGGGAAAACGAAATGCCCTAATGCTTATACTCCTCTCGGTCATTCTCATCACATACTCCTCCTGCCGTTACAGATTATATATTACAGATAACGTCTTACCAATGCCAACTGATTCCTGCTATCCCACTGCTCATAATTCTCTACACCCTGGATTGTAGTGCCAATCTCTGGATTTAAGGCATGCATCAACTGCCCGTTCCCCAGATAAAGAGCCACATGGTTTACAACTCCGCCTGCTGTATATACCAGAATATCTCCCGGTTTCCACTCGCTCATATTGTTCTTATTGACATTAATACCGCCAATCGACTGCTGCAATGCCGTTCTTGGTGGGTTAGACACACCCAGATATTTCAGTGCCCACCAGGTGAACCCGCTGCAGTCCCAGCCGCTTGTTGTATTACCGCCTAAAACATATGGAACTCCTTTAAACTGCTCGATATAAGCAATCTTACTCTGGATATCCCCGGATTCTCCTCCCGGCACATCACCCGGAGACGCACCTGGCGTACCATTGGTTCCGATCCCGCTTGCCGAGATGTTCCATCCGTCGATCACCGTATTCGTTGCCATGACACCGCATTTGTTACCATCCGGATCATCCTCTGTATAGAAGTAATACCAGTTACCGCTGATCTTCTGCCAGCCTGTCCTTCTGGCGCCGTCTGAACCGACATAATACTTTCCTTCCGGACGTGACAGCCAGTTTACTGCCATCGCTCCGCTTCCGGTCAGATAATAGCATTTTCCGCCGATCTCTTTCCAGTTCTCTTCCACCATCAGTCCCGGATGCTCTGTATTCTCTCCATCCAGATAATACCATGCTCCGCCGATCAACTGCCAGCCTGTCTTTCTGGCGCCGCTCGCATCTGTATAATACCATCCCTCCGGAAGATGAACCCATCCGGTTGCCATCGCTCCGCTTCCGGTCAGGTAATACCATACGCCATTGATCTTCTTCCACTCTTCTTCACACATCCGGTTCGGATACTCTGCATTTTGTGCGTCCAGATAATACCATGCTCCGCCGATCAACTGCCAGCCAGCCTTCCTTGCGCCGTCTCCTCCGAGATAATACCATCCTTCCGGCTGCCGTAGCCAGTTCTGCGCCATCGCTCCGCCATCCATCAGATAGTACCATGCTCCGTTGACCTTCTTCCATTCGTCCTCGCACATCAGCCCGGGATACTCTGCATTCTCCCCATCCAGATAGTACCATACGTTTCCAAGCAATAACCAACCTTTACGGATCCCTCCGCCTTTGTCTACATAATACCAACCTTCCGGACGAAGAACCCAGTCGGTCTGCATATCTCCGTTCGACGTGAAGAAATATCTTGATCCTCTGATCACTTTCTCACAATCTGCCACCATACGTCCGGGATGTTCCTGGTCTCCCGCATCCAGATAATACCAGGTATTTCCTAAGAGCAGCCAGTCCGTATGCATCGCTCCGCTTCCGTCAAAATAAAACCAGCCGTTCTCATTCTGATACCACCCGGTAATCATATAACCGGCTTCGTTAAACGCATATCTTGCTCCGCCGATCTCAGCAATCTCACCTGCAGGCCATGATCCGTCTTCACAGGCGAACCACCATCCTGCCCCATTCAATACCCATGCACCGGAAAGCGTCCTGACCCCTTCTGCCGGTGGGTCTGTCTCGTCTGTCTCATCTTCCTCATCTGCGGAATCATCCGGCTCTTCTGCGGACGGATCTGAGGGTTCCTGTGTCTGATCTGAATCCGGCTTCGAACCTTCCTGGGGAGGATTCTGCGTCTGATCCGGATCTGTTCCGGATGTGCCTTGTCCGTTATCTGCCGTATTGTTATCAACCGTATCGTTATCAATCGTGTTAGTATCTGTCACACCGCCTTCTTTCGAGGCATCTTCTTCCGAAAGATCTTCCAGGCTCCCTTTCTTTTCAGGATCAACGGATTGATCCCCGTCCAATTCCGACACCTTCCGGATATCCGTCTCGCCAGCCGATACCGGCAGCGGCTGGATAAGCGTAACCATCATAAAAAGCAACCCGCTTACTACTACTCGCTTCATTATCAATCTCCTTCATCTACTCGTAATATTAAGTTGTCTATCTGTCCGGGCTAATCGTAATCTATGTATAACGCCCTTGTTGTAGCTTACCACAAAACAGCCTTTTTTGCAACCGGCAGAACTTTACTATCCTGTTTCTCTCATCATAGAAAATCAAAAAGAAGGGATCTCTCCCTTCTTTTTGATCCACATATTAATAGACTACAACCGTCGTACCGGACGGAATATTATCATAGATCCATTTCGCATTATCAATCACAAGTCTGACACATCCGTGGGACAATGGTATACCCACTCTGCCGTCCATCAATGTGCCGTTCTTATTGTACAGCACGCTGTGGAACAGATAATTGCCATGGAACTGTGTATACCAATAGCATCTGGATGCTCCGGAATCAAAATAATATCCCCTGGACTGTATCTTGAAAGTACCCGATACTGTCGGCGTAGCCGCCGTCCCAGGCGCGCAGTCCCAGAAGTTCTGCATGGTCCATGCCCCTGCATGTCCTGTGAAAATTCCCACTTTACATGCCGCCCTGTCTACTAAGATCAGGTAACCTGTACTGCTTCCATATGCCTGCGCCTTCATAGACATCTCCGCCTGCGGTCCTGTGAGCCATGCGCCGTCTGCCTGCAGCCTATAACCGTCGATCGTCGTATTCGCCGCCATCATCCCGGGAACTCCGCCGTTTGGATCATTCTCCTTATAGAAATAGTACCAATTACCTCCGATCGCCTGCCAGCCGGTCTTCATGGCGCCGTCGCTGCCAAGATAATACCAGACGCCTCCCGTAGACAGCCAGTTCGTCGCCATCGCTCCGTTTCCATAAAGGAAATACCAGACGCCTCCGATATTCTGCCATCCGCCGCACGCCATCTTGCCGTCTGCCCCGGGATCCAGATAATACCAGGTGCCTCCCACACTCTGCCAGCCTGTCACTTTTCTTCCGTAAGTCGTATCATAATAATACCAGCTTCCGTCCGCTTCCTGTACCCATCCTGCTCTCATGGCGCCGCTGCCGGTGAATACATAAGCCTGCCCGCCGATCTCAGCCTCACAGTTACGTAACATCATGCCGGGATGCTCTTCATTTGCGCCGTCCAGATAGTACCAAAGCCCTCCAAGGTACAGCCAGCCTGTTGCCATCGCTCCGCTTCCATTCGCGTAATACCAGTCTTCTCCCTGCTGGATCCAACCGGTACGCATCGCCCCGCTTCCGTAGAAGAAATAGGTCTGATCTCCGATTGCTTTGCTAAAATCCGAAACCATCAAACCTGGATATTCTGCATTTGTCGCGTCCAGATAGTACCATGCTCCGCCGATCCACTGCCAGCCCGTTACCATCGCTCCGCTTCCATTCGTATAGTACCAGCCTTCTGGACGCAGTACCCAACCTGTAGGCATCGCTCCGCTTCCGTCGAAAAAGTACTTTGCTCCGCCAATATCTTTCCCGCAGTCCGCAAGCATCAGTCCCGGATATTCTTCATTCGAACCATCCAGATAATACCAGGTACGCCCTGACAACAGCCAGCTTGTCGCCATCGCTCCGCTCTCATAGGCATAATACCAGCCTTCTTCTCTCCTGATCCAGCCGGTCAGCATCGCTCCGCTTCCGTCAAAGAAATATACGGCGCCGCCGATCGCCTGCTTCGCAGACTTCAGCATAATGCCTGGTTTCTCTTCGTTGCTTCCATCCAGATAATACCATGCACCATTGACTTTTCTCCATCCGGATGCTTTCACACCTGACGGGTCATAGTAATACCAGTCTTCTCCCTGGCTGCACCATCCCGGCGTACCGTTCACGCCCGGGATCGGATCCTCTTCTGGATCTTGCACATCTGGATCTTCTTCCGGATCTTGATTGTCCGTATCTTCTTCCGGATCCTTAGCCTCATCCTCCGTCTGGGCAGAATCTTCCGTCTCTTTGTCACCCGTCTGAGCCGGATCTTGGATTCCCTCATCCAACGTATCCAAATCTTCTGTCTCTCCGGTCTTCTGCTGCGGATCCTGTGAATCCTCGCCTGTCTGCGCCTGAGCAGGATCCTTCGTATCTGTCACATCCTGACCGTTCTCCTGTTGCCCTGTCCTGGCGTCACTGCCAGGCACCGACTGGCTTTCCTTGTTCCCCGCTTCATTCGAAGCTTCACTTGCATAAGCTGCCGGTGTGGTCTGCAATGCCAACACTAGCAGGAACAGCAAGCCCTTTCTCAACATCTTTTTCTTTTTCACCTTTGTTCTCCTTTCCTTTCTGCCTTCTATGATCATACCGGCACATCATTGCATTGCTCTGAACGAATGACGTACCGATCCATACAAGCTAAGAAATCCTCAAAATAACTTCTCCGGATAAACACCTTCGGCTATCAGATGCCTGATCGCCTTCACAACCGCATCCTTATCCTCTTTGTAAGTGACGCCGAACCATTCGTCCGAAGACTGGCGGACCTCCACGTCTGCCGCGTCATTCTCCAACAGCCCGCCTATGATCGTCGGCAGCAAATATTCGCGCTTCAGCTCATTTTCACTGAGACCGCCCAGGAAATCTTCGAAACCATCCGCAAGTACACCAAAAAACTCCGGGAAGAATCCCCACATATTCATGGATACGATAAGCTCTTCCCCCAATTCCTTCTTCTCTTCACCCTCTCCGGCGATAATCCTGCCGTCGATCTTCTCTATCCCATAGGTCTCCCTGATCCGCTTAAGCATCCCGTCCTGTCCGACAGAACATAAGCCTCTGGTCACACTGCCGTTCTCACTCAACGTATTCTTAAGCAGGAAACCGATCATACACATCTTTGTCTTCTCTGTTCCGGCATGATCCCGGCTCAGATAATCATAAGCCTCGGCAAATGCCTCTTTGCCGTAATAATCATCGGCATTAATAACCGCAAAAGGCGTCTTTACCACATCCTTGCAGCACAAAACCGCCTGCCCGGTCCCCCACGGCTTCTTCCTGTCCGGGAACTTGTCCTGATATTGCTTCGGAATATCGTCAAGCTCCTGGAACACATAAGAAACATCCACGATCTTCTCGATCCGGTTCCCGATCACTCTCTTAAAATCCTCTTCCAGATCTTTCCTTATAATAAAGACCACTTTGTTAAATCCTGCCTTAACCGCATCATAGATCGAATAGTCCATTATGATCTCACCATTCGGCCCGACCGGTTCCAACTGCTTGATCCCGCCGCCAAACCTGCTGCCGATGCCTGCAGCCATCACCACTAACGCTACACTTTCCATGCATATTTCTCCTTCACCTTACTCGTTAATAATACATGATATTCCGTCTGATCAGTACAATTCTGCGGATAGCGCCGGATCATACTGATACTTCAAATTACCACTGTTCTCCATTATATAAGAAAGTACTGCCAAATTCAACTTTTTCTATTTTATTTTCTTCTATTTTTCGTGTATAATAAAAGTGAATAATTATATTATTCAGAATCATTCATTATATTTTAAGGAGGTTTTGCCTATGAAGCAGAGCAGAGCCAGGCACCTGCTGCTTGGAGCGATCGGATTTCTTATGGCGCTGGGTTTATCCGGACCGTCCGTCCGCGCCCAGGGATTGGAAATTCCAGATGAGATCGCAGACATACCCCCGGAAGATACGGAATACGACCGCTATACCGATCCTGAGGGAATACAGCCCTACGCAAGTCCGCTTAACGGCCGCATTGACAATATCATTGTATTCGTACGTTTTAAAGGGGAAAGCGAATACGTGACCCAGGCGGGTATCGGGAATGCCCAGAAGATCTACAACACTGGGGATCTTTCCCTGAAGAAATACCTGACACGTATCTCTTACGGCAATATTGATATCAACACTTACTTCTACCCTGCGGATGCCCAGAAAAATTGCTATTCCGTAGAAGTCTCACAGAATGCGGATTATTACAAGAAGCAATATACGGACTCTTCCGGGAATCTGACCAACGGTTATACGACGTCAGAAGAACGCAGGGTTCGGGAAAATGAACTGATCACCGACGCGGTCAACGGTGTAAAAGATCAGCTTGCAAACAGCGGTCTTGAACTTGATCAGAATCGTGACGGCCATATTGACGGCATCTCATTTGTCGTCTCTGTGACGAACCCTTATTCCGAGAATATCGGTCACGGCGATCTTCTCTGGGATCACAAGTCCAGTCAGGAAATCAACGTACCGATCGGACCGGAAGGTCTTACCGTATATACCTACAACCTGATAAATAAGGGCACTGACACCGGAGGTATCTTGGCTCCTTATGGAGAGCTCTCAAGAGCTATCAAGCATGAATTTCTCCATACCCTGTCGCTTCCCGATCTATATCGGTACAGCGACTCGACAGTCAATCCTCTGGGACCCTGGGATATCATGGATAAAGGAAATGCGGCAAATATTACGGCATGGTATCAGAGGGAATACCTGGAATTCGGCGCGAAGCTCCCGGTATATACCTCGTCGGCACAGGGCGTCACTCTCAACACTGCCAAATATATGGACCCCAATGAGGAATACGCCGTCATATTAAAATCATCCGTCAAATCGGACGAATACTTCGTGGTGGAAAACCGTGCAATAGACCCTGGCGACGGCGGTCAGAAAAATGCCGGGCTTCTGGTCTATCGGATCATAGATTCCGGAAACCCGTCTTCCACTTCCGGAAATTCCCAGGGACCGCCGGATTTCATCTATGCGTTCCGTCCAAACGAGAGCAGCCTTAATGCCGGCGACGGGGATGTCGGATATGCGACTCTTTCTCCGGATAACCCAAAAGGATTTACCTCACTTGGGAAACCCTTAGGCGGGGAGACACCCGGCTACGATAACGGCACCATCTATTATGCGAACGGATCCAACAGCGGAATTGTGATCAACAACCTGGTAAAAAATGCAGATGGTTCTATGACATTCGACGTATCGTTTCCGGAACCATTGAAAGGAAGCGGGACACAGGACGATCCTTATGAGCTTTATACGGTTCAGGATCTGTACGCCCTCTCATCCTCGGCTGCCAATACTTACTACCGGGTCATGAACGATATCGACCTGAGTGGGATGAACTTCATGCCCATCGCTGAATTCAAAGGAACACTAGACGGCAACGGAAAGACCATCCGCAATCTGAATGTCTCGGCTAAAAATGCGGCGGGATTCATCAGTGACCTGTGGGCTAACGCGTTGGTCAAGAATCTAACGTTCGACAATCCGGTTGTCACCGTAGCCAACGATTATGCCGGTATCTTCTCTACCGTAGACGGAATCCTGGAGAATATCACGGTGATCGGAGGGAATATTACCTCAGAGCTCAGCAGCTATTCCAGCCGTGCCGGCGGACTCGCCGGGATACTATACAGCAAAGGGGTCATACGCAATTGTTATACTTCTGCCACCGTCAATGCGAAGGATGCCGGAGGATTGATCTCCTATCTATATGGTGGAACGATCGAGAACAGCTATGCCTGCGGAAAAGTAAACGGCACAGGCGATAATCCGGTTACCGGCGGGATCCTTGCGTACTGGTACCACGATCAGGGCGGTACGGCAAAGAATACTTACTGGGATATCCGAAGCAGCGGACAGACAGCCAACGGACTGCTCGGTTCAACGAACGCTCCGGCTGACCTGGCAGGGTGTTATGGTATTAAAATCGAATGTCCTGGTTCCGTAGAAAAAGGCGACTCGGCAGACGCCAAAATCATATGTGAAAGCGGTACTACCTCGCTGAACGGCACATGGGAGTCATCCGACTCTTCTGTCATCTCGGTAAATGCTTCCACCGGTTCTATAACCGGCAAAAAAGCAGGAACCGCGTCCATATCATACCGATTTCCGGTCGGCAGCTACTCCGCTTCCCTGAGCGCAGAGGTTACCTGTACAAGTTCCGATGGGGACGGGGATGGCAGCGACAACAACGGCAGTGATAACGGCAATACTGGCGGTAACGGCGATAACGGCAATACTGGCGATAACGGCAACAACAACGGCGGTAATGACGGCAATACCGACGGCAGCAACGGCGACAATAACGGCGGTGATAACGGCAATACTGGCGATAACGGCGACAACAACGGTAATACCGACGGCAGCAATAGTGATGACGGTACTGACAAAGACGACAACATCCCCATATTAGACAATGGTTCCTGGATCGCTTCCGGCGGAAGATGGTGGTTTCGCAGCGCCGACGGTTCTTATCCGTCAAGCGGCATCTACTCTATAAACGGTTCGAACTTTGCCTTCGACGCCAACGGATGGATGATCACCGGATGGTATCAAAAGGACGGCTGCTGGTATTATTTTAACGGCAGCGGCTATATGCACAAAGGCTGGATCCTCCTGGGGCGCACCTGGTATTATCTGAACCCTGCCGACGGTAAAATGTACGCCGACCAGGTCGTGTCGATCGACGGAAGGGATTCCTCCTTCTCCGCAAGCGGCGCATGGTTAGGTTACGTTGACTGATTTCGATAAAATATTATAAAACACACAAAGGCTGCTGCAATATGCAAGTCCCATACGGTATATATCGTATAGACCCGCTGTTTGCAGCAGCCTTACTATTTTCTTTTTTTCATTCCACCGCCGCCAGAAGCCCTGCGCACATTCATCTCTACGTAGCAGTTCAGCCCTGCGCAGCATACGCTTCAACCTCAGCATTTTCTCCTGCATCGAAGCCATACCCCCGCGCTCACAAGGAGCACCGCCGCCGCCAGAAGCCACACCTTCTCCCTATAGCTGCCTCCCGCCATCGAGAAGGGATAGAACATCCGGAGATATTTCTCCCCGCCTCCGATCGCCGCAATATAATAAGTAATCGGAACCATATAACCAATCACCAGATTATCGGATATGCCGTAGGAGAACAGTCCAAGCCCTCCCATGAACAGCATCTCTGCCAGTGTTCCGCAGAAATACTTCCCCACCGGGAATTCACACTCATTGTACATAAGCATCCCTATATACAGTCCCAGAAGCGCCGCCATCAATACCACATTTCCAATGATCCTCACCAGATAGACCACCGCGCCATCCATGTATTTGGTATATACCAGATCCCTGATATCATGATCCTGTTCCGGCAAAAATACCGGCGGCAGAAGCACGATCCCGATCAGAGCCGCATACATCTCCAACGCTTTTGCCGTATCCTGCGCCCCAAGATTCGCTACCCCTATAAGAAGCGGAGATACCAGGAGCATCAAGGCGCTCACCAGGACATGGAGCGGTATATTATGTTTCAGATTTACTCTTTCGATCTGCCAATATCTTTCCACGGATCTTAAGCCTCCCTTTCCTTTTCTGTGCATAGATCAATACCGTAAATGCTGTCAAAAGCAATGCCACAGCCGCATAGAGCAGCCGGTTCGCCGCAAGCTGCGCGAACCCGTCATGGAATCCCTGCCAGTTCATCTCCGTATTATGCCTGGGCGCAAGATTCCATCCGTACATACCGCCTCTCATTCCGCTGATCCCTCCAAATATCGCAACAAACCACCATGCCCCCTGAACCAATACAGCCAAGGCGGTATCGGTCAATTCCGTAAAGAACATCCCTACAGCCGTCACGATCATGATCGTCGGGCACAGCCATCCGAACGTATATTTCGCAAAGGCGAGTATATCTACGCTGATCCCCGCCGTCTGCGCATACCTCATACATTTCGAAAGAGGAACCAGAGAGATGACGAGCACAGGAACCGTCAGCATCACGACCATAGACAGATAGCGGCTTGCTACGACTGTTACCGACGAACATTTCCGTGTATAGATCAATTCCTGCATCATTGCACGGCGGTCGCGCAGTCCCCGGGTTACTGCCAGAAAGACGGGCAGTATTCCAAGCAAGATCACCATATAATCAGCGAAAAGCCTTGCATAGCCGCCTGTCAGCCGGTCCTTTTCTGTCAAGGCGCTGTATTCTTCCACGGCATCCTCGTAGGACATGGGGACCTCGGCGTTCCTTTCCCGGTATTCCTTATTGTAATTGGATCCTCCGCCCAAGATCTTATCTACTTCATCCATCAATTCAACAAAACGCTCATAAGCCAATCCTTCTTTCGGCTCTATTATCCCCTGTCTGGCTGCTTCTCTTCCGGCGATCCCTGCTGTCTCTTCCAGTATCTCGCCGATCCTCCTGTCATCCTCTTCATTCAATGTCACACTCTTATAGAATCCGATGGGATAGGTCGTATAATTCTCCCGGCAATACTCTTCTGCCAACTGTCCAAGTGTGATCCTCATGATCGTATCCGGATCCCGGCTTTGTTTGTAACCATATTCCTCCTGCCCCGGCTCCGGCTTTCGCTCAATTTCCATCTCCCCAAGCTGAGAAGTAAAATGAAAGATCAAGATCAGGACGATGACCCAGTAAATGAGGCTTCGCAGCGTCTGTTTACACTCTTTTAGAAATAACTGCACTAACATCCAAACTCACCTCTTTTCATGTGCATCAGATACATATATGCATCCTCCACACCGGCTTCACAGAGTTTCGCCGACGCAAATGGTTTCTCTTCTGCCAGAAAACGTGCCATCACGTTATTTCCCAGGGTAAGCATACTGGTCACAATATAGTCTTTCTTTAAGAGCTCCAGTTCTCTTTTGCTGATCTCGGCGGAATAAACTTTTCCGTCCGTCATGGCGATCAGGTCAGATACCGTCCCCCGATAGATTACGCTTCCCTCGTCCAATATGGCGATATCTTCACAGGTCGCCTCGATATCCCCAACGATATGGGTAGACAAGATCACGATCCGTTCCTCTGCGATCTCACACAGAAGATTACGGAAGCGGACCCTCTCTTCCGGATCAAGCCCGGCTGTCGGTTCATCCACGATCAGCACTTTCGGATCATGAAGGATTGCCTGGGCGATGCCAAGCCTCCGCTTCATACCGCCTGATAACGCCTTCACCTTCTTCCTTTGATCTCCTTCAAGATTCACCTTCTCAAGAAGATTCGGGATCCGCTGCCTTCTCTTTGCCCGGTCAAGCCCGGACAACACCCCCAGATAATCCATCGTCTCATACACGGTCATATTCGGATACATTGAGAATTCCTGCGGAAGATATCCCACGATCTTTCTGACCTCCGAGGCTTTCTGCGTATTTCTTCCGCACACAGAGACCATGCCCTCCGACCGGGGAAGCAATGTTGCGATCACTTTCATCAGAGTCGTCTTTCCGGCTCCGTTTCTCCCCAGAAGACCGAACATCCCGGTTTCTATCGTAAGATTGATATCTCTTAACGCCTGCTTCCTGCCATAATACTGATTCAGATTCTTGATTTTAATTATAGTAGACATATGCATCTTCCTTTCTGTCATCATAGACTTATCATAAGATGAAAATCTCTATAATCTCCCTACAAAAAATGAAGAATCCTTAATAATCTACTGAATTTTTTCAAAATGGATGCTCTGCCAAATCTCCCTGAAACCCAAAAAGCAACGAACGGTTTTCTGCAAAACCCAGTTCGCTGCTTCACTGTAATTGTTGTTATGTTACTTTTTCTGACAGATAACAATCTGTCAGAAAAAGTAACATTCTTACATCTATTTTCCTCTAGTAAACGCAACAGCTTCATCTCTTGTAAGCTGATACCTTTCTATTAATTGTTCTACGATTGTTTCATCAGGGATCAATAATGACTGAAGACTCTCAACCAATGCATGAATACCCTGCAGCCTGCTTTCTCTTCTTCCTTCCGCTCTTCCTTCTTCTAACAACAATTCTGCAACCTGAGTCATACGTACAACCTCCTTAATATATTTTGCCGTTTCAGTATCAATAATTTTATCAGCAAATACCAGAATACCCGATAATACAAATGTTTTTTCTTCCTTATCCGAAATCTGCTTTGCCAGTTCCACCGCTTCTTTTACCGCCTGTTTTTTTCTCTCTTTTCCCTTATAAGTCAGAGGTAAAATAATCAGTTTCATCAACTCATCGTCTGATAAAGAAAAACCATGTTCTAATTTCCCTGCAATCTCTTTCTGTACAGTGTTGGAATCTATTTTACTAAGAAATGCTCGTTCCATTTTCAAAGTAAGGCATCCTGCCGAAAATTCTTCAGGCGCTTTCTCTATATCTGCTGTATATATGACGATCATGCGGATCTTTTTCAGTGTCTCAGCCTTTTTGTACCTTTCTAAAATACGTACAATATAGTTCAGATACTTTAATTGATTCTCCCACTTAACATCACTTTCATAATCTATAATAGCAATAGAATCATCTTCTAAAAGAAATAGATTATCAAGTCTCATTTCATTAACCTGAATCTTTGGAAGATTCGTCGGCAAAATCTGTTTAATCCTGGGTACATCAATCCCATAAACCTTCAAGGATTTATCCTTAAAATTCTCTGCCAGTATTTTAGATAGAACATCTTTATTATGATATGTAATCTCACTTTTATTCTTTTCCATAGTATTTTTTACCATCCCTCCTATAGAAAATCCTCATGGCTTAAGTTGCTCAGCCATTTTTCATGTGATACAGTGTCATTAATTATACTGATCGCCATCATAAACAGCAGTTTCTTTATCTACCTTTTAATTTATAATACCACACTTCTATTTCTGTTGCAATTCTCCTTCCAAGCTATTGAACAGCGAATTGTACCTCTTAAAATTCCCGCCTCATCAAAAACCGCAGTGAAAAGAGATAGGATATTGCCAGGGCACCCCCGCAGATCACAGCAAACGCACCCCAGACGACCGGCAGGTCTAATCCGTTAAGCCTGTCAAGCCAGATCTTCCAGTCGATCCCCAGGAACTCGCTTGCCTTTGCAACTATATATACAACCGCAAAAGCTCCTCCAAATACAAGCGTCATCGCAATTCTGCTCCTCTCCGCCCCGAACTTCAGCTCTATCGGTATCAGAAGCGACAGCATCATCGTAACAATCAGCATGCTTCCCATTATCGCGCCTCCCCACTCTTCAACTGAAAAATCAATATGCCGGATTCCGGACACGAGAAAAGCTATGGCTGAGACCACGGCAAGCACCGGCAGGGTCGTCATAATGCCGAACAGATATTTCTCCCGGACATATCCCTTCCGGCTGACCGGAAGTGTAAAGAGATATCCCATACCATTCTCATGTTCATCATAGCCGATCGTCGTCAGCGTCAGCATCCCCATCATGACCGTAATGTAGCTGATGACGAACGAGAGGCTGGTGCTCGTCATCAAGAACACAGTCATCACGATCAAAACCGCTGCAAAAAACTGCTTCTGCCCTTTTAATAATTTAAAATCTTTGATCAATAATCCCTTCATTACTCTTCACCTCTTACCATCATCATGATCAACTCGTCAATATTTCCCTTTTCCACCGTGATCTGCGGATAATTTTCCTGATAGAACTGCCTCTGGCTTGTCATGCAGCTATATCCGAATTCCTCTTTCTTACACCGGAGAATATACTCCTGATCAAGCTCTTCATACTGTTCTTTCGTCACCTTCAGGATCCCATAGCGGTCAAGCAGCACATCCGTCTCTTCATACAGCACGATCTTCCCCTCGTCGATCATGTAGATATCATCGCAGATACCTTCTAAGTCTCCCGAGATATGTGAGCTGATCAATATTGCCCGCCCTTCCTGCTCCATATAGGTGCGCAGCATATCGAGAAGCTTATCCCGCGCCACCACATCTAATCCCGCCGTCGGCTCATCCAGGATCAGAAGCTTTGCCTCGTGTGTGATCGCCGCCAGCACCTGCAGCTTGCGCTTCATTCCGGTGGAGAATTCCTTGATCTTTTTATCCGTCGGAATCCGGAATTTCTCACATTGTCTCCGGAACTCTTCTTCCTGGAAGTTCGTATACATACTCTTAAGCATCGGGATCAGGTCTCGCACCGTCAGATAACCGCTGAATCCTGAATCTGACATGACCACTCCGATATCCTCCCGGTCTCTGATCTTCATCTCTGAGACCGACTTACCGAATATCTCTATACTGCCTCCGTCTGTGCTGATCAGTCCCAATATCGCCTTGAATGTGGTACTCTTTCCCGCTCCGTTCTTACCGATCAGCCCCGTCACACACCCTTCCTGTACTTCCAGTGTACAGTCCAGTTGAAATCCTTTATATTCCTTCTTTACTTTACTAAGTCTCAGCATCTGTCTACCCTCCGAATCTGCTGATCTTCCAGCATGATCTCATACAATGCCCGGATCGCATAACATCCGGTTCTTCCTAATCTTCCAATATGATCTCGAATAACGTCCGGATCTCCGGATCTGTCATCCCGCAGCTTCTGCCCTTCCGGATCGCTCTCTCCAGATCGGCTTCCACTTCCTTCTTCTTCTCTTCCAACAGCAATTCCTGGTTGGCGAAAGCTACAAAGCTTCCTTTTCCGTGAACCGTGTTCACGAATCCTTCCTCTTCCAGCGCGTCGTATGCTTTCTTCACGGTCAGAGCGCTGACCTTCAGTGCCTTTGCCAGAACTCTCACCGACGGGAGCGCCGTATTTTCTTCAAGTTCTCCATGCATGACTTTATTTTTAATCTGCTCCACGATCTGTTCGTAGATCGGCTGCATGGAAGAATGATTAATGATCAACTTCATTCCATCCCTCCTTCGTTGTAAACAGTATATAACAGTTTACAACTGTTGTCAAGTGTTATATACTGTTTACAACAAAAAATACCCTCAGAGCGAACAGATCTTTCTATATCTATCTGTTCACTCTGAAGGTATCCTATGTTTAGAATGTGTGTATGAACAGCCCGCTCCGTAATTTGGGCTCGAACCAGGTTGATTTCGGAGGCATCAGCCTTCCCGAATCCGCCACGGCAAGCAACTCCTCCATAGAGGTCGGGTACATGGCAAACGCCACATTCTCAGAGGTCTGCCCGGTCAGCCGGACCAGCTCGCCAAGCCCCCGGACGCCCCCGACAAACCGCAGTCTTGGATCGGTCTTCGGATCCCGGATTCCAAGCAGCGGATCCAGGACATGATCCTGCAGGATCGACACGTCAAGATCATCCACCGGATCGCCCGTGTACAACTCCTCTTTCGCCGTCAAGCGATACCATTTCCCCCTGCCGTACATCGCGATCACACCCTTACGTTCCGGGTGGAACGCCGCGTCACACTCTGTAATGTGGAATCGCTCTTCCATCTCTTTCAGTAGCTCTTCAAAAGTATACCCGTTCAGTCCTTCCACCACACGGTTATAATCCAATATCTTCAGCTCTTCCGCAGGAAATAACACCGAAAGAAAATAATTAAATTCCTCCGTCCCGTCATAGTCCGGATGCTCTGCACGGCGCTTAAGCCCCACCTTCACAGCCGACGCCGCTCTGTGGTGCCCGTCCGCGATATAGATACATTCCATACGGGAAAACAGCAAAGCGATCTCCTCTGTCAGCGCCTCGCCCCCCTGGATCTTCCATACCTGATGCCGGATCCCGTCCTCCGAGACGAAATCATAAAGCGCCTCTGATTCCTTCACCTTACAGATGATCTGATCCAGCCGGAGCTGCCTGCGGTACGCCAGAAATATCGGTCCCGTCTGGGCGTTCAGCGTATCTACATGACGGATCCTGTCCCTCTCTTTATCTTCTTTTGTATTCTCGTGTCTGCGGATATCCCCGTTCAGATAATCATCGACCGAAGCACATCCTACGATCCCGTTCTGCGTATGATCCTGATATGTCAGAGCGTACAGATAATAGCAGGATTCTTCATCCGTTATAAAGCACCCGTCTTCTACCATCTCTTCCAGAGTCTGTCTCGCACGGTCATAGACTTCCTGGGAATACATATCGGTCTCGTCCGGAAACTGCGTCTCCGCACGGTCTATCCTGAGGAAAGAGAGCGGATTCTTCTCTACGGCTTTCTTCGCTTCTCCTCGGTCATATACATCATAAGGAAGCGCTGCGATGGCTGACGCCTTGTCCTTGGCGGGACGAACACTTCTAAAAGGCCAGATCATCGGCATATATACCACTCCTGTCATTCTATATTTTCGATGTACTGGATCCTATCAGCAAACTACATGGATCCACCCTTCCGGCGCCTCGATCTGTCCCATCTGGATCCCGGTCAGTGTATCATAGAGCTTCTTCGTCACCGGTCCCATCTCGTCCATACCGCTTGGGAAGCAGATCTCTTTCCCGTGATCCACTACCTTTCCGACCGGAGAGATCACAGCCGCCGTTCCGCATAAACCGCATTCTGCGAATTCCTTCACTTCTTCAAAAGGTACTTCTCTTTCTTCAACCTCAAGCCCCAGGTATTTCTCTGCCACATACATCAGGGAGCGTCTTGTGATAGACGGAAGGATCGTATCAGACTTCGGCGTTACCACCTTATTATCCTTGGTGATAAAAAGGAAGTTCGCGCCGCCGGTCTCCTCTACCTTCGTCCTTGTCGCGGCATCCAGATACATGTTCTCGTCATATCCCTGAGCATGGGCATCCACGATCGCGTGAAGGCTCATGGCATAGTTAAGCCCTGCCTTTACATGGCCTGTTCCATGGGGAGCCGCACGGTCAAGATCACATACCCGGATCGTGATCGGTTTCGCGCCGCCCTTGAAATACGGTCCCACCGGCGTCGTAAATACACGGAACTGATATTCATCCGCCGGCTTTACGCCGATCACGGAATTTGAGCCGAACAGATACGGACGCACATACAACGTAGCTCCTGATCCATACGGAGGAACATATGCAACGTTCGCCTCCACGGTCTTGTGCACGGCATCTAAGAATCTCTCCTCCGGAAATACCGCCATCTCAAGCCTCTTCGCCGTATCTGCCATTCTCTTTGCATTCAGATCGGGACGGAACATCACGATATGTCCATCCTCCGTCGTATACGCCTTCAGTCCTTCAAAACAAGTCTGGGCGTACTGCAGCACGCATGCACATTCGTTGATCACGACATTTGCATCGGAAGTCAGCCCCCCGTCGTCCCATCTTCCGTCTTTATAATTGGATACATATCTCTTATCCGTCTGTATATAAGCAAACCCAAGATTAGACCAGTCAATGTTCTTCTTCTCCATCATTCAATTCCTCCGTTCTTTCTCTGCTTTTCTATCATAAATGTGTTATCTGACCCTATTATATCCCTCTGCGCGTCAAAATTCAAGAGTGCACTCTGTTTTTTACCGTTCCATCATACTGATCGACTCGATGCCGACGCTTCCGCCTCTTACTACCTCGATACTCTTGAACTCTTCCTTCATCAGTTTGATAACGGCGTCATTTTTCGTAGCCGTCTGCACGAATTCCAACAGAAGGCTGTCCTTCCCGTAATCGATCACCTTCGCCTTGAATGTCTCTGCGATCTGGAATATCTCCACCTTATCCTCCGCCGTGCACTTTCTGACCTTGACATATAAGATCTCTTTCATTCTGACAAATACATCCGTAAAATCAATGACCTTGATCACCTCTACCAGCCGGTTCAGCTGCTTCTTGATCTGCTCAAAAGTCTCGTCGTCGCTGACTGTAGCGATCGTCATCCTTGAAACAGTCGGATCCTCCGTGGTTCCCACGGTAAGGCTGTCCAGATTGTAAGACTTACCGGAGAAAAGCCCGGAGATCTTCGACAGAACGCCCACCTGGTTCTCTACATACAGGGAGATCCATCGTTTTTTCATGCAGTTTCCGTTCATCTCTTTCCCTTCTTTCTTCTTTCTAAAATTTCGTCCTCTGACACCAGGAAGAACATAGTCCCCCACACTAACAGTCCAGGATCATATCCTCTAATGTCCCTCCCGGACGGATCATCGGATATACCAGATCCTCCGGATCTATCTCGAATTCAATAATATACGGCGTCTTCTCACTCTTCATCGCTTCTCTGAACGCAGGCTCGATCTCTTCTTTCTTCGTAACCCGGATTCCCTTCGCGCCGTAGCTTTCCGCCAGCCTGATAAAGTCCGGCGTATAGGTAGGGCATTCCACCTCGCCGCATCTTCCGCGGCATGCCGCTCCGGACCTCAGACATGTCATGGAATAACGCTTCCCGTAGAATAACTTCTGCCACTGACGCACCATGCCCAGATTATTATTGTTAAAGATACAGCTGATGATCGGAAGCTCTTCTAATACCGCCGTTGCCAGCTCCTGGATATTCATCTGCATGCCGCCGTCCCCGGAGATGGACAGAACCGGCACGTCCGGATTCCCGATCTTCGCCCCGATGGCTCCCGGAAGCCCATATCCCATAGTTCCAAGCCCGCCGGACATCAGAAGCCTCTTCTTCTCATTAAGCCCGATGAACTGCGCCGTGAACATCTGATGCTGCCCGACATCCGTAACCACGATCACTTCTTCGAACACACGGTTGATCGTATCAATGACATCCTGCGGCGTCATGATCGGTTTCTTCTTCATCTGCAGCGGATACTCCTGCTTCCACCCCTCTACCGTGGCGCGCCATTTCTCTGTATCGCACTCCGTTACATACTCCAACATCCTGGTGACAGCTTCTTTTGCATCCGCCACGATCGGCACATCCACCTGCACATTCTTGGATATTGCCGCCGTATCAATGTCAATATGGACGATCTGTGCATGAGGCGCAAAGGAATGAAGCTTTCCTGTGATACGGTCGTTGAACCGTGTTCCGATCGAGAATAGAAGATCGCATTCACCCACCGCCATATTGCAGGCATACGCCCCATGCATCCCAAGATTCCCGATATACAGCGGATGATCCGTCGCGATCGCTCCGCGCCCCATGACCGTCGTGACCACAGGGATCCTGGTCCGCTCTGCCAGCTCTGTAAACTCTGCGTTCGCCCGGGCAATGTTCACTCCGCCTCCTGCCAGGAAGAGCGGGCGCTTTGCTTTTCCAAGCATCTTGAGTGCCTTCTTAAGCTGTCCGATATGCACCTGCGTATTCGGCCTGTATCCGCGGATATTGACCTCCGCCGGATATTCCGGGCTTCCAAGCTCTCCCATCACATCCTTCGGCAGGTCGATGAGAACCGGCCCCGGCCGTCCCGACCTTGCGATGTAGAATGCCTCCTTTATGATACGCCCCAGGTCTTCCCTGTTGCGGACGGTTACTCCATACTTGGTAATACTCCTGGTAATCCCTACGATGTCAACCTCCTGGAATGCATCGTTTCCTATCAGATGTCTTGCCACCTGTCCGGTAAAGCACACTAACGGGACACTGTCATAGTATGCGGTCGCAAGGCCTGTAACAAGATTCGTTGCACCCGGACCGCTGGTCACAAGGCACACGCCCACCCTTCCTGTGGATCTGGCATAGGCGTCTGCTTCATGGACCAGCGCAACCTCCTGCCTGGGAAGGATCACTTTCGTGAAATCCTGCTTATACAGCTCATCGCTGATGTCGATCGTACAAGCTCCCGGATACCCGAACAGAATATCTACCCCTTCTTCTTTCAATGCCTTTACCAATAACTTGTTACCACTGATCTTTTTCATATACATACCTCCCATTTTCTAACAGCCGCCTTCATAACGAAAAAACACCCTAAGCTTTTGCTTAGGGCGAATACTGCATCCGTGTTACCACCTAACTTCAAAGAGAGAACTCTCTGCACTCTGCCGGTACAGAAGATCCGATGTCCGCTCTCATCTCCGATACCGCTCCCCTCTAACGCCGGGACTGCGTTGAAGTCTACTCAGACACCTCATTTCCCATACCGGTCTTTCGTCCTGGCTCCTGCTGCCACTGACTGCTCTGATGCCCTTTCGGTTCACTGCTCAAAGGCTACTTCCGCAGACCCGTCATGAAGATTTCCACCGTCCATCTTCTCTCTAGGCTTCAAGTATCTGCGTACTCCTCCTTATCATAGCATTTTCTTATATTTTCTAACCGTTAATCTGTCAGATAACTCTTTCAAATCAATTCATATAACTGAATTATATCTATTATAGTTGACTCGTCCCTTACTTGTCAACCGGATATTTTTAATCACTTTAAAACCTCCCTGGCGATCCCCTCCCAGGAGATCCTGCTGACATCCGCATACTTCCCCCCTGCAGATCCGATACTTGCATAGAGCGCGTCCGCCAGACGTTCCTCGAATCCCGGCAGAGACTCCGGCACCGGCTCATCCGCATTCCTCATCTCGGGCATCCTTACATATCTGACATCCGCCCCCGACGTATACCTGCCGACCCAGTCCTTAATCCCCGGCAGATCCGATACTACCGCCCTGTCGCCGCAGGCAAGCGCCTCGATGATCGTAAGAGGCAGCCCGTCAAAAAAAGAGGGCAGCACGAAAATCTCACTCTCATTATATACCTTTGCAAGTTCAGGCTGGGTAAGCCTTCCGGTAAATTGAACCTCATACGGGCATTCCTCTGCCATCTTGCGGATCTTCTCGTATTCGTCCGGATTCCCCGAGCTTCCGGCAAGCCGGATCAGCAGCCTGTCCCGCCTGCATCGTTCATCCTGTCCATACCGTTTTGACAGGATAAAGAGACTCCTGATGAGGCTCATAACACCCTTCTTCTCCGCGATCTTTCCCGCAAATACGATCCTCGTCACACCGTCGGCTTTCTTCTCACCCGCAGGAAAGAATACCTTACTGTTATACCCCATTCCCACCGCCATGATCTTCTCAGGATCCGCCCCATAGATCTTAAGCACACCCTCTCTCTGCGCATCCTGCGGAACAAATATCCTGTCAAGCTTTGGAATCTGTTCTCTTATGAATCCTCTCTTCAGATCCGTCTTCACCATCTGCCTTAAGTCGGTATTGTGGCAGAACCCATAGATACAAAGCTCCTTATAATGTGCTCTTAAAATAGCTGTGAGCAGATACAGATGATGACATAATACCAGATCCGGCTTAAATTCCTTCACCGCCCGTTCCATCACGCCGAGAAATACCCGCTCAAACCGCGCCGTCATCTCCGGTGTCAGATCGCAGTACCTCGTACTTCTGTAAGGCATCTCATCCGACATTCCTACGATCGGAAAGGGCAGCTCCTCATTCTCAAAATACACCGGATAGAAGTCCACCCCTTCCGGCAGTTCTGTCAGATCCTCCTGGTAGACGCCCGCAATGACCGCCTGCTCATGCCCCATAAGGGCATATTCCTTCACAAGCTCCGTCAGATAGACGCCGCTTCCGGTACTATTCGGCTTCTGTGCAGTAATACTTAATATTCTCATAATTCTTATCCTGCCGTCTGTAAAATGATTTTTGATCAGATTCTCTCATATACCGTAAAATAATACTCCAGGTCAAAACACGTCTGTTCTTCGCTGATCTTCGTCATCCTCCACCCTTCATCTGCATCCAGGTCCGGAAAATACGTATCCGCGTCGAAAGCGTGGTCGATCTTTGTAATATACGCCGTATCACACAGCGGAAGCATGGCACGGTAGATGCTCTCCCCGCCGATCACATAGATCTGTCCTTCGTATCTGCCGGCTTCCTTAACTGCTTCCTCCACACTGTGTACCACCAGCGCACCCTTCACCTTATAGTCCGGATTCCCCGAGATCACAATATTGACCCTGTTCTTAAGAGGCTGTCCCTGGGGGAAGCTCTCAAGCGTCTTTCTGCCCATGATCACGATATTCCCGCTGGTCGTCTCCCGGAAAAATTTCATATCTGCCGGGATACTCCACATCATCCGGTTATTCTTTCCTATTGCCCAGTTCTTATCAACTGCTACGATCAGATTCATCTGCTTCTTCCCCTTTCTACACTGCCACCGGAATATTCCGGATCTGGTCATGCGTCTCATAATCGATCAGCTTCACATCATCCGAAGTAAACGCATAGAAATCCGTCACCTCCGGATTCAGCCAGAACTTCGGCGCCGGCAGCGGTTCTCTGCCGATCAGCTCTTCCACGAGCGGAACATGCCTGTCATAGATATGTGCGTCCGCGATCACGTGGACAAATTCCCCTGCCTTCATACCGCACACCTGCGCAAGCATATGCAGCAGCACCGCATATTGACACACATTCCAATTATTTGCAGTGAGCACATCCTGCGAACGCTGATTCAGGATCCCGTTCAGGACCAGGCTCTCTGTCCCTTTCTCCCTGGTCACATTGAAGGTCATGCTATAAGCGCAGGGATACAGATTCATCTCGTGCAGATCCTGATGTACATACAGATTCGTCATGATCCTGCGGCTGTATGGATGATTCTTAAGGTCATAGATCACCCGGTCGACCTGGTCAAACATCCCCTCCTTATATGCATGCTTCACTCCCATCTGGTAACCGTATGCTTTCCCGATCGAACCCTCTTCGTCCGCCCAGCTGTCCCAGATATGGCTCTTCAGGTCATGGATGTTGTTGGACTTCCTCTGCCAGATCCACAGCATCTCGTCCGTACAGCTCTTGATCGCCGTCCTTCTAAGCGTCAGCGCCGGGAATTCCTTAGACAGATCGTAACGGTTCACTACGCCGAACCGTTTGATCGTATATGCCATGCTCCCGTCTTCCCACTTCGGACGTACCTTCTCTCCTCTGGTATCCGTTCCGTTGTCTATAATATCTCTGCACATCTCTATGAATATTTTATCCGCATAACTCATAATATCCTCCTTCATTCCCTCTGCACGATATCCTTCATCGGCATACCTGCAAGAAATTCATTGACAGCGCAAAGCCGCGCCATATCATAGATCTGAAAGGTCAGCCGCGCCCTTTCCGGCGCATGATACACCTTCCAGAAGCCTTTCATGACCCCGCCCCTCCCTTTACACGCAATAAAGCTCCTCACATCTTCGATGGGATAATCCAGAAAAGCTCCGATCTCATGAGGAAAACCGGCGTCGCGGCGGGCATACCGACGGACTCTTCCCGACAGCCTGTCAAGCGCTCCGTCAAGATCCCGGCACGGATACCCGTAGCCCTCCAGAAATTCCCTGACCTCCGTTCTCATGATATATGCCGCCAACTTTTTTCTTCTGTAAAATAATATCAGGCGTCTGCCCCTGTCCGCAGCCAGACACCTGTACTCCATGTCCGTGCCTGCCAGAACCTTATCAAGTTCCTGGCAATACCTGTCCTCAATATTCATGATACATGCTGTCTTGATCCCTTTCAAAAACGGCGCGCACTGCAGGATCATCTGAAACTGCAGGCGTCTTTCGGGATCACAGACAGAAAGCATATAGGATACGACTTCTACCGGCATATTCCCTCCTGACCTACTTACAAATGCTGCATTCTCTGCTGTATAGCATTTTCCCATTCAGCCGGAATTATTACAGAAACTGCCGAAAAGCCTGCTGCCGGCGGCGGATCCGATATGCCCTTTGCCTTCTACGGCTCGGCTATATTATACAGCACTCTCTCCAACATCTTCTCCAGCGCCGCTTTCTCCTTCTTATTCATCCCAAGAGTGAAGCGCTTATCAATCTTCTTGCGGTCGGCGTCCATCCTTCTCTGTATGTCGTAAGCCTTCTCCGTCAGATAGATATTTTTACAGCGCTTATCCTTCTCATTGGGCACGGAGAGAATAAACCCCTTCTCATCCAGCCTCTTCAAAAGCCCTGTCACGGTAGGATTTCTAAGACTTAACGCTCTCTCGATATCCCTCTGGTTCACTACCTCTTCATTGCTGCGGAACAGATAATCCAACACCGCGCACTGAGACGCCGTGATCCCCACCGTCTTCAAGAGGTTATTAAGATCCTTCTCATAGATCGTATTGATCTGCTTAAACATGAACCCGATCGGCATACGCTCTTTCATCTGTCTGTCTCCTTATCCTTCTGACTCTAACCGCTTCATAAGACGTATCTCCCTGACCGCACATGTCACCGCCACTAACGCCGCTGCGCCGTCTGCGATCGGTCCTGCATACATCACGCCGTCTATCCCCATAAAAAGCGGGAAGATCAGGATCAGCGGAAGCAAGAAGATCACCTGCCTGGTCAAAGACACGGCGATACCTAACTTCGCCTTCCCGATCGAAGTGAAGAACCCGGAAGACATCGGCTGTATCCCATTCATGAATGTCATAAACATAAAGATACGGAAATATCGTTCTGCAAAATGAAAATACTCTTCACTTCCCGTCCCGAATATACTGACTAACTGGCGCGGGAAGAACTGAAAACACAGGAAAAACAGGATACCGATCGTAAGTGATGTCCGGAATGCTTTATAATAAGTCTCCCTGACTCTTCCATAGGAACCCGCCCCGTAATTGAATCCCCAGATTGGCTGACACCCCTGGGACAGCCCGATACAGATCGCCATGAATACCATATTTACCTTAGATATCACTCCCACACAGGCAAGCGGGATATCCGTACCATACACCGAAACCGCGCCGTATGAACGCAGTGTATTATTCATCGTGATCTGTACCGCCGCCATGGAGATCTGGTTGATACAGGCGGCAACCCCCAGCGACATGACCGCCTTCAGATACTTTCCTCTCGGCATTAACATCTCTCCTGACAGCTCCATCTTACGGAACCTGCAGAAATATAGGATGACCAGCAATCCCGATATCACCTGCCCGATCACGGTTGCCCATGCCGCTCCCCTGATCCCCAGATGAAATCCGAAGATGAACAAAGGATCCAGGATCGTATTGAGGATCGCGCCTGTCAGCATACATGCCATGGAATATGCCGGGCTTCTGTCCGCACGGATCAGATGATTCCCTCCTGTAGTCAGGATCAGGAACGGAATACCCCATGCGGTGATCCCCGTATAATCCTGTGCGTATGGCAGCACTTCCGGAGTCACTCCGAAGATCTTAAGCAGCGGATCCAGGAATAAGAGCACGATCCCGGCAATGATGATCCCGCACGCCACGAGCATGCTAAGCCCTGTCCCCACGATCCTGCATGCCTTCTCCTGATTCCCCGCGCCCGACTCCAGATTATAATTCGAAGAGCTTCCGATCCCAAGCAGCAGCGCCGTAGCCGTACAGATGATAGATATCGGAAAAGCTATATTGGTCGCCGCATTCCCCAACATCCCTACACCTTGCCCGATGAAGATCTGATCTACGATATTATACAGCGAACTGACAAGCATACTGATGATCGCCGGTATCGCAAATCTTACCATCAGCTTCCCCGTCTTCTCTGTCGCGAGAGGATTCCTCTCTTTTTTTACTTCATTCATTCTCCCACTCCTTTGTAAGACTCCGGAGCGTAAACGCTCCGGTACGGAAGGCATAACAAAGGTATAGGAAATACTCCTATACCCTCTTACTATACGGCTATGGGCTATGGTCTCAACCCCATACCGCCTTCCAATGTGATCGTCTCTCCGCTCATATACTTAAAGTCAGGCGAAGCCAGCTGTACACAGACACGTCCGATCTCCAGCTCCGCATCGCCGTAATGGCCTGCCGGCGGCATCTTCACATTCTGCTTGAACGCCTCCGGATATGCCTTCTCGAAGTTCTCAAGCTGAGCCGTCCATGCAAGCGGACAGATAATATTCACATTAATTCCGTCTTTGCCCCATTCGTTAGCCGCCACACGTGTAAGCCCGCGGACGCCTTCCTTCGCCGCCGCATAAGCGCACTGGCCATAATTTCCAAAGAGTCCCGCGCCGGAGGCAAAATTGATGACCGTACCCTTCGTCTCGGCAAGATGCGGATGACATGCCTTCATATAATAGAAGGTTGCATATAACCCTGAGTAAAGCGCCAGGTCAAACTGCTCTGTCGTGTGATCCGTGAGAGTAACGCCGGAAGCCGAAGCCTGCGCATTGTTGATCAGCACGTCGATCCGTCCAAATGTATCCATCGTCTGCTTCACCACATGATCGACCACCGCTTCATTATCTGCCCCTGCGGAAACGTCTGCCTGAACCGCCAGTACCTTGATCCCGTATAACCTTTCCAGTTCTTCCTTCGCATCCTCAAGCTTCTTAACATTGCGCCCGGTGATCACGATATTCGCGCCCTCTTTCGCATATGCGGTAGCAATCCCATATCCGATGGAACCGCACCTGCCGTCGCTTAACACAGATCTACCGCCTCCTGTAATAATAGCTGTCTTTCCAGTCAAAAATCCCATAGTGACATTCTCCTTTCTATCAAAATCTTTTCCGAAGATTTTCTGATAAAATAAGAATATCACTTTTCTATATGGAAAACAACCGAAACATAGAATCTGCTGCCGGAAATCAGAATTGGATATAAAAAAATTGGATAAATGATTTTCTCATCTATCCAATCCTTAAGAGCGACAGACGGGGTTCGAACCCGCGACCCCGACCTTGGCAAGGTCGTACTCTAC
>OFGR01000691.1_pt1 | contig 32078 bp, 25 predicted proteins | sample 1521811 | NCBI WGS metagenome assembly OFGR01 (sample SAMEA3504098, study PRJEB24116) | mouse gut metagenome | biome: mouse gut; feature: mouse-associated habitat; material: faeces | place: Denmark | collected 2011
AACAAACTGAAATAGGGTAACTGCCATACAGGGTGCAGAAAAAGACAAGTAAGAAGCAAACCGTTTCTTGCCTATCTTTGCTGCTTCCTATCGGGCGAAGCAAAATTTCAATATAGATTCAACCAGTTTTGTTTTTAATCTGTCCTGTGTATCGTCATTGATATGACCCTTATACATAGACAGATATTTGATGTGTGCGGTGTAATACCGCAATACTGCGTCTGCCGCTTGTTGTGATTGTTGTGATTCAGCCTTTGGTAATACCTCCTGTCGGAATTAAATACCGCCCAATCGTAGGTGTGGAGCTTTTCTATGGTTTCCTCATCAACGCCTAAGTCCTGCAATTCTTTTTCCTCGGCTTCCTTCCAGAGCTGTCACTTCTTTTCTTCCCTGCCATAATTAAATGACATTTCCTTTACCTCCAATCTAAATTTTTTTGAATAATCCAGATTGGCAGGCGGTGAACGGCATCCACTGTAAAAACAGGCTTGCAACGCAATCCGACCAAAAACGACAAAAGAAAAACCGAAAATTTGACTTCTACTTGCAGAGTAGAAATCCCCCTTGCACGGACAAGGATTTTTTTAACAGGCTGTCCACCCATCCCCGATATGATATATGTAAATGGAAATTGCTATTTGCAGGCAATAAAAATCCCTCCAAACTTGAAACAGGTTTGGAGAGTGTTTGTTAAGTCTTTCGGGCATAGCAATATCGCCCACCAAATCGCCGTTTTTTTAATTTAGTGGAGATGAGTTTGTTATGTAAAAAACAAATTATGATTGCTCACACGTTCATTGGCTCTGCATCTAAAGTGTCTGGCTCTTTGATGACTGGTACTTGTATTTTTGGCTCAATCAAAACTTTTTGCTTGCGCTTCCGATAGCAGGATGGAGATACTAAAGCCTTTTAACATTAATGTTTCTTTGCTCAATATGTTTTTCGTATTGACGAATAATAGAATCATTTAGTTCTTGGCTGGGTTTTTGTTTTATTCTAAGCGCTTTTCTCAATAACAGTTCTATCTCGTTTTTATTGTTATTGCCTTTTGAATGATTCTTCATAAGTTTTCATCTCCCTTTATCTTGTTAAAAATTCCTTCTGCCATTCTCTGCGCCAAGATTTCCTGATAGTCATCATTTAACAGCTTTTGACTCTCAGAATAATTTGAAAGAAATCCCATTTCCACCAAAACAGCAGGTATTTGAGTATTCCGCAAAACATAATAGTTTTCGGTTTTTGCATCCCTCGTTTTCACGTCATTGCTTAGCGAAACTGCATGGATTATGCTTTCTGCATATGCTTTGCTTTCCGTTGCGTCTGGACTATTGTAATAACATTCCAAACCTGCTATCTGCGCATCATCTTCATAATAGTTGCAATGAAGGCTGATAAAAAAATCTGCATTGGAGTCGTTTGCAACAGAAGTCCGCTGTGCAAGGCTCATCTTCTCATCGGAGTTTCTGGTCAGAATAACTTCAATATTGTTATCCTCCAGAATCGTTTTTAACTTCAATGCAACCGAAAGGTTAATATCCTTTTCTATAATTTTTCCACTGACAGTCCCACCGTCACTTCCGCCATGTCCTGCATCTATGATAACGCAAAACTTTGAAACGCAGTCAGATGTTGAAGTAATAGGAGCAGCGCCATTGCCAGCGTTCGTATCTGTATATGTATTGGTATATCTATCTGTGCACATATCTGTTTTTTCATCTTCCTTTGTAAACTTTTCGTATATGTAAAGACAGCCGCAAACCATAAGTATTATCATTATTACTGGTATCAGTATAACGACTGCCCTCAGCAGATAAGCTATCACAAGCCGTTTGACCTTTTTTCTCTTCCTGAGTTTTTTTCTCTTTCTGTGTTGTTTTTTATCCATTGCCGCATTTGTTCCTCATTCCTTTTTCCAAAATATATTGTTTCATAGGAAAGTCAAAAACTGGTCAAGAATCAGGCATTATTCAACGACTTTTTGATAAAACGATATTCTCCCCGCTTTCTTTTGCTAATATATAAATGTTGCCAGAATCACAAGTAACTGACATTGCGGGCGTATCGCTCATCAACCTTTTGTTGGTCCCGTCCTTGTTGCAGGAATATACACGATTTCCGTCTGTTCTGGATACATAATAAATCGACTGCTCATCCATGCAGAAATCATACGCAACTACTTTTTCATAAGTAAAAGTTTCGCCGCTTAGAACACGATACCTTGTTAAAACCGATTGCTCGTTTTTGTAAAAAATGTTTTCTCCATCGAATGAGATATTTCCACTTGTAGGAATGTCAAGTTTTGTAATGCCTTTCGTGAAACGGTTTACTTCTGTTATGCCATCATTGCCAATGAAAAATATGCTGTCATTATTTATGAAAAAACCGTAATGGAACTCTAAAAACTTCCATTTATCACCCGTCTCATAATCAATGCCAAAGAGGGAACGGCCAGAATTTGTAATCTGTTCAAAAACGATTTTTTCTTCAAAGGTATCTAAATTAAGTTCTACCACCGACACCTTTGTTATGCTGCTGTTATAGTTTCCGATGCGGTTTACATAGCTTTCCGTAACCGATGTCGTATAATAGAGATATGGTGAACATACACAAATCGCACATACCTTTTCTTCATCAGAAAACGTCCCAAACATAGGTGAGCGTACTAAATGAAGCATTTCTCCCGTAGAAGCGTTTTTAAGATAATAATCAAGAGTTTCTGCGTCCTGTGTTATTTCATAGCCCATACAATCATATTCCGCCGATGAATTATAAATAAAATTCTGGATTTTTCCGTTATCTGAACATCCTGTCATTGTCAATACGAAACTAAGTATGATAGCAAGAGTCGGTACATTTCGCATTTTCCTTGTTTTCATTTGCCATTTGTTAGAATTGCTCCGTAAAATCCAAGCGGCAGCCAAAATACATAAGAATACGGATACTGAAAACAAAATCAGCAGTGTAATTGTATGAATCTCTGCAAAAACAATTTTCTCATCACCTGTAAAAGCATCACTTGAAACAATATCTCCTGCAAAAAAGTCTGTTCCGAGCAGAAATGGCAAAGGCAGCGGCAGACGGTAAATCATTGTTTTGGATAGACCTACATAGGGAATAATGACCGATACTGCACCTGCAAGCAGGGTCACCGCATACTTCTTCGCCAAAACAGAAATAAACATAAGAAGTATTGCTAAAAACACGCTGCCAAAAAGACGTAGCAATCCTATATATACATATCCCTCGAATAAAGTTATGCTTTTGCTGCTGCCTGCAAAGTAACTAAGGCTTTGGATGGGATAATTTCCATTAGGCAGTCCATATTTGAGGCTGTAAAATCCGTATTCAATGAGCGATATGCTTACGCACATCAAGAGGACGCCCGAAATAACAATGAACAGCTTATGCAAAGAGCTTTTTCGCCCCTCTTTTGAGGTCAAAATCAAAGCGTCCATCTGGCAGCTATACTCGGAACAGAATACGGGCGTAACAATCAGCAAAATGCCAAGGAACAGGACAAAATTAAGCGTACCTCCGCCAAGAAGCCCCGTCCATCCGTTCGTTTGAAGAAAATAGCGGTTTTTGGCATTTTCGCAGATGTAGAGATATTGCTGATAAACGACCTCAAATCCGTTCTGATGTTCCAGAACATTTTCGATTTCTTGGCTCTCTCTTTTATATTCACTTTCACTGATTTTGCCATCATAGTAGCTTTCCAAAAGATAGCTTTTCTTCCCCTTGGCTTCTGCAATTCTCTCTGCCTCCTGTTCCAGATAGAGAGAGGATTCATCCGTACAGTATCCATTTACCTTTTCAAGATACCATTCATATTCACTTTTGTACTGTTCCATTGCGCTATTATAAGGATTGTCTGATGCAACGAGCCATACAGTTCCAACCAATAGGACAATGACGATATAGAGTAGCCCCTTTTGGTGGAGCATTATCTTTTTTATTTCGTACATGAATCCAGACATTTTATCCTCCTGTCCCGGTAATGGCAGTTCTTTTTAGAAAGTATAACCATTACCGTTATTACAGCCATTCCCGCTATTACGGCATAAATAACAGCCGCCAAAAAACTTTGTATTGGATAGCCCGCAAAACCGATAAATTCCGTCTTGCCGAACAGAATGCGGTTCGTGAGCAGCGAGTATGGGTTTATTATCTTTAGCCAAATATTGCTTGAGTAACTCTGTGATGCGCCTGTAATAATCAAACATAAGGCTGCTCCAAAGTCAGCGACAAATGGGATAAGAGCATTACGCCAAAACATGGAAATCAATAGGAATACCATACTCATAGTCCATATGCCGATTGCTTTTGTAATTGCGGATAGAATTACATATTGCCACAAATTGCAGTTTACCGCAGCCGCACTGAAATTGCTGATGGCATACAAAGGAAGATTATATCCCTCCATTGTTCCAAATGAAAAGGAAAAGCCAAGATAATCCAGAACGGAAAACCATATTACAACACTTATTACAAATAAAGTAACTGCAACAATTTTGGCTAATACGGTTTTTTTACCGCCATTAGGGTTCGTCAGTAACAGCATATCCATCTGCGTTTCCTTTTCATAGACGAAAGCGCTGATAATTCCGTATAAACAAAGAAACAAAACCAATATATTTGAAAAGTCATAGTTCAAATAATAGTTATACATTTCCTGATAGGCAAAAGCCGGTATATTCCGTCCAGAATAAAGATTGTAAATTACACTGTTTTTACGCACTTCAAAGTTAAGTCCTTGTTCCTTGTAAAATGCAGCATTTTCTTTTGCCTTCTTTGCCACTTCCGAAGCATAAGCCCGATAATTATAGAAATATTCCATAGGCTGTACATAGTATTTTTCTAAGATGTTTTCGTCACTATATATATTTCCCGTCATCGTATTCGGGTCATCTGTGTCTGTGCTTGCCGTCATATCAGCCGTAGCATCTGCTAACGGCTGATATAGGTCAAGAAGATTGTTGATTTTATCGGTAGTTATCTCTCCACGATATTTCTCATAGAGCTGCCAATACACGCTGTTCCAACTGCGGCTGTCTTTCCCGTCTGCCAAGTAGGAATAGGAATGAAATTCATTATTTATTTTGAACAGGTTTATTACGCTGAACAGAATAAGTACAACAAGTATTGACCGCTTGCAAAACAATTTGTAAAATTCATATCTGATTAAGCGTATCATTTTTTCTCTCCAATGTCTTTCGACTCTCGCGGCATTCGTCAAATGCTCGTGCTAGCGCGGCGCTTGACTCATTGCCCGCGGAAATAATATAAAAATACATCTTCCAAGTTAGGGGAAGCTTTTCCTGCGTTTGTTGCGGGCGAGCTATCGCTTACAATCCTTACTGAAAAATTTTCGCCCTGCTGCTTCATATTACTGACATAATATTTGTTGCTAAGGCAGACAGCCTCTTTGGCGTTTGTTGTCACTTCCCACACTTTACCATAGATACTCTGTTCTAATACATCAGTAGTTCCTTGCGTAATCAAAGCGCCTTCTTTGAGAATAATAATCTCTTTTGCAATACACTCGACATCAGAAACGATATGGGTAGCCAGCAAAATCGTCCGTCCCTGTGCAAACTGTGAAATCAAATTGCGAAAGCGGATGCGTTCACTTGGGTCAAGTCCTGCTGTAGGCTCGTCTAAAATAAGGATTTTAGGGTCGCCTAACATTGCCTGGACAATGCCGACTCTCTGCCGCATACCACCAGAAAGAGCGCCAATCTTTTTATCTTTCGCATCGAAAAGATTGACAATGCCCAGAAGCCTAAAAGCCCGTTCTTTTCCTTGTTCCGCAGGGATTCCCTTTAATGCGCACATATATAACAGGAAATCCATTACCGTAAAATCCCGATAGAAGATAGGGTATTGCGGCATGTATCCGATTTGTGATAAAAAGTCTTTGCCCATTTTTTTTGCATCTTGACCGTCTATCAAAACAGTTCCATTATCGCTGCCCAAAATGCCGACAAATATATTTATCAGCGTTGTTTTTCCTGCGCCGTTAGCCCCTAAAAGTCCATAGACGCCCTCCGAGAGTTCAGTCGTAAAATTCTTTAGGGCATATTTACCTTTATACTGTTTTGAAACATTCTGAAATGATACTTTCATAGATCATTACCCCTTAAAGCCAAATGTTGTGATCAAAGTGCTTACCTCGCCAATACCTCGCCCAAGCACAACGATACAGGCGCCGGATTCATCCAAAATTAAAATCTGCGGGACACGCTGGAAATAAGTACTGTTGCTGTCCTTGACCGTTTCGGTATGGATAACCTTTCCCGATGCTGTATCATAAATATTTATTGTTACGCTGGCTTCTCCCAAAATGGAAGCAGCAACATATTTACCTTGCTCAGAGCAGAAAACCCCGTCCTTTCCTTCGCTGCTGCTTGAGAATGTAATCTTTTTTTCTGTATTAGATGCAGTATCAAGCATTAGCAGCGTTCCATTATTTTTGTTAAAGCTCTGGGGCATGACAAGTAAGTTTCCGCCCTTTTGCACTTCTTCAACATCCACTTCATAATCGGCTTTTTTTGTGATACTAAGACTTGCATTGTCTGTGGATACTGTTCCATAAACAGAGACTCCATCCCCGCCATTAGAGCTTATTCCCATGCCTACATAAGTTAAAGTTTTATCTCCCGTAAATGCAAGACTATCCATCGTTACAATCTCCATATTATTTGCCCTGCCATTTTCGGAATAGTTCAGAATGGCATGTACCTTTTGGGAAGAAATATCATAGAGATAAAGTCCTTGTAATCCGCCGAAAGCGATTTGTTTTCCGTCCTGTGAAATGGTGACACTCGCCATTTGGAGGACAGAATCATCATTTAGAAGCCCGCGAAAGGAAATCGTATTCTCAACAACAAAATCCTTATTCAATAGGTATCCTTTTACTCCATTACTGCTTTGCGCCGTTGCAAATGAGTCCGTGCTGCCGCCGCTATTTTCTTCACCGACAATGAAATACCCGTCCGAATAAGGCTGCACACATAACTCATTCAAAAAAATATCCGCACTTGCTATAATCTCGCTTTTCCCAGTATCATAAAGATAGAGCTTATCTGCTGCAACAATAATCCGATTGCCATCGGCGTAATAACAGCCGCTGACCTTTCCAGAGAAAGCCGAGCCATTCACTGTGCCAACATCCATAGTATTTTTATCTGTATCACGATTCTGTGGGTTGGACTTATTCTTGCCGCTGCTTTTACTTCCTGTTTTTTCCGATGTGTTATCTTCTTCGGATTGTGGCGCATCTATGGAGCTTCCGTTTTCAGAACGATTCACATTTTCCTGACTGTTGCCACAAGCTGACAGATTAAGAGCAAAAGCAAGTATAAGCATAATGCGCATAAATTTCGTTTTCATTTTTAAACCCTCCTTATTTAGATAAAATAGTTTCGTTTTTACTTTCAGTCATTTGAGTATCAGATTTTTCATTTCCCTCACCATTTGCATTAAGATTACTGCTTCCTTTTTGGGGCGTTGCAGAGCTGTCAAATATTTCAACAGTTCCGGATTGCTGACCGTTATCTTTAGATTTTTTGGAACTGTTATCTGCATGATTCTCGAATGGAATTGCGTTATTGACTTTTTTATCCGTATCTGATTCCGTGCTGCTTTTTTCCTTAGCGCCATCCTGCGGTTTAGCGGCATCTTTATCATTATTGTTTGGCTCTGCGGGTCTGGCGTCTCCGCCGGCATTCTCTGGCTTTGTAATATTATTGTCGATCTTATCAGCAGGAACGCTGTTATGGGGCTGTGTCGTTATTATATCATTTTGGGATTTCTCTGTATTATCATCTTGACCGCCGCTACATGCTGACAGGACGAAGGTCAAAACAAGCATAAACAACATACATATCCATTTTGTTTTCATTTTTCAGCCCTCCTTATAAAGCAAAATTGAGCCTGTCTTATTTGTAGAACAATCATTGCTTGCAGCAACAGCTACCGCATAGAAAGTATTGAAATCATCTAATTTAGAGGTGTCTATGACGGCTTCCATTATCCACACATTTCCTTTGCTTAATGTTGCATCGTATGAAATCACTTTATCAAACGATATGGGCTTATGATTTAAGAAGAATGATATGCCATACCTTGTACCCGGTGTTCCGCAAATCGTGTAACGCACTGTAAGCGTATCTTTATTGGTAAGATTGATATTGTCATACACTAATTCGCCATCATAGGAAATAGTCGAATAAACGCCGCTATCCAATGTATCCATAGTAATTCCATTCCAACCGTTTTTCACAAGCTCATTCTCAATAAAAGAGGAAGTGATTTTTTCTTCCGCAACGCGGACATCACGAAAAATATTTTCACTTTCTCCATAAAAGATATCGCTGTCTGGAGCATCCTCATTAAAATGCAGTTTCAGCGCTCTTTCAAGGTGTTGATGATACCAGCCGTAACTTGATGTTTCTTTCATATCGGGTTGGAAAGCGGAATTGGTAATGCTCAGGATTGTAATATTTAGGGTATCACCTTTTTTTCCCGTGTTCGGTGTAAACACAAACGAAAATTTTTCTTCGTGCTTTTCTGATGTTTGGAAACAATGGAGATACTCATATTCCGCCCTTGTATCATTTACCTTGTACGCCTGTGGCTTTCCGTCCAAAAAGAGCAGGAAGCCTATGTTATCCAATTTCCCCTCTGATGCAAACTGATAGTCCAAGGTGAATTCTCCGCCGTAATACTCATACGGTAAAACACTCTGGTCATCCGCTCTGGTGGGACTCGCTTCCTCGTGACTGAGAATGCCTAAAGAACCATCTTCCTCTGATTTCATGAATGGATTTTCTTCCGTGTTTTGCGGGGGAGCTTTCCCGTCCTCAATGTTATAATTTCCGCAAGCTGTCGTAGTGAATAGCAAGCCGCAAATCATAACTAATGATAATATTCGTTTTCGCATTGTTTATCCTCCTGTCATGTTTGATGTATTTCAATTATAAAAGCCAAATGTCAAAATGCGGTCAAGGAATAGAAAATTACATAAGAAAAACCAACAAACTGTGATTTTTCACAAGTCTGCTGGTTCTGCGTCTATGCGTCTGGCTCTTTGATGATATATTTGTTCTCTACTACAAACTGGAAGTTATCGCTTTCTGATAATCCAATCGTCATCTTGAGTTTTCCTTTCTGCATAGTAACCGCAAGGCATATCCTTTAAGGCGCTGACAGAGTTATCTAAATCAAAAACCCATTTTAAAGATACTAACTTTGCTTCATCTGTTTCGTGTGTTTCCCCGCATAGAAATTGCCACATTCCGTCATCTTCATCATGTGATACATATAGAATAGGTGCCTGACGCTCCAATATATGACAACAGATAATCGTAGCAGTATCGGGTGAATCATAAAAAGGAAATTCCATGTCTGTTACTCCTTTCAAAGCTCGATTTTCCAGAATGTTAAACTGGAAGTTGTTTCTTTGTACATTCGCTGCTTTATCATATTAGGAATGTATTTTGATGGTTTTGCAATAAATAACAAATATATTCCGCATATCAGTTTAACCATCGCATCTGCAATGCAAATAACTGAAACTGGTATGCCCGGAAAAATATAGCCCATTGTTACGATAACCATACATACAATCCCCAACACTACCATACTCCAACCATGTACAAAAAACCACAAGAAGAAATGTATTGATGTTGCCATCCGTACACAAAGCCATATCTTCCTCCAATGCCATCCGGGGATAAACGGGCCAGCAATACAAAACATTAATATGAACAACGTAGCAATCGAAAAATAAATCATCTTTATCTGCTTTTTAGAAATATCTCCTTGAGAAAGTTTTTCTCTCACTTTTTTGTTTACATTGACTCCAAAAAAGCAGGCATAATAACCTATCAGAAACACAAACGGATTAACAAAAAATTCACCGCCACAAATGACAGCTACTATTAGTACAATTCCAATAAGAATCAACCATAAACCACATTGTATTTTGTGGTTATATTCCAATATTTCTTTCATTTCGTTCCTCCTGTAAATTTCGATTTGTTGTGTTCAGTTTAGCACATTTATAGAACATCGACAAGATTCTGTGTATGAAAACCCCAAAAGAATGAATTCTTCACTTGACAATGTGGCAAAGAGGTAATGGATTTTACATAGATAAGCATATGGCCCGGCCTGCATAGGCGGAAGGCCTGCTGTTTTGCTGGGGGCATATGGGGATTGCCCGGGGACGGTGGATGCCCGCCCCAGGTGTATGGCTAATGGATGAAAGTACATTCACATCCTGTTTTTTCCAGAAACTCATCCGCAGCCTTTTGCAGTATTTTAGGATCCCCGGTGAATTCCGTCTTCAGCTGAAGGGTTTTGTGGGCGGGAAGGTAGGAAGGATTTTTGCTTAAGGGAATTTCAAATTTCATGCACAGAAGCTGGGCTGTTTTAAACAGCTCATTTTGGTTCACCTTATCTGCTATGGCTATATGCCAGCCGGTCTGGTCGGCAAGTGCCTGTAATTGCCCACAGTACCTGTGCCCCAGGGCAGGGGAGGTAAAACTCAGTTCCAGATATTTCCCCGAGGGGCAGCTGCCCTGGCGCAGGCTTTTCCTGTCCGGCCTGTGAGGCAGGTTTTCAAAAGCCTGGTCAATACAGAAAAAAGCCAGGTTTTGTTCAGCCATCTTAGTATTTTCCTGGCAGGGGCAAAAGAAGCCCTGGCCAGGTTTTGGTGTTGGCCCAGGGGAAAGGGCGGGGGAAGGGGTGGGCTTTTGCCCGTTGATGGAGAGCTGCCAGCCGGTAAGGGAATAAAATTGGCTGGCAGCCGCCTGGTGCTGCCCGGCGGCCTTTCCCGTAAGGGTGACGGCATAGGTTTTTTTCTCCACATGGTAAGAGGTTTTGGCAATCCCGTCCCCCAGCAGGGAGGATAGCAGGAAGGAAGCCGCATTATGGTTGGTTGCCGGATTTATCCGTGCCGTCCAGCCGGTAGCCCTGGCAAAGGCATCTGCCGCTTCCTGGAAGAGGGACAGGTCTTGGGCATCAGGATAATCAAATTGCAGGACTGTTTCTTTCCGGTCAATGTGATATCCGATTTTCCGGTAAGGAAAATTCCCGAAGAATTTTTCAACCTCCAGGGCCAGCTGCTGCTGGGTCAGCTCTTTGGGGGACTGTAGGGCGGCAACCTCATCCGGCGTGTTGGCGTCCCAGAGGAACAGCCGCCTGGCATTAGGGGAGAAATAACAGCTTCCCATAAGGTGTTCCTGCATGGACTGCAGCGTCCCTCCATCGGTTATGGCCCTGCCATACCAGATATGGGCAAGCTGGGACAGGGAAAAGGATCTTCCGGGATAGTGCTCCCGCCAGCATTCCCAGAGAAGCTTTTCCCCCTCTTGGGTGTAGGCCTGGTTGCCCCCAAGGGTGAAGGCAGGGGAGAAATCCGCCTGTTTGCGTTTGCTGCGGAGGGAAAATTCATAGCGCTGCCCGCATTGGGGGAGATAAACCTGCCTGCGGAAGTCCTGGCAGGACAGATCCTTGCCCAGCTCTTCCATGGCGTCCTGGTTCCCGTGGACCAGATAAATGTGCCGTGGGCAGAGGCGCCCTACCAGCCCTTCAATTTCCATTTTGTCCCCGTGGGCGGAAAGCCCTACCTGTTCAATGCGGCATTTTACCGGGAGGGTAACGCCGTTTAAGGAAATGCTGGTGTCTTTAGGGTCTTCCAGGAGATGCAATAGCTGGCGGCCGGGGGATTCCTCATCCTGATACCCGGTGATAATGATGCAGGCGTTTTCTGATGATACAAGGTGCTGGGCGTACAGGGTGCTGGGGCCGCCGGTGAGCATGCCGGAGCTGGAAAGGAAAATAGCAGGCCCATCGGTGGATAATAATTCCTCCCGTTTTTGCATAGGGGCGACTGGCTGTATTTCTTTGGTATAAAAAGGCTCGTTGCCCTTAAGGATCCGTTTTCCCAGGGAGTTTTTCAGATAGGAAGGGTTCCGGGTATACATAATGTTGATGTCCCGGATCATGCCATCCACGTAAACGGGCACAGCAGGAAGCTGCTGGTTCTGGATAGCGGCCCGTAGGGCCAGGAGGACTTCCTGGGCCCGCCCCAGGGCGAAAGCCGGGATCAATACTTTTTTCTTTTCCCGGATACACTCCCCTAACAGTTCCACCAGACGCTTTTCCTCCAGCTGCCTGTTAGCGTGGAGGCGGTTTCCGTAGGTGGTTTCTAAAATAGCAATGTCCGGGCGCAGCTTCGGGATGCTGATACCTTCAATGGTGCGCTGGGAAAAGGCGGAGAAGTCCCCGGAATAAAACAGGCTCCCTTCCTCAGTGGTAAGGTAAATACAAGCCGCCCCCGCAATATGCCCCGCCGGGTAAAAGGTCAGGGTGAACCCGTCCAGAATGGGAAAAGGCGCCTGGTAGCCCAAAGGATGGATGCGCCCCAGCATGGAAAGCACGTCCTGCTGGGAATAATGGGGGATTTCTCCCTCCCGGTTATTCATGATCTTCAGGCTGTCATATAAAAGTACCCGGGCCAGGTCCTGGGTCATGGCAGTCATGTATATGGGGGCGTTGGGATAAGCCTTGCTGGCAATAGGCAGGGTCCCGATATGGTCCATATGGGCGTGGCTTATGAGAATAGCGTCCACACCGCCCTGTTCCTGCAAAGTCCGGAAATCGGGAAGAGGGTCTTTGGAGCCGGACTGACGGATGCCTGCGTCCATCAGGATGCCCTTGCCTGCTATCCGCAGATAAATACAACTGCCGCCAATCTCCATGGCACCGCCGAGAAAATGTAGGTTCATTTGTAGGATTCCTTTCCTTAAGTTTGTCTATTTATTTTATATTACCGGGTGGGAAAAGACAATGATTTTTGGTAAGCTTGGTGGCCGCCATAAGAAAATACTGCCCCATCTGATACCGGGCTGGAAATGGATCTTTTGCAAAAATATCTGTTCATCCCCCTTGACATCTTTGCAAAAAGCCAGCAAAATAAAGACATAGCCAACAAAAGCGATGGGTGGCTTACCCTGTTTTCCAGCGATGAACCGGATGTGATTATCGGGCTTTTGGAGAAGTACCCGGAGTTCCGGGATATTTACGGGGAAGCCTATCAAATCTGTCTGAATATAGAGAAGGTGATGGAGATGTTTTCGGAAGAATTGTATATGCTTGACAGGAATACGGAGAAGTATATGATAGATGTGATGCAGAATGAATTCGGCCAGGCGCGTAACGACCTGCAGGAGGCAAAGGACAGTTTGGCGATAAAACAAAATGTCCTAATTGAGACACAGAATGACTTGGCGGAAGCTAAAAATGACTTGGACAGGATGGGCGAAAAGTATATACAATCCGTAAGGAATGCTGTGGAAATCATGCGCAGCATGGGCCTTGGGGAACAGGAAATTATGGGCAGGCTTTGTGGGCAGTACCAGCTTGGGGAAGGGCAGGCAAAAGAGTTCCTGTGAGGGTACAGGCTGCCAATATAGTAACGGAGAATAACAGCCTTTACAGCCAGCAAGGAGGAAACAGGTATGGACAGCAGGGCACAATCATTTGTAATAGGAGGGGCGGACGGCCCCACTGCCATATTTCTGGCGGGAAGCTTTGGGGAAAATTTTAAGGCCGGGGTCATTATATTTGTGGTATGTGTCCTTTTTCTGGCGGCGTTCCTTGCCCTGTGGAAGCCTGGCGTAAGGACCAAGTACCGCTTTATCCGGCTTTCCATAGCAAATCTGCTGATCCATCTGATGGACGGGCTGGTCACCTTTGTGAATACGCCGGACCTGGCAATGGAAGGAAATGTCCTGGTGCGGCGGCTTGGCCTGGGATGGGGGGCACTGTTTACGGCAAATCTGATTTTCTTTTTACTGATCGTGCTTTCCGCGTGGTATTTTAACCGCTATGAGCATGTACCCATTCCTGCCAGGAGCATTTTCGACTACTACATGAAATTGTTTTATGGGGAACACTATAAACCTTCATGGTTTTGGTATAAGATCTCAAAAAATTACCGCTCCAAAGGAGCCATGATGGGCTATTCTCTTTACTGGGGGCTTACAGCAGGTGCCCCTGTATTTGTCATAGGATGGCTTTTGCATATGCTGGACGCAGTGCCCGCCTGGTGGCATAACCAGTGGATTGCTGTTATCCTGGGGATTTCCGTGGCATTTTTATGTATGTACAGATGGGTAAGGGAAGGATACAGGTGCGGGCAGGAAAAACCATCCAAATAAGAAAGTTCATTATATATGGTATATACAGAATTGCCAAAAGGTGATAGAATTACCAATAAAAATAACGGGAGCCGTCAGATGCGATTTCTAATCTGCATCTGGCAGCTTTTTTGTATGAAAAAGAAAGGGCAGCTATGCAGACACAAAAAAGTAAAGACAAGTTTCCCATCGTCTATCTGATGATGTATATTGTATTTTATGCAGGGCAGTTGGTATATGATACCTATCTGAACCTGTATCTTAACCAGATCGGCATGAGTGCCACTGAGATTGGGACTGTGATCTCTATCTCCACTGTTGGCATTTTGTTTTCCCAGCTTTTCTGGGGAAGGGTAAGCGACAGGACAGGGAAAAAGGTAATGGTATTGCGGATCCTTTATTGTTTTGCGCTGGTTTTTTCCTTATCATTTTATGTTACAAAGAATTATCTGTTTGTCTGCCTTCTGGTGACCCTTTTTGGCATGATGTTTGCGCCGGTGATGCCCCTGATGGACAATGTGACACTGGAAACATTAGGGGGCGGCAAGTGGGATTTCGGCCAGATCCGTGCAGGGGGCACCTTCGGGTATTCCCTCATGGCGCTGGTTTCCGGTTTCCTTTTGAAAGACCAGTATTCCGGCATTTTTCTGTGGCTGGCAATATGCCTGGTTTTATGCCTGGTATGCACCATGGGCCTGGGATTTGTCCCCCAAAGGGAAAAGGAGAAGAAGGCGCCCGAAGATGAGGCCCGGGGCAAAACAGGCAAAGGCTCCCTGCTGGCAGTGGTTTTCCGGAACAAGACCCTGCTGGGGCTGATTGGGTTCCAACTGATGCATGGGCTGGGGGTGAGTTTCTTTACCAGCTATTATCCCATTTACTTTACCTCCATCGGCGGGGACAGCAAACTGGTGGGGATACTGATGTTTGCCTGTGCCATATCGGAGATCCCTTTTTTTATTGGGATGAGCCGGATCGTAAAGAGGCTGGGGGCAGCAAGGGTGCTGTTTATTGCAGGGCTCCTTACCGGGTGCCGGTGGCTGATGCTTGGCATGGTCCGGAACCCTTATCTGGCGATACCCTGTAATATGCTCCAGGGCTTTAGCTTTACGGCAGTGACCTGGTGCCTGTTAAACTACATCAACAGAAAGGTTCCCTATGAATACCGGGCAAGAACCCAGGTGCTTGGCAATGTGATCTCCATGGTCTGCGGGCGTTTTATTTTCGGATACCTGGGCGGGAGGCTTTTTGACAGCGTAGGCGCTCCCAGGGTCTTGCTGGGGCTGGGGATATTCATGGCCGCCGCAGGCTTCGGGGCAGGCAAACTGAAAATCGAAATGGAAAATTAGGGCATTTTTTGCCTGCCGCCCACAGTGGTGCACTGATTTTACCAGAAAAGCTAAAAATGCAACATCTGTTGAATAACATGACAAATATCACATAGATTTTCAGAAAATTTACCAGTATACTTAGGTCACGAGTATAAATTGTCCACAGGCTGGTGGGCAGATTGCTGGGTATAAAAATGCTTTTTCCGGTATTCTGAGGGGGATTCCCCGCAAAGCTTACGGAAAATGCGGTTAAACTGGGAAAAGCTGGAAAACCCGCAGTCAAAGGCAATCTGGGTAATCTTGTCCTCACTGTTGATCAGGAGGAACTGGCAGTTGCGTATCCTTACCAGGTGGATATAATGGGTGATGGTATAGCCAGTGATGCGCTTAAACTGGTGGGAGAGGTAATATGGGCTCATAAAGGCATCGTGGGCAAGCTTTTCCAGGGTCAGGTCTTCCCGGTAGTGGGTATGTATATAATTGGAAACGGAATAGATCCTTTCTGTGATTTTATTATCCACATTTTCTTTTTCATAAAGATTATATCCCTGAAACTGGTCCAGGCAGTATAGGAACTGTGTAAAAATACTGTGCAGGACCAGCTCATAGGTCCCGGACAGCTCCTGGGAGCCAGCCTGGTGGGACAGCTCCACGATCTGGTTCAGCAGCCCGGTCAAGATATTGAGCTGGCTTTCCGGGAACCGGTAAATGGGGAGCTTTTGGTGGAAAGGCTTTAACATTTCGCTGTAGGCATCCCGGAAGCCGTAACCGTCATCTTTGTACATAAAGGTAATGATCAGCCGCTTGGAAGGGTCGTTCTTTGGGTAACTGGTCTTGTGCAGTAAGGAAGGCGGAAGCAGCACGAAATCATTGCACTGGATCGGATAGGGGATCCCTTCCAGGAAGTGGATGGCATTGGGGCTTAAAAGCACATGGATCTCATAATAGGAATGAAAGTGTTCAAATTCCATATTTTCTTTTGCATAGCGGATATCGAAATCAAAAAAATAAAAGATGGAATTGGGAATATCGTTGACGATAATAAAATGCTTCTCTTCATATCTAATAGGATTGATCATCGCAATTACCTGTCCTTTTGACAATTTTATCTTTGATAAAGATGGCGTAGATAATATCTGTAACAATATAATAACAAAAAAAAGCAATAAATACAATAAAAAATGGGGGTCACTATGAATAAAAGAAAAACATTGATTGTTTTTACGGACAGCGGAGATACCATTATTGATGAATCCACACAGCAGTATATGGAAGAAAAGCCGGAGATCGTCTCACGGGCGGATTTCATTGAGGACGGGGGGGAAGTGCTCCGCCAGCTCCATGAGGAGGGGTACACCATTGCCCTGGTAGCGGACGGGGAGGAAGAATCTTTCCAGAACGTATACAGGGAAAACGGGCTGCGCTATTGTTTTGATGCCTGGGTAGTATCGGAGACTGTTGGTGTGCAGAAGCCTGAGGAGATCATGTTCCAGACGGCCATGGACCAGCTCCATCTTTCAGAGGGGGACAAAAAGCGGATCGTCATGATCGGCAACAACCTGAAAAAGGACGTGGCAGGGGGGAACCGTTTCGGGCTCACCACCATCTGGCTGGACTGGTCGCCCCGGTATTTCCATGAATTCCAGCAGGAGGACTGGAAGCCGGACTATACCATCAGCCATCCATCCCAGCTGCCCGGGCTTTTGGCGGAGCTGGACCGGAAGCTGGAGGAAGAACAGGCGCAGGAGGTGGATGAGAAGCTGGAGCGGCTGATGAAAATGTTTTCCCCGATCCTTTATGAGGATGACCTGCCATTTATGCAGAATATGAGGGAAAAGAAAAAGATCTCCGAAGAAGAGCTGAAAAAGTACGCCCATTGGGAATGGCCCCAGGGGGTAGGGCTGTTCGGCATCTGGAAACTGTATGCAGCCACCGGGAAGAAAGAATATCTGGATATGCTGGTCCGGTTTTATGACACCCAGACAGAGGTGGGATTCCCACCCCTTAATGTGAACACAGTAGCGCCCTACCTGGCTATGTCCTATCTGGCGGAGCATTTAAAAAGCGAGGCCTATATGGAGCCCTGCCGGGAGGCTGCTTCCTGGATCATGGACAGTATGCCCAGGACCCAGGAAGGGGGCATCCAGCACCAGACCTCGGACGATGAGAACGACCAGGAGCTTTGGGATGACACCCTGTTTATGACAGTGCTGTTCCTGGCCAACATGGGGCGCATCCTGGACCGGGAAGATTACAAAAAGGAAGCCCAGTACCAGTTCCTGCTCCATGTGAAATACCTCCAGGACCCGGTAACAGGGCTGTGGTATCATGGGTGGACTTTTAAGGAAAAGAACAATTTTGCCGGGGCTTTCTGGGGAAGGGGAAACTGCTGGATCACCATTGCCATCCCGGAAGTGCTTTCCATGATCGACTGCCCGGAACCGGTGAGGCGTATTCTGGCGGAAACCTATCAGAACCAGGTATCCGCGCTGGCAAAGCTGCAGGCAGGAAGCGGTATGTGGCATACCCTGCTGGATGATGCAGATTCCTATGAGGAGGCAAGCGCCACCTGTGGTTTTGCTTACGGGATCCTGCGGGGCATCCATACAGGCATTTTGGGGGAGGAGTATCTTGCGGTGGCCCGGAAGGCGCTTTCGCCTGTCCTGTCCCTGGTTTCCCCGGAGGGGGTGCTGGAGCAGGTATCTTACGGCACGCCCATGGGAAGGCTTTCCAAAGACTTTTACAAGGAGATTCCTTTAAAGTCCATGCCCTACGGCCAGGCGCTGGCAATTTTATTCCTGGCAGAATGGAGGGAATATGAGCAATAAGACTATCTGGCCGGGCAGGCAGTGGCAGGACCGGCTGGCGATGTGGGCGGAAGAATTTCCCAAGCATTTCCAGATAAAGTGGGAGGAACTGCCGGTGGCCGGGTTTTCCACCAAGGAGAGGCTTTCCCTTTCCCAGGCGGAAAAGCAGGGGGCAGCCCAGGGGCAGCCTGTGCCGGTGGGAACCCGGTGGGGAAAATTTTGGGAGTACGGCTGGTTTTTCTGGGAGTGGACGGTGCCAGAGGAGCTGGAAGGGAAACGGATCGTCTTCTTCCCCGGGGTTGGCGAGGAAATGCTGCTGTGGGTAAACGGCAGGGAAAAAGGCTCAGTGGATAAACGCCACAGCTATGTGACGCTGTCCAGGAAAGCAGCAGCAGGGGAACATTTCCGGATAACGGCAGAGTGCTATGCCGGGCATGGCCCCAGGCGGGAGGAAGGGTGTTTTTGCCGGAAAGGGGAGAAGCCCTTTTCCGACCAGGACGTCCCCCAACTGGTGACAGCCCCCTCCCAGGTGGCTGTGTGGCAGGAAGAGATTTTTCAGGCGGGGATGGATTACCAGGCCCTGTATTCACTGCTTTCCCGGCTTCCGGAGCGTTCCCTGCGTGCCATGAAGGTGGCGGAAGGGCTGATGCGCTTTACCACCCTGGTGGATTTTGGGCTTCCCGCGGAAGAACTTACCAAGGCTGTGGTATCGGCAGATGGGATCCTGCGCCCCCTGTTAGAATGCAAGAACGGTTCCACCGCCCCGGAATTTACCATTTTCGGGCAGTCCCACTTAGACCTGGCATGGCTGTGGACATTGGAGGAGACCAGGCGGAAGGCTGCCAGGACCTACAGCAACCAGTTGGAACTGATGGAGGAATATCCTGAATACCAGTTTCTCCTCTGCGAGCCGCCTATCCTGGAATACTTAAAGGAATCCTATCCGGCGGTGTGGGAGAGGGTAAAGGAAAAGATCAAAGAGGGGCAGGTGATCCCGGAGGGAGCCCTTTATGTGGAGTGCGACACCAATATGCCCTGCGGGGAAAGCCTGGCCAGACAGTTCCTTTATGGGAAGGAATGGTTCTGGCAGGAGCTTGGATGTGACTGCAAGCTGGCATGGATGCCGGATACCTTTGGGTTTTCCGGTGCGCTGCCCCAGATCATGAGCCAGTGCGGCGTGCCTTATTTCACCTCCCAGAAGCTCATACGCCAGGATCCGGAGTGTGAGCCTTTTCCTTTTAATGATTTTTGGTGGCAGGGGATTGACGGCAGCCGGATATTAGGACATACTTATAAGGAGAACAACGCCCCCCTATCCCCCATGGACATGGTCCGGCGGTGGGAGGACGACAGAGTCCAGCCCCAGGGGATGGAAGGGATGCTCTATCCCTTTGGCTACGGGGACGGCGGCGGCGGCCCTACCAGGGAGCTTTTAGAGATGGCCAGAAGATGTGCCGACTTAGAGGGGGCACCCCGGGCCAGGTATGAAAGCCCGGTGGCTTATTTTGAGCGGCTAAAGGAGCGGGGCACAGACAATGTATTTGCCGGGGAGCTGTATTTAAGTTGGCACCGGGGAACCTATACCGCCCAGGCGAAAACCAAAAAGGGAGTGCGCCGGGGAGAATGCCTGTTAAAGGAAGCGGAATACTGGAATACCCTTCTTGGGCTTTACCAGGGCCGGCAGCCGGGCTTTGGGGGAAGTACAGATGCCTGCACCCTGGCAGGGGAACTGAAGGGGCTGTGGAAACGGCTGTTAATACAGGAGTTCCATGATATCCTGCCAGGGACGGGGATTGCCCGGGTGCACCAGGAAGCGGAAGATGAGCTGGCACAGATCGCCGGTGCCTGTGAGGGCATTTTAGGAAAGGTGCTGGATGCATTTGAAGGGGAAGCCCCCCAGGGGAAGGAAAGCCAGGGAGAGGCATTCACAGCCCCTCCCCGGGAAGGGAGCATAGGCTTCTGCCCGGGAAAAGGCAGGTATTATTTAAAGAGCCGTGAGCTGTATGCGGAGCTTGACAGTGCAGGAAGGGTGTGGAAGCTTTCCAGGGGAGAAGGGGGAGAGGATTTTACGGCAAAGGATGCCCCCATGAATACCCTGCGGCTGTACCGCAATGTGAACGGTTATTATGATGCCTGGGAGATTGGCAGTATGTACGAGCAGGAGGAGGAGGCCCTGGATACTTCCCTTTGGCACATGGAAGAGTCACAATACCAGGGACGCCCTGCCTGGCTGCTGAAAGGGCAGGTGAAAGATTCCCCCTTTTCCCAAAGGATCTGTATCAGCCAGGACGGCTGTTTGCTGGAATTCCATACGGAAATCTTCTGGCAGGAGCGGCACCGGATGCTGAAGGTGGATTTCCCTGCGGCGGTACGGGCGGCGGAGGTTACGGGAGAAATTGCCTTTGGGGCAATAAAACGCCCGGTGATGGGCTCTTACCAGTGGGAGAAAGACCGTTATGAGGTGTGCGGCCACAGATACAGCCTTTTAGAGGATGGCAGCCGGGGGATCGGGCTCTTTAATGACAGCAAATATGGTTACAGTGCCAAGGAAGACAGGATCAGCCTTACCCTGCTGCGGGCGCCTTTGATGCCGGATATGTATGCAGACCAGGGGAGGCAGGAGTTTTCCTATGCCTGCTATCCTTTTGAGGGGGATTCCCGGAGGGGCCAGATCGCCCAGAGGGCTGTTTCCTTTAACCGCCGTTCCCATCTTGGGGAAAGCCTGCAAAAGCGGGTGGGGATCCTTGGGAAATCCTTTGGCTTACTGGAGATTGCAGGGGCAGCAGGGGAACCGGCCCATGTGCTGATAGAAAGCATAAAGCTTGCCGAGGAGGGCAGCAAAAGAACGGTGATCCGCCTCTACGAGGCTGTGGGCTGCCCCCAGAAGGTGCGGATCTCCTTTGTACCTGCCGTAAAAGAGCTGATGGAGTCGGATATCCTGGAAAGGGAAGGAAGACGCCTGCCCTTTGCTGGCAACAGCATAGAGATGGCCTTTGGCAGTTTTGAGATCAAAACACTTATGATATTGAAATAACAAAACAGGAGGAATGAAGATGTTTGAGGGAAAAGAAGTAAAGCTGGGAATTGCTCCCATTGCCTGGACCAATGATGACCTGCCGGATCTTGGAAAGGAAAATACTTTTGAGCAGTGTGTCAGTGAAATGGCGCTGGCAGGGTATACCGGCTCAGAGGTAGGAAACAAGTATCCCAAAGACCCGGAGGTATTAAAAGCGGCGCTTTCCTTAAGGGGCGTTGAGATCTGCAACGCATGGTTTTCCACTTTCCTGATCAGCAAGCCTTATGAGGAAACGGAAAAGGAATTTGAAAAGCATGTGTCCTTCCTTTCCCAGATGGGGGCAAAGGTTGTGGGGGTCTCCGAACAGAGCCACAGTACCCAGGGAATACAGGACCAGCCGGTATTTGAGGGCAAGTACGTGATGAATGAGGAAGAGTGGGGGCTTCTGTGCCAGGGGCTGGACCGTCTGGGGAAATTATCCCTAGAGAAATATGGTGTGGCGCTGACCTTCCATCATCATATGGGAACCGTAGTCCAGAGCGCTGAGGAAGTGGAGCGCCTGATGCAGGGGACGGACCCGGCTTATGTAAGCCTTTTGTTTGACAGCGGCCACTTTGCTTACTGCGGGGAAGACCCGGTGGAGATGGTAAAGCGTTATGCGGGACGCATTAAGCACGTACATTTAAAGGATATCCGCCCGGAAGTGGTAGAAAAAGTAAAGGCGGAGAAGATGAGCTTTCTGGCGGGCGTGCGGGCAGGCGCCTTTACTGTCCCGGGTGACGGCTGCATCACCTTTGCACCCATTTTCAAGGCACTGGAAGAGAGCGGCTATGAGGGCTATATGGTAGTGGAGGCAGAGCAGGACCCGGCAAAGGCCAACCCCCTGGCATATGCTATCCAGGCAAGAAAGTACATAACAGAGCAGACCGGGCTTTGATTTGCGGCTGTTTATAGGCGGCCCTATGGCCGCCTGAAGATAGAGATTTCAGAAAAGAAAAGGAGAAAAAAATGATTACAGTAGGTATTATCGGGGCAGGAAGGATCGGCAAGGTACATACAAGGAGCATCTGTAACTTTGTGCGCAACGCAAAGATCAAGACCATTGCAGACCCTTTTATGAATGAGGAGACAGAAAACTGGGTAAAGAGCATGGGGGTACCCAATGCGGCCAAAGATTATAAAGAGATCTTAAACGACCCTGAGATCCAGGCAGTCTTAATCTGCTCATCCACAGACACCCACTCTTCCATTTCCCTGGAAGCCATTGCAGCGGGCAAGCATGTGTTCTGTGAAAAACCCATTGACCATGACCTTGACAGGATCAAGGAAGTCATTGCTGCCTTAAAGGGGAGCAAGATTAAATACCAGGTAGGCTTTAACCGCCGCTTTGACCATAACTTTGCCGCAGTAAAGCAGGCGGTAGTGGAAGGCAAGATCGGCGAACCCCATATTATCAGGGTGACTTCAAGGGATCCTGAGCCCCCCAGCGCAGAATATGCGGCAGTTTCCGGCGGCATGTTCCTGGATATGACCATCCATGACTTTGATATGGTGCGTTTCCTGGCAGGATGCGACGCAGAAGAGATCTATGTACAGTCTGCTGTATTGGTAGACCCGGCAATCGGGGAAGCAGGGGATGTGGATACCGCAGTGATCACCCTGAAAATGGAAAACGGCGCTATCGCAGTGATCGACAATTCCAGAAAGGCCGTTTACGGCTACGACCAGAGGGCGGAAGTGTTCGGCTCCAAAGGAATGGCAGCCACTTCCAATGATGCCCCTTCCAGCATGGTACTGTCCAACGCAGAGGGCATTACCGGGGAAAAGCCCCTTTACTTCTTCTTAGAGCGTTACATGGAATCCTTTGCAAAAGAAGTGGGATGCTTTATTGACGCCATTGAGAACGATACAGATACACCTCTTGGAGTGGAGGATGGGTTAAAGCCTGTGCTTATGGGGATTGCGGCAAAGAAGTCCGTGGAAGAACACCGTCCGGTGAAGCTTTCTGAAATAGGATAACAAAAGACAGCTTTTAAAATAAAGCGGCTTCCTGCAGCCACTGGAAAGATACCAGGGCAGGGGAGCCGTTTTGCTTAGAAAAATTCAAGGGCCTTTCCCTGACAGTAAAACCAATATTCTCAAAGCAAAATACACCGTCGCCAGAGGGTGTATTTTTATGTACATTTGGCGCAAGTATTGTCAAATACTCCCCTGCGGGAAGAAGCAATGGAAAATACTTCTTGTTTCATTATAAAGCAAAATATGCAATAATTAAAAAACTAAAAAGCAAATGATGAATAGATAAATTGTATATGTAAGTTTAGAATAAACTTGTTGATATTTATTGAAAGTGTCTAATCAATAAGTAAAAAAGTAGTCAGATTGGAGAAAAGCGATGGATGGGAAAAAGAAGAGTACCGTAAAAAAGAAGGGTGTAGGCAGTATGAAGCTTTACCTTCGCAACAGTTGGCAGCTATACGCAATGCTGGTAGTTCCTGTGGTTTATATGATCTTATTCAAGTATAAACCTATGATAGGCGTAGTAGTAGCCTTTAAAAAGTTCAATGTTTTCCAGGGAATCTGGAACAGCCCATGGGTTGGGTTTGCCCATTTTAAGGAGGCATTTACTTCAGCAGATTTCTGGTCTGCGCTCAAAAACACATTGATCTTGAACCTGGGCGATTTGGTCATCGGGTTCCCGATCCCTATTTTTCTGGCAATTTTCCTAAATGAGCTGCGCAGCAGCGGGGTCCGTAAGACAACGCAGACATTGCTTTATTTGCCGAACTTCTTATCATGGGTTATCATTTCAGGTGTGGCAACACAGTTGCTCTCCTCCAGCGGCCTTGTAAACAATATTGTAAACGCTCTGGGATTCAATTCCATCCCGTTCTTAAGCAATAGTTTCCTTTGGAGGTTTGTATATTGGTTCTTTGGTGTATGGCAGGGCGCAGGTTATTCCCTGATCGTGTATCTGGCAGCCCTCATGGCAACAGATGCGTCATTAGGGGAAGCGGCTTACATAGACGGGGCAACCAGGATGCAGAGGATCTGGCATGTGACCTTGCCGCAGATTTCCTCTACGATCACTGTCCTGCTGATCATGCAGATCGGTAAACTGGTATCCATCAGCTTTGACCGTCCCTATATGATGGGAAATACTTTGGTGAAAGATGCTTCCGATGTTATCAGTACTTATGTATATTCCATAGGCCTTGCGGCAGGCCGGTTTGACTTTGCAACGGCGATTGGCTTGTTCCAGACAGTGGTAGGCGTGGTGCTGGTGCTTTTAGCAAATGCAGTTATTAAGAAGATGGGACAGGAGGGTATTGTGTAATGAGCGCATTAAATAGTAAAGGTGAAAAATTATTCCAGCTATTTTGGACAATTTTCTTTATATTGATCACTTGCATAGCGATGGTCCCGATTTTACGTGTTATCTCAATGTCTTTCAGTGCCAAAGAGGCTATTAACGCCAGCAGGGTGACCATTTTGCCCATTGGCTTTAATACGGAAGCTTATGTAAAATCCTTCCAGAGCGGCAGTTTTGCCCGTGCTTTTGGTTATTCCATTATGCTGATGCTGGCTTCTACAGTGGTCAACCTTGTTATGACAGTATTGGCAGCTTACCCTCTCTCCAAGAAGAATCTTGTGGGGGGAAGCGTAATTATGACTATGTTTGTACTGACCATGTATTTAAATCCTGGCGTTATCCCTGAGTATTTGAATGTAAGGGATTTTAAATTGATTGATACCGTTTGGGCCTTAATCATTCCCGGTGCCCTTAGCGCCTATAACATGATCATCATGTGTAATTCATTCAGGGGTATTGATTCCGCTATTTATGAAGCGGCAAAGATTGACGGATGCAGTGAATTCCGGACGCTTACCAGCGTTATTCTTCCTTTGGTGTATCCCACCCTGGCAACCCTTGGCCTGTTCTATGCGGTGGGAAGATGGAACAGCATCAGCGATGTATTGTATTACATAAACTCTTCCAAATACTTTACCGTACAGATGGTTCTGAAGCAGTTTGTGGAATCCGTTAAGATTTCTGTAGAGGAAGGTATGACAAGTAATCTGGTGGCAGACAATATCAAATCAGCAAGTATCGTGATTTCCATGCTGCCCATGCTGATTGTATATCCTTTCGTGCAGAGGTTCTTTACAAAGGGAATTATGATTGGTGCAGTAAAAGGTTAACAGATGGATTAAATGATCCTACAGGAACCTTATCTTACAGGAATTTATTCCTGCTGGGATTTGGTTCCGGGATATTTAATAAATAAAATAATGGGAGGCTTAATAATGAGGAAAAAGAGCTTAATGAAAAAATCGCTTGCCCTTGTGCTTGTAGCGGCAATGGCAGCAGCAATGGCAGGATGCGGTGGCAAAACCGATTCTGACAGCAGCACACAGACACCGGCAAATGATTCATCCAGTTCCCAGGGCGAAAGCTCCGGCGGTTCAGATGCAACAGAAGGAACCGATTCTGCAGGAGAAGCAGATGCAGCAGGCGGGGAAACCGCAGCAGCAGGGGATCTGTTTGGCGATGAAGTTGACCTGAATGTAATGGTTTGGGACAGAGGCGATGCAGCGCCCAATACCACAACAGAAGACAACAACCTGACCAAATGGATCCAGCAGCAGGTAAAAGAGCAGTTTAACATCAATGTTACTTATACGGCAGTTCCCCGGTCAGAATCTGATGACAAAGTGAACATCATGATGTCCGGCGGCACATCCCCTGATATCGTATTTACTTATGACCAGGATTTGTATTACAACTATGCAAACAGCGGCGCCCTCACCGATTTGACGGAAGTATATGCACAGTATGGCTCCAACATTGCCAAATATTGTGAAGAAGCACAGCCCATCGGCCTTCTGGGCGATGCAAGATATGCGGTTATGAAGCAGAGAGGTACAGAGAGTGCAAGGCACTTATCCTATATCCGCAAGGACTGGCTGGATGAACTTGGGATGGAAGTTCCCAAGACAAAGGCAGAGCTTGGGGAATACCTGCAGGCAGTAAAGGATAAGAACCTCGGCGGTTCCAAGACCATTCCCTGGGGCATGAGCGGACGTTCCGACACAGAGAAGGGGTATCTGAACTTTATCGGGTCCTATGTAAATTTCGAAACTCCCTGTGATGAGTATGTTTACAATGAAACATATGTGGTAGTAGCCCCTGGGGCAAAAGACGGGTTAAAGCAGCTCAATGAATGGTACAATGCAGGCCTGATCTCCCAGGATTTCCCTACAGATACCAGCGAGGATGTTTTAAAGTCAGATGTTGCTAACGGTTCCGTAGGTTTCATTTTGGATGACGTTACCGCAAGGGACGACCAGATTGCTGTTTTGAATACCGAGATCGGGCATGAGACATTTATCCCTGTTCAGTGCTTTGACCTGCCTGACGGTTCTTACCGTACACCTTTTGAGCAGAGATATGCTATGTTTGTTATGATCCCTGCAACAGTAAGTGAGGAAAAAGTAGTGGCAGCCATGAAATACCTGAACTGGATGGCTGATCCTGAAGTTGCTGTGAACATTTACTATACGCCTGAACATGAATATGATGAACTGGGACTTCCTATTGATGCACCCAAGGAGAAGAAGCATGAAAAAGGATATCCGGGAACATGTGATGACCTGAGCATCATGAACCAGAACTTTGAGTGGGTAAACGATGCAGCGCTGAATGCGAAGTCTGCATTCATGAACCAGAATCCCCAGTGGGCAACAGAAGAGTGGTATAAGTCACGTTCCGATGTTATGGATATTGGCAAATACCGTTATCCTGTATTCTCTTATAAGTGTGAAGCAGAGCAGATGTACGGCGCTGATATCAAGACCCGTATGGTAGGATTTGTTTATAAGACAATCTGCTGCCCGGCTGACCAGTTTGAGGCAACCTATGAAGCAGGTTACAATGAGCTGGTAAACGCAGGCCTCCAGAAGATCTTAGACGGAAGGACTGAGTACTTCAATAGCCAGGGCTAAAGAAGATCCTGATTACTGCAAATAATAAAAATTCCTGGAAGCAGCAATAATCACCGGGAGTAAAAAGCCTGTTACAGATTATTGTAACAGGCTTTTCTAAAATGAAGGGAGGGCTTTTTGAAAACACATCTTGAAATTGCTGAAAAATACCTGCCCGTTTTCTGGATGGATGAAAAGGAACCTTTTACCATAGACGCCCTTGGCTATACGGTGTTTACGGAAGATGCCCCAAGCGGCTCCTTCCAGAAACGGTTCCTTACCGCAGACTGGGACCGTACCAAATGGCTGGTTGAGTATGCCATCTGGTTTGATTATGACATCCAGCATCTTTATGAACTGGAGCATGTGTGGGTTTATGTAGGAAAAGACGGAAAGGTATGGAAGGTGGAGGGAAGCTTCCATGGTAAATTCCTGAACCAGGTAAAACTGGATACCGGTGAGGTATCCGTGGACAGGGACGGGATCCCGGAGGTATACCTGCAGCCCGGGAAACATGCAATAGTGCCGGATAAACGGGTGATTGCCTTGATACCCCAGTGGCAGGAGAGCTGCCAGGAACTGGCAGGGGCGGACGGGCTTCTGGTGCAGGATATGTTCAGGGACAGCCTGCTTGCAGAGGATACAGAGCAGACCCAGGAGCAGGTGCGCAGGTACATCAAGGACACCTATGCCTTTGCGCCGTCCATGGAATTCCGGCCTTTCAGGCCGGACCCATCCCTTCTTATGGCCTGGCAGGAGCTGAAAGACAGCATCCCGGCCCGGCTGAAGAAGGAGCTCTCGGTTATCCGGGATTCAGTAAAGTGACATAAAAGGGGCAAAAGCCATTGCCGTTTTTTTAACAATCAAATATAAAGGCAATATAGTGAAGGGAGAGGCATATGCAACAGGAAAGAGATAAGGAAGTAAAGGAAAAGCTGCATCTGCTGGCAGAGAGCTTCCAAAAGGTTTTGTATGAGGAAGATAAGGCTTTTCTGGAAAACATGAAGACTAACAGCCTGGCATCGGACGATATCAGGAAATACCAATTCTGGGAGTGGACCCAGGGCGTGGGGCTTTTTGGTTTCTGGAAATATTATGAAATATACCAAGATAAGAAATACCTGGAGATCCTGGAAGATTATTATGCAAGGCAGTTTAAGATCGGGCTCCCGGCCAAAAATGTCAATACCGTGACGCCCCTGCTGGCACTGTCATGGTATGGGGAGGCTTTCCACAAGGAGGAGTACTTAAAGGCCTGTGAAGAGTGGGCTGAGTGGATCATGAAGGACTTCCCAAGGACCCAGGAGGGCGGCCTGCAGCATATCACCTCTGACTCTGTGAACGAGCAGGAGATGTGGGACGATACCCTGTTTATGACGGTGCTGTTTTTGGCCCATATGGGACAGATCCTGGGACGGCAGGATTACATAGAGGAAGCCATTTACCAGTTCCTTCTCCATGTGAAATATCTTTCCGACAGGGATACGGGGCTGTGGTATCATGGATGGACCTTCAAGGAGAGGAACCACTTTGCCGGGGCTTTCTGGGGAAGGGGCAACTGCTGGATCACAGCGGCGATCCCGGAGCTGATCGCTATGGGGGTATGCTCCCCGGCGGTGGAGCGCTATCTTACAGGGGTCTTGAAAAACCAGGTGGATGCCCTGGTATCCCTCCAGGCAAAGAGCGGCATGTGGCATACTTTGGTGGACGACCCGGATTCCTATGAGGAGGCAAGCGCCACAGCGGGTTTTGCCTATGGCATCACCAAGGCTGTGAATATGGGCATACTGGACGCTTCCTATAAAGGAGCGGCGGAAAAAGCCCTGGATGCGGTGCTGGGATGTATCACAGAGGATGGGATCGTGGAGCAGGTCTCCTATGGGACGCCTATGGGAAGGGAGAGCAAAGATTTTTACAAAGAGATTCCCCTGCAGCCTATGCCCTATGGCCAGGCCCTTGCCATTTTGTTTTTCATGGAATGGCTCAATGACAGCGGGAAATAATGCAGATTACAGCAAGGAAAGAAGCGAGGACAGATATGAAAAGATATTGGCAGTATATAGTAAATTCCACTGAGAAAGTGGCAGAAGCCTTCCTGAAAGGGCAGGTAATGGATACCCAAAGATGGCAGTTTGGCATGATGGATAACCAGGTGTCGGACGGCAAACGGACCATTTACATGATGACAGATGCACTTTGTCTTTACTTTAGCCCGGAAAGCAGGTATTATAAAGATACAGAACTGTTTGAAGCGGTAAAGCGGGGGCTGGGCTTCATCGAAAAATGGCAGAGGCCGGATGGGAGCCTGGACTATCCAACCTGTAACTTTTATTCCGCACCGGATACTTCCTTCTGTTTCCGCCGCCTGTACGGCGCATATGAGATTTTAAGGAAATATGGAAGTGGGAAAGAGGAGGAAGAGCTGCAGGGGCGTTACCTGAAAGTAATCCTGCGCTGCATCCCCATCATTATGTGCGGCGGTTTCCATACGCCTAATCACCGCTGGGCGGTGCTGGCGGCGCTGCTTACCCTGGCAAAGCTTACAGAGGAAAATGGGGAGCTGGCGGTTTCCACAGTAGATTTTGGCAGCCACAGATCTCCTGTGGGAGAAATCCCGGCTACAGCAAAGGAACTGGCAGGGCAATTACGGGCAAGGGCAGGGCAGTACCTGTCAGAGGGCATTGACGGCGACGCAGACGGGGAGTATGCGGAGCGTTCCACCGGGAATTACAATGCAGTGGTGGATAAATCCCTGATCCTTGCTTATGAGATGACAGGGGACGAGAGCTTTTTAGGGTATGTGGAAAGAAACCTTGATATGATGCTGTACTACATAGATGGGGATGATACCATTTTTACCCAGAATTCCACCAGGCAGGACCAGGGAAAAGCCCTTTATCCTGACCAGTATTTTTACCTGTACACCTATATGGCAGACAAGACAGGCTCAGAAGCCTTTGACGCGGCAGCCCATAAGATGATCAAGGACAGCATGGCCAGGGGAGAGGGAGAGCTCCGGGGTAAAATGCAAGGGGGTGACATTGCCTGCGGCCCTATGTATATCTTTATGATGTATGACTGGCTGAAGGGCTACACCTTTAAAGGCTATGGCTATCTGGAGGAATACCGCAGGTACTTTGGCGGTTCCCAGGTGCTCCGGGTGAAAAAGAAGGATTATGTATGCAGTGTACTGAATAACAAGGCTTCCTTCCTGTTTGTGAAATTTGGCGCCCTCCCGGTGGGGTTGCGGATCGGGGAAGCTTATTGTGATGTGCGCAATGTGATCCCCAGGGAAATGGAAGTGACGGAGGATGGCTGCGTACTTCATTCCACCGCCAGGGGATGGTATTACCAGCCGTTTGCAGAGCCCCAGGGGACTTCCGACTGGTGGGCCATGGACCATAAGAAGAGAGAGCTGGTAGTTACCAGCCAGGTGGATACCACTATTACCATAAAGGAACTGGAAAAGGGAGTTGAAGTTACGGTAAAGACAGAAGGGCTGGATGGGCTTCCCCTGCGGGTGGAACTGGATATTCCCGCAGGCAGCGTATTGGAAAATGATGCCTTCTGCCTTACTGCAGGGAAGGGAGAGAGCCTGATTTTAAGGGACGGCTGTTTGAAGATCCATAACAGCCTGGAGAAGATCCTGGTGGGGCCTGGCTATGGGACCCATGCATTTAAGGGACATTACTCTGGGGAGGACAAAAACAGTGCAGGTTACAGTATTTTCTTTAATGAATATACCCCTTATGAAAAGACTTTCCGTATTGTAAAGGAAGGATAGGACGTTCCAGATATCCCGCGCTTAAACAGTAATAAAAACAAAGGAGGTAAAAGGGATAGATGGATGGTATGCAGGAGATCACAGCGGATCTTGCGCTTGGGTCTGTCGTGATACGTCTGGCGTTTGCAATGCTTACAGGAATGCTGGTAGGGATCGAGCGGAGCAGCAAGGGACGGGGGGCGGCAGGGGTGAAGACCCATTCCCTGGTGTGTGTTGGGGCCGCCCTTGTGATGCTCACAAGCGAATACATAAGAGTTGCCTATAACAATCAGGGAGACCTTGCCCGGCTGGGAGCACAGGTGATCAGCGGAATCGGTTTCCTTGGGGTAGGGACGATTATCGTAACAGGGCGCAACCATGTAAAAGGGCTTACCACTGCAGCAGGGCTGTGGGTGTGCGGCGTGGAGGGGCTGGCGATTGGTATTGGCTTTTGGAAAGGCGCTATCGTTACATTGCTTGTAGTGATGTTCATTTTACAGATCCTTTCCAGGGTCGACCTGGCCATGCACCGCTGTGCCCGTTCCTTTGAGCTTTATATTGAGTTCAGTGCCCGGGAGGATGTACGCAGGTTCATGGAGGATGTAAGCTGGCAGAACGTAAGCCTGGGCTCGGTGGAAGTGACCCAGAGCCGGATCGATGGCAGCGGGCAGGCGGCGATCATTGGGTTTGAAATGAGAAGAGGGAAAGACCGCCCGGGATTGCTGGAATGGATACGGGAACGGAAATATGTCCTGTATGTGGAAGAACTGTAGGAGACCATAACTTTAGTAAAAGAGGGAATTGCCCCAGGGTAGCTGGCGGCAGTTCCTTTTTTATGCGCAGGCCCGTGCAGAGGAAATATGCCGCTAAAGCGGTGCACGGGCCGCCAGTCTTTGCCAGTCAAAAAAATGAAGTTGATGATGTTGCGGAACGGTGTAATATCCATTTGTGCGTTGTCTATGGAGTCCA
>OFGR01000695.1_pt1 | contig 32001 bp, 26 predicted proteins | sample 1521811 | NCBI WGS metagenome assembly OFGR01 (sample SAMEA3504098, study PRJEB24116) | mouse gut metagenome | biome: mouse gut; feature: mouse-associated habitat; material: faeces | place: Denmark | collected 2011
ATTGAACCGTACGTACGGGTCTCGTATACGGCTCTACAACTTATATTCCAACTTTAACTAAGTAATAGGATAGAGGATTGAGTAACCCAACTCCGTCTTTTATCCTATTTTCAAGTAAATCTTTACTGATAATGAAATTCACTACATTCATTCCACTTCTTCTGTACCATCCAAGTCTGGAGTTTGCAACTTTGAAGATTTCTTCACGATTGAATCCATTCCTATGCTTCTGGTTCAGATACCATAAATTCCTGTAGATTGTTTTCGGTCTTTTCCACTGTTTCATGACTATGACCCTGATTTTATGTCTCAGCCATTCCCCAAGTTCCTGCATGAACTGTTTCATCATTCCGATTCTGAAATAATTAATCCATCCTCTTACAATCTCATTGACCCGTTTAATTGTAACTGCCAATGGTCTTGCAACGGCTTTTCCTCTTTTCAGATATTCACTCAGTTTCTCTTTCAGTTTCTTCTTCTTTTCATTGGTCGGTTTCACTTTCCATTCCGTACCATTTTTGAGAAATGTGAAGCCAAGATACTTGCTCCTTGTCGGTCTGACTACCTTCGTTTTGGTTGCATTCACTTTTAAAAACAACTTTCGCTCCAACCATCTGCATATGGATTTCATCACTCGGTTGGCTGACATTTCACTCTTTGTGAATATCAGCACATCATCCGCATACCTTGTAAAGCGGAGCCCTCTTTGTTCCAGTTCTTTATCTAATTTATCAAGATAGACATTGGAACATATGACTGACAGGGGCCCGCCCTGCGGCACTCCGGTAGTTGTTGCTTTTTCCAATCCTTTTTCCATCACCCCTGCTTTCAGATATTTCCGGATCAGGTTTAGCGTGCTACTGTCATTTACTTGTTCCCTTAGTATCTGGATTAATTTATCGTGATTTACTTTATCGAAAAACTGCTCAATATCAATATCTACTACCCATTCATAGCCTTCATTCAAATATTCCAATGCCTGTCTGACCGCATCGTGACAGCTTCTGCCTGGTCTGAATCCATAGCTGTAATTGCTGAATATTTCTTCATAAATTTCTGATATGGGCTGTGCTATTGCCTGCTGGATAGTCCTGTCAAGTGCTGTCGGTATTCCTAAAGGACGTTGCTTTCCATTATCTTTCGGGATGTATACTCTCCGGACTGGTTTCGGTATATAAGTTCTGTTTCTAATGGATGTAACGATTCTCTCTTTGTTCTCCCTTATATAATCGCCCAGTTCTTCTACAGTAACTCCATCAACACCGCCTGCACCTTTATTGGCAACTACCTTTTTATAGGCTCTGTTCAGATTCTCTTTTGATAAAATCACTTCCATCAATTCCATTGTTGTTACTCCTCTGGCTTATCCTAAAATTCGTACATAACACCCCTCTGGATATAAACAGTATTCCTTGGTTACGTTCCTACTTTTCCTGTCCATCCGATTTCTGACTCATGTACTATTTTAAACATAACGATTTGTACTATAAATCGTTTCAGTCCTTCGGCTTATAGCTCAGCTTTGCTGAGGTTGCCTACTATGACTTCATCTGACTCCCTCTCCAAACCTTTTTCGACCATACCTTCCGGTATGTGAGTAGGGTCTCCCGAGGTAATGCATTAATCTTTCGTTCCACAACCTCTTGATTTACAACTTCGGTTTACGTTTACCTTTCGGGCTTCGGTTTGATTTGCAACCTTACCCACCTAATCGCCTTATCAAGTTTCTGTTCGTAGGTTCAAGAACTTTGCTACACCACTTCCTCCATCCATACCATTACTGATACCGACTTGTGGTTTACTACACTTGGCGGTAAATACCCGTGACTGGACTTTCACCAGTAAGATTAATGCCATGCTCGGCACACAAAATAAGACCCCGCATCCTTCAATGCAAGGTCTTATTTTTCTATGTCGTAGCAAATTTAGTTTGCCTCTTTTTAGAATAAATTTACGTGCCCTACGACAATTTGTAATCTACTTTCCTACATTGTTTATCGCCGCCTGTGCCGCCGCCAACCTAGCAATCGGCACCCTAAACGGTGAGCAGGACACATAGGTAAGCCCAACCTTATGGCAGAATTCCACAGAAGAAGGATCTCCCCCATGTTCGCCACAAATTCCAAGCTTAATATCCGGCCTGGTCTTCCTTCCCTTTTCAGCCGCCATCTGCACCAGCTGCCCTACGCCGTTCTGGTCAAGCCTTGCGAAAGGATCGGACTCATAAATCTTCTTCTTATAATATTCATTCAGGAACTTGCCCGAATCATCCCTAGAGAACCCAAAGGTCATCTGTGTCAGGTCGTTCGTCCCAAAGGAGAAGAATTCCGCTTCCTCAGCAATTTCGTTAGCAAGAAGGGCTGCCCTGGGAATCTCAATCATGGTCCCGATATGGTAAACGATGTCAGAATTCTTTTCTTTCTTCACCTGCTCAGCGGTTTCCACCACCACATCCTTGACAAACTTCAGCTCCTTCTTATCTCCCACCAGAGGGATCATGATTTCAGGAACGATATCATAGCCCTTTTCATTCTTTACTTCAATGGCCGCTTCCATAACAGCACGGGTCTGCATTTTTGCAATTTCAGGATAAGTCACCGCAAGGCGGCACCCTCTGTGTCCCATCATGGGGTTAAACTCATGGAGGGAATCGCAGACCTCCTGCACCTGCTCAGCAGTCATCATCATTTTTACTGCCAGGTCGTCAATATCGCCCGGGTCAGTAGGAACAAACTCATGGAGAGGGGGGTCAAGGAAACGGATGGTCACCGGCCGGCCTTCCATCGCTTCATAAATTCCCTTGAAGTCACCCTTCTGGTAAGGGATCAGGTCGTTTAATGCTTTCTCCCTTTCCTGGACGGTCCTGGAAAGGATCATCTGGCGGATCTTGGGAATCCTGTCAGGCTCAAAGAACATATGCTCGGTACGGCAAAGGCCAATGCCCTCTGCGCCATATTTTACAGCGTTGGCAGCATCTGCGGGCGTGTCCGCGTTGGTGCGCACCTTTAACTTGCGGAAGGAATCCGCCCAGCCCATGATCCTGCCGAAATTGCCGCTGATGGACGCTTCCTGGGTCTTGATGTCACCGTCGTAAATTTTGCCGGTGGAGCCGTCTAAGGAAATGTAATCTCCTTCATGGTACACTTTCCCGCCCAGCTCAAATACTTTATCCTCTTCATTGATAGAGATATCGCCGCAGCCGGATACACAGCAGGTTCCCATACCACGGGCAACTACGGCTGCATGGGAGGTCATGCCGCCGCGGACGGTAAGGATCCCCTCTGCTGCATGCATTCCTTCGATATCCTCCGGAGAGGTTTCCAGGCGCACAAGCACCACTCTCTCTCCTTTTTCATGGGCTGCCTTTGCCTCGTGGGCGGTAAAGTATACCTTACCTGCTGCCGCGCCGGGTGAAGCGGGGAGCGCCTGCCCAATCACAGTGCCGCTCTTTAAAGCTTCCGGGTCAAAGGTTGGATGTAGAAGCTGGTCTAAGGATTTGGCTTCAATACGGAGCACAGCTTCTTCGGGAGTAATCTTTCCTTCATCCACTAAGTCGCAGGCAATCTGCAGGGCTGCCTGGGCGGTACGCTTGCCGTTTCTGGTCTGTAAGAAGAACAGCTTTCCGTTTTCAATGGTGAATTCCATATCCTGCATATCCCGGTAATGGTCTTCCAGTTTGTTGGCAATCTCAATAAAACGGGCATAGCATTCGGGAAGGTCTTCCTCCAGCCTGGTAATCGGCTGAGGGGTCCTGATGCCTGCCACCACATCCTCGCCCTGGGCGTTGATCAGGTATTCCCCGTAAATCCCCTTTGCCCCGGTGGAAGGATTGCGGGTAAAGGCAACGCCGGTACCGGAGGTATTTCCCATATTGCCAAATACCATAGCCTGCACATTAACCGCCGTTCCCCAGTCGCCGGGGATATCGTTCATCCTGCGGTATACGATAGCCCTCTCGTTATCCCAGGAACGGAATACCGCTTTCACCGCTTCCATTAGCTGTACCTTGGGATCCTGAGGGAAATCCTCTCCCATTTTATCCTTATAAACCGCCTTGAACCTGACGATAACTTCTTTCAAATCGTCGGCTGTCAGGTCTGTGTCAAATTTAACGCCTTTGTTCTCTTTGATCTCGTCTAATATCCTTTCAAAGAAAGATTTGGGAATTTCCATTACCACATCGGAAAACATCTGGATAAACCTGCGGTAGGAATCGTAAGCGAAACGGGGATTTCCTGTTTTAGCCGCAAATCCTTCCACAGCCACGTCATTCAGGCCCAGATTCAGGATGGTATCCATCATGCCCGGCATTGATGCCCTTGCGCCGGAACGCACTGATACCAACAGGGGATTTTCCGTGTCGCCGAACTTTTTCCCCTGCTTGTCTTCCAAAGCCGCCAGGGCAGTGAAAATCTGCTCCTTGATCTCATCCGAAATCTGTTTTCCTTTTTCATAGTAGTCTGTGCAGGCTTCGGTGGTCACCGTAAAGCCCTGAGGGATGGGCAGCCCCAAGTTTGTCATTTCAGCTAAATTAGCGCCCTTGCCACCTAAAAGGTTCCGCATGTCGGCGCTTCCCTCTTCAAAAGAATAAACCCATTTTACCATACTCTTTTCTCCCTTATTCATCTCTAATCTCAGGCAGCAGCTTCCCTTCTGCCCTTTTCCACCAGTATAACACAGAATTGTCTAACATTCACTATTTTTTGGAAAATTTCCTTAATTTTTTCTACATTATGATACTGTACACCGTTTCCAGCGCTTCCGGGGGAACGCCCCAAAAGGCATCCTGCCCATGGCCTTTCCTGTGAAAATATGTACAGGCCTCCCGGGCTCATTTTTCATCGGGCAGGAAGGAATCAAAGATAAAAATGTCAAATTCCTCCCTGGCCTTCTCCAGCTCCTGCTGGCTTTTAATAGTCCACGCCACCGCCATGTTTTTATATAGCAGGCGGCAGAGCCTCCTTGCCAGGACATTTGCATATTTATGGTTATAGGCCACAAAATCCGGCTTCGTCACCCAGTTCAGCAAAAGGTCCTGAAGGAAATAATACAAAGCCCCCCGAAATTCCCCGGAGCGGATAAAGCCGTCGGAAAGCTGCCCTCTTACCACCTTTTTCCGGTTTCTGCGGTACCACAGAAGAACTAAGGGATTAAAGGATTCAATGCAGTAAAGGCCCCTGTACTTCTCCAGGAGGGCATCCGCAAGGGGGCAGACGGAAACATCCGTCCATTCCGCCTTCAGTTCCACAATCAGGGGAACCCTGCCATCCACCATCTCCAAAACCTCTTCGAATGCAGGTATGGTTTCCCTGCTTCCGCAGAGCCGGAAACTGCGCAGCTCCTGCCAGGTATAATCGCATACCTTCCCTTTCCTATTGCAGATTCTCTCCAATGTAAAATCATGGAATACCACCGGCACCCCGTCGCTGGATAACTGGATATCCATCTCAATCCCATATCCCTGGCCTACTGCCCTGCGGAATGCTTCCATGGAATTTTCAGGAGCCTGTGTGGCATTATCGTGAAGCCCCCGGTGGGCGTAATATACCTCCCCGAAGCCTTCCTTTTTCTTCCTGGTGCCTGTTTTGGGCATGATCGCCAGTAAATAAAGAACTGCCGGCGCTGCTGCTGCGCCAGCCAACCTCTTCCAAATCTTCATTTGTTTTTCACCTGTTTTTTCTGATTATTAGTCCCGCTTCAAGCCCTTCTGGCACCTCCGTACAACATAGGAATGGCTGCCTGCTTTGCATCCCCCCATTCCTATGGGCACCATCGGGCTTTCGCTGTTATTAGTCCCGCTTCAAGCCCTTCTGGCACCTCCGTACAGCATAGCAATGGCTGCCTGCTTTGCATCCCCCATTCCTATGGGCACCATCGGGCTTTCGCTGTTATCAGTCCCGCTTCAAGCCCTTCTGGCACCTCCATCCAGCATAGCAATGGCTGCCTGCTTTGCATCCCCCCATTCCTATGGGCACCATCGGGCTTTTGCTGTTATTAGTCCTGCTGGATTTCTATTTTAGTCGTCTACATCAAAATTTTCAAGCACACTTTTCTTTTTGTCCGGCCTGGTGTCCCCGTGGCGTACCTGCAGCATGGTGAAAAACGCCAGCACGGAAAACAGCAGCGCATAAGGGAACAGGGTCCTGTAGGAAACATTTTCCAGAAGGAATCCTGAAAGCACCGGCGTGATGATCTGAGCGGTCATGGAAAAGGTGTAATAGGTTCCCGTGAATTTGCCGATATCGCTTCCCTTCCCCATCTCCACGATCATAGGGTAGGAATTCACATTGATGGCCGCCCAGCCGATGCCGATCACTGCAAAAGCAACGTTGATGGCAGGATGGTAGGCGTTGGCGAAGACCGCTCCCAGATAGCAAAGGCTCATCATCACAATGCCTGCCAGGATTGTTTTTTTCCTGCCAATCCTGCCGGCAATATTTCCAATGGGGATATAGCTGATAATTGCCGCCACCGTAGCCACCATCAGGCAGTCTGCAAAGCCGCCACCTTCCATGTGCCATACCACCTTTGTGTACCTGGAAAAAGCGGTAGTGACCGCATTATAGGCGGTAAACCACAGAAAAATGGAGGCCAGCAAAAAGGCCAGGCTCCGCTTTACTTCCCTGGGCATGGGGCTGCTTTTGCCCCCCGGCCCTTCCGGCTTTTTCTCTTCCGCTTCCGGCCCTGCCTCCCCTGCAGTTTCCCCATAGGCCCGCATCTCCGCCTCCACCTGGGCTTTTACCTTATTTTCCCTGATGGTAATAACCAAAACGCCCACAGAGGCCACCATCAACGCCGCCACGCTGGCAAACAGGGGCAGATAGTCCGCATGCTCCCCGCCCCCTACCAGCAGCTTGATCATGGCCAGGGTATAGACGCCTCCCACCGCCCCCATCAGGTTAATAATGGCGTTTCCCTTACTGCGCAGCTTATTAGGCGTTAAATCCGGCATCAGGGCCACTGCCGGGGAACGGTACAGCCCCATGGAAACCAGCAGGGCAAACAGGGAAAATACAAACAGCGGAAGGTTCACGCTTCTGTCCGCCGCCGGAAGGAGCATCATAAAAACCACCGCCAGCCCGGTGCCCGCTATAATAAAGGGCATCCTTTTCCCCGCCCGGGTGTCCAGCCGGTCCGACAGGCTGCCGAAAAGAGGCAGCAAAAACAGCGCCAGCACATTGTCCGCCGCCATGATCGCTCCCGTCACCGTCTCCCCCAGCCGGAAGGTCCCCTGGAGCATCAGCGGAATAATGTTGTCATACATCTGCCAAAAGGCGCTGATAGACAGAAAGGCCAGCCCAATAAAAAAAGTTCTCCTGTAATTTAGTTTCATAGAAATCCCCCATTCCTGCCAATTATTAAAGTCCCATATTCTGACATATTATCATTTTATCATTGAACCGGCCCATAAACCACCTTTATTTCCGGAAATTTTCAGATTTTTATGAATATTTTTCTGCTATTCACATGCTGGAACGGCACCCCCCGGCGCCAACCTGTCCCCAGCGCCCAAAAGCCTTGGGGAACCGGCCCCTGTTTTCCCCTGTTATTGTACAGATATTATTTGCATAATTTCCTTGCAAAATCCCTTTTTTCCTGTAAAATAGGTAATTGTAAAACTGTGGCAACCAACTGGAAATGAAAAGGAGCATAAAAGGAATGATAAGCGCAAATAATGTAACATTACGTATAGGAAAAAAAGCCTTATTTGAAGACGTTAATATTAAATTCACGGAAGGGAACTGCTACGGCCTGATTGGCGCTAACGGCGCAGGCAAATCCACCTTTTTAAAAATCCTCTCCGGCTCCCTTGAAACCACCACGGGAGATGTGGCCATCACCCCCGGGCAGCGCCTTTCCGTGCTGGAACAGGACCATTTTAAATACGACGCATACCCTGTAATGGATGTGGTCATCATGGGGAACCAGCGTCTTTATGAGATCATGAAGGAAAAGGACGCCATTTACGCCAAAGAAGATTTCACTGACGAGGACGGCATAAGGGCCAGCGAGCTGGAAGGGGAATTTGCCGAAATGGACGGCTGGGAAGCAGAATCCAATGCCGCCATGCTGCTTAACGGCCTTGGCATTGACTCTTCTCTCCACTACAATGAAATGAAAGAACTTAACGGCAGTGAGAAAGTAAAGGTACTCCTTGCCCGGGCGCTTTTTGGCAATCCCGATATCCTGCTTCTGGACGAGCCTACCAACCACCTGGACCTGGATGCCATCGCATGGCTGGAGGAATTCCTGATCAATTTTGAAAATACAGTGATCGTGGTATCCCATGACCGTTACTTCTTAAATAAAGTCTGCACCCATACCGCCGATATCGACTATGGGAAGATCCAGCTTTACGCCGGGAACTATGACTTCTGGTACGAGTCCAGCCAGCTTCTTATTAAGCAGATGAAGGAAGCCAACAAGAAGAAGGAAGAAAAGATCAAGGAGCTCCAGGAATTTATCTCCCGTTTCTCTGCCAACGCTTCCAAGTCCAAACAGGCTACCTCCCGGAAACGTGCCCTGGAAAAAATCGAGCTGGATGAGATCCGGCCCTCCAGCCGGAAATACCCTTATATTGATTTCCGCCCTGACCGGGAAATCGGGAACGAAGTGCTGACGGTGGAGGGCATCTCCAAAACCATCAACGGGGAAAAGATCCTTGACAAGGTTACTTTTATTGCAGGGCATGAGGATAAGATTGCCTTTGTAGGGGGCAACGAACTGGCCAAGACCACCCTTTTCCAGATTCTCATGGGGGAAATGGAACCGGACGAGGGGCATTATAAATGGGGTGTTACCACCTCCCAGGCCTACTTCCCCAAGGACAGTACCCAGGAATTTGACAACGATTACACCATCGTGGACTGGCTTACGGGCTACTCCCCTGTAAAGGATGTGACCTATGTGCGGGGCTTTCTGGGACGCATGCTCTTTGCCGGGGAAGACGGGGTGAAAAAGGTAAAAGTACTCTCCGGAGGGGAAAAAGTACGCTGCCTTTTGTCCAAAATGATGATCAGCGGCGCAAACTGCCTGATTTTTGACGAACCTACCAACCACCTGGATATGGAATCCATCACCGCCCTTAACAACGGGCTGATCAAGTTCCCCGGGGTGGCTCTTTTTGCCTGCCACGACCACCAGTTTGTACAGACTACTGCCAACAGGATCATGGAAATCCTTCCCGGCGGAAGCCTGGTTGACAAGATCACCACCTACGACGAATACCTGGCAAGCGACGAAATGGCAAGGAAACGCACTGTTTATACCAAGCAGCAGGAAGAGGACGAGAATTAACCTATGAAAACGGTGGACCTACACGTACACTCCAATAAATCCGACGGCAGCTTTTCCCCTGCAGGGCTGGTGGACTATGCCCTGGAAAAGGGGCTTTCTGCCTTCGCCCTCACAGACCACGACACCACTGCCGGCATTAAAGAAGCCCAGGAAGCGGCATCCGGCAGGGGGATCGAAGTGATTCCCGGCATTGAGTTTTCCTCGGAATATGAGGGCCGGGACATCCACATTGTAGGGCTTTATGTGGATTATGAAAGCGCCTACTTTAAACGGCGGCTCACCAGCTTTGTTAACGGGCGCAACATCCGCAACCAGGAAATGTGCCGCCGCCTGGAATCCCATGGCATTGACATAACCTATAGCCAGTTGACGGAAGAATTTCCCGGCTGCGTCATTACCCGTTCCCACTATGCCAAATTTATGCTAAACCACGGCTACATCAAAAGCCTGAAAGAGGCCTTTGACAGGTATATCGGCGACCACGGCCCCTGTTTTGTCCCCCGGAAAAAAATCACCCCTATGCGGGCGGTGGAAATTATCCTGAAAGCGGGCGGTTTCCCCGTCCTTGCCCATCCCCTGCTCTACCATATGAGCCAGGCCAGGCTGGAAAAGCTGGTGGCCACTTTAAAGGATATGGGGCTCCAGGGGCTGGAAGCTGTTTATTCCACCCACAGCCCTTCCGAGGAACGGCAGATGCGCACCCTTGCCGCCAAATACCAGCTCTGTATCAGCGGCGGCTCCGACTTCCACGGCAACGCCAAGCCCGGCCTTGACCTTGCCACCGGCTACGGAAAGCTTTTTATCCCTGAGGAAATCCTGGATAATATCAAGGAAAGGAGGGCTTGGCTGCAAAGCCACCCGGAACAGATAAGGCACACCAAAATCCTGTTTACCGACCTGGACGCCACTTTGCTGGACAGCCAAAAGCAGATCAGCGATTATACAAGGGAGGTTTTAACTGCCTGGAGCCAGGCAGGCCACAAAATCGCCTTAAGCTCCGGCAGGGATATCAACAGTGTCAGGGATGTAAAAGAAGACATCCGCCTTCACCTCCCGGGCATGTATCTGATTGGCTACAACGGGGGGCAGATTTATGACTGTGACGGGCAGAGGACTTTGTACAAAACAGCCCTGACCCTTGGCCAGACGGCCCATATTATGGAAGAAGCGGGAAAATTGGGCGTCCACGTACACACCTATTCCGACACCCATATTGTGGCGCCCAGGCAGGATGAAGAGCTGCAATATTACCGCCACGCTATCAAAACCCCTGTGGCCATATGCCCGGATGTAACAAAAGCCCTGGAAGAAGGCCCCTGCAAATGCATCGCCATAGAACTGAAAGATGCCCGGAAACTGGAGAACTTCCGTCTTTCCCTTCTGCCCTGGGCAGAACAGGAGGGCGTTTTGCTGGTTTATTCCAGCCCCTATTATCTGGAGCTTTTCCCCGCTGCCTCCGGAAAAGGCGCAGCCGTAAAAAAACTCTGCGGGATCCTGGGGATTAATCCCTGGTTTTCCGTGGCCGCAGGGGACGCCCAGAACGACCTTTCCATGATAGAAGCCGCAGGAATGGGGATTGCCATGGCAAACGGCTGTGAAGAAGCCAAAATGGCAGCCACCACCATTACTGCTTTTGATAACGACCACGACGGGCTTGCCCATGCGCTGGTTGACCTGATATAAAAATCCTGTGCCCAAAAGCACCATTTCGCCAGGGCAGGGCCGGCAAAATCACTTCCAGAAGCTTGGTATCCGGCCCTGGCAAAACGCTTTAAGCCCCTTCCAGAAAATACCCCAATATCTGTACGCCCTCTGCCATCCCCTCTGCCTTAAGGCCAAAGCACAGCCGCTCCGGGTGCCACTGCACCCCCAGCACCGGAAGAAATCTGTGTGCCAGCGCTTCCACCACCCCGTCAAAGGCCCACTGCACATACACAATTCCCTGCCCGGGGGCATCCACCCCCTGATGGTGGGCACTGTTCACCCGGAAATGTTCTCCGTAGAGCTTTTCCAGAAAAGAACCTTTCTCCGCCCGGGTTTCATGGGCCTGGTCCCCTCCCCGGTATTCATGGGCCGGGCTTTGGGCAAGATGCTGGTGCAGGTCCCCCCCAAAAAATATATTAATAAGCTGCATTCCTTTACAGATTCCCAGTACAGGTTTTTTGCCCTGTACAAATTCATTTAATATGGTTAGCTGTACCCGGTCCAGTGCCGGGTCAAATTCCCTGGTGCCGTCCCAGAGCTGCCCAAACAGTTTCGGGTCAATATCCCCCCCGCCGGGCAACAGCAGCCCGTCATAGCAGGAGGTATCCGGCACATGCAGGGAAGTCTCCGGTATGGCTCCCATGCGTTTCAGTGCTTTTTCATAATTTTCGGTTTTCCCTGCCTCTCCGGCAATCAATATTTTTTTCAAGCTTTATCTCCTGCCAAATATAACTGTAACGGTCTGCCCTTTTGGGAAAACCGTTACATACATTACACTATTATATGCGCCAGTGCCAAAAGCTTGCACGTCCTGCCGGTTTCCACAAGAGGGCAGGCCCTGCGCCCTTTACAAAAGGGGCTTCTCCAGTACAAAGCTGATATCTTTTGCCTCCAGGCCGCTTTGCCCGAAATAAAGCTGAAGGATAGCATATTTATTGTTAAAAGCCACTTCTTTTTCCAGAACCACATCCTCCCCGCCAGTGCCGTTGAAAGTAAAAACCGCATCCGGGGTGCTGCCAACGATCAGTGTCACCGGAATCTGCGCCAGCCGGCCCAGCCGGGAAGAGGCCCTTAGCTGCACCCGGTAGCTGCCCAGCTGCTCCAAATCCAGCGCAAAGCCAAAACGGCTTCCCTTTGCGGTATCCGCCTCCTCCAGGCTAACGCTCCCTCTCCCGCCGGTGATCTTATAATAGACCACTTCCTTCTGCCTATCCAGGGCGGCCTGGCTCCTGCCTGCCACCTTTACTTCCCTTTCCTCCCCATTCATCCGCCCGAAAGCATGGGTATTCATCAGAAAACGGCAGATGTTCATGGCGTTCCTCTGCAGTTCCCCCAGGGTAAGGGTTCCCGCCTGCAGGGACTTTAGGGTATTGTCCCCGGCGCCTTTATCCGCCTCCGGGCATACCATGAAAAGGTCGTTCTGGGCTTTCGCCATTGCCGCCAGGTTGCTGGTCTCCCCGGGCTGCCCTTCATCATTAGCCTTGGCCCACCAATCGGTCATAACAATACCGGAAAAGCCCCATTCCTGGCGCAGGATTACGGTATTTAAGTCATAATTTCCCGCTGTCCACAGGCCGTTTACCGCGCTGTAGGTGGTCATTATGCTGTCCGCCCCCGCTTCCCGCACTGCAATTTCATAGCCTTTCAGGTAAATCTCCCTAAGGGCTCTCTCTGATATTACACAGTTCAGGTCGTTGCGCCGGGTCTCCTGGTTGTTGGCGCAAAAATGCTTCAGGGTTCCCGTCACCCCCGCCCGGTGCAGGGCACGGACCTGTGCCGCCGCCATTTTGCCTGTAAGCAGCGGGTCCTCGGAAAAGTACTCAAAGTTCCTGCCATTTAAGGGATGCCTGTGAATATTCATGCCCGGGCCAAGGAGGGCTTCAATATGGTTCTTTACCATCTCCACCCCAGTAAAGGCGTAAAGCTCCTCCACCAGCTGCGTGTTAAAGGTACAGGCAAGCAAAGTCCCGTTGGGCAGGGAAAAGGCCGTCATCCCGCTGTCCAGGCGCATTCCCGAAGGTCCGTCCGCACAGCATCCGCAGGGAATGCCCAGGTTTTTCAGGTTATCCGAAACGCCCCCAAAGGCCGCCGCCGTTCCCGCCGTAACCTTGGGGCTTCCCATTCCCTCCCCCCGGATGATACAGGCAAGGTCCTCCGGGGATAGCTGGGCGATAAAGCCCTCCATGGACACCCTCCCTTCTTTTACATCCATCAGCTTAAACCCCTTATCCCCGGTAAGGGGCAAATCCCCCGGCAGGCTGCGGGCTCTTTTTTCCGCCGGGCTTTCCCCCCTTACCGGCGTCTCTTCGTAGAGAAAAGCCAAACCGCCTTCCTCCTGCAGGGAGGGTTTCATCCTCCGGAACGGCTTTACCGGCGCAAGAGCCTGGGAACACTGCCTTACCAGGCTGGTTTCCCAAAGGGTAAAGCGTCCCCCTTCCTTAAGGCTGTTTAAGCTGTTCCCCACATAAACAACATAAGTTCCCTGCTCCAGCACATAAGCGGAAGCTGCCCCCGCTGCCCCGGTTTCATCATAGGAAGCAAAGGCTTCAAAGGGAATGGCAAAGGAAATCTCCTCCTCCTCCCCTGGGGCAAGCTCCCTGGTCTTTGCAAAAGCCGCCAGTACCTTGCCCGGTTTCCCCAGCTTCCCCTGGGGGGCGCTTACATAAACCTGCGCCACCTCCTTTCCCGGACAGGAGCCGGTATTTCTCACCCTTACTTTCAGCCGTACCTTCTCCCCTTCCAGGGCGAAATCCCCACAGCCCATTTCAAAGGTGGTATAAGAAAGCCCGAAGCCAAAGGGATAGCGCACCTTTTCCCTGGCACCTGTCTCAAAATAGCGGTAGCCTACATAAATATCTTCTGCATAAATATCCTCCTCCAGATTTCCGAAATTGCTGTGGGAGGGATAATCTTCCAGACGGAAAGCTATGGTATCTGCCAGCTTGCCGGAAGGGTTTATCCGCCCGGTAAGCACATCCACAGTGCCAGCGCCGCCCTCCTGGCCGCCCTGCCATGCATAGAGCACCGCATCCGGCTGATACCGGTCCACAAAACTCATATCTATGATATTACCCACATTCAGCACCACTGCCACCTTGGGGAAAGCCTTCCTGACTTTTTCAAGCATTTCCTCTTCTCCCTGGGTTAAAAGATAGGAGCCTGGCTGGCCGGTATTGTCCTGGTCCTCCCCTGCCGTCCTTCCAATGATCACCAGGGCATAATCCGACTCCCTGGCCGCTTCCGCCACCATCCCCTCGGAAAGGGGCATTTCTTCCTGGGACCAGGGCTCATTCCCCCAGCCTATGCCCATGTTAAAGGGATGTTCTTCCTCCCAGGCCTGGTAAGCCCCAAGAAGCCTGCGGTCAAGGACCAGATCCCCCTCTTCCAAAAGGGCGTCCAGGATGCCTGTAACTTTGTCCACATTGACCATTCCCCCTGAACCGGTCCCGCTTTTGTAATAATGGGACTGGATCCTGCCGAAAACCGCCAGTTTCGCCCCTTTGGGGAAGGGCAGCACATTGTTTTCGTTGCGCAAAAGTACCTGCCCTTCTGCCGCCGCTGCCCTTGCACAATGGGCATACTTCTCCCAGTCTAAAACCATCTCCACCATAAATTTGTCCTCCTAATCCTAGTTCCGCCGTATTTAATCTCTTTCTTTTACCCTATATTTTACATAAAAACCTGCTTTCTTCCTATATCCCTTCTTAATCAGAATATAGGCCAATATTGACATTTTGGCCTTAGCCTTATTATAATTAAATCTATAAGTTTATGCAAAGGAGAAGCCCCTGCCATGGACAGCTACACACATGAAATTATCAATGACGACACCCGGCTGCAGCTTTATTTCGTGCCAATCACTGGCAGCAATTTTTATTCCCCCCTGCACTGGCACGGGCATCTGGAAATTATTTTTATGCAGGCAGGATTTATGGATGCTTTTATCAATGACCAGAAATATACGCTGAAAAAGGATGATATGCTGGTGGTGAATCCCAGGGAGCTTCACGCAACCAGGCCCTGGGGAGATGCTGATTATCTCCTGCTGCAGATCCCCTTTGACTATCTTTCCAGAGTGATCAGTAATGTATCCCTGCTGCAGTTCCAGGCATACTTTCCCTCCGTCACCACAAATTCCGGCCACAGGCAGCTAGCCATGTGCCTTTTTGAGCTTGCCAGGACATATAAGGAAAAGGAAGACGGGTATCTGCTTCATTTTTCCTCGGTGGCCTATGAATTTCTTTATATCCTGTACCGGGATTTTTCCCGGCAGATCAGCCCCCAGGCAAAGGAAAAGGATAACCGCAACCTGGAAAAAATGGATGAGGTTATCCGTTATGTTAAAAATAATTACAAAAATAATATTTCTTTAAAGGATGCCGCCAGCCTTTTAAACATTAGCCCCGAATATTTCTGCCGCCTGTTTAAAAAACATACCGGGCAGACCTTTTTGGCATACCTGAATGCTGTCCGCATGAGCCGCTTTTATCAGGACCTGATGGCAACCGATTACAGCGTTACGGATTTGATGGAACGCCATGGCATTACCAATTACAAAGTATTAATCCGGGACTTTAAGCAAACCTACGGGATCACGCCTAATAAGTTGCGGAACCGCTTATAATTTAACTTCTTTGAAGCAATTGATACATTTCTTCATTATCAATTTTTTGCATATCTTCTGCTTTTAATTTCGCCCTACCGCAAACCCTTCTAATCAAGGGACAATGACGCAAAAAAATCAGTCCCCTCCATATTCCGGGACTTATAGCGCATCAGGTATGCTTTCATTTCCGGATACTGCTCCCCCATTTCCAGCAAAATACCATCATAATTTCCCGCCGTAAGGCACCCTGCCCGGGTGAATGCCTCATAATACTCCCGGTCATTTCCGTGGTCCTGGAACACGCACTCCCAGGCCGCTTCCGAAGGGCATCCCTTGGTGTGGGTACACAGATACGCGGAAAGCGTCCCTTCAAACTCCCTGGAAAGCCCCAGGGAATTAATCAGGCGCAAAAAGCAAAGCTCTGCCTTTTCCCTCCGTCTCCTTGCCAGGTAGTAATCCATATTTGCCACAATATCCTCTTCCCCGCAGTATACCATCTTTGTATAGCCCTCCTCGTCAGGCTGGGCGAGAAATTCCGAAAGACGCTGGTCGAACCGGGCAAGCCACGCGCCCTCCCCTGCCTCCCTGAGGGAAAAGAGATAATCTGTCTCCAGCTTCACAGGCACCGCCCCCAGGAGCCTGCCCACCTGCCTTTGCCTTACCCTGTCCCCATCCGGCAGGTAAATGCCTGCAAGCCTTTGGCATTCTTTAAAGATTCCCCTGCCTAGGGCAAGGTTTTCCCTGGGCAGCCAGACACTTTCCAGAAGGCTGCAGTAGGCAAAGGCCCAGTCCCCAATCTCCCTTAAGGCCTCCGGGAGCCTCACCTCTTTTAAGGGTTTGGCGCTTAAAAAAGCTTTTTTCCCCAGCCCCGTTACCGGGAGGTTTTCTATTTTTTCCGGCACCACCACCCTGCCGCTATGTACTTTGCAGGACAGGATAAGGATGCCCTCCCCTTCCCTGCGGTATTCGATGCGCCCCCCTTCTATTTCCAGTTCCTTTATAGGCTCCATTCCCCAATCTCCTTTTCCCCAAAATCCAGCTAACGCCTACAGCTCCAATGCCAGGATTTCCTCCATCAGCCCGTTGCCCCGCTCCGAGAGCATCAGCTCCTGGTTATGCCTTTCATATGCGTCACAGCCAAACTGCCCTATAAATCGGGCGCTGTCATTGTTCACCGTCAGCTCCGTTACCAAAATCAGCATTTCGTTCCCCTGTGCAAAAGCGTTTTCCACAAAAGTAAAAAGGTTTTCCAGGCGGTTTCCTGTGGCCGCCGTTTTTTTCTTAAGCGCCTGGGCCTGCCCTTCAAAAGCATTTTTCAACAGCCCGAAGGCTTCCTGCCCTTCAGTAACCCCTTCCAGAAGAAGCTTTTTCTTCCCTTCCTCCAAAAAGCGGAGGATACGCTGCCCCTTCCTCCTGCCTGTTTCCGAAAGGCTCCCCGCCATCTGCGCGGATTCCATCTGCTTTTTCCGCCCCTGTATCTGGTTTTCCAGCATCTGGCCCAGGGAAATACCGCCTGTGCCGCCATCTTCCACTTTGTCCAGTGCCGCCTTGGCTGCCCTGAGATTTTTTAACAGCTCCGCCAGGTAATCAGCGCTCTCCATATCCTCCCGGATTTCGCTTAAAACCTTATCCAGGAGCATCCCCAAAAGGGAGAGCCGCTCGTCAAAAGCCGCCACCCTGGCACGCTCCACAGTCTGGGCCTTTGCCGTCCCCTCCAGGATTTCCTCTGTCTGGTAATCCTTTTTGTACTTATTAAAAAGATCGTAATATGCCGTGAATTCCTTTACCACCCGTTCGTTCCGGATGTACTGCCCTACCAGCGTCTCGTCCGCTTTTATACCCTCTTCCTCATACAGGCACAGAATTTCCGACAAGTCCTCCCAGCCTCTGGCAGTAACATAGCTTCTGCCGTCCACTGTAGTCTCTATTTTATAAAAATATTCTTTTTTCAGCTCCAGGAAGTTTAAAATTGCCCCATGGATGCCCTTCTGCCAGGCATATTCTTTCCACGCCTTATAATCTGCCTCCACGTCAAGGACTTTCAGCCGGTCCATGGTGACCACGTCAAACTCCCGCACCGACTTATTATACTCAGGCGGATTGCCCGCCGTCACAATAATCCACCCCTCCGGTACCTTGTGCCTGCCAAATACCTTATACTGCAAAAACTGCAGCATAGAAGGGGCAAGGGTTTCCGACACGCAGTTGATCTCGTCCAGAAAAAGAATGCCCTCGCAGATCCCGCTTTTTTCCATCACCTGGTAAATAGAGGCAATGATCTCACTCATGGTGTATTCTGACACCTCATACTTCATGCCCTGATACTCCCTGTGGGAAATAAAGGGAAGCCCCAGGGCGGACTGCCTGGTATGGTGGGTCATGGAATAGGAAACCAGGGCGATTCCCAGTTCCTGGGCAACCTGCTCCATCACCGCCGTCTTTCCGATTCCCGGCGCACCCAACAGAAAAACAGGACGCTGGCGCACCACCGGAATCCGGTACTCCCCAAAGGCATCCTTTTTCAGATACAGCCGCACTGTGGTTTCAATATAATCCTTCGCCTGTTTAATATTCATACTCATCCCCCCGCAACCAAGCTTCCAGCCATCTTTTATGATCTTATTCTTCCATATCCAGCAATACCCGCACCGCCCAGGGGGGTACTTCCGGCTCCCCGCCGCCGTTATCAGGAAACACAAACATCACCCCATAGGAGGGCATCTTCCTGGGATACACCCCATAGCCATCGGTAAAATACACCATGCCCTTGAGGTTCTCGAACTCACCCTTTCCTGCCAGTTCATCCACGTAGGCGAACACCGGGCGGAAATCCGTAGAACCAAAGCCCACAAGCTTTTCATGGGCAAGGAATGCATCCAGGTCCTCCCGGCAGGTGATTTTCGTATCCTTCTGCACCTGATGGTCACACTGGATGATATGCACGTTCATTTTCTGGAAAAAATTATCTTCCCCACTGAGCAATGCATATGTTTTCTGCAAAAAAGAACGCACCAGCGCCCCCCGGCAGGAAGCAGAGGTGTCGATGGCTATCACAAACTCCTTTACCTTTTTGCTGTCCTTATATTCCAGTGGCTCCACCAGGGGCATGTTGCCATACCGTGAAAGCCCATAGGTGTAATAAATATAGTCAAACTCCTCGTCGTTAACCTGCAGGTCCTCATTGGATACCATGAACTTTTTCAGCAGCTCCTCATAAGGATACCTGTCCCTGGCTGCCTCCAGAAGGCTTTTTTCCATACTCTCAGATTTCGATTTCCCGGCAGAAAAGGTCTTTAAATCCGCCCCAATCCTCTGGCTTAATTTTTTCCATTCCTCCGCAGAAACCGCCAGCTCCTGTGAAGGTTCCCAGAAGCTATGGGAATCCACGGAAAAAAGGCGGCAAAGCTCTCCCCGCTCCTTCTGGCTTACCTCCCCGTTTTTCAGGTATCGGTACAATTTTTCTGCAGTAAGGGCCCTCACCTCCCCCTGCAGATACCCTAGCTTTTTCCTGGCTTCCTCATCCTTAAACAGCGCTGTTCCCGGCATTTCCAGTTCCATCACCGCTGCCTCCGCCGCAATATCTGCCCCAAGGCCCCAACTCTCCCTGTCCACCTGGCCAAAGCGGAAGCTGTGGGAAAAAATCATGTGGAACAGGACATGGAGGTACATACGTACCACATAAGCCGGTTCCTCTGTGTATTTTTTCAGCAGAAAAACCGGGTCATAAAACAGTTTCCTGCCATCACAGGCAACCCCCATAAGCCCCTCCCTGGGCGTGGGTACAAGGGCAGACATTGCCACATCCAAAAAACGTATATTCACCAGGATACTGTCCCTGGCAAAGCCCACCGCTTTTTCCGCCAGGGGCCTTGCTTTCTCATATAACTCGCTCATCTTCCCACTTTCCCGCAAATCCTTCTGTCTCCCTGGCAGGCGCATCCCCTGCCCTGCCAACAGCAAAAATGCTTAATAACCTCTTGCCCCTTCCAGGGATTCATCCTTTTCAACCCACTCCCGCACCTCTATCATACGGTATTCCTCCTGGCTGTCCCTGATATAAACCTTTTCTATGCCCGCATTGATCATTACCCGCTTGCACATGGAACAACTGTTGGAATTGGGTATATACTCCCCGGTCTGTGCGTCCACCCCCGCCAGGTACATGGAGCTGCCAATCATTTTGTCCCTGGAAGCGCTGATAATAGCATTCATTTCCGCATGGACGCTGCGGCACAGCTCATACCGTTCCCCCCTGGGTACGCTCAGCTCCTGCCGGATACACTTGCCTGTGTCCGTACAGTTCTTCCGCCCTCTGGGCGCTCCCACATAGCCGGTGGAGATCACCTCGTCGTTCTTCACAATCACCGCGCCATACTTTCTCCTAAGACAGGTGCTGCGCTTGGACACCGTCTCCGCCAGGTCCAGATAGTAATTGACCTTATCCCGCCTTTCTACCATTTCCTTTGCCTCCCCATAATCACCGTAGCAATACATCCGCCCGGCCCATATCGTAAATATAACCTTTGATTGCCTGGGCTATCTTCTCTTTATTGTCAGCAGACAATGGCTTTGCACAGTAAACTGCATAATACATAGCCGCCAGCTCCGCTTTTGAATTTTCAGCTACAATATCATTCAGGCTGTTTTCCCGAAACAGAGAGATTACCTCTGATTTCTCATAAGAGCTCCCATTCAATATGGAAGCAGGTGATTTCTTTTTTCTGGTGCCCAGCTTACTTTTATTGACTTTCCTCAATGTCTCAAGAAAAAAATCAACATCCTCCACTGATCTCTCCAGATATTTATTTTTCTCTTCCTCCGTCTGCATGGAATTTAGCTTGTTGATTACATCATTTAATTCATAAATCTGCGCCTTGGTGATACACATACTTTCTGCCTCCATGTGATTCCTCAATGATACCCAGGGTATGGCACTATTTGTGTTCTAATTCCTCAATCCGGCTTAAAACGCTGATTGACAGTTCTTTATAATCACTTCTTGCCATTGATACTTCCCCCCGTTCTGTACTTCTGGATATATCTATGTAATTATTTATTTCTTCCTCGAAAAAATATATATCGCCTTCACTGGCATCACATTTCCTGGAAACAGTATCCCTTAAATTGATCATTGCCTGCTCATACCTGACCTGTCCTCGGATAAATGTGCAGAAAATACCAATAAGCTTGGGGGAATCACCAAAATAGTGCTTTATCAGCATCCCCTCTTCTGAATCATTACAATATCTGTTGTAGGTTTTATTTACTGTGTTAATATAATGGGCTACGCCATTGGCACTGATCCTGTCAAGGATTGTCGGAATAATATAATAATCAGAGAGCAAAAAAGCAGATCTGGTAATCAGATTATTTGATGGCGGACAATCAATTAACACATAATCATATTCCCTTCTCTCCAACACAAAATCCAAAAAATTTTTTAAAATTGAAAGATATTCTACATTATCCTCCATTCTTACTGCAAGCTCATCTAACCCTATGCCATCTTCATAAAACAGGCTGGACGCTATAAAATCAAATTTCCCTTTGCCATATTTCTGTACAATATCCAATCCAAACTTCAAATCAAGATGATGGTATTTTTTAATTCTGGCGATATGAAGGTCGTAAACATAGTTCAAGGCTTTCCTTTTATCCATCCCACTTAACTCACCGCCATTATTGCTCACCAAAATCTCACTCAGGGAGCTTTGCGGATCCAAATCCAAAGTTAGGACCTTCTTCCCCATTTGGGCAAAATATCCTGCAAAATTCAGCACACTTGTGGTTTTTCCCACACCGCCTTTATAGTTACCAATAAATATTATCCTGGCCTGCATTTATCCTGGCCCTCCCTAAGAACTACACCGTCAAACTACCGCACCATACATTCTATAACAATAAAAAGCACACCACCGCTGTTGACACCACAATCTGTATAATAGCAAACCGGGTATCTGTCTGGGTATTGGACCAGCCCATCACTTTCCTCACATGGTCATGGAGGGGCGTCCTGATATTTTTCAGGATATGGATCTTGAACCCCCGGATAAGCGCCACCTTTAAAAGCCCCAGCCCCCCGTCCAAAATAAATACGATCCCCACCGGAAGGTAGAGAAAAGGGCTGCCGCTTTTTAAGGCCACGATACTGATAAAAATTCCCATGGCACGGCTTCCTGCATCCCCCATAAGCAGTTTGCTGGGCGCAGCGTTGTACCACAAATAGCCCAGCAGGCAGATGATAAACATCAAAATAAGAAGGGAAAAACCGTCCTGTTTCCCCAGGATATTGTCAATCACATAAAAAGATGCCAGGGTTATGATTGCCAGGGTGCCGGAAAGCCCGTCCACCCCGTCGGAGCAGTTGGTCACATTAATCGAACCCCACACCAAAATCACTGCCAGCAGCCCGAACAGCACTGGCGGGATAGTGATGGTAATCCCCAGGGTAGCAATCCTTACCATATTAGAATTAAAATACAGATAAGTGACTGCCACAATAACCGCAATCAGAAGGTCCAGCAGCCCCTTCTTTAATCCCCCCCATGGGTGCTTGGAAGCGTCATCCATAAATCCCGTAGCCATCTCCGCCGCCACCAGCAACAGGTAAATTACAATCTCTGTATTTACCGGTGTAAAAACCAGGGACGCCATTACAAACACAAGCACGAAGATGATTCCCGCCCCCCGGGGTTTCCCCGCCGAAAGCTTCCCGTCATGGGCAAATTCCCTTCCCGCATCTTTCGGCAGCAAGTGGCAAAACTTTGCCGTAAAAAAGCAGGTTCCTGCAAATGCCAGCAAAAGCCCCACTGCCGCCGCTATGGATTGGTTGTCTTTTAACATATAGTCGGTCACTGTTCTCCCCTCCCGGTTAACCTATTCCCAACGCTTTTTTGGCAAGCTGGTCCGCCATATCGTTGTATTTGTCATTGGAATGCCCCGCCACCTTCACAAAGCGGATATCTACCTGTGTGCTTGCCTGGTCAAAAAAAGCCTTATAAGCCTTTGTGCCTTCCTTATTCGCCTGCCATTCTCCCAGGCACCAGCGGGCAATCCCTTCATAATCATGGTAAATCTCAATAGCCGCCAGCTTATGGTCTATGGCGTACTGCATGGCCGCCTCCGCCCCTTTAATCTCCCCGGCTACATTGCGCATGGAGGAAAGTGCCTTATCCTGGAACTTCTGGTACAATTTCTCTTCCCCGTCCCTGCCCAGCACTACCATGCCATAAGAAAACTCCCCGGTTGCCTTGTTGAAGCTCCCGTCTACATATATTTTAACACAATCTGGGGCTTTCCATCCATCTTCTTCCATATTTTTCTCACGTTCTTTTCTTTTTCCCACAGAGAGCTTCCTCACAGGCGCGGGCGCATCTCCCATCCCCTTTTCCTGGCCTGGCTTTTCCCCCACAGGAGCCTGCCCGGCTGCCCCGCCTAAGTAGGCATCCGCCTCCTCTTTGGTTTTGAAGCTTTTATAAATGGCACCGGAATATCCGTTGACACTTGCCTTACACTCCTCCCAGGTCCTGAAAATCCCTGTCTTTTTTCCTGCTTTTACTGCATAATACTTACCCGCCACAATGCGCCTCCTTCTTTTTTCACGCTAAAATACGCTTTTTATGTCATAAAAGCACTGTTTATCTGCCATTTGCGCATATTTCATGCCAATGCGCGATAACTAACGCTTTACAGTTATAATATTATCCGTATATACTATAGTTGTAAAAGGGGTTTGCGGTAACGGCCTTCACAGGCTGTTGCCGCTTTTTGTTTCTAAATTTTCATTGCTTCTTAACTTGCCACTCTGGTATTTTAGCATAAATCCGCGTATCATGGTATAGGAAAAGTAAATAAAAAACCTTGCCGTCCCTGTCACAGGGATAAAGGGGCGTTGTCTAATAAAACAGGAGGTATAACAGTGAAATCACAGGTTTGTGTCTGCGCTGCATCCGCAAACTTAAGATGTGCAAAAAGCAGCGCAGAAATGAGGTAAGCTATGAGCAAAAAAACAAATGAAGAACTACAGGCCTGCGTTGGCCTGGCCACTGCCGGAGACAAAAAAGCCCTGGAAACGCTTATCGGAAGCGTCCAGGATATGGTATTTAATTTATCCCTGCGGATGCTTGGGACATTTTCGGATGCGGAGGACGCCACCCAGGACATCCTATTGAAAATGATCACCCACCTTTCCTCTTTCAGGGGTGAAAGCGCCTTTACAACATGGGTGTTCCGCATTGCGGCTAACCATCTGAAAAATTACAAAAAGCATATGTTCGCCCACCACCCCTTAAGTTTTGAGTTTTACGGAAATGATATTGAAAACGGAAAGATACAGGATCTGCCGGATTTAACCCAGAATGTGGAAAAGGACCTGTTAGCGGAAGAACTGAAAATGTCCTGTACCAATGTGATGCTGCAATGCCTTGATGTGGAAAGCAGATGTATTTTTATCCTGGGCACAATGTTTAAGCTGGACAGCCGTATCGCAGGGGAGATTCTGGGAATAACCCCGGAGGCGTACCGCCAGCGGCTTTCCCGCACACGCAAAAAAATGGCAGATTTTCTTGGGCAATATTGCGGGGAATATGGCAGGGGTAAATGCAAATGCAAAGACAGGATAAATTATGCGGTCCAAAACCACAGGATTGACCCCAGGCAGCTTGATTATATGTCAGCAACGGAAATTCCCGCCACGACCCTGACAGATGTGAAAAATGCCATGGAAGATATTGATGATTTTTCACAGGACTTTTCCTTTTGTAAGCCCTACCAGTCTCCCCAACGCACAAAGCATCTGGTACAGGAATTTTTGGATTCCACCCAGCTTTCTATTATCCGGCAATCATAAAGGAAGGGACAGATATATGAATACGCAGTTAATTCTTGATTATTTATCCGCATTACAATTGAATAACAACCGCGGCTGGTATCATGCCAACAAAGAAGATTTTAAAAAAGCAAACGCTGAATTTGAAGAATTATTACAGGCCCTGATACTGGAAACCGGAAAATTTGACAGCAGCATTTTACATTGCAGCCCCAAAGACCTGACCTTTAAGATCGTAAGGGATACCCGCTTTTGCCATGACAAGTCCCCTTACAATCCCGCGTTCCGCGCCCATATTTCCTCAAAAGGGAAGCTGCCTGTCCCTGTAGGGTATTATCTTATGATAAAGCCCGGAAACCAGTCCTTTTTAGGAGGCGGCCTGTTTGCAGACATGTTTAAGGATGCTACTGCCATGGTACGGAATTATATTTCCCAAAACGGCGGGGAATGGGAAAAGCTCCTGCATGAGCCTGCGTTTGCCAAATATTTCACCGTCCAGGGAACTGCCCTGAAAAATGTCCCCCAAGGGTATGATAAGGCGCATCCCCAGGCAGAATACCTGAAATTTAAAAGCTGGTACCTGGAATATCCCCTGAAAGACGGGGAAATAAAAGAGGCAGATGCCTTCCTGGCAAAGGCCGCAGAAATTTTCCGTGCCATGAAGCCCTTTAACGACTATCTGAACAAGGCGCTTGCAGGCTTCCAGATGCCCGCAAGGTAGCCAGCGGCCTGATAAAAGCCCCTTTTCCCTGTGGCAGCCAAGATGGCTAATATGCCCTGGGAAAAGGGGTGGTGATTTAATTCATATAACAGATATCCTGTCTTTGGGGCAGGCCAAAAAACTTTAAATTCCGGTTCCCTGTCTCTTTTCCAAGGCATAGGGCATAAATCCGGCGGCTGGCGGCTGTTGAAAAATAGTAAGTGAGGGTTTCGGCGCACATGACGCTGGTGCACAGGGTCTGTTCATAATTCTCACTTTCCGCATCCTCCCTTAAAATGCCATCCGGTATATCTACCGTGGAAAAATTGTGGAACATTCTTGTAATCCCGTCAATTTCATTTTTTCCTTTTACTGCATAGTTCTTCATCATGGCCACTCTTACAAAACGGGAAGGGGAGGAATAATCCCCAGGAAGCCCGAAACCGCCCCCGGTTCCCTTGCCAAAGCAGGAAAATTCAACGCCAATGATCTGCCGGGGCGGTGTATGCAGGTTGGTGATTGCAAGATAATTCCGCAGGTTGGTCTTCTGCCATAAATAGTCTGGGCTGTTGGTCATAACCCCCAGGCAGTCCCGGTGGATATGGATCCCGCCCGCATCGGGCTCTATTACCAGGGCTTCGCCGCCTGCATCGGAAAAAATATAATGCACATGCATTTCCTCCCCAAATATTTTCTCCTCTGTAAGATTGACCCGGGACAGCGCCGCCGCCACTTCCTCCACGGTAGCGCACTGCCCCAGCAGATAACCTGTAAGGAAGCCGGGATGTACATTAACCCTGCCCCTGCCTGGGTTGGTGTTATATACGGCATATTCAGGGAACTGCAAAAGAGCCCCCATAAGCCCGCACTCATTGACCCCATCCACAATCACTGGTGTCTGCAGCCCTGTAATAGCCATTCCCAGATGGGCATATTTTACCACTGCCACAGAATCACTGTCCTTGCTGACCTCTGTTTTCATCCGCCATCTCCGGGGGACCACTGCGATCTTATTGCCATCCAGATTGCCAAACTGGTCGTAAGTCCTTCCAAGCAGATGCTTTCCATCCAATGTCTCCCATGTAAAACTACTACAGCCAGATACCATTTTTCCTCCTAATTCCAGTCCCGCTCCCGCCCTTCTTCCAGTGCCTTGTATGGCCGGTACGGTTTTAGGTTTGCTGTAAATGTCCTACACTATTTATATTGTCCCGCTGCCTTATAAATGATAATTAATTATGGCGTTATCAGGAAAAGACCCCTGAAACCTCCCGCCAGAGGGAAGCTATCCCGTCAACTACCGTGGAAGCCTTTTCAATCCATCCCAGAAATATGTCCAGTCCCTGGACGCAGAAGTCTGTAAGCCCGGAAACAGCTTCAAAACCTTCATTGTATCCTGCCATGGCACGGAACTGCCGCAGCCCGGACTGCGCCTTGACCACTTTCACCTGTATTTCTCCATACCCGCACTTATCCGCCGCTTCCTCCATCACTTCCTCCGCCATATCCGTTTCCCCCATAGCGGTGTAGGTCTCCGCCAGTCCCAGATAAGCTTCAAAGTTTCTTTCATCTATGCTTATAATATTCTCAAAGGCCAACTCTGCCTGTTCATACTCCATTTCACCCAGATATTTGTATCCCAGGTCCAGTTGCCTGGTATATTGGTCCCCGGATACTTTTCCATATGCATAAAGATTGACCAGGCAGAAAACCAAAATAAAAAAAGTGCCCCCAATCAATAACCTTTTTATTTTTCTGTTCATTTAACCCCCGCCCCGCTAATGCGCTTTCACCAGCACAACCGTAATATTGTCTCTTTCCCCCCGGCTTTTTACCAGCGAGACAGCCTCTATCAGGGATTTCTTTATGGCGGAACGGCTCACCAGCAGGCTGGGGTTTAACAGCTCTTTTATCTCATGGTCTTCCAGTTCATGGACAAAACCGTCAGAACAGAGGAAAAAAACCTCCCCAGCTTCCGCCCTGCCCCTCCCATAGGCAACCTGTAGGTTCTCTGAGTCCCCAATGCATTGGAGTATCAGGTTCCGGCGTTTATCGTGCTTTGCTTCTTCCTTTGAAAGACGCCCCGCCTTCACCTCCCTGGCAACCACGCTCTGGTCCTCTGTCAGTTGGCGGAGCCCCCTGCCCAGGCAGTAAGCCCTGCTGTCCCCTACCTGTGCCGTAATATACTTCCCCTCTGCCATGGCCAGCAGGGTCAAGGTGGTGCCGGTGCGGATTTTCTTCTCCCTGGCATATTCATAAACCAGGCGGTTCTGCTTCTGGATGCACTGTTCGATCTCTCCCTGCAAATAGTCCATAAGCTGTTCCCGGCCTTTTCCCCGGATGCCTTTGCCCACTGTATAGTCAAACCAGTTATTTAAAAACTGAATAGTACTTTTGCTGGCATAGCCGCCCTCCTGCATGGTGACCGCGCCCACCCCGGCAGTATTGGCGTTCCTGGTCTCCAGGCGCACCAGATTGTCCACATTGGCAATCTGCAGCTCCGCCGAGTCCTCAATGGTGATCACCCGTTCATCCCTGGGGATAAAATTGGAGATGGCATTAAGGAAAGTGGTCTTGCCGGAGCCTGTGCCGCCACAGATAAAAATATTATATTTCGCCCTTACAAATAGCTGCAGCACCTGGGCAATCTGGGGAGTAAGGGAGCCATATTGGATCAGCTTCTCCACTGTCATAGGCTCTTTGGAAAACTTCCGGATAGTGACAATAGGCCCTTTTAAAGAAATAGGCGGCAGCACCACGTTTACCCGGGAGCCGTCGGGCAGCCTGGTATCCACAATGGGATTGGCTTGATTGACTTCCCTGCCCGCCAGCGCCACGATTCTCTGTATGATATCCTGCAGCTTTTCCTCACTTTCGAATTGATCCTCCAGCCTCCCCAGCTTCCCGGACTTTTCAATAAAAATTTCCCCCGGGCCGTTGATCATCACTTCTGTCACTGTATCATCATTGATAATCGTATCTAAAAGCCCAAATCCCCGGATAGCGCTGAATATCTGGTTCCCCAGCAGAGCCTTGTCCTTTATGGACACAAACTTTCCGTTAAAATACCGCTCCACTTCCTCCCTGACCTGGCCTTCCAGCATTTCATCCGTGGTTTTGGTGAGATTGATGTTTTCCTGGATTCTTTTCCTGATATCTTCCAGGGCCTTGCCCATTAGTTCCTGATCCATAGCAATTTCCCTTCCAAATCATTCTTTGTGGATGCCCGGAATCATTTGATATTCTGGAGCAGCTCCATCTGGGATATCTTCTCTATAATGCCTGTAAAATTGCCATTTTCAATCAGCGGGAAGGCGCCCCCTACGCGGATCTGGGAAATCTGCTCCGGCATCTGGCTGTTTTTCATGGCTCTGTTAAAGTAGACCTGCATTTTGGATACCACATCCGCTTTCCGTACTTCCTCCACCGTCTGCATAAATTCCAGGTACCGTTTTAATTTCAGGGAAGCAATTTCACTGTGGTCCATAACCATAACAATACGGTTTGCCATAGACATGGCTGTGATTTCCTTTTCTGAAATCCCGTTCCCCAGGTCAATAATCACCTTGTCATAGGTCCTGGAGGCTTCTATTGCCTTTAACAGCTCCCCGATATCCTCCTGGGACAGGGTCTGCAGGTCCATGGGGTTGGCACATTCCTTAAAATAGCAGGTTCCCGCCTCATCCCTGGAAACAGAGCTTTCAATTTTCAGCTCCAGAGTATTCCTCCTGCTTTTTAAGGCGTACACCAGCTCGTCCATCCCATCCTTCCCCTCTCCCTGGAAGGACATTTCACAGGAACCCAAATTTTCCAGGTTCAGATACAGCACCTTTTCCATCCGCGAAAAAGCCTTTGCCGCCGCACAGGCAATAGTGGATGCGCCAATCCCTCCCGCCGCCGATACAAAAGCGATAAAAGTTGTTTTCCCGCTGACAATCGCAGTGTTCTCATAGCGGACATGTTCTTTTTTCGCATAAATATCCAGCAGGTCCTTATAAATCTGGTCGGCACGCCGGTATTTCCCCAGATACCAGGCCCCCTCTTCCCCTTCCCGGGGCTCATCCACAAGATAGGCCCACAGCCTGCCATCCCTTACAGATTCCTCCAGCTTCTGGATTTCCTCTTCCATCTCCCCGCCAACTAAAATCAAATCGACATTTGGGGATTGGAAAATTTGCCCTAAATAAGCGGGATGTGTGTACACATTCCACTGAAACTTATCATAATAATGGGAATTAAAATAATTCACCAGCTTTTCACAATACAGCGCGTCATCAGAACAGACAGACACTTTAATTTTCATTGATATTCGCTTTGATCTCTTTCACAATTTTCCGCCACTGCTCAAGGATTTCCTGATAATTCCTGCCCAGCCTGTCTATGCTCTTAATTATAAGCACATCCCCCTCTTTCAGCTTGCCCAGCAGTTCATAATATGCCGGGCGCTGGAAGGTTTTTCCGGAGATCTTATCCACGAACATGTTCCCACTTTTTATTCCCGCCTCTTCCATTGCCTGTATCTGCCGGGCAGGGTTCTGTTCTTTTGATGAAACTCTCACATAACCATATTTTTCCATAGAAATATCCTTCCTTTCTTTATATCAATGAAAAGTATAAGTCATTTCCGGTCTGCCGTTTAGTATTTCAAGCTTCCAGAAAATTATAAACGAAAAAAAGGCGGCATCTCTGCCGCCCCCCTGTAGTGGGAAATTTCTCTCCTTAATCTTCAGTTAGGAAGGGTCCCGTCAGGCCCCTAAAACACAACCTCCTTCCAATACAATGCCCTTTCTTCCAGGATCTGCTGGAAATCCGCCTTCTCCCGGAATCCCTTGATCTCATCCATGTATTCCACATAATCACAGACATAGACATAAACTTTGGATACATCCCTGCCGTTAATGGCATAGGTGTCCGCAAAAGAACTGCTTCCATAGGGCAGGACCTTACCCTGCGCATCCAGTACTACCAGGAAAACACCGCTTTCTGCCCGCTCTTTGCTGCATTTTTCCTCCACCGTGATCTCAAACTTTGTCTTTACCACCTGATACAGCCCTGCGCCGGTGCCGTTCATCTCGTCCACCGTGACTACCTGGGCGCTTTCTTTATCCATTTCGATATGGAGGCTGAATTCAAAAGGCCCGTCAAACCACCAATTCTCGTATTGGTTGGGGAATTTATACCAGTCCTGGGGGACAACCTCCTGCATAAACGCCTGCCACTCTTCATCCGACATAGCATCTATCTCTTCCTGTGTTTTCCCCTGCAGGTCCAGTTCTTCCGGCTCAGCCTTGTTTCCCACAATCTGCCCAATAGTGAAATCCATATCAAAGGCATCCAGCGCCCGGTATTTTTCTTTCAGCCCGTCGTCATTTCCCACAATATCCAAAATGTCGATGCGGTAGATCCCCGCATAGGTATGCCCGTCTATAAATGTCCCCTCCATGGAACCGGTAGCGCCGTTCCCATAGCCTTGCGCCTCCCCCAGTCCCTGCCGGAAGGAATAGTCTGCTGTCCCCTTCAAAAAGACCATCGGCTTTCCCTCCTGATCCACCATGGTATCCGGGAACGCTTCCTGGCTGGTAATCATAAACGACAGGTAAATGGCCTCCACGGAACAATAGGCCTCAGAAACTGACACCGTGACGCCGTTCACCGTTTTGGTGTAAGCCGAGTCTACAGGGGCACTGTCCCCTTCCCCATTGCCCTGTTCCTGCAAGGTGCCGTCCCCCTTGTTATCCGCGCCCTCTGTATCTTCAAATTTATAGGCCACAGAACTCAGGTCTCCCTGATAGGAATACTCCCCCTGAAGCAACCGGAAGATATCCCGGATCACAGGGATCTTTGCCGCCAGGGCCGGCTGTGCGGCCAAAACACCTATACCTATAAGTAAAGCAGCAGCAGTCCCAGCCATCCGTACCATCATCTTTTTCCTTTTATTACGCATATATATCTTCTCCCCCTCTTTGATTCCCTGGCGTATACGCAGTGACAAATTTTCAGGTATGACAATGTTTTCAAATTTCTCATTTTCCATTCTGCCCATCCTGACTCCTTTCTCAAGTAACTCTTTGAATTTTCAATTACCGCAAACACGAAATTCACTTATGGTTTACGGCTGCCCCCAGTACCCTCCCTTCCCTGTCTTCAAGCTGGTTCCTGAGGGCTTTCTTGGCACGGAACAGGTATGCTTTCACACTGCCCACAGGGATGTTCATCACCTGTGCGATCTCCACAAGCTTCATCCCCTGAAAATATTGCAGGATCACCACCGTCTTACAGGCAGGGGGCAGTAGGTCAATGGCATCATAAAGGTCCGTCTTTTCCTCTATGGAAATCGGCATTTCCGGTGCCGCCTCGCTGTATTCCTCAAAAGGGCTGTCCTTCCTGCTCTTTTTCTGTGCCAGATAAATGCTGTTAATCAGTATGCGTGTAATCCATGTTTTAAAATATGCCGGCTCCCGAAGCTTGTCCATGGAGATCATTGCACGCATGGCGCATTCCTGTACCGCATCCAAGGCATCCTGTTCGTTCTTGGTATACATATACGCAAGTTTATAAAGGTATTCCTGATGCATGATGATCAGTTCCCCAAAAGCCTCCCTGTTCCCTTTGGCCGCTTTCTCCACTAATTTCAGGCTTACTGTATTTCTCATTGTATTTATCACCTTCATTTCTTCTGTTCTCATACTATGCCTCTGCAGCGGCATAAGCATTCTGTCCCCGGCTCAAAATCCATTTCCCCCAGGGGCTGGCCAATCATAGATACCAGCTTATACTAATTAGATTCCAAAAGCTTCAAAAAGGATACAAAAAAATTATCCTGAATTATTCACGGAACAGTATTTGAACTGATAACTGCGCCACGAA
>OFGR01000701.1_pt1 | contig 31836 bp, 32 predicted proteins | sample 1521811 | NCBI WGS metagenome assembly OFGR01 (sample SAMEA3504098, study PRJEB24116) | mouse gut metagenome | biome: mouse gut; feature: mouse-associated habitat; material: faeces | place: Denmark | collected 2011
TTTTCTGGGCGCCTTTTTTCTTTTTGCCCTTGTCGGATTGTTCTATCTGTGCCATTTTGATTAGTCTTGCTCGGTTTTAAGTGCAGTCATTAAGCTGAAACGGTTCATTTTCAGAGTCTGGAGGTTGTCAAGCACGTGGTGTACGGTGCTGTAGGGAGTGCCTTTGTCAGCTTTAACGGCTATACCTTCGCCCTTTTTCATAGAGCTCTGGAGGTTGTCGTTGCCGCTTGAGTAGATGGCACGCATCCAAATCTGAAATTCGTTAGGCTTGTCAAGGTCGTGGTTATCGTCGATAGGAATTCCAACGTCGGCTCGGGTCATATCTGCGATAACTTTGTCCTGCTCGGTCTGTGACATTCTTAGGAACTGGGGCAGGGCCTGGAAGGGCACGCCAAATGTGTTAAGCTTAGAGAACACATTGACATCTGCTTCAGTCAGGTTCACTTTCTTGTTAGGGTGAAGACGGTTGTATTCCGATACGGCCTTCGAGAGGATCTCCTTGCGGATTTCTTCGGTAGCCCAGGCTCCATCGGCCACAGAGGGGTCGGCTTCACCTGATACGGATATGAACACCTTTCCTTCGGGGCTAACGAGGATGCTCGCCAGGTTGGCGGTGGGCACCTTCTGTTCTGATACTGATGACGGAGTCATTACAGTAACAGGTTCCTTCTGAAGGAAGGTCGAGGTCAACATGAAGAAAGTAAGCAAAAGAACGGTCACGTCACTCATCGCGGTCATGTCGATGAGAGTGCTCTTTCTTTTAATTTTTACTTTTCCCATATTACTTCAATTAGAGGATTAATTTAATTAATGTGTAATAGGGGATTAGTGAGTTGCTGCGAATGTCTGTACAATCGAGAAACCGATTTCGTCGATAGCGTAGGTGAGGTTATCGATTTTGTTGGTGTAGAAGTTGTAAGAAATTACGGCGAAAGCACCGGTTGCGATACCGAAGGCAGTGTTGATAAGAGCCTCAGAGATACCGGTTGAAAGTTCGGTTGAGTCAGGAGCACCTGATGCGGCAAGAGCCTGGAATGATTTGATCATACCGATTACAGTACCGAGAAGACCAACGAGAGTACCGAGAGTGGTCATGGTAGCCACGATGGGGAGGTTCTGCTGAAGAGCGGGCATTTCGAGAGCGGTAGCTTCTTCAACTTCCTTCTGAAGGGTGGCGATTTTCTGTTCCTTGGTAAGAACGGTGTTCTTGTCCATTTCTTCGTAACGTACGAGAGCGGCAGCTACAACGGCAGCTACAGAACCTTTCTGATTCTTGCAGAGCTTCTGGGCACCGGCGATGTCGTTCTTGGCGAGGCAAGCCTTAACACCAGCAACGAACTTGGTGATGTTGCCTTTACCTTTAGCGCTTGAAAGGGCAATCCAGCGCTCAACTGAAAGAACGATAACAGTGAGGAAGAGGGTCTGAAGGATAGGCACGATTACACCACCTTTGTAGATAGTTCCCCAAAGGTCGATCGGGTGACCTTCCTCGAAGTGTGATTCGTGACCGAACCAGAAGATGAAGAGGCAAACTGCAACAATGAAGCAGGCGATGATTACCAAGAATGCATTCTTGATGCCGCCAACGTTGCTACCTTCTTTCTTGGCCTGAGGCTGAGCGGGTTTCTTGGCCTGGGGCTGAACGGGATTGGGCTTTTGAGCTTCCATAATTTAAAATTACTGATTTTAGATTTAAAAATTGGTTATTAAGTTAATGATTCGTTTTCGTATGTAGTGTGTATATCGCCCCCGTTGACCGGGCCGATGGTATAGATTCAGGTGAGTCCTCTGCGGGCTATAAACACTATCGCAAAAGTATTGATACTTTTTCAACTTTCAAAATTTTTGTCCTCTAAATTTTGATTTTGTTTTATCAGATATGCATTTTATGGAAATTGTTAACATTTATCCGCTCTTTTTTTCTTTATATTTTATTAACAATCTAAAAATTATCGGTAACTTTGCGCAATAATGTATCCTAACCACTCTTTTGTAAAATGGACAATGTGATTAATCTCAAGCGGGGACTCGACCTCAAGCTTGCCGGCGGGCTTCCGGATGATGCGGAAATCCGGCATATTGAGGCTGATGCTGTCGCCGTCACCCCGGACGATTTTCCCGGGTTTGTGCCCAAGCTCGAAGTGAAGGAGGGCGATACGGTGGCATGCGGTTCGCCGCTGCTCCGCGATAAAATTCAGGAACAGGTCAAGCTCGTGTCGCCGATTGACGGTGTGGTGGAGCGCGTAGTGCGCGGCGACCGCCGTAAAATCATCCGGGTGGAGGTGCGCCGCTCGGCAGAGCCTGTGGCAAGAGATGCCGTGAAAGTGGCTGATAATGCCGAAGCTATCCTTGCTGCCATAGCTCAGGCAGGTTTGCTGGCCATGATGCGCCAGCGCCCCTACGATATAGTGCCGCGTGTGGATATACGTCCGCGCGATATCTTTGTAACCGCTTTTGATTCAGCTCCGCTGGCTCCTTCGCTCGAACGTATGGTGGCTGACCGCGCTGAGGATATAGAGTGTGGTGTGCGTGCGCTTGCCAAGCTTACTGATGGACATATTTATATAAGCACACGGAAGGATTCGCAGATAGCGGTTCCTACCGAGGCGGTACACTATATAGTCAACGGTCCGCATCCTGCGGGAAATGCCGGTGTGCAGGCCGCAAATATTGCCCCTGTCAATAAGGGTGAGGTAATCTGGACGCTTGATATCGTGACCCTCGCACGTGTAGGCAAGCTTGTGCGCACAGGTGAGGCTGACTGGGATGTGAATGTTGCCGTGACCGGTTCTGAAGTGGAAACCGGCTACATAGCTGCAACTCAGGCCGGAGCGGCTATAGCTCCGATACTCAGTGGCAACGTGAAGGCCGATGGTCGTCATCACCGTATAATAGCCGGCAATGTTCTGACAGGTGTGGCGGTTGACCCCGAAGGTTATCTGCACTATCCCTATCGTCAGATAACAGTCATCCCCGAAGGTGACGATGCCGATGAATTCATGGGATGGGCTTCGATGCGCCCGGGCAAGATGAGCGTCAACCGTTCGTTCCCGTCGCGTTTTATCCCCGGAAAGCGTTTCGCTCCCGATGCCCGTCTGTTAGGCGGACGCCGTGCCATGATAATGTCAGGTGTGTACGACGATATGTTCCCGATGGACATTCTTCCCGAGTATCTGCTGAAGGCTATCCTGTCAAAGGATATCGACAAGATGGAGGCGCTCGGCATCTACGAGGTGGCACCGGAGGATTTCGCGCTCTGCGAATATGCCGATCCCTCGAAGATAGAGATTCAGAAGGCTGTGCGTGACGGCCTTGACTATCTGCGCAAAGAGCTTGAGTAAAAATTAACAATACAATCATATTCAGAAACAATGCTTAGAAAATATCTGAACCGCATTAAACCCAATTTCGAACCCGGAGGGAAGCTGCATGCGTTCCAGTCGGTGTTTGACGGGTTTGAAACGTTTCTGTACACCCCGAACTCCACCTCGAAGCCGGGCGGCACGCATGTGCATGACAGCCTTGACTCGAAGCGTGTGATGATAATAGTGGTGCTGGCGCTGATGCCCTGCCTGCTGTTCGGAATGTACAACACCGGCTACCAGAACTTCCTCGGTTCGGGAGCCGAAACTTTCCCGTTCTGGAGCCTGATGGCTTACGGATTTCTGGCCATCCTGCCCCGTATCGTTGTCACTTATGTAGTAGGCCTCGGAATTGAATTCGTTGTAGCGCAGTGGCGTAAGGAGGAGATTCAGGAGGGATTCCTGGTGACCGGTATCCTTATTCCGCTTATATGCCCTATCGAAACTCCTATATGGATGCTTGCAGTGGCCACCGCCTTCTCTGTGATATTTGTCAAGGAGGTGTTCGGAGGTACCGGATTCAATATATTCAATGTGGCTCTCACAGCCCGTGCGGTACTGTTCTTCGGCTATCCGAGCTATATGTCCGGCGACCGCGTGTTTATTTCATCTGAGCCGATATGCGGTATAGGCGGTACAGTCAACTTTGCCGACGGCATATCAGGAGCCACTCCTCTCGGACAGATTGCCAATCATACCGGCGGTGCGCTTGAACTTACCAATATCGTAGGAGAGAAGCTCAGCACACTCGATGCGTTTATCGGTCTTATCCCGGGATCGTTTGGCGAAACATCTACCCTCTGCGTGCTTATCGGAGCGCTGATACTGCTCTTTACCGGTATAGCCAGCTGGCGTATAATGCTTTCAGTTGTGGCCGGCGGTCTGTTTATGGGTTGGGTAGCCAATCTGTTCCAGACTCCGCTCTATCCCGGCTCATTCCTCGCTCCGCTTGATCAGCTCGTGTATGGTGGATTTGCCTTTGCCGCCGTATTCATGGCCACTGACCCTGTCACTGCCGCCCGTACAGGCGTGGGCAAGTACATCTACGGTTTTCTTGTGGGTGTGATAGCGGTTATTATCCGAGTGTACAACAACGGCTATCCCGAAGGAGCCATGCTGGCAGTCCTTCTGATGAACGCCTTCGCACCTCTGATTGACTACTGTGTGGTGCAGGCCAATATTAACCGGCGCATGCGTCGCCTCAAACAGCAAGCGTGATTATGGCTATCAATAAGCAGAGCAATATATATACCATCATCTATATCGTGGTGATGGTACTTGTGGTGGGTGTGGCCCTGGCGGCTACCTCCATGTCGCTTAAGAGCAAGCAGCAGGATAATGCTGATGCCGACAAGATGAAGCAGATTCTTGCAGCGGTGCATATCACTCCCGAGGCTGACAAGGTGATATCCACATTTGACAGCTGCATCATAGAGCAGAATGTGTACGACAGCGAGGGAGCCAAGGTCGATACCAAGGCTTTCGATGTGGATGTCGAGGCTCAGAGCAAACTTCCCGATGCTTCGCGTGAACTTCCCGTGTACACTTGCCGCCTTGCAGACGGAGCGCTTAAATATATCATTCCGGTATATGGAGCCGGACTGTGGGGCCCGATATGGGGCTATGTAGCTTTCGATGCTGACGGAAGTACCGTCTACGGTGCCTATTTCGCACATCAGGGTGAAACTCCCGGACTCGGTGCTGAAATTGAGAAGCCGGCTTTCAGCGGTCAGTTTGACGGCAAGCAGGTGATAAAGAACGGCAATTTCGCTCCGATAGCTGTTGTCAAGGCCGGGTCGAAGCCTCTGGGCGATGAAGACTACGTTGACGGCGTGTCCGGAGGTACCATCACCAGCAAGGGTGTCAGCGAGATGCTGTCAAACTGCCTGACTCCTTACCGGATGTTCCTTACCAACTTAAGTAAATAACACTCCATAATATATCGATATGGCAGAAAAGATAAGCAACAGTTCGGTGTTCTTCAACCCGTTCTCAAAAAATAATCCGGTAGTAGTGCAGGTGCTCGGCATCTGTTCCGTACTGGCCGTGACAGCCAAGCTGGAGCCGGCTATAGTGATGGGTATATCGGTGATAGCCGTGCTGGCGTTCTCCAACGTCATCATATCGCTGATACGCAACACTATCCCTACTAACATCCGAATCATAGTCCAGCTTGTAGTGGTGGCCGGTCTGGTAATCATCGTCGATCAGCTTCTGAAAGCTTACACCTACGATGTGAGCAAGCAGCTGTCGGTGTTCATTGGTCTTATTATCACCAACTGTATCCTGATGGGACGTCTGGAAGCATTCGCCATGGCCAACAAGCCGTGGCCGTCATTCCTTGACGGCATAGGCAACGGTATTGGCTACACACTTATACTTGTGATAGTGGCTTTCTTCCGTGAACTGCTCGGAAGCGGTACGCTGCTTGGCTATCAGGTGGTGCCGCAGAGCTTCTATGAAGCCGGATATGTCAACAACGGCCTGATGATTCTTCCCCCCATGGCACTTATAGTGGTGGCTTGCATCATCTGGGTTCAGCGTGCATGCAACAAGGAACTTCAGGAGGACTGAAACGAGCCCTAATTTTACACATCAAATCCCTTGATTTCTCTGACTACGATGGAAAATCTAAATCTATTCATACGCTCGATATTTATCGACAATATGATATTCGCCTACTTTCTGGGCATGTGCTCGTTTCTGGCGGTATCAAAGAATGTGAAGACGGCGCTCGGCCTCGGTGTGGCGGTTACGTTCATGCTTGTCATCACACTCCCCATCAACTATCTGCTGAACACGTATGTGCTCAGCAAGGGAGCGCTGACATGGCTCGGACCGGAATATGCATCGGTTGACCTCAGCTTCCTGTCGCTGATAATGTTCATAGCTGTCATTGCATCGATGACACAGCTTGTGGAGATGGCTGTCGAAAAGTATGCTCCGGCGCTATATTCATCGCTGGGTATATTCCTTCCGCTTATAGCTGTGAACTGTGCCATACTCGGTGGCTCACTGTTCATGCAGCAGCGCGGGTTTGCAAACGTGGGCACCGCTTTCTGCGCCGGCGCAGGATGGGGTATAGGTTGGCTTCTTGCCATTGTGGCGGTTGCGGCTATACGTGAACGCCTCGCCACTTACTCCAATATCCCCGCTCCTCTGCGTGGAACCGGTATCACTTTTATTCTCACAGCTCTTATGGGAATCGCTTTCATGAGTTTCCTTGGCATTAAAATTTGAAGGATATGACTACGAATCTTATAATGGCAGAAGTATCTACGGCAACATTGACTGTTCTTACAGCCGTAGGCATGTTTCTTGTGATTACACTCCTGCTTGTGGCACTGCTCCTTATAGCCAAGCGCTATCTGGTGCATTCAGGCAAGGTGAACATCAATATCAATGGCGACACTGACATAAGCGCCGATTCCGGAAAGCCTCTGTTGTCCACACTGGCTGACTGCAACGTATTCCTCCCGTCGGCATGCGGCGGTAAGGGTAGCTGCGGGCAGTGCAAGGTGCAGGTGCCTGAAGGGGGCGGTGACATTCTTCCTACTGAAGCAGTACACTTCTCACGCAAGCAGATCAAGGACCATTGGCGTCTGGCCTGTCAGGTGAAAGTCAAGGAAGATATGAAGATAGAGGTGCCCTCGTCTGTGCTTGACATCAAGGAGTATGAATGTACTGTAGTGTCAAACAAAAATGTGGCTACATTTATCAAGGAGTTTATCGTGGCTCTCCCTGAGGGCGCACACATGGACTTTATTCCCGGTTCATACGCCCAGATCAAGATACCCCCGTACTCAATGGACTACGACAAGGATATCGACAAGGCTCTGATTGGCGATGAATATCTGCCGGCATGGGAGAAGTTCGGACTCTTCACTCTGAAGTGTCATAACGATGAAACCACCGTGCGTGCATATTCAATGGCCAACTATCCTGCCGAGGGCGACCGCTTCATGCTGACCGTGCGTATCGCTACACCCCCCTTCAAGCCGAAGCCTGAGGTGGGATTCCAGGACGTGATGCCTGGTATAGCATCCAGCTATATATTCACTCTCAAGCCCGGCGACAAGGTGATGATGAGTGGCCCCTACGGTGACTTCCATCCGATTTTTGACTCTAAGAAGGAGATGATGTGGATAGGTGGTGGCGCCGGTATGGCTCCGCTGCGTGCGCAGATCATGCATATGACCAAGACGCTTCACACCCGTGACCGTGAGATGCATTATTTCTATGGTGCGCGTGCGCTTAACGAAGTGTTCTATCTTGACGATTTCCTGAATCTGGAGAAGGAGTATCCCAACTTCCATTTCCATCTTGCGCTTGACCGTCCTGACCCGGCCGCCGATGCCGCAGGTGTGAAGTACACTCCCGGATTTGTACATCAGGTTATCTACGATACCTATCTTAAGAATCACGAGAATCCGGAGGATATCGAGTACTATATGTGCGGTCCCGGCCCGATGAGCAAGGCTGTGGAAGGTATGCTTGACAGCCTCGGCGTTGATCCCGAAAACATTCACTACGATAATTTCGGCGGCTGATCCAACAGCTCTATCCGATAATAATAAAGCGAAAGGCACGCTGTACTTTACAGCGTGCCTTTCGTGTTTTGTAGGAGGAGCCCGGTTACCAGCTGAGGCTGACGGAAACGGATGCCAATTGCGATGATACTGGGGGGGTAATCTTAGTGACCTTTACTGTGCCTGACTTAATCATTGGAAAGCGTGCGGTGAGAGCTTGGCGGATTCGTCCGGCCACATGCTCAAGCAGCTGCGAGGGGGTGTTCATCTGAAGCTCTACTTCCTGTATTACCTCGGCATAGTTGACCGTGCCTTCCAGATTGTCGGAACAGACAGCATCTGTCGCGTCGCAGCACAGACGCAGTGAGACCTCAAACATATTGCCCACACGGCGTTCCTGATCAAGGACGCCGTGGTGGGCATATATTTTCAAGCGGTCAATGTCAATGGTTATGATATTGTCCATGGTTAATTACCGGCGGCGTGAGCGTGAACGGGCTTTCTGTTTCGAGCGTCGGCGTGACGGACTTTCCGCAAGGATTTCCTTGACGCCTGCCTTTCGCCCTTTTTCATCCTCGCCTATAGCCGGACCGCGGTCATCAATGAGCACGAAGTCAAGCTGCTTTTTCTCAAGGCTGGCGCGAGCCACGCGTACCTTCACATCATCGCCAAGACGATAGCGTACGCCGCGACGGCGTCCTACCAGGCAGAAGTTCTTCTCGTCAAAGTCATAGTAGTCATCGGCCAGATCGCGAACCGGGACGAGTCCTTCGCAAAGGTTTTCGTTCAGTTCTACATATAGGCCCCATTCGGTGACTCCGGAAATGACGCCTTCAAACACTTCGCCCATGTGGTCGGCCATATACTCAACCTGCTTGTACTTGATGGACGAGCGTTCGGCATTGGCGGCCAACTGTTCCATGTCGCTTGAGTGCTTGCACTGTTCCTCAAGCTTGGGCTGATTGACGCTTCGGCCGCCTGACAGATAGCGTTCGAGCAGGCGGTGGACCATCATGTCGGGATAGCGGCGGATAGGCGAGGTGAAGTGAGTGTAGTAGTCAAATCCAAGGCCGTAGTGGCCTACGTTTGTTGTGGTGTAGATAGCTTTTGCCATAGAGCGGATGGCAAGGGTGGAGAGGAAATTTTCCTCGGCTTTTCCCTTTACGTCGGCAAGCATACGGTTGATTGACTTGTTGATATCGGCCGGTTTGCCGGTTTCGCGTATGCGGTAGCCGAACGAGCGCGCTATTCTGGCGAGTTCCATCAGTTTGCCGGTGTCGGGCTGGTCATGTACGCGGTAAACGAATGCCTTGGCTTTGCGGCGGCCTTCGGGATGGCCTATGGTGGTGGCCACAGTGCGGTTGGCCAGAAGCATGAACTCCTCGATAAGTTTGTTGGCGTCCTTTGATTCCTTGAAGTAAACACCGGTAGGATGTCCCACTTCATTTATGTCAAATCTGACTTCGGCGCGATCAAATTCTACAGACCCGTTGTCGTAGCGGTTCTTTCGGAGTATCTTGGCCATTGAGTCGAGTGCCAGAATCTCCTCGGCATAATCGCCGGCGCCGGATTCTATTACATCCTGAGCCTCCTCGTAGGTAAATCGGCGGTTACTCCGGGTCACGGTACGTGCTATCTTCGAATTGACCACCTTTGCATTGGCAGTCATCTCAAATATGCATGAAAAAGTGAGCTTGTCCTCGTCGGGGCGCAGGGAGCATATGCCGTTGCTGAGGTGCTCGGGAAGCATCGGTACCACGCGGTCGACAAGATATACCGATGTGGCGCGTTTCTGAGCCTCCTTGTCAATTATTGTGTCGGGGTGCACGTAGTGGGTCACGTCGGCTATATGTACCCCCACTTCGTAGTTGCCGTTGGGGAGGGTGCGTATTGAGAGCGCATCGTCAAAATCTTTCGCATCCTTCGGGTCGATGGTGAATGTGGTGACATCGCGCATGTCCAGACGCTGAGCCACTACTTCGTCAGTGATGCCTGCGCCGATGCGGTCGGCGGCTTGCTCAACGTTTGCCGGATAACGGTACGGTAGTCCGAATTCAGCCAGAATGGCGTGCATCTCCGTAGTGTTCTCACCCGTCTGGCCAAGGATATCTATCACCTCGCCTATCGGATTCTTGGCATCGTCAGGCCATGATGTGATGCGCACTATAGCTTTCTGTCCGGTGCGTCCTCCGCGCAGTTTGTTGCGGGGGATTATAATATCGGTAGCCAGGAATTTGGAGTCGGTCTGCAGGTATGCGAGCTGGCGGTCCACGTTGAGGGTGCCTATGAATGTCTGCTCTTTCTCCTCGATGATTTCTATTACTTCGGCTTCAGGTTCCACACCCCGGCGGCGTGCGGCTATGATGATGCGCACCTTGTCGCCGTTGAGGGCGTGCATGGAATTCCGCTCGGCCACGAATATTGACTCGCCGTCCTCGTCGGTAAGCACACTGTTCTTGCCGTTGGAGCGGCGTACGAATGTACCGGTAGTAACATTGTTGCGCTGCGGAGCCTTGTATTTTCCGGGTGCTACCTCTATCAGGTCGCCGTCAAAGGCCATCTCGGCCAGCAGAAGCGCTATCGCACGGTGGGCACCGGCGCTGTCTGCCTCGATGGCGTAGGCCACCTGCTTATAGTTGAAGGTATTGTTCTTCTGTTGTGATATATATCCAAGAACGGCCGAATGCAGATCCTTCGGGGCTTTTCTTGATGTAGTTGTTTCTTTTTTCTTCATATGGTTATGAGTTATTTGATTATTTAACGCCCGGGGAGGTTAAAATGTTAAGCGAGCGTAATCCCCGCCGGCTTTTATTAGCCGCAGGTATTACGCTCGCCCTTGTGCTATTATTGTGCCTGTCCCGGGCCGGTGAGGCCGGACTGTGGTGGATCAGGCGTCGATATTGGCGTAGTTGGCGTTCGCTTCTATGAAGTCACGGCGCGGAGCTACATCCTCGCCCATGAGCATTGAGAATATGCGGTCAGCTTCTGCCGCATCGCTGATGTTGACCTGCTTGAGCAGACGTTTTTCAGGCGACATGGTAGTGTCGCGGAGCTCTTCGGCACTCATCTCACCCAGACCTTTATAGCGCTGAACTTTTGTCTTGTCGCCGTTCCGGTCAATGAATTGCTGCACCTGCTGGTCGGTCCAGCAGTACTCCTCCACTTTGCCACGGGTGCATTTGTAGAGCGGGGGAGTGGCAAGGTACAGATAGCCGTTCTCAATCACGGGACGCATGCGGCGGAAGAAGAATGTCATAAGCAGTGTGGCTATGTGGCTACCGTCCACATCGGCATCGGTCATGATGATGATCTTATGATATGCCAGACGCGATATATTGACAGCTTTCGGATCCTCATCAGTACCTATTGTGACGCGCATGGCACGGAACAGGCTGGTGATTTCCTGATTGTCAAATATCTTGTGGTCCATGGCTTTCTCCACATTCAGAATCTTACCGCGCAGGGGAAGGATGGCCTGGAATGTACGGTCACGTCCCTGCTTGGCAGTTCCGCCTGCGGAGTCACCTTCGACGAGGAACAGCTCGCAGTCCTCGGCTGTGCGGCTTGAGCAGTCGGCTAATTTGCCGGGAAGTCCGCCTCCGCTCAGCGGCGATTTGCGCTGAATCTTTACGCGGGCGTTGTAGGCGGCGTGGCGGGCCTGGGCGGCAAGTATCACTTTCTCAACAATAGTCTTGGCCTGACGGGGATGTTCCTCCAGATAGTAGCGGAGAGCCTCGCTCACGGCAGTCTGTACGGCTCCGATCACTTCATTGTTGCCAAGCTTTGTCTTTGTCTGACCTTCAAACTGGGGTTCCATGACCTTTACCGACACAACGGCTGTCAGACCTTCGCGGAAGTCATCGGATGCCACGTCTATCTTCACCTTTTCGAGCATCTTGTTGTCCTCGGCATATTTCTTCAATGTCGAGGTGAGGCCGCGGCGGAAACCGGTGAGGTGGGTACCGCCCTCTATGGTGTTGATGTTGTTGACAAACGAGTAGACATTTTCATTGTAGGTGGTGTTGTAGGTAAGAGCTACTTCCACCGGTATGCCCTGGCGCTCCGTGTTCAGATGAATCACATCGTCAATAAGGCTCTCCTTGTTGGAGTCGATATACTGGACAAATTCGCGTAGGCCCTCGCGAGAATAGAATGTTTCGCTTCTTGCCTCACCCTCTTCGTTCACCTCACGCTTGTCGGTGAGAGTGAGGGTTATGCCGGCATTGAGGAATGCGAGGTCACGCAGACGGTTGGCCAGCGTGTTGTAGTCGTATATGGTTACGGTAAATATCTTGTTGTCGGGCAGGAAGGTGATGCTGGTACCGGTATTGTCGCTTTCGCCTTTTACCTGAAGCTCTGTGGTGGGCTTGCCATAGGCATATTCCTGGACATAAGCCTTGCCGCCGCGGTGAACTTCGGCACGCAGATATGACGATAGGGCGTTGACACAGGACACGCCTACACCGTGCAGACCGCCTGATACCTTATATGACCCTTTGTCAAACTTACCGCCGGCGTGGAGCACTGTCAGAACCACTTCCAGCGCACTCTTGTGCTCCTTTTCGTGCATGTCAACCGGGATGCCTCGACCATTGTCGACAACGGTTATTGAGTTGTCTTCATTGATAGTCACATCAATATGTGTGGCATAGCCGGCGAGAGCTTCGTCGATAGAGTTGTCAACCACCTCGTATACCAGATGATGCAATCCCTTTACCGAAATATCTCCTATGTACATAGCCGGGCGCTTGCGCACGGCTTCCAGTCCCTCGAGTACCTGAATGTTACTCGCACTATATTCTTCTTCTAATTCTGCCATTGTCAGATTTTTGTTTCAAATTCGGTGCTTTTGATTTCCATCGGAGGAAAATGCCTCCCGAAGAGGCGCTGAAAAGCAAACAAAGGTACAAAAAAATAACCGAAATGCAAATATCCTGAGCAGCTTTCTGTTGGTTTATGACGGTGTTAAAATGTGCTAATATTTTTGATGGTGGGACATTTGTCACATAGAGATTGCTCTCTAACGATTATATTTGTAATCAATTGAAATATAATCGGGAAATAATATGAAGTGCGTGAAAATCTTGTTATGTCTGGTCATGTTTGCTTGCTCTTTTGCGGCGAAGGGAGAGGGGTTTGATGATATCACACGTGAACAGGCGCGTCAGTTGGTGGATTCAATGGTGACGCTCACTAACTGGACTATTAATGTCGGGGCTCTTGATAAAATGAAGCTCAAGGATATGGCCATGGAGCTGTCGGTGGACAATGACTGCTTCACCATAGATGTCACTATTCCGCAGTTTAATATCGGTTCAGAAGAGGGCGTCAGGGAACTGCTGCGCTACACTATGGCTCTGAATGCCCGGGCCAAAGGTGAGGCAGGGGTGCGTTCGGCCGAATTTCTGTGCGGATTGCTTACCAGGGCCGGATATAATGTTCAGGGACGTTATTCCAACGAACGGGAAGTGGTGGCATCGGTGATAGTCACTCCTGAAGAGTACAGAGCCATGCACACTGGTGGTGTGGAAGAGTTCGGGATAGATAAGAATATGGCGTTGAATGAACTGATAGCGCAGTTCGATATCGGTATGCGTCAGGGGGCTGCTGACGAAGAGGATATGACGTGGGCCGGTGCCCGGCTTGACGGGCGGTATATAACCATGGCCATGATGCGTACCGATCTTGACGCTCTGATAATGTCGGGTATATCTGATGTCAAACTGAAGGACCTGATGGTGCGGGGCATATTGGGCGAGATGGGTTCGCCTTTCTATTTCAATATACTGAAGCGTATCGGATCAGACCTGAAGCTGCTCGGCATAAAGATAGACCTGCGCTCCGTATCCGGAGCACAGCGTGTGCTGAATATATCCTGGGATGAACTGCTGCGCGAACGCGAAGAGACGGATACCGACAAGGCTAAACTTGCGCTTGACATGTATATCGAGTCGGCCAATAATGCCTTTGACGAGGACGAGCTTGCCGAATCCGGAATTCTTAAAGCAGAGATGCGCTACAATGCTCCCTATATCGAAATGATATATATGCTCGATACCGATGATGAAACGATAGATGGTATGGACACCACGGAAACCATAGCGCATCTTTGGGAAGTGGTGTCATCGGATGAAAACAAGAAATGCCTGGAGCAGATGGCACCCCTCGGCATAGAAGGGCAGTCGTTTATATATTGCAATCCGGAAGGTAAGGTGCTTAAAATCAGTTTTACAGTTGAGGAAATATTTGGCGAAACGCCTGAGCGGGCAAAGATTCCTGACGCGGATATGTTTGAGATATGATCCTATCTAAAAATAATGCGTATGTTAACTGATGTTAATAGCTGCGATTTTCTGGTTCGAATATTTGCAGATATGAAAAAAACTCTCTACTTTTGCATCGCTTTTCAGAAATAATCGGGGTGTAGCTCAGTTGGTTAGAGTACGCGTCTGGGGGGCGTGAGGTCGCTAGTTCGAGTCTAGTCACCCCGACAAAATGAAACAAAGCAGATAGCTTCAAGCCATACGGCTTGAAGCTATTTTCATTTAGACCAATTACTACTCACTTAGGCGTATAGTTTGACGATTCGGAATATGAAGAAGTTCCGGTCGCGGACGCCTTTCATCTGAGCAACGAATATTATTCTATTTCACGATTGTACTGTTCCTCGTATTCGGCAAGGATACGTTCAACTGCACGAATCATCAGGCGGTCATTGTAAAACACGTCAAAGCGGTTAGGATAGTTGGCAAAGAACTGCTCAACGTCCTCACACGCCATCCGCACATCTTCAAGATACTTCAGAATATTCTCATCCATATATCACTTGTTTTGTGCGATTCACGTTGTTGATGAAGTATTTGTTTCTCAAACCGCTACCTACCACCAAATCAACTTTTCTTTTCAGAAGTGCGTCTAAAGAATCCTGTAGGTCAAAGAAGTTGGTAACGTAATCGAACTTATCAGGGTCGATCGGCTCAAAGTCCACAAGCAAGTCAACATCACTCTGGTCGTTGAATCGATCTGTAAGTATAGACCCAAATACAGCAAGCGACTTGACCTAATGCCGGCGGCAAAGGTCAATAATACGTTGTAAGTTTAGCTCAATCAGTTTCATAGGCCATTGTCTCTAATCGCAAATATAGTGATTATTCCTAATATAGTGACGCTCTGGCCGTTAAAACCGTTTGAAAATGGCCAATAAACCCTATCTCTTGGGGTTGGTGCATCTTATTAGGGATGCCATTCATTTTTACTCAAAAAAAATCAATAAACATTTTAACTCTTGCGAGATATTCCCTTAAATTATTCTTTATCAGCTTATTTATAATCATCGGTGTTTTAGCGTTATATGCGATAGCTTTAATGTCATAACGGTTTGAAAGAAATATGGCTCGTTCATTATGATATTCTTGGGATATGATTGTGGCACAATCAAGAGCATAAGTATTCTTTGCTTGCTTAATTGAGTTGAGTGTGCGAGTGCCGTTATAATCCAATAGAATCGCACTGTCAGGTATATTGTAAGCCATAAGTGAATCTCGCATAGCAATCACTTCATTGCATCCTCCTTGCTCGGAATAATCACCGCCACTTGCAATAATCCGCTTTATTTTGCCCTTATGGTACAATTCGGCGGTCGCTTTTATGCGATTGTCATAGTAATAGTTGTGATCTCCTTGTGGCGTAATTGGAGAGGTGCCAAGCAATAGACCATATTCATTATATGGAATCTCTTCGATACTATCATAGCATCTACTTTGTGTCTTGATAGTTACAGTTACATTGCATACAACAATAACCAAAACTACAGCAGAAACAATAGTGATAGCTGTCCTTATAATGAATTTACCTCGTTTTTGCATGATTTCAAATGTAGCGTACATTTTCTGACTTATCCTTATAAAAGACGATTTATCGCAAAAAGGTACGCTGTCTTTTATTTACGTCTGACAAATATTTCTATATCGTTGCCTGATGTGTTTAGGGTATCTCCGTCAAGGATTACCGTATTCTTGTGAACATAGACTATCAACGAATCAGGAAGAAGATATCATCGTTGTAATTTTCATAAGTTCCATAGGATTGGAATGGTTTACAATTATCAATCGATCTAAAACGTTGTACTTTAATAATACCTCTCTTTCTGCTAAAAACGGACAATCATCTATCCAATAAAATTCTGCATTAAAATCTATGGATTCGGTTTTGAGAGTATTCCAATTTGTAGGTTTAAATTTTGCTAAAAGTGTCAAGGTTTCGTTATCAAAATATGGTGTTAAATATTCCATAGCAGTTTTTGCTTTACCTTTGCAGTGGGTTGTTAGCCAATAACAGTCAAAAGAATTGGAAATAAATCGTATAAATTCTTCGGCGTAGTCTGCTTTTTGAGTATTTTTCTTTGTAAGAATTACTCCATCAATGTCAATGTATATTTTTATCATATTGAGATATTTGATTATGTTTTAATAGTGGCACATTAAATAGATACCTTAATAAAATTTATCGCAAAAAGGTACGTTGTCAAATTTGTTGCTAAAAAGATTCTAAGATTTCTATTCGCAGACAATCCCTTCATTTTCAAATAAAAGCATTGCTCTGTTTTCATCATTAGACATATAGAGATAAGACTGTAATATGTCTTCATATTGCTTTAATGGGAAATGATTTTTGAAATTCTCAAATGCTGTGATAATTATTTTATCTCGTTCATGTTGTCTAATCCCCATTCCTCGCATCGCCATGAAAACGATGTTGTTAGATGTCAACGTAAAACTTCTCTCATAGGCTATTTGTTCCAGCGTAAAAACAGCACGTAGTAAACCTTTTATGTATTTTTGCTGATTGCATAAGTCTGTGGGGTAATATGGATATTTCATAAAATCTGCTTCCGAAGATCGGAAAAGCTCCAACTTATTCTCCAATCCCATATCTCGTGCAATCGCCGTTATAAGTGCTGAATTAGTCTCTTGTGCATTAGGCATATTGCAATTGGCTGCTGAAAAAGTTATATTGGACAAATCTTGAATGAACGATAACCATTCATCACACAAACTTGTGGGGAATGTCTGCTCGCCATTGTATTCGTCACATGCATTGACTATAGAATCAAAATCTTGGATAAACGTCATGTCATCGTATTTGTCAATGTCAACTCGTTCATTTGAGAAAACGATGCCAACCCCCTCAATATTTGTTTTTTGAATATTTGATGAGGACTGTTTTAAATTGCCTTGCTCTGCGTTGGGACGATATGCAAATTCAAGACAAGAACATTCCATAAAATATCTGGTTTCATCATATATTGGAACGTATATATAAAGAGCCATTGTTTGGTATCTGCCAAACACACCGATTTTAAAAACTTCATAATCATCTGATGTGAAGTGTATATATGGCCATTTATTACTATGTAAATGTCCGTTGATATAAGCCGATAAATTATTCATTTTTACCTTTAACTTATTTCAGTTGTTAGAATATGAACGCCATTATTTACGTCTGACAAATGTTTCTATATTGTTGCCTGATGTGTTGATATCATCGCAAAAGCTGCGCCGTATATTAGTATTTATCAATGAATGGTGCTAATGGTGCTATTTCGCTTACATCTATGTCTATGTTTAACCTCTCTTTAATAATATATTGAATCACTCCTATTTGCAAATGAATATTTTGTATTCTTTCCCATTCAAGAGATCTCAGAAAGCAATTTATGGCTAAAACGCTATCCCCGTTACGCAATGTATTAATCCCTAAAAGGAACCACAGACCACTATTTCCAGGTGCTATTTTAAGAACGCGATGTAAGTATTCAATATTCGTTGCCGGATTAGTTGATTCACGCTTTTGTAATTTGTGTAGTCGCGTAAGAATGCAACCATAGGGAATCACTTCTTTCATCGCACGATAGTAATTATTGCACCAGTAATTATGATTTGCACCTTCTTCAATCAGACAATCCAATAAATCAGCATAAAACTGAAAATGTTCCCATTTTACAGTGTTTTTTGCTAATTCAACAATTGTTCTAATCTCAGCAAGTTCATGAAGAATCGTTGAAGCTAAATTATTCTTATAATCACGGTTGTACGTTACCTTCTGTCCAATCAGGAGTTCGTTGAACATTGGTACGATTTTGCGCAATGCTTCTCTTGCGATTTCAGCTTCTGCGATATTATTGAGTTGCATCTCGTTTCTTAATTCTGACAATTCTCAATGTTGCCAATTAGTAAACATCTTAAGTTTACCCCCGATAGTCCAATGCTCGTTTCTATATTCAGGAGTGTTTGCAGCAGGATAGAAGCCATAAGGCACGACTGAATCTTTATCGGCATAGTATCTGCCGGATTGCTTGTTGGTATAGCCATTTGTGCTATGCTTATCAAAGATTTACTCTTGTATGTATTCTCAATCTTAAGTACATGATTTTTATTGACATGCATAAAAGTTTGATACCCCACGGAAGAAAAAGAATAGTAGTGTACATTAATAAATTCGTCACATTGGAGAATTGGAATTCTGTAGGATATATTGTAAACTCTACTTCTGGTATGTAACTATCTGAGTAAGAATAACTGTACAAGCTTTGGAACAGATTGTAATGTACAATGAAGTAATAAAGAATGTAGGCAATCGGAACCCCAAGAGATAGGCATGAAAGATTAAATATCGCTTGGGGGCGGGTAAGTCGCTTTCTCCATGCAGGGATGAAAGCAAATAGCCCCTGAATTAGCCAAACAGCTATAATTACCAACTCTCCAAAAATAAAAAATGCTCCGCAAGCAAAATCAATATATGCTGCTATAATGAACGATAATAATAGGCCAGCAATAATGGTTGCGGCAAAATTGTGATTCGTTAATCCTCTAAATATCTTCATGATATTTGCTTGAGATATTGGCTTTCTAAAAAAGATTAAACAACATATTGAGATTGCTTGTATAGCGGCAACAGTCAATGCCAGGAACATACTATTTATCCAAGCTTCAAGCCACCGTTCGGCAAATCCGGCCATTGCGAAGGCTGAAAATGAGAATATCAAGAAGATGGCTATTAGAATATTCTTTTTCATAATAAGCACAGTTTATAATTCCTTTTTTTAGATTGTCGATTCTTAAGCGTCAAGGTCTACCGATAGATTAAGGAGATGGTAATATTATCTATGGTTTGTTTAACATGATCGTGGATATTCAGCGGTTCTGATGAATTTGATTGTTGGCAAGGCTCTTAGTCAAGATTGCCAAGAGCCTTGCCAATTTCATAGATGTATGGGCGTATTGGATTGTGCATATTCAAAATGGTCGATTCTTTGCCATATCAACTAACATCTCAGTATCAGCAAGTATTTGATATATGGATTTATTTGAACCCATAAACTGAAAATCAGCACATTTCACAGTATTTCCAGCCGATTCAACAATTCTTCTGACTTCAGCAAGTTCATTGAGAATATTAGAAGCCAATATATTCGTATAGTCACGGTTATACATTGCTCTTTGCCCAACCATGAGTTCATTGAACATTGGTTCGATTTTGCGTAAATGCGAATAGACCTTGCCTATTGCATTGAAACTTCCAAATAACCCCATTTTATTTAACGGTGTATATTATTTTCACTGTGATATCGTCTTCAGTCTCTGTATAGACTAACTTTGAGACGATCCCATTGTAGACATACGCTTTCATTGAATATTTAAGGCTGCCGTACTGTCCTGATTGATAATAACTACCATTATTGGTTTGGCTAAGGGTTAGTTTTCTATCTCCTCGGCGCACAATAACCTGTTTTGGAGAGTGTTGGTATATTGCACTAAATAATGGAAGCCCACTTAAGTCTGGTATTCTTATTGTTTGACCGTATTTAGTAGCAGACGCTTCCACTGGATAAAGCGTTGTCATTTTAGTACTTACCTTCGCTTGGACTGCAACGCAAAATATCAATGCATATAGGATTGCAATTATTAATTTCTTCATAATATCAGGTTACATCATTTCAATAAAGACCTGTACCATGGGCGTTACATTTCTTAACGATGTGTAGTTTCCTGTTCGAGGAACCCCTGGATTCCATTCTATTGTTTCCATGCCATTAAAGTTCCCTTTTTTGCAGACCTCAAGTACTTTATATAGTTGCATCGCAAGTTCCTGTTTTAGCTGAGTTCTTGTTTTATTTGTGGCGTCTACACCTGTCGCTTGACGAAACAATGCTGCAAGAGTGTGAATCTCTCGTTGTAAGTCATCCTTAGTATATTTTTTGCCGAATCCAAACAGTCCCATATCAGTATCCGTTTTTAGAAATTATTGCATTGGCACTTTGAAGCGCTTCGTTGAAAAACATCGCAAGTTGCATAACTCGCATTTTCTGTCCCATGAAGGTGTACATGGATATTTCTGCTGTTTTGCTTTGTTCAACCGTTTCAAGAAACGTTCTAACAAGAGAGGCAGCGTCATTGCAATATGAACGTGCAGCGGAATAATTGCACAGGTCCATATTGGTTTGTAATCGTCCAAACGTGTACTCAAGACGTTTGAGGGTGTCATTCGCTTTTGAAAGCGACTTATAGGCGTTAAATAATCCCATATAGAAACTTGTCGCTTCTCATCCTCCAATGAAACGGGCTAAATTATTAGACATAAAAAAGGTGTGAGGATTGTATCTTGTTCTATCCTAAAGTCAGGTCTTCGCATTACCTATTCCACGGATAAAACAATAGCCCCCACACCGATATTGCTATATCATCTGCCATTCACGGCAGGGTATTAGCAACCGATGCAGGTGCTATTGCCAACCTTATCTTCGTGGAATTTCAAAGTTGCGAAGTTTGACTTTAGAAGATAAAATTTCAATAACACCTTTTATAAAGTTGTGTTGATTCCGTCTGCCAACTCTATGACGCTGGAGTCAGTGGCAAATTTACTAATAAATGTCATTGGTGGGGCTATTATTAAGGATAAAAATAAACACTATGTTGTAAAACATCTTTTATGTTATTCTCCCTCCAAAATAATAGTGGTAGCCTGAAAAAGAATGGCAATACAGGTCAAACTCAAAGCAATAGTCGTGGTTCAGAGGTGGGGGATGGCGACGCGGGTGAGTATGCCCTGGCATGCGGCTATCGCTACGCCATAGTTGGTGACGGGAATCCCGGCTGCTGAGATGATGCCGATACGGTTCATGACATGGGCGCGGGTGAACATGCAGGCTCCGCAGTGGATCACTATATCGTAGCTGCCGAGTGTGTCGGGCATCGTTTTGCCATAGGCCCAGTCAATATGTATCTGCTCGCCAAGGGCCTTGCGCAGCATGCGGGGGAGCTTGACCGTGCCGATATCTTCCCCGTCAGGCACATGTGAGCAGGCTTGTGCTATAAGTATGCGGGCTTCTTTCCCTTTGAGAGCCATAAGCGCCTGTGCGCCGCTTACGCACTTCGCAATATCGCATTTATGGTGGGCCATAAGGATGGAGAACGATGTCAGCGGGACGTGCTGAGGCGTCAGTGCATTGACTTGGCCGAAAACCTGCGAATCGGTTATCACAAGGTCAGGCGTTGCTGTCAGGGTGTCATAAATTGAAGCATATCGCTCCGGTGTTGTGCAGAGGGCATTTGCCCCGGCGTCAAGCAGGGCGCGTATCACCAGTTGCTGAGGGAGTATCAGACGGTCCTTCGGAGCCTCGCTATCCTGAGGCATGACGAGTACAACGGTGTCGCCGCTCTTCACCAATCCACCCAGCAGTGGTGGAGGAGGCGTTGTGGCCGACAACCGGCCGGCAATAAGCGCTATAAGCTTGTCAATCCCTGTCTTTTCCGATGGAGTAATGGCCGTACGAATCTCCGCTTCGGCTGTATCGCTGCGATCTAAGTCAGTTTTTGTAGCTACACGTATAAGGCTGATATGGCGCTCTTCGGCCGTCTGGACTATACGGGCCTCAACATCACGGTTGAATCCCACGGTAAGCAGTATCAGATCCGCTTCTTCAAGTGATTTGTATGCAAGGGTTACACGCTCTTTGCCGAGCTTGCTGTCGGAGTCGTCAGCTCCCGGCGTGTCGATAATGCGACATGGGCCTGCGCCCGGGATTTCCATCAGGAAGCGCGAGGGGTCAGTGGTGGTGCCGGCCACATCCGACACAAGGGCGCTCCGGTGGCCGGTCAGGGCGTTGACAAGCGACGATTTCCCGCTGTTGCAAGCTCCTGCCACTACTATATTGTGGCGTGTAAGATTGTTCATTGTGATAGTAGGGTGGGTTAAAAGAATAGGTCGCGCTGGCCGGAATTGATTCGGGTGAGCCACTCGGCTGTACGTTCTTTCATCGGTCCGTCAGGCATCTGGGCTAATTTGCGTGCAATCAGGGCAAATCCTTTCCGGCGTGTTGACTCTCCGGCATAATCATTGAGAAACTCGTTGAGCGTCAGCAGCGCGTTCGGATCGCAGAAACTTCCTATACCATGGCTTTTCACCTCGGTCATGAATTTCTCCCCTGTCCGGCCGTGGCGGTAGCATGCGGTGCAGAAGCTCGGGGTATGGTCAGTGTCGATAAGCCAGTCAACAACCTCGGCCAGCGAGCGGCGGTCGCTAATGTCAAATTGGGCCGTCTCTTCATCCTCTTCCGTATAGCCACCTACGCTTGTGCGTGAGCCTCCTGATATCTGTGATATGCCGAGTTCGAGCAGCCGTGCACGCATTGATGCGCTTTCACGTGTGGATATTATCATACCGGTGTAGGGGAGCGATATGCGTATCAGTGCCACGATACGCTCGAAGAGCGTGTTGGAAAGAGCGTCGGGGTAATCGGCGGTATCAATATCGTCGGCCGGGCATATACGGGGCACGCTCACCGTGTGCGGGCCTACTCCGTAAGTGGCTTCAAGATGCTCGGCGTGCATAAGCAGTCCGGCCAGTTCATAGCGGTAGTTGTTGAGCCCGAATAGCACTCCTATGCCTACATCTTCTATACCCCCCTGCATGGCGCGGTCCATGGCCTCGGTATGCCAGTTGTAGTCGCTTTTGGGGCCTGTGGGGTGTAGGCGTTCGTACTCCGATCGGCGGTATGTTTCCTGAAAAAGGATGTATGTCCCTATCCGGGCTTCATTCAGGCGGCGGTAGTCATCAACGGTGGTGGCGGCAATGTTGACATTGGCGCGGCGTATCTGCCCGTTGCGGTGACGGGTTGTATAGATGGTATCCAGCGATTCAAGCAGATAGTCAAGAGGGGCATATAGCGGATGCTCGCCAAGCTCCACGGCCAGCCTCTTGTGCCCCATGTCCTGAAGGGCTATGACCTCGGCCCGTATCTCTTCCTGAGTGAGCTTCTTGCGCGGAATGGATCTGTTTTTGGCATGATAGGGGCAGTAAAGGCATCCATTCACACAGTAGTTGGACAGATATAGAGGCGCGAAGAGCACTATGCGGCGTCCATAGAAACGATGCTTCAGGTCACGTGCCGTCTCGAATACGCGGTTCCATACTTTGGCATCGTCCGAAGCCAGAAGCACCGATGCCTGCCGGTGGTCGAGGCCCCGGCCTTCGGCTGCCTGGCGAAGAATCTGTTCGATAACTTCCGGCTTGCGGGCATCAGAGTCAGCGGCCGAAAGAGTGTCAAGGATTTCGTTATGATTTATGAACTCACCGGCGTGAGTACCTTTTATGTTGTAGTCCATTTTATCACTCTGATATTAGTTGGTGGAGAGAGGCGTCAATACAGATGGTACAGCTCCCGTGCCTCTGGAGGCGTAAACTTTGGCATCACCACATTGGCACCCCCGCACAGTGCTTTTTGCTGCGCGTCGGGTCCTCCTAACGTGGCAAGAGCTGTGGTGGCGGGGATATCGGCATCGGGGTTCATAAGCCGCAGTATAGCCACACAGCGCAAAGTGAGGCCTACATCGCCGGCCTTATGATCGGCAAACGGTGTGTTGGCGGCAGGAATGAATGGACCTATCCCTATCATGCCCGGATTCAGTAGCTGTATGAAGCGCAGATCCTCTATTATGTGCGATAGCTGTTGCCCCGGGGAGCCTACCAGAAAACCGGTGCCCACACGGTAGCCGAGCGCCGTGAGGTCCTCAAGACACCGCAGGCGGTTCTCGCGGTTCATTGCCGCCGGATGCAGAGAGCGGTAGTGGGCGGGATTATAGGTTTCGTGCCGGAGCAGATAGCGGTCAGCCCCTGCTTCGCGCCATGTGCGGTAGATGTCATACGGGCGTTCGCCAAGAGAGAGCGTCACTGCAGCATCAGGCATTGTACTTTTCAACTCACGGACAACGTCGGTCACCATCGTGTCAGTCACTGCCGGATTCTCACCCCCTTGAAGAACGAAGGTGCGCATCCCCTGGGAATACGCGTATTTTGCCGCCGCTACAATCTCATTATGGCTGAGCGTGTAGCGTTCAAGCGTACGGTTTGCGGCACGGATGCCGCAGTACAGGCAGTTGTTGAGGCAGCGGTTTGTAATCTCTATAAGTCCGCGTTGCTTTGTATGGCTACCTTTGCGGGCTATACGTACCTGATGGGCCGCGGCAGAAAGCTCTTCCGTGGCGTCAGGATCCGACAATAGTCCGGCAATGACCGGATCAGGCGCGTCAGCAGTGGTCAGCAGCAGATCAATATGTGAGTTTCTGCTTTGCAAGCTCACGGTCAAACTGGCGTTTCGGAACGTTGAAATTATGCGAACTTGGACCGGTAATGCAACCACCCTCGCAAGCCATCACTTCAATGAAGCCGGCTGGAGCCTTGCCTGTGCGTGAGAATCCGTTGAGAAGCGCTATATTCTTTTTGTCGAGGTTTGATACCTGAAGAATCTTGAGTTTCTCGGTATCGAGCTTAAGATAATCCTTCACGGCACCCGCAACACCTCCGGCTGCACCAAATCCATGGGCCTGACGCACGCTTGCCTCGCGCGGGGTGTGTGACTCTACCTGTGCAAAGTCAATTTCGTAAGCGTCAAATATTGATGCGATTTCCTCGAAAGTCATCACATAGTCAACATTCGGGTCATGGCGTCCCTCCTTGCGCTTGGCTATGCACGGCCCTACGAATACAATCACGGCGTCAGGATGCTCGGCACGTACGCGTCGGGCGGTGAATACCATGGGTGAGGGAGTCTCCGATACATATTGCTTCATGGCGGGAACATGTTTCTTCACCAGCTCCATGTAGCTCGGGCAGCATGATGTGGTCATGAATGGCTGACCCTCTCCCAGGCGTTCCTGAAGTTCGGCGGCTTCATGCTCAACTGTGTCCATGGCACCCCGGGCCACTTCCACCACATCGCTGAATCCCACAGATTTGAATGCGCCGTACACCTTGTCGCTCTCGGCTTCAAACTGAGCCAGGATACTCGGCGCCACTATAGCCACTACTTTCTTGCCTCGGCGTATGCTTTCAAGTACGTCGAATGACTGCGATATTTCGAATATGGCTCCGAACGGGCATGCATTCATGCACTTGCCGCAATATATGCACTTGCTCTCGTCAATATGCTGAAGTCCTTCCTCGTCGCGTGATATGGCTTTCACCGGACATGCATCCTCGCAGGGCACAGGGATGTAGACCACTGCATGATAGGGACATGAGCGCTGGCATATACCGCAACTTATACATGTGGAGTGGTTGATATGTGCTTTGGATGTCTCCGGGTCAATGAATATGGCGTCCTTGGGGCAGTTGTGCATGCATGAACGTGCAACGCACCCTTTACACAGATTGGTAATCTCGTAATTGATGTGTACGCATGACGAGCAGGGCTCGTGGATGACGCACATGATGTTGTCCTTCACCTTAGGATTGTCAAGGCGATCAAGCGCACGGGTGGCGTAAGTGGACAGTGTGGTGAGTTCGTCCGTTTCATCGGTCATGTCAAGGCCCAGTAGCGGAAATGATTTGTAGCGCCAGATGGCTCGTTCCTTGTGTACGCAGCATCGTCCGAACTTGGCGTCACGTTTGGGCGACAGACGGTAAGGCAGGCGGTCAATCTCTTCTATCAGTTTGCCATCTTTCCACAGCTTTACAAGTTCCGCCAGCAGCTGGTGGCGGACAATCATAATATTGTTCTTTACAGCCATATAAGCATATATTATGCTCTCAGGGAGCTAAATGTTAATCGGTATGAATGATGAATGTATTGTAAATCAAGGTCAAAGATACGAATAATCCACTATGTATACAAATGTGTGGGAATAATAGATTATAAATCAGCGGTGTACGCTTCGAGGGCGAGCAGCGCGGATTTCGCATTCAATCCCCCGGCATAGCCTGTCAGCGATCCGCTGCGCCCTATCACCCTATGGCACGGTATGATGATGGATATCATATTGTCACCTATGGCAGAGGCTACCGCCCTTACGCTTTGGGGTGCGTTGATTCGCATGGCAGTCTCAGCGTATGTCGTGGTACGGCCATAACCTATTCCTGCCAAAGCATGCCATACATCTTTCCGGAATTCCGTGCCTACGGGCAGAAGAGGAAGGTCAAATTCTCGTCGCTGTCCGTTGAAGTATTCGTTGAGCTGGGTTACCGTACGTTCGGTAATAGCAGTATTCCGGTTTATGAACCGGGCGTTAAGTGTCCTGGAGAGTTTGTCTTTATTTCGAAGATGCCGCTTGCTCTCGGCCCAGTCGGCCATGCAGATCTGCCCGCAGTAGTCGCCGATGATCATCGTACCTGCAGGTGATTCGTATTGTTGGAAGCTGATGTGGTCCATAGACTGATTTTTTATAACACGCGGGTAATGTAATATGCAAGGTACAGCATCAGGAAGCCGGCAACGACGCTTGACAGAATGTACAAAAGTGCAGTAAGATGTCCCGATCCGGTAAACAGCAGGTAGTTTTCATTCATGAATGTGGAGAATGTGGTGAAGCCTCCGCATACTCCTACCGTAAGAAACAGACGCATCTCTGCACTGAGCTGATATCCGCGGTCGATAAAACCGAATATCAGTCCTATGATCAGGCATCCGAGTACGTTGACTATGAATGTACCCCATGGGAACGTGCAGTTGCATACTGACTGTACGGCACGGCTTACGGCATATCGGGCCATTCCTCCCAGGCAACTTCCCGCGCCCACTATCATAAGGTTGGTTATCAATGGATTCATTGCGCTATAATAATTTCATTTCCATGGCTGCTTTCACAGCTTCCAGTGAGTTGCCTACGCTGAGTTTCTCAAGAATATTCTGACGATGGCGGTTGACGGTATGTATGCTGATGTCCAGCTCGCAGGCGATGTTCTTGCTTGCATATCCCTCGCGGATAAGTGACAGGATCTGTTTTTCGCGTTCGGTGAGGATATGTTTCCGCTTGCCGGACAGGCAGATGTCGGTGTATGTACCGGTGCGTTCGTCTATAATTTTAGGTTGGATGCCGTTGATTGGCTCCTGTGAGGATGGAAGCGAGTATGTGCATAGTATAAGCCATATCTTTCCGGCTGGGGATGTACGCAGAATCCTGGTGCTGTTGAATATACTGATGTATTTGCCTTCATGATCCTTGATGCGTATTATACATGTGGCTTTATGGTGCGGTTTGTCATCTGGCGGAAGAGAGTCGATGAATTTGAAAAATTCATATTCAAGCATCCTCTTCTCCACTAAGTCCACTGGATGCATGCGCTGATAGATATCGTCCTCGTCACTTGTATTGGCTGTGATGAAATATGTTGAAGTCCCGGCCTCGTTTATACCTATCAGGCGGGTGAGTGTACCGCCGGATATATAGCATTTGTCGGCCGACGCATCGGTTATTATCATGCAGCCGTCTGTTACTGATACAGAATCGGTGATACGCCGTATGCAGTCCTGCAATATTGTGTTGTCAAGCTGCTCGGCTCCAAGATTCTGCGATGCGTATATGCTGTTTAGCTCTTTGCGTAATACATCCATCGGATATGGTTATTATTCAGTATTTCAGTTGTGACGGTTGGGCTTTACCTTTGCAAAAGTAAACAAAATAATATGTTATAGTGCAATATTATGGTAAAGAGAATCACATTTCTTGATTACATGCGTGTCATGGCATGTTTCATGGTTATTATGGTGCATTCATGCGAGTTCTTCTTTATAGACGGAGCCGGAATAGGAATACGTTCGCTCAATGACGGATTCTGGGTAAGTGTGATAGACAGTGCTTTCCGATGTTCGGTACCGCTGTTTGTCATGATTTCAGCCTATCTGCTTGTTCCGGTCAAGGGTGATACAATCCGTTTTTTCAAGCGCCGTTTCGCAAGGGTAGTGGTGCCATTTATTATATGGTCGGTGCTTTATGCCACACTTCCTGTGCTCTGGGGTGAAATGTCGGGACAGGATGCGGCGTCAGCATTGTTGCGCCTTACATATAATTTCAATGATGCCAGCGGGCACATGTGGTTCGTGTATATGATAATCGGGATATATCTGGTAATGCCGGTTATATCGCCCTGGCTTGAGCGGGTAGGGCGCCGCGGTGAGTTATGTTTTATTGCGCTATGGTTGCTGTCGACGTTTTTCCCATATATAAGGAATTTCTGCGGAGATATTTATGGCGAATGCTACTGGAATGAATACAATATTCTTTGGTATTTTTCGGGATTCATCGGTTACGTAGTACTGGTCCACTATATACGTCATTATCTCCAATGGTCAGCATCACGGCAGCTGTTGGTCGGGATACTTTGTTATGGCATAGGATATTTCATAACCGGATATATATGGTATAGCCGTATAGGGACAGCTATGACTCTTCAGGAACTTGAACTCAGCTGGCGTTTCTGCACTCCCAATGTGGTGATGATGAGTTTTGGTGCGTTTGTCATTATACGTACGCTTTGCTTGAATCTGCGCGATTATAAGCCGGTGAAGGCTGTGTCGGAGCTAAGCTATGGCATATATTTGATGCATATTTTCGTGCTTTGCGCTGTCTATAAAACAGTTGAGGGAATGTGGTCAACACCTGTAACTATCCTGTCGGTCGGAGTGGCAACGTTTTTTATCTGTATTATCCTGTCAAAATTACTGTCTTATATTCCGGGAAGCAGATACCTTATAGGATAGTGGAGCGGAGTATTTGTTATGTTGGTGAATCTCCGTAATTTTGCAGCGGCGACAGCGGTTGCCGCCACTGACAAACAAATATTTTCTATGGTCAATTCGAAGATAAAAGGTCACGGAGCGATGCTTGGCGCCGAATTTCTATGGGGCATCAGCGCGCCGCTCGGTAAGGTGATACTTGTAGGCGGTGTGTCGCCAATGTTGCTTACTGACTGCCGTATGATAGGCGCTGCAGTGCTTTTCTGGATAGTTTCGTTGTTCACTCCGGATGAGAAGGTCAGGCCGAAGGATTTTCTGAAAATGTTTTTTGCGGCGTTGCTCGGCATAGTCATGAACCAGTCATGCTTCATATGGGGGCTGAGTCTTACCTCGCCTATCAATGCGTCGATTATCACCACAGCCCTGCCTATCCTTACCATGGTGATGGCGGCAATAGTGCTTCGTGAACCTATCACGAATATGAAGCTCGGAGGTGTGCTGCTTGGTGCCGTCGGAGCGTTGGTGCTGATTGTTGGTGGCCACTCTGATGAACGTGCAGGGTCAGCCGCAGGCGATCTGCTTGTTATATGCGCGCAGCTTAGCTTTACATGCTATCTGGTGCTTTTCAAAGACCTGATAGGACGCTATTCGCCTATTACGTTGATGAAATGGATGTTCACGTATGCCTCGATATGTGTCATTCCGTTCACTTACGGAGAGTATGTGGCCGTTGACTGGAGTGCGTTATCGCCTACGGTGATATGGGGGCTTGTGGCTTTTGCTGTAGGTCCTACATTCCTGAGCTACCTTCTTCTACCTGTTGGACAGAAGAATCTCCGTCCCACGGTTACGGCAATGTACAATTATGTGCAGCCTATCATCGCCTCGATAGTTGCGGTCATTGCAGGGCTGGGGTCATTCACTATTTCAACGGTAGTGGCCATCATTATGGTGTTTACCGGTGTGTTCTTAGTGACGCGGAGCAAGGCACGCGACCGTAGCCTGGGTTAGCAGGAACGGAGCGGAGCGGTTATTCCAACCGGCGGTTGCGGATGTTGGGCAGGAACACGGCCACAATACCGAGCAGGGGTGTGAATGCGCAGAAATTGTACACAGCCTCTATTCCGCACGAGTCGGCAAAGTAGCCGAGTATTGCAGAGGCTATGCCGCCTACACCGAATGAAAACCCGAAGAAAAGCCCGGATATCATGCCAAGCTTGGTAGGAAGCAGCTCCTGTGCGTAGAGGAGGATGGCCGGGAAGGCTGATGACAGGGTGAAGCCTGCGCAGAAACTGAGAATGGCGGTGGGTATAAGCGATACATGTGGCATAAGCAGGCTGAACGGTGCTGTGCCGAGGATGGATACCCATATTACTATCTTGCGTCCGTAGCGGTCGCCTATAGGGCCGCCCACCAGAGTGCCTGCGGCTGTTGACACCACGAAGATAAACAGGAATATCTGTGATTGCGATACGCCAACTCCGAACTTGTCAATAAGATAGAAGGTATAATAGCTCGATAGGCTGGCCATGTAGATATACTTGGAGAATATCAGTATGGTTATGATCCCGATAGTGAATGCGGTCATCTTTTTCGACAATGGCATGTGTGCATGATGTTCAGCACGTGAGATTTTTGCACGCTGATCGCGCAGATATTGGCCATACCAGCGGCATATAGGGCGCATGGCTGCGAAGCAGAGCACGGCGAATATAAGGAACCACATCACGTAGTGGCGATTGTTGGGCGCTACAATCAAGGCTACAAGCAGTGGACCTATGGACCCGCCGAAATTGCCCCCGACCTGAAATACGGATTGAGCGAATCCGCGGCGTTCGCGTCCGGCAAGCGATGTTATGCGGGATGCTTCAGGGTGAAGTGTGGCAGAGCCTATGCCTACCATGAACACTGACAGAAGTATGCCCGGCAGGGTATTGCAGTAGGAAAAAAGTATGATTCCTATAGTAGTACAACACATCCCGGTCGGCAGGCTGTAGACAAACGGCCGCTTGTCAAAGGCATAGCCGACCACCGGCTGAAATATTGAAGCCGCAAGCTGATAGACGAGCGTTATCAATCCGATTTGGGCAAAGTTGATTCCCAGATCGGATTTAAGCATTGGATATACTGCGGTGATTACTGATTGCAGAAGATCGTTCAGACAGTGCGATGCGCTCAGAGCCAGCAGAATGGAGAATGTAGGCATGGCTGTGAGCCTCTTGATTCTGGAAATGTTTATCATAAGGGCAGTGATACTATTCCGCTGTCAATCATCGCTGATTGACCGGTGATATTGGTTATTAAAAACACCTGTTTGATTTCGGGCTGCAAAGTTACAATGCTTTGCCCGTCTATGCAACATCCCGTGGATTCTGTCATTCAATAATGATGTGTTTTTCCTTGCGGTTTCAGGCGGGAGAGCTGCCGGAGTACGTTTTTTCGTGCTGAAATCAGGCCGGGGGACATGTCGGAGTATTCCATCAGATCTATTTCAGACATAAGCTCACTGAGGAGCTCGGGATAGAGGCGGCATTGTGCAAAAGCCTGCTTCAGGCAAAGTGCCCTTATGGCATACGGTTCGGCGGAGTTGATTTTCGAAAGGCAGAAGTCAAGATAGTCAGTGCGGAGGTCATCGGCGCATATACTCTGATGTTCAAGAAGGGTGAGAATCAGCCGTCGTTTGCCTACGTGGGTATCTGTAAGAAGCAGGTCAATCAATTCGTCACGCTTGTCGCGTAGCCAGCCGAGCTCAGCTTTGCTGAAGTGTGTGAACGTCCAGAGAGCATTGTAGCTTACCCGGATATCCGCATGGTAGATAAGTGCGTAAAGCTCCTGCTTGGCGGGGGTGCCATCAGCGCCACTGCATGTGCGGCATATCAGGTGTTACAGTACATGACATTTTTTAATTCATTGTTTATTAGCCATAAGTGTTTTTTTG
>OFGR01000702.1_pt1 | contig 31808 bp, 28 predicted proteins | sample 1521811 | NCBI WGS metagenome assembly OFGR01 (sample SAMEA3504098, study PRJEB24116) | mouse gut metagenome | biome: mouse gut; feature: mouse-associated habitat; material: faeces | place: Denmark | collected 2011
GAGTGATTTTTGTGCATTCTGTCTTTGCCGCATCAGCGGCAAGACCTTTTGAACAAGTAAATATCTTAGTGCGACACCATCAATTGTTCCAGATATGCAAAATATTGATGGTAATCATAAAAACTTTGCTAACTTGGCTGGAAATTCTGTCGCAGCAACGCCTATTTTACGGTGACTTTTTTTCCATTGAGCCAGAACTCTCCTTCTCCGTCGCATCCCAGCAACGTATAAGTCTTGCCCTTTACTAAGTTTGTCTTTACTAATTTGGTATAATTCTTATTCCATTTGTATGGAGTGATTTTTACTTTATTGCTGCCTTTTACCAATTCTGCCCTGCCTTTTAACAAGCTGCCGTCAATGTATATCTCCGTATACGCTTTTTTCTTTCCGGCAATGCGAGTGCCCTTGTTCCATCGGTCATATCCGTATGTCGCCGCCAATAGCTGTGTTGCGGTAACCTGCTTCTTCAAGGTAACTGTCAGTCCGCTTGTCGTGGCAGATACAGATTTTACTTTTAATACGTCCGTATTCTTTTCATAGGGATAGCTGCGCGATACGCAGTGATTTTCTCCATATAGCCAAAACAAATTGCATAGTACCTGATAACTTCCTGCCTGGGGAACGGCAAGCTTATTGGTCGCTTGATACCCATAGGATTCTTTCTTTGTCAAAAATCCCTTGTCGTTCACGGTTCTTCCATCTTTCGCACATTCTTTAAAATCAAATTCCAGATTGCTCAAAGTAAATCCATTACTTTCCGTAATTTTCGCCGGCAGCTTTTTATCAATCTCTTTTGCCAGTTTTGCCAATTTAGTAACTTTAGAAGCAGAGCCAAAGGCTCCCTTTGGAACCACCCGAATATTCTGCGTCAGCTCTTTTCCCTTGAACTTAATGGTGATCTTAGTGGTTCCTTTCTGCTTTGCTGTCACAACTCCTTTCTGATCTACGGTGGCAACAGATTTCTTACTGGATGCATAAGCTGCTTTTTTCTGCGAGACATATCCGATCCAAATCGTCTTATCTGAAATGGTCACACGGGCATAATGACCGATATTGAACTTCTGCCCTTTTTCAACTTGGATCGGCTTTTCATCGCTAGCAAATCCCCACTGCCAATCAAAATAAACATTCTCTTGGGCTTGTGCTTTCTCTGCTGGAAACAAAGAAATGCTTAAAACCACCGCTAACAATACTGAAAGCGTTGTTTTTCCTATTTTACTGCTTCTCATTAAATTCTTCAATCTTTCCTCCATTCCGTGCGTTTTTTTGCACATAAAGGTAGTTAGAGAACGCTTTTTTCTCTCTTTCCTCCATTCCGTGCGTTTTTTTGCACATTGTGATATCGCTATTTCTTGGTAGTTACGCTTTTCGCCTTTGACCATTGTGAATAGATCTTTGCGGATGATCCTTTTTGCTTGACTGCCTGATAAGTGCGCATACGCACATAATATTTCTTGTTTGCTTTGAGCTTGGAAATGGATTTGGAAACCGTCTGATTCTTTGCGACGGAAACAATTTTTGTTTGTTTCTTACTGAATTTGCCCTCCGTGGAATAAGCAATCTCATAGCCCGTAACCTGGTCTGGCTGCTTGTTCCATTTCACTGTAAATCCTTTGTTCTTAGGCGTCAGTTTGACGATAGACGTGGTTTTAGGCGCTATGGTAAAGCTCTTTATAACCTTTCCTTTATAATTGCCTTTGAATTTGACAACCACTTCGTAGCTTCCGACATTCTTCATCCCCTTTGGATAGGAAACCGTATAATCCGATTGGGCTTTCAGTGCCTTGCCCTTGCTGTCCTTTACCGTGACCGATGGTTTCTGCACTTTCTTATTATAAGTAAGAGAATTCTGGGAAAGCTTTATCGTCTTTGCCGCATAGATCACGGTTTTCTTTCTCTGATCTTTGCATCGGGTGCATTGTTCTGACACGCTTCCATTCTTCTTAGCGTCAGCCTGGACGACTTTCTTCTGATAATTGTGACCGACAGCCGCAATCGGTTCAAATCCACTGATGATCAAGCGACATCCAGAGCAATGGATTCCTTCCCGTTTTCCCTCCTGGGTACAAGCGGCTGGAACCTCCGCCTCTAGGACGATTGCATGACCAGGTGCCGCAATCTCTTCCGTATAGCTGTTCTGGCACTCTGCACAAGTAAAAGTCTTTACGCCATATACCGTGCAGGAAGGAGCCCTCGTGACCTCGCTTACATAGTTATCATGGGAACACTCTCCGGCATAACTGTACTTATATTCTTTCTGCTTTGCATAGTCTTCCGCCACACTGTTTCTTTCTACGATCATCATCAAGCTGCCGCAGTCTTCAAAGGCATAAAAAGAAATATCAGATACGCCCTTTGGTATCGCAACTTTCTTTAGTTGACTACATCCCTGAAATGCAAAATCCCCGATGCTTCTCACGCTGTCTGGCAATTGAACGGTTGCGGCGATTCCTGCCGGACAGCAGATCAGCGCAGTGATATCTTTATTGTATAAGATTCCATCTTTGGACGCATAAGCATTATTGTTCTCATTTACAGATATCTCCGTAAGGCTTTCACATGCTGCAAACGCACCTCTGTCTATACTGACGACATTGGCTGGAAGATTTGCCTCTTGCAGTCCAGCACATCCAGAAAATGCCTGATAAGAGATTTCTTCCAGGTTCTCAGGGAATACGACGCTCGTTATATTGGCGCAGCCAAAAAACGCTTCTTCTCCGATTTTGGAGACATTGCTTGGAATGGTTATCATTCCTGCCTTTCCATCAGGACAGCAGACCAGCGTTGATCCATTTTTATCATACAAAATTCCATCCTGTGCCGCATAGTCAAGATTTGCTTCTGCCACTGTCAATTCTTGCAAACCGCTCCCCTGAAACACAGCGCTGCTGACATGGGCAATGCTTTCTGGAAGATTTATCGTTTTTAAGTTTTTGCAGCTTTCAAACATGCGCTGTCCCATCTGAGTCAATCCTTTCGGAAGCGTTACAGACGTAACGCCGCTGCAGCCTGAAAATACACTGTTTCCTATCTCTGTCACGCTTTCTGGCAGTTCCACGGACTTGATGCTGGCACATCCAGAGAAAGCATAATCTTCCACTTTTACCACTCCCAAGGGAATTGTTACATTTCCTGTCTTTCCGCCTGGGTAGCAAAGCAGCGTCTTTGCCTCCTTATCGTAAAGCGCCCCTTGCTCGGACTGGTAAACAGGGTTGTTCTCTGCCACCGTGATATCCGTCAGCTTGCTACAATTGGCAAAAGCGCAGCTTCCGATATCTGTTAACGTTTCTGGAATCGTTACCCTTCCCAGGCTGGCGCACCCGTAAAATGCATTAATATCGATTATTTCTACTTTTGATGGAATAACGATCTCTTCCAGGCTGGCGCACCTGTAAAACGCATCATGCCCGATGCTTGTAATAGCTTGTGGAAGCGTTGCGCTTTTTAGTTTGCTGCAGCCGGAAAACATGCCATAGCCAATGTTGCTTACTCCTGCGGGAATATCAATGGCGTCCAGTGTTTCACAGTCTTTAAACGCCCGCTCTCCGATAACTTGCACGCTCCCTGGAAGTTTTATTGCGCTTAAATTGCGGCATTCAGAAAACACATCGTTGCCAATCGTTTCCAAATTGTCTGGCAAGCTCAGCTCTCTCAGATTGCTGCACCCGGAAAATACGCTGTTTTCCAGCGTTTTTACGCTTTTGGGAATCTCTATTTCTGTCAGGCTGGTGCAATTTTGGAACATGCCTGCTCCAATGGCTTCTGGATTTCCCAGCAATTTGACAGAAGTAAGTCCCAGGCACCCTTGAAAAGTCTGATTTGCCGTATTGACAACGCTTTCTGGAACCTCCAGGTTATTAAGGCTGGTACAGCCGGAAAATGCCAGTCTTCCTATGCTCTTCAGACTCTTGGGCAGGTTGATGGTTTCCAGCCTGCAGCAGTCGCTAAAGGCGCGTCGCCCAATTTCCGTGATCCCTTCTGGCAGTTCTACTTTCTTAAGCTCTTCGCAGAGTTCAAAGGCATATTCCCCGATCGCCGTCACTTTAGCTCCGTCTATCTCTGCCGGAATCATAAGCTCGGCGCTTGCGCCCGTATAACTGGTAATTTCCAGGGTGCCGTCCTCCAATTGACTATAGCCAATGCCGTTCTCGGTGACAGACCTCTGTCCGATTCTGCCAATTTCCGGCGAGACTGCCTGCGTCAACGTCTCTACTGCTTGTTTCCCTGCATAGGCCGTCGCCTGTGGCAGGCTGGCGCATGCCAATGACGCCGCCATGCCCAGGCACAATAATTTCTGACATTTCATAAATAATCCTCCTCTTTTTCTAGGTTACTTCTTGGTAACCACCGTCTTTGCTTTCGACCAGGCAGAATAAAGCTTTTTGGATTTTCCATTGACCTTGACCGTCTGATACGTCCTGATCTTGACATAATATTTCTTCTTCGCTTTCAGCTTGGTGATGCTTTTGGAAACGGTCTTGTTCTTCGCCACCTGCACCGTCTTGGTAGCCTTTTTGGCGAACTTGCCGTCCGTGGAATAAGCGATCTCATAGCCCGTCGTCTGCTGTGTTTGCTTCTTCCACCTTATGGAAAATCCCTTTTTTCCAGGCGTCGCCTTAGTCACAGAGGTTCCCTTGGGGACGATCGTGAAGCTTTTCGTCGCCGTCCCTGCGTAATTGCCCTGGAACCGAATCGTGACAGCATAGCTTCCGACGTTCTTCCTGCCTGCGGGATAAGAAACTGTGTAATCCTTGCCTGCTTTTAATACCGTCCCTTTGCTGTCCTTTACCGTCACCGACGGGGTCTGCGCTTTGTTGTTGCAGGTATAGGAATTCTTGGAAAGACTTATCGTTTTCGCTGCGTAGACAACAGATATCCATTCTTCTTTTCCGCACACTGCGCACTTTTTGAATCTGCCCCCATTCTTCTTAGCAGTCGCCTTTTGAAACGAGAATTCATATCCGTGGGTGTCAGGCGTACAGGGTGCATATTGGTATGTGAATCCCAGTCTCTGTGCATAGAATTTTGCAGCGCTGTCGTAGGCTCCAACCCAGACCATGCGTCCCTCGCACCCTTGAAATGCTCCGTCCTCTATCACAAAGCCGCTGACCGGGAATACCAATTTCTCCAAACTGTTACAGTAACGAAAGGCAGCGTATCCGATATAGGTCAGGCTTTCAGGCAATACTACGCTTCCTGTCTTTCCTCCCGGACAGACGCGCACGCTTTTCATCTCCTTATCATACAATACGCCGTCCACAGACACATATTTTTCATGTTCGCCGTCTATCGTAATTCCATTCAGTTTTTTACAATAATAGAATGCCGATTCATCCATAGAAGCTGTTCCAGGAACTGTCACTTCGCCTGTCTTTCCTCCCGGACAGCGAAGCAGCTTTGTCTTTTCTTTGTTATAGAGCACCCCGTCCACGGAAGTAAAATGTTCATTGGCGTCGTCCACGTCTATGCTGGACAATTGATCACAGAGATAAAAAGCAAATTCTTCGATCCACTCCACATTTTTAGATATTTGAATGCTTTCAAGGCTGCTGCAGTTCCGAAAAGCCTCCATATTGATTACGCGTACGCTTTCTGGAATATTTACTTCTTTTAGACTAGTGCAGTTTTGAAACGCACTCATGCCAATTCCCCGTACACCTTGCGGAAGAGTCATATACGTAAGCTTGCTGCAGCCATAAAAGGCGCTTGACCCAATATCAACCACGCTGTCGGGAAGTGTCACGCCAGCCACTTGTTCACAATTGTAAAAGGCTCCGGACCCTATATACGTAACATTTTCGGGAACGGAGACATTCCCAGTCTTTCCAGCGGGACAGCAAACCAAACGTTTCATATCCTTTTTATACACAATCCCATCCCTGGACGTATAGACCTCGTTGCTGCTGTCTACCGTAATCTCGGTTACCTTGCCACAGCCCGAAAAGGCGCTCTGGAAATATACTTCTTCCGTGACGCTGCCTGGGACATTCACAATTCCAGTTTTTCCGCCCGGACAACAAATCAGTCGCTTTTTCTCTTTATCAAACAGCATTCCATCCTGGGAAACGAACGCCGCATTTTTGCTGTCCACCTGAATTTCTTTGAGATTGCTGCAGCCAAAAAACACGTTGCTTCCGCTAATGCTTGTCACATTTTGGGGAATCCTTATGGCTGCAAGGCTGATACAGCCAGAAAAAGCGGAAGAGCCAATACGCTCCACTGATTCTGGAAGCTCTATGGCTGCAAGGCTGACACAGTTTTTAAAAGCGCTATTTCCTATGGAAGACAATCCCTCGGAACATGTGACGTTTTTGAGTCTGATGCAGTTTTCAAAACTCTTATCCAACTCTTGCAGGTTTTTCGGAAGGACGATGCTTTCTAAGCCGCTGCCATAAAACGCCCAATCTTCTATCGCTTTTAAGCTTTCTGGAAGCTTTACTGTTTTCAGGCTTTTGCAATCGTAAAACGCTTGCTCGCCGATTGTGGTCACCCCCTCAGGAATGGTTACGGTTTCTATGCCCTCCTGACGAAAACAACTCCTGGCAATGCTGGTGACCTTTTTGCCGTCAATCTCAGACGGCACAATCACATCCTTTTCAATGTCCTCTTCGAAATACGCATGCCGCACAATCTCCACGGTTCCGTCTTCCAACACCCAATACGCAAATTTGCCATACCATACGGGTTCTGTTCCCACAGTTCCTTTTTCTGTGCCAAAAGCAGGCAGTCCTTCCTCCTCTGTCACAATATCTTTGTCCCACAGGCGTTCTTCCCGCCATGCTTTCCCCTGCTGCTCATCATTTGCCGGAACAGACGCCGCTGCGTTTCCTGCGGGGAGGGCTGCTGCAGATACCACTATGGCCAGCAGCATCGATAAGATACGTTTTCTGATTCCTGACATTACATCATCCTCCAATTCCTTATGCATATTTCATAATTTTTCCAACTATAACTTTAAATTTTTGGAAAATATTACCAAATCATTATATTTCTATATTCATTTTTTTACAATCTATTTCTTTCCCATTTTGCAACTGTTGGATGCCATACAAGTAATAGGCTTCGTTATAAAGGCTGACGCCATGGGAACGCAGACAAGGATAGCGGCGAAGATAAAACAGACACATGCAGATTATACGCTGGCAATAGAAAAAAACAAAAAATCTATACTGGGAAATCATTGAATATTTCGAGGACGAAGAACCTCTATAAAGAAATAAAAGATCATCCGCTGGCATTTGTAGGTAATATCTTCATAAGAAGATAACACTGCAGAACTTTCATTCGGCTTTGTCAAATAATCTGCGCCCATAAATTGTCTGAACATTCTCAGTGACTATTTGCTGCCACAGCTCGAATTGCCGAATTCTGCCAAGGCAATTGCTTGCGCCTTTACAGAATTCCAGCAATTCGATAAAATCAGAATTTGAGTCCCGACAATTAATAGCATTTTCGTTCCATCCTGCTTAAACAGTAACGATGTTATCGCTATCATTTGCTCAAGTGAAATAGGTCCATTACTACTTTTTTACTACCTTTGAAAATGAAAACCTGAAAAGGTTTATGATAAACATAAGAACTTCTCCCCATATCTGAAATGCCGGAAAAGCCCGGGATCACGGACTATTCTGACATATAAGAACTTCTAACGAGATAATCAGACTTTGCCAATACTTTTATCACAAAAGTTCTACCATTTCCCCCTGGCTTCTAAGCCACATGTCAATCCCCTTTCCAAAAACCTCGGCGCTGACCGTATAAATCCCCTCCTCCTCTTTTAAAATTCTTGCCGTTGAAATCCTGTCTAAAACGGCGTCAATATCATTGCCAGAATATTTAAATTTTATCTTCTGTAATTTCCCGCCATACATAAACTGTATTCTCTTTCGAAACTCTCCTTCCTCAAAACGGCTGCTGTAAGGGATATGGAATCTTTCCCCCAGCACCTGCAAACCTTTGATTCGGTCCATCCGGTAGATCGTCGGAAAAGAATCGTTTAACACGTCAAAATTTTTCCAGACCTCTTTATCATCAATAAATGCCGTCAGATAAAAATAATACTCAGAAAACATGATTGCGACAGGTCTTACTTTCCGCTTTACCACAGCTTTGTCTTTCGTCCTTAAGTATTCCATTTGTATGCACTGACAATAATTCCTCATTTCTGATCAGTTCTGTTACCAGTTTCTGGTTGTGTTCTGGAACGCAGCAGGAAATCAGCTTACTTAAGACATCTGACATTTCACTTTTTGGAAAAGCCCTGCTGTCCAGCAATATCTTACAGATTGCAAGAATCTCTCCATTTGTCAGCTTCAGCTTATAGATCTGTTCCATACGAACCCCCTTGTTCACATGATCATATATCACTGAATTAACGATCCCTGTATTGCCAATATCTGATTCCATGAAATTTCTGATATCATCGATATCCCTTTGTATTGTTCTCTCATTTACACCAAATTTCTGCGCCTCCTGCCCCTGTTCCTTTTCTTTCTCTTTTAATTGTTCTAGCATTTTCTCTCTCATATGATCTTCCTCTCTGTCTTCCTTCTGCTACGCCATTGTTTTACGCATTTCCTCCCTTCTCATATCGATCTTCATTATACACCCCGGCAACGACATATTATGTCATTGTCAATTTTTTGCTACAAATCAAAGCAATGCAAACAAGTAAATATATTCGTGAGACGCCCCTCTTTTGATGTTATAAAATTATAAAATATGGAGACTCAAGAAAGTTCTATTTTAAATTTCCCTATTTTAAATTTCCCCATTTTACAATTCATAATGCCAAAAGGTTTCCATCACAAAGTGATGAAAACACTTTGCACATAAAAGCGCTCTGAAAAGCTAGCTTTTCAAGCACTTTTTGTGCAAGATGTCTATGCTGCCAAAGGCTGCAAGACCTTTTGGCACTATGAATTGCAAAATGGGGAAACTCAAAGGTTCTATATATTGACATATTTTTGTCAAAGTTATATATTATAGGTATCATTAAATACATAATTTTTAGGAGGGTCCTACACATGAATAACTTAAAATTAGACGTAGCTGATCAGATCGCCGTCCTGACAATCAGCAGGCCAGGCGCATTAAACGCTTTGAACAGCGAGACTTTGGACGAGCTGAACACTGTGCTCAGCGAAATTGAAGCAAGAGACGACGTTAAAGTCGTAATCCTCACCGGCGGTCCTGACAAAAAAGAAAACGCATTCAAATCTTTCGTCGCTGGCGCTGACATCGCTGAGATGGTGAACTTTTCCGCTGCTGAGGCACGCGCTTTTGGCATGAGGGCTGCAGAGCCGTTCTTCAAACTGATGAACATGCGTCAGGTAACGATCGCTGCTGTCAACGGATTTGCACTGGGCGGCGGATGCGAGATCGCCATGGCTTGCGATATCCGTATCGCATCTGACAACGCCACCTTTGCACAGCCTGAAACTGGCCTTGGCATCATTCCTGGCTTCGGCGGAACCCAGAGGCTTGCCCGCCTGGTAGGCATGGGACGTGCCAAAGAATTAATTTTCACCTGTGACAATATTGACGCTGCAGAGGCTTACCGCATCGGCTTGGTGAACAAAGTAGTTGCCAAAGAAGAACTCATGGATACCGCAAAGAAAATGGCTTCAAAGATTATCTCCAAAGGAAGCTACGCTGTTTCCATCGCAAAAGCTGCGATCAACAACGGCTATGACATGGACATCAAGAATGCTGTAGAAATGGAAGCGAACCTGTTCGGCATTACCTGCTCCACACATGACAAGACAGAAGGCATGACTGCTTTCTTAGAGAGACGTGCCGCTGATTTGACCGATTTCTAATTTTCGCTTTACGGTTATAGGTAACACTAATGATCAAAGGACTGCCGTATTCAGAGGAGATCAGAAGATATGGAATATTTTTATAAATAAGCCATATCCTGACCTGCTCCCTGTCTTACGGCAGTCCTATTTTAAATTCCCCTGTTTTCATTCACAGGAAGCCTTATTTTGATGCTCACAGACTTCGTTTGATTTCGAATTTCTTTCCAGAATTATTTTACAATTTTCACCTTTTTCCCCTGCCCTTTGTTCCGAAGTAACTTTTTATAGGAAGATAATTTCTGTGCCGGAACTTTGATCTTTGCAGTAGACTTGATACCTTTCAGGGCATTTTTACCAATTTTCTTGAGCTTTTTAGATTTTATGGATATAGATCCCAGTTTCTTGCAGTTTTTAAAGGCATTGCTGCCGATTTCCGTAACCCCTTTTCCAAGGGTTGCCTTACTGAGATTTGTGCAGCCTTCAAATGCGGATGCTCCTATGAGCTTTACATTATCTGCGATTACAACGCTTTTGATCTTCTTATTATTCTTGAAAGCCTTACTTCCAATAGCAGTTACTTTGAAAGTTTTCCCGCCAATTTTCATTTTTGAGGGAACTTTTATTTTTGTGGTTTTCTTATTCTTTACTGCCGTCATTGATACCGTGGATGCAGATGTCACCCGATATTGATAGGAGCCAACTTTGTAAGATGCACCCTTCTTTATGGTAATGGCAAAGGATTTCTTTACTGTCCCCTTATAATCTCCTCTTCCTTTTATCGTTACTTTCCCGGTTCCTACATTGATATTATTCTCATAGGTCAGCGTATAATCGGTTTCTTTTAACAATGTTTTGTTTCCATCTTTGACCGTGACCGTGGGAGTTTTGGGCTTCCCGTCATAGGTATAGGCAGTTTTACTTAGCGTTATCCTGCATTGGGAGAGTTCTTTTGGTTCCTCCACCGGCGGCTCCTTCTCTGTAATTACAAATTCCTTTGTCACCGTCCCGGTGTAATCTCCCGTTCCTGTTACCTTTACTTTCCCAGTTCCTATGTTGATATTATCCTCATAAGATAGCGTATAATCGGTTTCTTCTAACAATGTTCTGTTTCCGTCTTTGACCGTGACCGCTGGCGTTTTGGGCGTCCCGTCATAGATATAAGCAGTTTGGCTTAGCGTTATGATGCATTGGGAGAGTTCTTTTGGTTCCTCCACCGGCGGCTCCTCCTCTGTAATTGCAAATTCCTTTGTCACCGTCCCGGTGTAATCTCCTGTTCCCGTTACGCTTACTTTCCCGGTTCCTACATTGATATTATCCTCATAGGCCAGCGCATAATCAGTATCTTCTAACAATGTTTTGTTTCCGTCCTTGACTGTGACCGTGGGCGTTTTGGGCGTCCCGTCATAGATATAAGCAGTTTGGCTTAACGTTATGCTGCATTGGGAGAGTTCCTTTGGTTCCTCCACCGGCGGCTCCTCCTCTGTAATTGCAAATTCCTTTGTTACCGTCCCGGTGTAATCTCCTGTTCCTGTTACCGTTACTTTGCCGGTTCCTACATTGATATTATCCTCATAGGCCACCGTATAATCAATATCTTCTACCAGTGTTTTATCGCCAACCTTGACAGTAACCTCTGGCTCCTTGGCTTTTCCATCAAAAACATAGGACGTCTGGCTTAAGCTTACGTGATCAGCAGAAATCGATGTCTTTTTTTCTGTTTCAAGGAGATTATCGGTGGTCTCCCTTCCATCTACGGAAATCCTGCAGAATATTGGAGCGCTTTCTCCAGTTTTCGTTCCAGTATAATACCACACGACCTGCCCATTCTGCACGATCGGATGGCAGTCAGAAAGGGAACCATGGAAAGATTGTTCTGCTGTGACTTTATTTCCGTCCTCATCAATCAATTGGCTATGTACAGTTGTTCCCGATGCATCTGTCTCATTCCAAAGGACAAGAAAGGTCTTTTCGTTGATTTTCACCAGCTGCGGCGTCGAAACCGTCACACCGCTGTCCGCATCGTAATCTGTCAGATATACCATGCGTGTATCCTGGTTGCGCAGAAGATCCTTGTCTGTGATATTTACAAAGATATTCCGCACTGAAGAGCTGCTGTTATTGGCATAATTTCCGGCAAAAATATAATAATGTTCTGATACTTCTAGTCCGCCAAGACTCGCCCTGGTCGTATTGTTCCCGATAGTTCCTGGAAATACCAGTGCGTTGCAATGCTCTACAGATGCTCTTGCAAAAGTTGTGTCTTTGATACCCGGATATTTGATCAGCACGGCAGCCCTCGGATAGGCGTCTCCGTGGTCAAGCGCAATCAAATCTTCCCCATCCATCTGAAGGAACTGGTTGAAAGAGTGCGATACATAACCGCCATGGTCGATATTTGCCACCTTTGAAAATACATCCGTAATTTCCATAGAAGGCATATCTACAGTGACTTGCAGGTTCGACTGATGACCGTCGTACATCTCATGGCAAGTGCGGATATAGAGTTTATCCCCATTCTCTGCAAAGCGAAGGCTTCCGGCGTCGAAAGGTACTGTGGTATTTTCGCCGTATAAAGAACAGGAAGATACACGGTTCCAATCCTGATCGTATTTAACGATACGCATAACCTCCATCTCATCACTTCCCGCGCTGTTTGTCTGTCCGTAAATAGCGAAACGATACATGCCTGAAACATAGAATCCGCCGACAAGAGGCAGTTCATCTGGAATATTGCCGCTTTCTCTCAATGTTCCGTCCATTCCATATGTTTCATGCACCAGTTTGCCATCTATAAACTCTGCCCGTTCCAGGCACCCTTCCTGGTTCTCAAACAGATAGGACTTCATCGGGCTTGACCAACTGGTATAATTCTGCGCATTGTAATTACTGCTCGCCGTTCCTCCAGAAGTTTCTATGCGGAAATCCTGTGGAGGCTGTTCTCCCCGGACTGTGACGAAGCATTCAGTGGAAAGTTCGCCGGCAGTCACTTTGATCTTTGCCGTTCCGGCTGATAAAGCCTTAACCTGGCCATTCTGATCTACAAAAGCAACACCTTTCTCAGATGTATCCCAGACATATTCTTGCACTACGGCGTCCTCCGGCAGCACTGCAGGCTGAAGCACTGCCGTCTCTCCCACATCCAGAATCACGAAAGAGGGATTCAGCGTCAGCCGTTCTGCTGGAATGGCATCGCCATGTACGATGCGCATCCGGCTCCATGGCAGTACGTCATAGCCTTGTGCGCCTTCTGGAACAAAAATCCGTACATTTGCGGCCTGTTTAATCAATTCCGCCTGGGCATCCTCTCCCTGCAGATAGATACTGTAGGAGATGGACGGGGCTTGGGACGACCTTAGACGGACAGTTCGTAAAGAGTCACCGAAAAAGACGTTGTCTGCCACAGATGTAACAGTTTCCGGCAATGTGAGTTCCGTAAGCGCATTACATTTGCTAAAATCGTTAATACTCGTAACTTGCGCATCTATCGTCGCTGTCTTAAGGGAAGTACACCCGGAAAAGACGCTGCTTCCTATCTTCGTCACCGAGGACGGGATATAAGCTGTCTCTGCCTTGGTGCAGTTCTCAAACGCATTGTTTCCAATGGAGACTACCGTATCTGGTACTATAATCTCGGTAAATGGCATCCCATAGCAAGCCTTATCCGCAATGGCTGTTACTCCATTTGGAAGTATGAATTGTGTATTTCCTGCTGCGGCATACTGGATCAGCGTAAGGCCGTCTTTTGTAAGCAGCATCCCTCCTTCCGATTTAAAGTTTGGGTTTGCCTCCGAAATTTCAAATGTTTCCAATGCTGTGAGCCCATAAAAACAGTTCCCTCCGATCGATGCTACTCCTGAGCCGATTACAATGCTTTTCAGTTTGCCGCAATCCATAAAATCTCCTGCTCCAAGTGATACGACGGTATCTGGAATCACGACCGATTCAAGCGGCGTTCCTGTAAAGACGTACCCACCGATTTCTGTGATGGTCTCGGGAAACACAATGGACTCAAGCTTTGACTCATAAAAAATCCCACCGTTCAGACTCGTAAGGCTATTCGGAAGGCTGACGGAGCGGATTGAGGCTCCCATACAGCAATACATGCCGATTTCCTGAAGCCCTTCGGGGAGTATGAGGCTTTCCAAATACTGCAGGTTATTCATGGCATAGTCGTCAATGGACGTGACCCCACTTGGTACGGTAAATTCAACATCCTCCTTAAGTACCGGATATATCTTCAATTCCGTCATATCTTTGGAATACAGTACGCCGTCCACCGCAGTAATCACGGTATTCTCAGAAGATACACGGTATTCCTTGGTCTGAATATCATAGATCTCATCGGCCATGATCATATTGATGTCCCTGATATAATTATATGTTGCAAAGTTTTTCCCCAAGGACACAAAATTTAAATTATGAGAATGGGTAAAAAACGGCACATTTGACAGTCCGGCAACACTGTCTGGAATCGTAATACTGTCAAAACGATTATAACGAACCGTGCTCCATCCGCTTGGTTTTCCAATATACTTTACCACATACCCGTCAATTTCCTCCGGAATCACAAGATCCCTGTCCGTTCCATTGTATTCATCTACAACGGCAACGGTCTCTCCCGACTCTTCCTTAAGTTCGTATTTCCACAGACCATCACTGCTTGTAAGGACGCTGCCTGCCGCTTCTACAACCGGAGTTTCAAATAGCGGCACACTAAAGATACCCAGCGCAAACACCAGCATCCAACTGATCAATCGAAATACCTTGCTTTTTTTCTTCATGGCACATTTCCTCCCTTTTTATTCTCCTGCAATTTTCCTCTTTTTACCAAAGTCTTCCCATGCCAATCCACTATTCCTCTTTTCCATACAATATTTTGTATAGCTTCTTCAGCAGCAGATTGTCTCTGAATTTATGGAAAAGCTATAGAAAGAATCTCGTTCTTATTTCAGTTCTGAAAGAGCTGCCCTCGTTCCCGGAGGTACGATGCTTTCATAACGGTAAAGGCTTTGGGGATCTGTATTGGCATTCCTGTCTACAGACATATTTTTCACTTCATCCAATGTCAGGATACATGCATCCGCAAAATCCCCTTATTCTATGGCTAAGTATTCCCGGGTATTTTCATCCTGGCAAACAGCATGGTCATAGACAGAAGCAATCAAGCTACCGCTGTATTCATCAAAGCTGAATTTTGTAAAACCGCTCCAGATTCCTGTCTTTGGATCATAGGACGATATTTCCTCAATGGGCACGCCCTTATAGAAATATTCTTTGCCATCCCCATTCTTTGGGAATGGAAGCTTTGCATCTTTTATCACAATATCCGCATCCGGCGGACAACTGAGCCGATATACGAGAATCTCTGGTCTAATCTCTTTGCCTGTATAATCGAATACTGCCCCTTGGGAAAATATTATGTCTGTAAAATCAGACAATTATTTTTCTGAGTCCTCCTCTGAAATAATAGTGAAATTTAATAATCTGGATTCTTCCCATTTTAAAATATCTATATCTGAATTTTAGTTAAATATCCATATTTTGTCAAGGGCATTGATATCCTTGAGTTTCCGCAGTTCTGTCCACAAAACTGTCAAATGGCCATGCGGATTATAAACAACTTTCAAAAATGAGGGGATATATCCATTTTTTTAGTAAAATTAAGGCGTCTAATCAAAAACTTAGTAAACAAAAACAGGAGGACTCCTTATGTCTAACTCTACCTCGGATGGGTTCGGATGGTTCAGAAAACACTGCTACAAAACTCTATTTTTCCAGATGGAAAATCGAAGAATATTTCCGTTGTAAGAAGCAGGTGTTCCAGCTTGAAAATTTCCGGGTACGGAAACTAAAGGTAATCAATGCATTAAATTTTTACATCACTTTGTGCATGGCATTGCTGGGGCATATTTCTATAAGTTTTTGTTTTATGAAAAAGTGATGAAGCTCCTTTTTACATTTGCAGAAAAGGCAGAGACTTAAGTAGTCCCTGCCATCTGTTAACTCGCTCACTTAAGGCTGCGCGCCACCCGCTCATAATTCCCATTTATAAGGCTGTGCGTCACCTGCGATACTTAATATACGCAATTTCTGATAAATTAATTCCTTTGACGCTCTAAACCCATAAAAAATGGCAACTCAGGCATTGTAATAATTCATCATTCTCTCATAGATACTCCTGCTTTGTTCTTCATCTCCCCAGGATAATGGGTCGTCAGCGTAGGACAGCACATAAAAAGGCTCTTGATACTGAATAAAATCTGGGAGAATTTTCCATAAGCCGTACATCCTGCTTGCAAATTTTTTTATGTCGAAAGAGCATTCCCTATAAAACTCAGCAATCTTATCCATGAAACATCTTCCAAACAGCACGGTGTCAATCGCTTTGCAGTCTGACCGTTGCCTGATATATGCAATCGCTTTCTCTATATCCGTCTCCCATTCCAGATAAAGCAAGTCCTCATTCTGAGGATTTTCTAAAAACAGTTCGTCAAGCCGGTTTTGATATTCATCCTCTGTCACGATCTTTTGATATGACAAAAATATATAGACTAATACTTCTTCCAATATTTACCAACTCCGTCAAAACAATGTCTTTTAGCTGTTTCAACCCTACGCCGTTCCTGGCGTTCTGCCCTCGTTCATCTGCTGATGTTCTTTCTTGATTTCTTGAAACAATTCCCATACATTCCACCCTTGATTGGAGGCAGTGAGCACTGCCTTATAGGGAATCGACAACCCCGATTTGCGGATCGCCCTCAATACCTGATCCACCCGCTGGCTTGACAACCCTGCCATGACAAGCAATTCCGAAGAAAGCTCTTCCCCGTTCCAGGCAAGTTCTCCAGGATCAAGCTCTTTTATTCCCGCAAAAAAACCAATGGGTTTTCCATAATCCTCTTTGGAGATTTCTTTGAGCCTGATTCGCAGAGGCAGCAGGGCCCTTGTAAGCTTATTCCTCCTGTCTTTGTCTAAACAGGCGGCGATTAAAATAGTCTCTCTCATTTTACCTTCCTTTATCATATCATCTTCTTTTTACATAGTGCCACAAATATCGTTGACAGTCAATTAATATTTTCGGCTTTTCCATGCTAAAATTTCTTCAAGCCTCGCCTTTACCTTTTCTTCTTGTCCTTGGTCTGTCGGCCGATAATAGCGCCTGTTTGCCAACGCATCTGGCAGGCACTGCATTTGCGCCATTTTCTCTTGCGTATCATGGGCGTAAATGTAGCCCTTGCCATAATTCATCTCTTTCATCAAACCCGTGGGAGCATTGCAAATCTGCAACGGTACAGGCTCTGCCGGAAGTTCCCTGATATCCGCCTTACAGGCTTCACACGCCTGATAAAGGGCGTTGGATTTTGGAGCCATTGACAGATAGACTACGGCATGTGTCAGATGCACGTCACATTCTGGCATCCCAAGAAAATGACAAGCCTGGTAAGCTGCCACTGCAGTCTGCAGAGCATTGGAATCCGCCATGCCCACGTCCTCGCTGGCAAAGCGCACCAGCCGTCTTGCAATATAAAGCGGATCTTCTCCTCCGTCGAGCATCCGGCACATCCAATACACGGCTGCGTCAGGATCGCTGTTGCGCATCGATTTGTGGAGAGCGGAAATCAGGTTGTAATGCTCTTCCCCATTTTTATCGTAAAGTAGAGAACGCCTATTCATACACTGTGCAAGCACGTCTTCCTCTATGCAAAGAACGGCATGCTCATTCATCCTGCCGTTGCACACTGCCATCTCTAAGGTATTGAGCGCAGTCCGTGCGTCTCCATTGGCAAACCTTGCAATAGCCGACAGGCAGGCATCTTCAATCGCAATCTCCATATTTCCGAAGCCTTTGGGGCTTTTTAATGCATGAGCCAACAGCTGCTTGAGATCCTCTTCCTCCAATGCCTTCAAAATAAACACTTTGCATCTTGAAAGCAATGCGGAGTTAATTTCAAAGGATGGATTTTCGGTAGTGGCGCCCACAAGGATAATGCTCCCCTTTTCCACAAAAGGAAGAAATGCGTCCTGCTGCGCTTTATTAAAGCGGTGAATCTCATCCGCAAACAGCAAGGTACGGATTCCCATTTTCCTGTTTTCTTCCGCCCGGGCCATAACTTCCTTAATCTCTTTGATGCCGCTGTTTACTGCGCTGTACTCCACAAATTCCGCCTTTGTCTTTTCTGCGATAATCCTAGCCAAAGTGGTCTTCCCCACCCCAGGAGGCCCCCAGAATATCATCGAAGAAATCTGGTCGTCCTCGATTAAACGACGTAAAATTTTCCCCTCCCCAAGCAAGTGCTTCTGCCCTACATAATCGTTTAAGCTGCCTGGCCTGAGCCTGCTTGCCAGAGGCGCCGCCTGCTGCCTGTTATCGAACAAACTTAATTGTTCCATGTGTCGCACCCTCTTCCTGATCGATCTTTTATGCACAGCTTACCATATTTTTGGCATGCAATCAATCAGTAGTGGCACTGCCCTGCTACCATTCCACCACCTGGGTCGCAATCTGTTCCCGGAATCTGATATCATGTTCCACAAACAACATCGTAGGCTGATACTGTAACAACAGTTGTTCAATCTGCATCCTCGAAAACACATCGATATAATTGAGCGGCTCATCCCAGACATACAAATGCGCCGGAGTTAGAAGGCTTGCGGCAATCAGAGCCTTTTTCTTCTGTCCCTCTGAATAATCCTCGATATTTTTCTGAAACTGCACCCGTTCCATGCCTAGCTGGCGCAATATGGAGCAAAACAAGCTCTTTTCAAGATTATGCGCTGCACAAAATGCTGAAATACTGCCCTTTAACATCGAGGTATCTTGATTCACATAAGAAATCACCAGTCCAGACGCCGCCTCGCAGGTACCTGCTTCCTCAATCACGTCCCCAAGCGTCTTGACGCCTGCTTTCTGCAAGATCATTTGCATCAGCGTTGATTTGCCGCACCCATTTTTGCCATGGAGGGCGATCCTCTCTCCCTGACGCAGGGCGAACGTCAAATCCGCCGTCAAAAATTCTTCCGCTCCGGCATACTTGAAAGTATATTCTCTGAGATTTACGAGCACCTTTTTTTCATGTGCAAGAGGCATGATTTTTAACTCCACTGGTTGCTCTAGATCTGCTAAAAGCCCCTGCTTTTCTTGAATTTCCCGGTCGATCCGTTTCTCCATCTGACTAATCCGGCTCTGCATCTTCTTTGTCTTTGCGCCGATATATGCCCGTGTAGGGCGATCTGGCTCCTTTATGGGATCAAACCCAATCTTGGTGCTTTCATTTTTGTCTGCCCAGCGGCAGGCCCGCGCCGCCGCCTGTTTCAACTTGCCGATTTCTTTTAAATGCTTTTCATTTTCCGCTCTGGCAAACTGATCTTTGCGCCGCTTATTTTCCCACCAGCTAGAAAAGTTCCCAGCCTGAACTTCAATCGTCTGTCTGTTTAATACTAAGACATGATCGACGCAGGCGTCCAGCAAATCTCTGTCATGGGACACCAGGATATACCCCTTCTTTGACGCTAAATAAGATTTTACCACTTCTCTGGATTGCTCATCCAGATGGTTTGTCGGCTCATCAATCAAAAGAAAATCATTTTCACCAGAAAATAAGACCGCCAAAAGCGTTTTCGTGCGCTCTCCGGGACTTAGCGTCCCAAAAGGCCTGTATAAAATTTCCGTGCTTTCCTGCATCTCGCCTAGTTCACAGATCACCCTCCACAGCTCGCACCGGCTCTTTATTTCATCTAAGAACTCGGCAGCAGGCATCTGCATCTGTCGTTGCGTTACCAAATATGGAAAATACTCAAACACCGCCTGAGTGCTGATCTTTCCCGCATACTCATGCTTTCCCAGCAAAAGGTTCAAAAACGTGGTTTTTCCTTTCCCATTGCGTCCGATAAATCCCAGTCTCCAATCGGTATCAATCGAAAAAGATACGTTATCAAAGATATTGTCATAACTGCCCTCATAAGAAAACGTCAGACTGTTTACATTTATTTGTGCCATAAGCATCCCTCCTTCTCACGGCTCTGCGCATGGAGCTGCCGCAAAATCAGAAATCTTTAAGTCGTACAGATATTGGCAATGTGGACGTTGTATACTGCACAATCCCTGTATTTTCCAACAATCCCCATCAAAAAAGAACCATTTGCTGCCAAACAGTTCCATTACATGCCATAACCTATCTCCTCAGAGCTCCCACGAGAAAGAAACCCTGCTCATTTTTCAGCACAAAAAAAGAAAGGTTATGAGAACATAATCCACTTTTGGCAACATGACAAAACAGTATATCCACGATACTGCTTCAAAACATTCATGCGATCAAAAGTAAATTATATTCTCATCCTTTCACCTCTCTCTTTGAAGATGGAAGTATTCTAACAAATTTTATTCAATTTGTCAACAAGAATACCCTTTTTGAGTTTCCGCATTTCATAATTTCTCCCATTCTGTGCGCTTTTCAGCACATAAAGGTAGTTTGTGAAAGATTTTGATGATTCTTTCACTCTTTCCTCCATTCTGTGCGCTTTTCAGCACATAAAGGTAGTTTGTGAAAGAATTTGCTAATTCTTTCACTCTTTCCTCCATTCTGTGCGCTTTTTGGCACGCTGCGCGCGGTCACATCGTGACATCTTTAAGACAAAGAAAGTCCCTATGCTTATGCATAGGGACGAAATTCTCCGCGGTACCACCCTGATTCTTGAGAATCACTGGTTCTCAAGCGCTCACTTCTGCGTAACGTGCAGCAGCGTCATATCCTACTCCTGTCCTGATAAGACCATGTTCAAATATGCGGCTCCAGTGAGAAATTCAAGTCCTGCCTTTTCTTAAGAGGACTTACAGCCGGTGATCCTCTCTCTCTGTAAGCAGTTCAGGGCTCTACTGACACCTTCATTGCCTTTATTTTGGTTCATACTTCTATATCGGCATTATTCTAACACCTATATCAAAAATCTGCAAGTATTTTTTTACATTTTGTTTTACTTTCAAATCTGTCCGTGAGGATTCCTCCGCAAATTTTTATGAGACAGCTCTGGTAAACTTTTTTGCATTGACACAAGAAGATACCTTGCAATGTAGGATATGAACCGCAAGTAATGTTTGACACTTCTATTCTTACTTCTTGATCTTAGCGCTCAATTTTGTTTTGCTCCATTCGCCATACAAAGTGCCTTTTGTGGATTTCTTATAACTGCGCACGCTCACATAATACTTCTTGCCTGTTTTCAACTTTGTAAATGTATACGAAGTCTTTGTAACATTCTTAGATTTTACATTTTTCTTAAATTTCGCATCTGTGGCTATTCGAACTTGATACCCTGATGCCATCTTATCTTTCGCCCATGTCACAGTCAATTTTTTACCCTTTGCCACCTTTGTTGTCTTTACAGACGGCTTCTTGGGGCTTACTTTGACCGTTACCTTCTTGGACGCTTTCTCTGCCTTGATCGTAATTGTGACAACCCCAGTATTTTTGATTGTTGCCTCTCCGGTATTCTTACCTACAGTGACAATCTTTGGGTTCGAGCTCGTATAGGTCATCTTGTAATTAGATGACGCTTTGATTTTGAACGGCTTTGCGCCGTATTTAACCTCATACACAGTTTTATTACAAGTAATGTATGCAGGCGGATTCTGGTCTGCTTCCTTTTTAATTGTAAAGCTAACTGTCTTGCTGCCAGTATAATCTCCTTTTCCCTCAACGATTACTTCAGCCGTTCCTATTTGGACATTATTCTTGTATGAAACTATATAATCTGTATTTAAAACCAATGTCTTGCCATCCAGCTTCACGGTCACCGATGGAAGCTTTGGTTTTCCATCATAAACGTAACTTGTACTTGACAATGTCACAGTCGCTTTTGAAATATCAGCACCGACTTCTGGGTTGTCTCCTCCTGGGTTGTCTCCTCCCGGATTATCTCCTCCTGGATTGTCTCCTCCCGGATTATCCCCTCCTGGGTTGTCTCCTCCCGGATTATCTCCTCCTGGGTTGTCTCCTCCCGGATTATCCCCTCCCGGGTTGTCTCCTCCCGGGTTGTCTCCTCCCGGATTATCCCCTCCCGGATTATCTCCTCCCGGATTATCTCCATCGCCGTCACCAGGACCAGGATTGGTTCCAGGAACATAGTTATAATGCATCTTCGCCTTTGAAATCACCGCTACCGTATCACCTGATTTCCATACATTGTTCCACTGCTCCTCGGTGCCAGTATAGTATATGTCACTCAAGGGACAAGATGCAAATGCCGATCTCTCTATGGAAGTTACACTGTCTGGAATTATGACAGTGGTAAATGCGCCGCAAGATGCGAACGCTGATTCGCATATGCTTTCTGCACCTTGCGTAATTTCAACCCCAGGAAGCATTAGGCAATTCTGGAACATGCCCATACTAATGCGGTCTATATTTTGGGGCAATGTTACACTCATTAAATAGTAACATTGCATAAATATGTTGTCTCCCAGCTTTACCTGCTTGCTTCCAGGAGCAAACGTTGCGCTTATCAATGCCTGGCATTGAAAAAATGCAGCGGCGCCTACCTCTCCAATACTAGCTGGCAAGGCTATCTTGGCAAGGCTTGAGCAAGCACTAAATGCATTTTGCCCGATAGTTTCCACGCCTTCAGAAATGGTGACCTCGCTAAGATTTTTACATCCACGGAAAGCGCTGTCTCCAATTGTCTTCACATTGGAGGGAATAGACGCCGCAATGATCGAAGACTCGCGAAAGGCGTGATTGCCAATCGTTGTCACGCTAGAAGAAATCTCTGCACTGAGAACGCCGCATTTCCAAAAAGCGCAGGAACCAATACTGGTAACGCCATTTTCGATAACGATCTTGCGTATTTGGTCACTCTTATCACTCCAAGGCTGCTCTTCTACAGAGCTAAAATCTGGCATGCTTCCATTACCAGAGATGGTCAGCTTGCCCGCTTTTGTCAAATTCCAGGCAAGTCCTCCTTCCAGCGCGCCATCTGCAATTAATTTGTCAGCATCCGGATCATCTTCCGGGATATAGCCTTCCGGGTAACGGGTGATATAATGACTTGTGTTTTTCATCACTTCTTCCTTGGAAATCGCCCTTCCCCAGTGAACCCTGCCTTGGTGATCGCCAGTACTGATGTTTCCTTCTGCAACAACTACGCCCGCATCGTTTACCTCGAGCACGATCACAGTATGAACATCATTGTTTACCCTCAGAATATCGCCAGGTTTTATATCCTCGAATGCAAACTTGCCCTCTGCATACATCCTGGCTGGCAGACTGCCAAAAGCTGTATCACTGAGTATAAAGGCAAAAGCTACGCAGCCCACGGCACTGATCCTGTGTCCGTCAAGGTTTCCACCTTTCCAATAGTAATAACCTTTTGAATCTGAATAAGGCTCATCGTCAGTCCAAGGCGTTCCTTCCTTGTATTGCTCCTGGTCTTTCAGCGCAATCATCGACTGATAAACTTCCGCCGGAGTAGGAACCGTGCTATCACGGGTGACCAGCCTGGAAGTAGATTCTGCAGCGAGAACATCCTCTTGCTGCAAAAGCTCTTCGTGCGATGCATGTACTACCGATTGAGAAGAAATGCATAAGCACAACGCTAAAGCAAATGAGAGAATTCGTTTTTTCACTTCTACAACCTCCTATCTTATTTTGTGAAAACTTTTAGTAAATATTTACTTTATTATAAATATATTGTCATTCTCCTGTTTTGTCAATAGAATAAGAAAAAGCAGACTTTTAAAACATATTTATATGGACCACTGTGACGTAAGCCCCAATAGCAAAGCGTGCCTCCTCGATCATTTATTGACTGAATCAGAAAAAGCGTATATAATGGCAATGTCACTAATAGTAATATTAGAGGACTATATGGATCATAATATACCCGGACCATTGTTTTTGAATAGCTGAACAAATTGTCAGTTGCATGAGCGAATCGGGAAAGAACTTAATATGATATATAGCAGTAGCATGGGAAGCATGCAGGCTGCTGTTAAAATGCGGATATATTCAGTATCAAAAGTCTGTTGAGAAATCGAAAATACAAAAAGATTTGTTCCATTACAGATAGTGGAAAACAGAAGTTTATTGAGTGGTTTCAAAAATTTATTGATGAAATGAGGGATGAAACATAATGCAGCCAAATAAATTAGCCAATTCACCAATTACATATTTTGTAAGCAGGACCACGAAAGCCGAATGGATACTGTTCATCCACGCAGCTTTCGTCAATCACAATATGTTCAAAGCACAGTTTGATTATTTTAAAAATAAATATAATATTCTGGCCATTGACATCATTGGCCACGGACAATCAACTGATACCCAAAAAGGTGATACGATAGATAAGATGTCAAAATGGATATTTGACATCTTAGAGTCTGAAAGCATTGACAAAGTACATATTGTCGGCGTTTCATTAGGTGCAGTTTTAGCACAGGATTTTGCTAATCATTATCCACATGCAGTAAGCTCACTGGCTTGCTTTGGAGGATATGACATTAATAATTTTAACGCAAAAATGCAAAAAGAAAATAGTGCAAAGCAAAAGCTGATGATGTTAAAAGCACTCTTTTCGATTAAATGGTTTGCAAAGGCAAACAAGAAAATTTCTGCATATACTTCACAAGCTCAAAATGAATTTTTCTCCATGAATATACTGTTTCCTAAAAAGTCATTTATGTTTCTGGCAACGCTCAATCGCATGGTAAACAAGTATAAAACTGGGCAAAGGAATTATCCTTTGTTAATTGGATGCGGGAAATTTGATATTCCAATGGAATTAGAGGCAATCAAAGCATGGAAAAGCGGCGAACCTGATTGCACAGTAGTTCTTTTTGAAAATGCGGGACATTGTGTTAACATGGATGTGCCGCAGGAATTTAATAAAACGATGGCAAAATTCTGGAAAGGTGCAAGCCAATAAAGCTAATGAAGAAAGTTTTTACTGCAATACACGTCAATGGCCTGTTTGACAAAGCAAGCCGTTCCATCTCCACCTGCTTTGTCAATATTGTTCTTGAAGCGTTCGTCACATACATACATTTCACCTAATCCACTAAGAATTTCATTTGTGCACACATAATAGTGATCGGTTATAAATTTCTGTAATGCTAAGATTTTCTTTTGTACTTCATTTGCATTAGGCGTTAAATGTTTTAATTCCCCTAATTCAAAAAACATTGTCATTAGTTCGTTTGCAATCTTGTTATTACTACTTTCATTTGAATCAATTTTCTTTTGTTTGTACTCCTGATACGCTTTCGTATTGCCCCATTTTGCTTTGACTTCTGCCTCATACTTTTCAATTTCACTCTTGTCAAAAACATCAAAATTCATTGTCATTACTCCTTTATTTTTAATTTGACGCGCAAAGGTAATAAGTTCGCCGATGCGTTTATATTGTAACTCTAACAACCTGATTTGCTGCGCAATCGCTTCTGACGGGTCAAAATCAGGGCTGTCAAGAATTACTTTAATTTCTTTTAGGGGAAACTGTAATTCGCGAAACAATAAAATATTTTGCAAACGGCCAAGCGCCGTATTGTCATACATTCGATAGCCTGCTTTGGTTACTTTCGTAGGTTTCAAAAGCCCAATTTGATCATAATAATGAAGTGTGCGGGCAGTGACGCCTGTCAGTTGAACAACTTCGTGGACAGACAAAGGTTTTTTACTCATTCCGAAAATCCTCCATAACGTCTAAAATTTCTTTTACTCCTTTCCTGTTTTCCCATATTATAGACTATGACGTAACGTTAAAGTCAAGAGATAATCCAAAAAATTAGAAAATCATCAATTACGTCATTGGAAATATTTTGGCTAATATTTAAAATCTAATCATATCCGCACTGACACACAACCACTACATCTATCCCTTTAACATCTTTAACATCCAGGCATATCGGCTCGTCGGCTGATATAGTCTTTCTCTTTTCTTGTTCTGCCTCTCTGCCTGTTATAGTTTTCCATCCAAACACAGTATTTAGTTTCATGGCCACACCAGTATTATTCCGGTCACTGATTTCGATATTTGCGCAGTAGTGTTTATAGTCCCTCTCCAAGGACTGTATGCTATACTGTTGAAGATACTGTGGATTGTTTTTTCCCTCCTGCCACTCAACGGTTTCGGAAAGACTACAACCACAGTCTCTTTGTATATTTGTTAATCAGTTAGATGCCGCATGACGGTTGATTTAGGACGAGATTACAATCGCAGAGAGCAACTGTGGCTCTAAACAGTATTAAATACTTTAAAAAGGAGATTTATCATGATCTATGTTGGAATTGACGTCGCAAAAGATAAGCATGACTGCTTCATTGCTAGCTCAAATGGTGAACTTTCATTTAATCCTTTTATCATTCCCAACAATCGCAAGGGTTTTGATGCGCTCTACCAGAAAATCCGATCTGTATCGGATGGCTTGACAAAAGTGAAAGTAGGACTCGAAGCCACTGGACACTACAGTTACAATCTTATGGGTTTTCTCTTTAGTAAAGGCTTGCCGGCCTATGTGATCAATCCGTTACATACAAATCTGTACAGAAAAAGCCACAGCCTTAGACAGACGAAAACGGATAAAGCGGATGCCCGCACGATTTCTTTTATGCCAATGTCTGATGTAAACTTAAAGTCCTACTCAGACACATCTTACCATAATGAGGAATTAAAGTCACTCACTCGTTACCGTTTTGATAAAGTAAAAGAACGGGCAAAACTAAAAAGTTCTGTTTCAAGGCTTGTGTGCATTCTTCTTCCAGAGTTGGAAAACTCGTTCCTGCACCTCATATGGCATCCGTCCACGCTTTGCTTTCCGAATTTCCAAGCGCTAGCGCTGTCGCACACCTCACGAGGCTTTCCAATCTGCCGTCTTACAGTTCTAAAGGCAGACATGGAAAAGATACGGCTATCACGTTTCGTGAAGCTGCAAGAAGTTCTATCGGCTCTCATATGCCTGCTAAGTCCCTGGAATTGAAGCACGCCATCAAGCTGATTCAAGAATTAACCATAGAGATTGATGAAATCGAGTCAGAGATCAAGCAGATCATGGATGAAGAGATCCGTTCCCCCATCCTCACTATTCCCGGCATCAGTTACCGTATGGGTGCGATAATCATCGCTGAAATCGGTGATCTCAGCCATTTTGATTCATCTGATAAGATGCTTGCCTATGCCGGAATGTCTCTTTCCACTCTTTTCTGATTCCACAAGAAATCTCCACCGTCTTTTTTGTAAAAATGAAAGTATTTGTTTGCAATCCAGCGTTTTCCCTTTTTCAGATTCCGTCTAAAAATTTCTTAACACACTTCTTTGACGGCTGTGTCAGCAGAACGCCTTTAAACTTTCTGATGTTAAAGCCAAGAAAATCAAAGCCGTCGTCAATGTGTGTAATTAATGTCTTTTCCTTTGATAGTTCAATCCCTCTTTCAACAAGGAAATCCACTAACACAATTTAATTTCTTCCAAAGTTTCTTTTGTCCTGCCAGTAACGATAAAATCATCGGCATAACGCACCATGTTGACCATGGGAGAATATTTCTCATTTTTGCGGGGAACTCTCTTGTTTTTAGTGGCTAAAAGGTCACTCATTCCATCTAATGCATGTTTGCCAGTGTCGGGGGAGATAATTCCTCCCTGCATTGTCCCCTCATCGGTTCTAAATAACTCACCTTTGAAGATAACTCCGCATTTCTAGCCTTTACAATACGTTCTTGTAGCTTTTTAACCTGTGCTTCGCATTTCTTCCAGTCAATGGATTTCCATGCAAAGCCATGATCAGCAGCCGCACACGTTGTTTGATTAACGTTCATTTGCTTTGCTCCTTTCAAAAGTTCCATAAGTTTTCAGGAAGCATAAAAAATGTAGCTCCTTGGATTGAAAATGCAAAATGCTTCAAAACCAAGGGCCGCTGTCGTTACCTCTAAAAACCAATCGGTAATGACAGCGGCTGCACATTTTTGGCTGTTTGTCAACCCCTTCTTTGAAATTTTATCAAATGAGTGATTTCAGAAAATCTTTAGAAAAACAGATGGATAATGAAGAATTTCAAAAAGAATGGCAGGAATCCGAAACAGAATACAGCCTGATCCGTTCAATTGCAGCTGCCAGAAAAAGCAGACATATGACACAGAAAGAACTAGCAGAAGCAACTGGTATTGATCAATCGAATATAAGTAAAATTGAAACTGGAAATGCAAATCCTGCTTTATCAACACTGATTCGTCTAGCAGAGGGAATGGATATGGTACTTCATCTGGAATTTATACCAAAACAATTGAGGTAAATATATTCCGCTATACAATGTAAAGGCATCTTAAATTTTACTATGCTCTAACATTTTTTGTCGCAATTTGTCGAAACTCATCAGATCTTTTCCACATTGTCAAGTGAAGAATTCATTCTTTTTGCTTTTTCGTACTCGGAATCTTGTAGATGTTCTATTAATGTGCTAAACTGAACGCAACAACAAATCGGAATTGTAGAGCTAAAAACAAGAAAGGCTTCTTAAACAAAAGTTCAAGAAGACAGCAGTATGATAGATTTGAATGAAAGAAGATACACATGATTTTTTATTTTTTAAATATCAGAAAGAGTTTACTAAGAATATAGAAGGAGAGCAAAACATTGAGAAATGATATAATAATACGTCCAGAAACACATAAAGATTATAAACAGATAATTTCGTTAATTTTACGTTCATTTAGCGAGGGGACAGATTATTCTGATGGAACAGATATTATTGCTTTAGTGGAAGAGATAAGGGATTCAAAATATTATATTCCAGAGTTATCATTTGTTGCTGAAATATACGAGAGAATAGTAGGTTATTTTATGTTTTCAAGATTCCCGTTATCTTCCACACCAAATGGGACACATATTGATGATGAGCAGGAAAGCAACATCGTTATGCTTGCACCAGTGGCTGTTCATGCAGACTATTTTCATCAAGGAATTGGTTCTGCAATGATTACCCAAGGGATTGAAAAAGTCAGAAATGCAGGATATCAAGGAATTACGGTTGAGGGTGACTATCATTTTTACAATCGTGTTGGCTTTAAAACGTCCTCAGAGTTTAATATTAAACCAACGAGTGGAATACCAATGAATGAGCCACGTTGCATGATGTGCCAAGAAACTTATGAAGGAGCATTGAAAAATGTACAGGGATATGTTGTCTATGATATGTATTTCAATGCCTGAAACAAGTTCGTAGATTAGCAGAAATTCCAGTTTATCAACAACACTACCCAAAAAGGCAGCCGCCCCGTAAATGGTTTTGATTTCCTGAAATTTCTCTCCGTCAATCTTTCGATTCCTTGCTTCCGGCCGTTCCCGCTCCTTCTCAATCTCCGAAGCGTCCGCCTAGATACCGCCGCTCCATGCGGTTGCTAATCCGCTGGTAGAACAATTCCACGTCTTTCAACGCCATTGCCGCAAGTTCCTGAATGTCCTTCAACACAAGCATGTTCTTTCTCTGCTCTTAAAATTTTAACTTCGGCGCGTGGTTTCTCTAATTCGCCCACCTCGTCAGGACTTTTCTTTTGCCGCAGTTATCTCTCAAAGCCTCCATTCCGCAAGCCTTATATTTCATCGTATAACTACGTGCCTGTTGACAAGATACCTGATATTGTTCTGCTGCTTTGGCATGATTGCAGTCATGTGCGATGCAATGCTGTACGATTTCGACCCGTTCTTCAAAAGCGGTTTTTCTTCCCTTGGTCATGATGGAGCTCCCTCCCGTTCCAGAAGACTTTAATTCTTCATGACCATTATGCTTCTTTATCCAGATTTGTAACTTGGCTTTTGAACGAATTCGATATTTTTTACAAATATCATCTTGAGAACCTCGTCCTGCCGAACAATCCAAAACCGCTTGCTGTTTCAATTGCTTGGAATATTTCTTGTTTCCGTTTAAAGTGAATGCATTCTGCACCCATAAATTCATAATTACGAATCCATTGTTGGACAGAAGCTACGCTGACATCAGACATGGATGCAATTCGACGCTGGCTTTCTTTTCCATCTAGATACAGATTTACAGCATATAGCTTATCCTCAACGGATCTTTTCCTTTTAGGCATAAAATATGCTCTCTTCTAGGCAGACAAGTTTTTATTATTTCACTTGTCTGCCTAGAAGAGAGCGTATCAGGGCATATACTTTTCCATCTTTTTATTGTTTCTTCAACTCCATTTCTATACAATTCCACTTTTCACCCATACATAAATAAGCTTTTATTTTTTCTGTACCTACCTTTTTAAATCCACAAGATTCATAGCATCGAATAGCAGCCAGATTATTTTCAAAAACTCCTAAAGAAACTTTATTAACCTTTACAAATTCAAAGGCATACCGAATGGCGAGAGAAATCATCTCTTTTCCATATCCCTTTTTTCTCTGCATATCATTAATGATTACAAAACCTAATCTAAGTTCATCCCTATTACCATTAGGAAAACGCATTGTAAAATGCCCAATTACTTCCGTTTCATCAAAAGCTGTCATTCCCCAAAAATCATCATTATTTATATACTTTTCATAATATGAATTTATATCACTTGCAGTAATAGGATATTTCTCATAACGGTCTGCACTCCACTGATGAAAAGATAATTCATTTTTTGTCCAGTTAACAATATATTGTGCATCACAATATTTGTATGGTCTAAGTCTTAACATTTATTTCATTTACTACTTCTGGCAATCTACTCAAATAATCATCTTTAAGCACTCTCGTTGATATATTTTTAGTACCTCCAACTGTAACAAAGTAATCATCTGGTACTTGTTTTTGGATCTTATTTCTTAATGTATCCAAATGAGGTAATGTGATTCCAAATTGTTTTACATCAAAGTATATATTGTTATCAATTATACCATCTGCTTCATAATCATGTACTTTCAAACAATCCTGTGATAGAATCTTTACTTGTGGTTTAAATCTTATATAATGGCTTTCTAACCAACTATACACAAGTGCTTCATATATTTTTCCATTAAGCGGACTTGGCTTTTTTAATATATCATTTAGCAAAACCCTAATATCCTCATAAGACCATTTATCAGATGTGCTTTGAAAAAGATTGCATAGCATTTCAATCTGTGTCTATTCAATTTCTATGGGCTTATCTTTTTTACTTGAACGTTTAAAGGCATCTTCAAAAGATTTCCACCCATTATGCGTGACGGATTTCCCAGAAACCGAAAATGTGTGTCCACCACAGGAAAACTCCGCTTTGACAGTTTCATACAGATGCTTCTCCCCGGTGTCGCATAACAGGCGGTTTGCAACCAAAGATAAAATTTTGTGCTCCGTTTCCGGCAGTGCCGCAAGGTCTGCCTTTGCTATCTCCATTGTGGGGATAATGGCGTGGTGGTCTGTCACCTTCTTGCTGTTCAGTATTCTTTTTATGTCTGGTCTGCCCGTTTTGTTTTCCTCAAACATCAGGGAACTGAATACCGCTTCAATCACGCCCTCTGCGGTCTGCCCCATATCATCGGATAAGCAAAATGGGTATATCATTATTAGCAATATACCTATTTTGCTTTTCAATCGACGAGGAAATTACAGTAATATCAGTTTGTTTGGTGATACTGTTTTGAGTATCTACAATCTTATATCTTTTTTACACTCTTTTTGTCAGCGTTAATGACAAGTTGTCGTTAATACTTTCAGCCACAAGTTAAAATGTTGCCGTGGTGTCTAAACTTGCTACCCCTGCATCTGTATTTTCAATTCTGGCAGCAGTCTTACAGATACACGCATTTTATCAGCTATTTCATTGCCTGTCGGCACTCTGCCTGATTCCTGCTCCAGCTCCTGTACGGTTTTCTTGTAACGTGCTATTTTATGCCTTGTGTGGCTCGGTATTCGCACCGCAGAGCCGTATTTTTCAAGATGCCGCTGTACTGACTGCCTTATCCAGTATTCCGCATAAGCCATGAACCGCACATTTGCGGACGTTTCATAATGCTGTACCGCTTCCCACAATCCAAAATAGGATTCTTGCAATA